>Ga0073934_10007541_pt1 | contig 15085 bp, 13 predicted proteins | sample LarsenN4metaG_FD_76834 | JGI IMG/M metagenome (GOLD analysis project Ga0073934, IMG submission 76834) | Hot spring sediment bacterial and archeal communities from British Columbia, Canada, to study Microbial Dark Matter (Phase II) - Larsen... ...
GCGCGCCGATGCGGCGCGCGAGCGCCGCGCGCCGGTTGAGCGCCGCGAGCAGTCTGTCGTCGAGGCGGTCGATTTCCGCGCGCAGCTTGGCGATGTCGTTTTCGCTCATCCCGGAGCGGGAATGTAGCGCACGGCGAGCACGCCCTCGATGCGCTTGAGCGCCTCCAGCGCCGCCTCCGGCACCGGGCTGTCCACGTCCACCAGCGTGTAGGCCGTCTCGCCCTTCGACTTGTTGAGCATGTTGTGGATGTTGATGCGACGCTCGCCCATCACGTGCGAGATCTGCGCGAGCATGTTCGGCACGTTGGCGTTGGCGATCGCCAGCCGCCACGGCGACTCGCGCCCCATCTGCGCGTCGGGGAAATTGACCGCGTTGCGGATCGTGCCGTCCTCGAGGTACTCGCGCACCTCGTCCACCACCATCACCGCGCAGTTGTCCTCGGCCTCGCGGGTGGAGGCGCCCAAGTGCGGCAGGGCCACCACGCCCGGCCGCCCGAGCAGCCCCGCGGAGGGGAAATCGGTGACATAGCCGTGCAGGTGCTTCGCGGCGAGCGCCTCGAGCACCGCGCGGTCATCCACGATGCCCTCGCGCGAGAAGTTGAGCAGCACCGCCCCGCGTCTGGCGTGCGCGAGGTTCCTCGCGTTGATCAGGTGACGCGTGCGCTCGGTGAGCGGCACGTGCAGCGTGACGTAGTCGGACGCCTTCAGCACCTCGGTGACCGAGTTCGCCTTGCGCACCTGCGCCGGCAGGCTCCAGGCCGCCTCGACCGTGATCTCGGGGTCGAAGCCGAGCACTTGCATGCCGAGCCGGATGCCGGCGTCGGCGACCAGGCTGCCGATTCGGCCGAGCCCGATCACACCCAGCGTGCGCCCGGGCAGTTCGGTGCCGACGAACGCCCTCTTGCCCGATTCCACCTGCCTGTCCAGGTCGGGCGCGCTCCGGTCGAGACCGCGGACGAACTCGAGCGCCGGCACCAGATTGCGCGCCGCGATCAGCATTCCGGCGAGCACCAGCTCCTTCACCGCGTTCGCGTTGGCGCCGGGCGCGTTGAAGACCGGCACGCCGCGCATGGACAGCGCCGCGACCGGAATGTTGTTCACCCCGGCGCCGGCGCGCCCGACCGCCTTCAGGCGCGGGCCGAACTTCATGGCGTGCATGTCGTGCGAGCGCACCAGGATCACGTCGGGATCGTCGGCCTCCCGCACCACCGCGTAGCGCTCGACCGGCAGGCGCTTCAGGCCCACTTGCGCGATCGGGTTGAGGCACAGCACCTGCACCTTCGCCGCCTTACCCATGGCGCTTCTCGAACTCCTTGAGGTACTCCACCAGCGCCTGCACGCCCTCCAGCGGCATCGCGTTGTAGATCGAGGCCCGCATGCCACCCACCGAGCGGTGGCCCTTGAGCTGCACCATGCCGCGCTCCTCGGCCCCTTTCAGGAACGCGTCGTCGAGCCGCGGGTCGGCGAGCGTGAAAGGCACGTTCATGCGCGAGCGGTCGGCGCGCGCGACCGGGTTGCGATAGAACGCGCTCGCGTCGAGCGCGTCGTAGAGCAGTTTCGCCTTGGCGATGTTGCGCCGCTCGATCGCCGCCAGGCCGCCCTGCCGCTTCAGCCACTTGAACACCAGCCCGGCGAGGTAGATGGCGTAGGTGGCCGGCGTGTTGAGCATCGAGTCGGCCTTGGCCTGCTGCGCGTAGTCCATCACCGAGGGCGTGCCCTTCGCCGCCCGCCCGATGAGGTCTTCGCGCACGATGACGATCGTCAGCCCCGCCGGGCCGATGTTCTTCTGCGCCCCGGCGTAGATGAGCCCGAACCGGGACACGTCGAGCGGACGCGACAGCAGGTGCGAGGAGGCATCGGCCACCAGCGGCACGTCGCCCGTCTCGGGCACCCAGTGGAACTCGACGCCGCCGATCGTCTCGTTGGAGCAATAGTGGACATACGCGGCGTCGGGCCGCACGCGCCACTCGGCCTGCGCCGGCGCGCAGGTGAATCTGCGGTCCTCCGACGAGGCGGCGATGTGCACGTCGCAGAACGCCTGCGCCTCCTTTGCCGCCTTCTTCGACCACTCGCCGCTCAGCACATAGTCGGCCTTGCCGCCCCCGGCGGCGAGATTCATCGGCACGCCGGCGAACTGCAGCGTCGCTCCGCCCTGCAGGAACAGCACCTTGTAGTGCGCCGGAATCGCCAGCAGCTCGCGCAGATCGCGCTCGGCCTCCGCGGCGATGCCGACGAACTCCGCGCCGCGGTGGCTCATTTCCATGACGCTCATGCCCGAGCCGTGCCAGTCGAGCATCTCGTCGGCGGCGCGCGCGAGCACCTCCTCCGGCAGCATCGCCGGGCCGGCGCTAAAGTTGTAGACCCGCGCCATGGGCCTAGTGCACCGTCGGCGGCGCCGGCGCCGGGCCGGGCCCGGCGCCTTCCTCGCCGTTGCCGCCGCGCTCGCCCCCCTCGCCGCCGCCGTTGCCGCGGCCGTTGCCGCCACCTTCCTCGTCCTCGCGCTCGACGATGCGCTCGATGCCGGCGAGCTTCTCGCCCTCGCCAAGGGCGATCAGCGTCACGCCCTGGGTCGAGCGTCCCATCTCGCGGATCTGCGCCACCTCCGTGCGGATGAGCACGCCGCGCGTCGAAATGAGCATCACCTGGTCGTTGTCGTCCACCAGCACCGCCCCGACCAGCTTGCCGTTCCTTTCGGTGGTCTGGATGGCGATCATGCCCTGCCCGCCGCGGCCGTGGCGCGTGTATTCGGCGATCGGCGTCCTCTTGCCGTAGCCGTTCTCGGTGGCGGTGAGCACCGAGCGCCCGTCGTCCTTCGCCACCAGCATGCTCACGACGCGCGCGCCGCCGTCCTCCGGCAGGCGCATGCCGCGCACGCCGGTCGCCTGCCGCCCCATCGGCCGCACCTCCGACTCCGGAAAGCGAACCGCCTTGCCCTCCGAGGAAAACAGCATCACGTCATAGCCGCCGTCGGTGAGCGCGGCGCCCACCAGGTAGTCGCCCTCCTCCAGGTTCACCGCGAGGATCCCCGAGGGTCGCGGGCGGGAGAATTCCGCGAGCGGCGTTTTCTTCACCGTGCCCTTGGCCGTCGCCATGAACACGAAGTGGTTCTCGTCGAACTCGCGCACCGGCACCACGGCGGTGATCTTTTCGCCTTCCTCCAGCGGGAACATGTTCACGATGGGCTTGCCGCGGCTGGCGCGCGCGCCCTGCGGCACCTCGAACACCTTGAGCCAGTACAGCCTGCCGCGGTTGGAAAAGCACAGCAGGTAGTCGTGCGAGTGCGCGACGAACAGCCGCTCGATGAAGTCGTCGTCCTTGGTGCCGGCGGCGGTCCTGCCGCGTCCGCCGCGGCGCTGCGCCCGGTAGTCGGCGAGCGGCTGCGACTTGACGTAGCCGCCGTGCGAGAACGTCACCACCATGTCCTGCGGCGCGATCAGATCCTCGATCGAGATGTCCTCGGCCACCGTGACGATCTCGCTGCGCCGCGCATCGCCGTATTCGGCCTTCGCCGCCTTCAGCTCCTCGGCGATGATCGTGGTGATGCGCTCGGGCCGGGCGAGGATGTCGAGCAGGTCGGCGATCGCCGCCATCACCTCGCCGTACTCGGTGCGGATCCTGTCCTGCTCCAGTCCGGTCAGGCGCTGCAGGCGCATGTCGAGGATCGCCTGCGCCTGATCGGGCGAGAGCCGGTAACCGTCCTCCTTCAGGCCGTACTCGGCGGCAAGACCCTCGGGACGGAACCGCTCGGCGCCGCCGTCCGCGGCGACCCGCGCGAGCATCTCGGCGACCAGCGCGGAGGGCCAGGCGCGCGCCAAAAGCGCCTCCTTCGCCTGCGCCGGGGAAGGCGCCGCCTTGATGAGCGCGATCACCTCGTCCACGTTGGACAGCGCCACCGCCAGACCTTCCAGCACGTGGCCGCGCTCGCGCGCCTTGCGCAGGTCGAACACGGTGCGCCGCGTCACCACCTCGCGGCGGTGGCCGAGGAAGGCCTCGATCATCTCCTTGAGGTTGAGCAGCCTCGGCTGGCCGTCCACCAGCGCCACCATGTTCATGCCGAAACTGTCCTGCAGCTGCGTCTGCTTGTAGAGGTGGTTGAGCACCACCTCCGGGATCTCGCCGCGCTTGAGCTCGATGACGACGCGGATGCCTTCCTTGTCCGATTCGTCGCGGATGTCGGAAATGCCCTCGATGCGCTTTTCGTTGACCAGCTCGGCGATGCGCTCGAGCAGCACCTTCTTGTTGACTTGGTAGGGCAGCTCGTCCACCACGATCGCCTGCCGGTCGCCCTTGCCGATGTCCTCGAAATGGGTGCGCGCGCGCACCACGACGCGGCCGCGTCCGGTGCGGTAGCCCTCGTGCACGCCGGCGATGCCGTAGATGATCGCCGCGGTCGGGAAGTCGGGCGCCGGCATCCTGCGGATCACCTCCTCGATCGCGCAGGCCGGGTTCTCGAGCACCAGCAGGCACGCGTCCACCACCTCGCCGAGGTTGTGCGGCGGGATGCTGGTCGCCATGCCGACGGCGATGCCCGAGGAGCCGTTGATCAGCAGGTTCGGGATGCGGGCAGGCAGAATCAGCGGCTCGCGCTCTGAGCCGTCGTAGTTCGGCCCGAAGTCCACCGTTTCCTTCTCGATGTCGGCGAGCAGCTCGTGGCCGATCCGCGCCATGCGGATCTCGGTGTAGCGCATCGCCGCGGCGTTGTCGCCGTCCACCGAGCCGAAGTTGCCCTGACCGTCGATCAGGGGGTAGCGCAGCGAGAAGTCCTGAGCCATGCGCACGATGGTGTCGTACACCGCCGCGTCGCCGTGCGGGTGGTATTTGCCGATCACGTCGCCGACGATGCGGGCCGATTTCTTGTAGGGCCGGTTCCAGTCGTTGCCCAGCTCGTGCATCGCGTAGAGCACGCGCCGGTGCACCGGCTTCAACCCGTCCCGCACGTCGGGCAGCGCGCGCCCGACGATCACGCTCATCGCGTAATCGAGGTACGACCGGCGCATCTCCTCTTCGAGGCTGACCGGTATCGTTTCCTTGGCGAAGCTGTCCATTCCTGTTCTGGTTCGGGCGGCGGGTGGTGAGCGCTGTGCGCGCGGTTCCGGCGCGGGGGTTGCGCGTCGCGGAAGACGGTTGCGACCGATGTAATTTTAGCACGCAAGCCCTCGTTTTCCCTCGGATTTCCGCTCGTGGTGCGCTTGTCGAATGCGTCGCGCTGTGCTTTAATCCGGCCGGAATACCAAGAAGGGAGGAACGCGGTGAAGACGACACATCTGATCCTGGCCGCGACCATCGCGGCCGCATCCGGTACCGCGGCCGCGCAGGGGTACTGGACCGGGCCGGGAGGCGCGGTCTGGAAGAATGCCTCCAACCAGTGCTGGCGCGCGGGGTACTGGACGCCGGCGATGGCCACCGCGGAATGCGATCCCGATCTGGTTCCCAAGCCCGCCGCAAAGCCGACGCCACCGCCCCCGCCGCCGCCGGCCAAGCCGGCACCGAAGCCCGAAGCGAAGCCCGCACCGAAGGCCGCGCCCAAGCCGGTGGTGCTGCGCTCGGTGATCCACTTCCCGAGCAACAAGGCGACCCTCGACGAAATGGCGAAGTTCCGGCTCGACCAGGACATCATCGGCAAGCTCGGCACGATCGGAACGATCAACTACGTCAACGTCAACGGCCACACCGACCGGCTCGGCTCGCCGCAGTACAACCAGAAGCTCTCGGAGCGCCGCGCCGAGGCGGTGAAGGCCTATCTCGTCTCCAAGGGCATGGACGCCTCGCGCATCGAGACCTACGGCTACGGCAAGACGATGCCGGTCAAAAGCTGCCCGGACACGAAGGACCGCAAGGCGCTGATCGCCTGCTTGGAGCCGAACCGGCGCGTCGAGGTCGAACTGCAGGGGATGCCGCGATAGACGTCGGTCCGGTTCGAAACGTCAAAGCCCCGCCAGCGCGGGGCTTTGTTTTTTGCCGATGACCTCCAAGCTTCTCATCGCCGCGCGCTGGGTGGTTCCGGTCGAGCCCGCGCAGGCGGTGCTGGAGAATCACGCCGTCGCGGTTCGCGACGGCCGCATCGAGGCGGTGCTGCCGCGCGCCGAGGCCGAGGCGCGGTATGCAGATTACGAGCGTGCGGAACTGCCCGCGCACGCACTGATCCCGGGCCTGGTCAACGCGCACACGCACGCGGCGATGACGCTGCTGCGGGGCGTCGCCGACGACCTGCCGCTGATGCGCTGGCTCGAAGAGCACATCTGGCCGCTGGAGGCACGGCATGTGTCGCCGCAGTTCGTGCGCGACGGCACGCTTGCCGCATGCGCCGAGATGCTGCGCGGCGGGATCACCTGCTTCAACGACATGTACTTCTTTCCGGAGGCGGCGCTCGAGGCGGCGCTCGAGGCGGGAATGCGCGCGGTGCTCGGAATCATCGTGGTCGAGTTCCCCTCGGCCTACGCCGCCGATCCGGACGACTACCTCGCCAGGGGCCTCGCGCTGCGCGATCGCTGGCGGGAACACCCGCTCGTTTCCTTCTGCCTCGCGCCGCACGCGCCCTACACGGTGTCGGACGCGACCTTTCGCAGGCTCGCGACGCTAACGGGCGAAATCGAGATCCCGCTGCACATCCACCTTCACGAAACCGAGGAAGAGGTCCGGCGTTCGGTCGCCGAGCACGGCGTTCGCCCGCTCGAGCGCCTGCGCCGCGCCGGAGTCCTTGGACCAGGGCTGATCGCGGTGCACGCCATCCATCTCGACGAATCGGAAATCGAGCTGCTCGCGCGCCACGGCGCGAAGGTAGTGCACTGCCCCTCGTCCAACCTCAAGCTCGCGAGCGGGTTCGCGCCGGTGGCGAAGCTCGCACGCGCCGGCGTCGAGATCGCGCTCGGAACCGACGGCGCGGCGAGCAACAACCGGCTCGATCTCTACGAGGAGATGCGGCTTGCGGCGCTGCTCGCGAAGGCGGTGGCGCGCGACGCCGAGGCGATGCCCGCGCACGCGGCGCTACGCGCCGCCACGCTGGGCGGCGCGACGGCCCTGGGGTTGGAGGCGCGCATCGGCTCCATCGTCATCGGCAAGGAAGCCGATCTCGTGGCAGTGCGGATAGATGGTGCCGAAATGCAGCCCTGCTACGATCCGATGTCGCATCTCGTCTATGTCGCAGGGCGGCAACAGGTGAGCCACGTCTGGGTCGCAGGGCGGCTCCTTGTCGCCGAGCAAAGACTGCAAAACGAGGCGTTCGCGGGCTTGGACACTCGTCTCAAGTTATGGCAAAATGTGCTTGGCAAGCGTCCATAGCTTTGAATCGAAAAGCAAATCGGACTGCTGCCGAAAAACCCAGAACGCCGCAAAGGGGAATCGGATGAAGAAGAACTGGACACCCTTGTTGGTTGCTGCCGCCGTCTCGCTCTCGGGAGCCCCGCTCAATGCCGTAGCGCAGGGCTACTGGACCGGCCCAGCGAACCAGATATGGAAGAACAACTACGGCCAGTGCTGGCGTGCGGGCTACTGGACGCCTGCGATGGCGACGGCCGAATGCGACCCGGATCTCGTTCCGAAGCCCGCGCCGAAAGTCACCCCGCCGCCGCCGCCTCCGGCCCCGCCCAAGCCGGCGCCCGCTCCGGCTCCCAAGCCCAAACCGAAGCCGGTCGCGGAGAAGGTGACGCTCGCCGCTGACGTGCTGTTCGACTTCGACAAGGCCGTACTCAAACCCGAGGGCAAGTCCAAGCTCGACGACCTCGTGAACAAGATCCGCGGCATCAACCTCGAGGTGGTGATCGCAATCGGCCATACCGACTCGATCGGTTCGGACGCCTACAACCAGCGTCTTTCGGTGCGCCGCGCCGAGTCGGTGAAGGCCTACCTCGTGTCCAAGGGCGTGGAGCCGAACCGGATCTACACCGAGGGCAAGGGCGAGAAGCAGCCGGTGGCGAGCAACAAGACCCGCGAAGGGCGCGCGAAGAACCGGCGGGTGGAGATCGAGGTCATCGGCACTCGCAAGAACTAGCGCGAAACGCGCTATCCTCAAAGCCCCGCTCCGGCGGGGCTTTTTGTTTTCATGGTCGAGACACGGCACAACGCGGATCCGGCGGAGCTTGCGAAGTTCAGCGCCGCCGCGCATCGTTGGTGGGATCCGGAGGGCGAGTTCCGCCCGCTGCACGAGATCAACCCGCTGCGCCTTGCTTGGATCGAGACGCACCTGCCGCTCGCGGGCAGGACCGTGCTCGATGTCGGCTGCGGCGGCGGCATCCTCGCCGAGAGCATGGCGTGCGCCGGGGCGCGGGTCACCGGCATTGACCTCGCCGAGAAGCCCCTGCGCATCGCCGAGCTCCATCTGCTCGAGAGCGGCCTGTCGGTCGAGTACCTGCAATGCTCCGCGGAGGCGCTTGCCGCCGAGCGTCCCGGAGCGTACGACGCCGTCATGTGCATGGAGCTGCTCGAGCACGTGCCCGAGCCCGCGAGCACTGTGGCCGCGTGCGCGGCGCTCGCCCGGCCGGGGGGAAAGGTGTTTTTCGCCACGATCAACCGCACCCCGAAGGCCTACCTTCTCGCGGTGATCGGGGCCGAGTACGTCCTCGGTCTTCTGCCGAAGGGCACGCACGACTACCGGCGTTTCGTCAAGCCCTCCGAGCTCGCGCGCTGGTGCCGCACGAGCGGCCTGCGCCCGGCGAGGATGACGGGGATGACCTACAACCCGCTCAGCGGGAAGTACCGCCTGAGCGACGACTGCGACGTGAACTACCTTCTTCTCTGTGAAAAGGATGGCTGAGGCGGGGAACGCGAGCGGCCCGCGCGCGGTCCTTTTCGACCTCGACGGCACGCTCGCCGACACCGCCGCCGATCTGGCCCATGCGCTGAACGCGGTGCGCCGCGAACGCGGGCTGGAGGCGCTCGCCCTGCCGGCGCTGCGGCCGTTCGCCTCGGCCGGCGCGCGCGGGCTGATCGGCGCAGGGTTCGGCGTGACGCCCGAGCACGAGGAATTTGCGGCGCTGCGCGAGGCGTTCCTCCGCCACTACGCGGCGCGCATCTGCGTCGAGACGCGACTGTTCCCCGGCATGGCGGAGCTGCTCGCCGCGATCGAGTCGCGCGGCCTGCCTTGGGGCATCGTCACCAACAAGTCCACCGCGCTCACGCACCGGCTGCTCGATGCGCTGGGGCTGGCGGGCCGTCCTGCGTGCGTGGTGTGCGGCGACACGACACCGCATCTGAAACCGCATCCGGCGCCGCTTCTGCACGCCGCCGGCGCGCTGCGGCTGGCGCCGCGGCAGTGCCTGTATGCGGGCGACGATCTGCGCGACGTGCAGGCGGCGCGCGCCGCAGGCATGCCGGTGGTGGCGGTCGAATGGGGCTACGGGCAGGACATGCGCGAGTGGCCCGCCGATTCGGTCCTCGCCCGCCCCGCGGACTTGATTTCGCGGCTCGCCGAACCCATGTGAGATAATGCCTGCGAGCGTCAAGGAACACCGGGGGCGACCTGGTTTCGACGCGGATCGCGAAGCAGCGCGGGGCATGCCGAGGGACGGAGCACCTCGTAAATCCAACCGTAATCCAACAAACGCCAACGACGAGCGTTACGCTCTCGCCGCCTAACACCGGCGAGACGCTGCACTAGCCTGCTGGCGGGCTAGGCCTCCCGCAAGGGAGGTGCAGCGCCATTCACACCAGCCTCTCCGTCGGGCCTGGCCGCTTGGCCCGCCGGATCCGTCGAAGCGGCTGGCCGAGCGTCAGCCTGCCGGTTGGCGGGCGCGAGGCGAGACCGAAACAACCAGGCTAAGCATGTAGTCCCGACTGCGGAGGATTCGCGGACGCGGGTTCGATTCCCGCCGCCTCCACCAACCCGTTTCTCGCGCCCCGATGCCTCTGCCGCACGGCCTGCGGGCCTTCCGCCACCGCGATTACCGGCTTTACTTCGCCGGGCAAGGGGTGTCCCAGGTGGGCACCTGGCTGCAGCTGATCGCGACGAGCTGGCTCGTCTATCGCCTGACCGACTCCGCGCTGATGCTGGGGCTCGCCTCGTTCGCGCTGCAGATCCCGTTCTTCGTCCTCGCGCCGGTCGCGGGGGTGCTTGTGGACCGGCACCGAAAGCGCCGGGTGCTCTACTTCACGCAGGGCACGGCGCTCGCGCAGTCGCTCGTCATGCTCGCGCTGGTCGCCTCGGGGCGCGTCGAGGCATGGCATCTGGTCGCCGGAAACCTGCTGCTCGGCATCGTGAACGCGATTGACGGGCCGGCGCGCCAGGCGATGCTGGTCGAGCTGGTGGGCGGGCGCGAGGATCTTCCCAATGCGATCGCGTTCAGCTCGGCGCTCATGAACGGCGCGCGGTTTGTCGGCCCGATCATCGGCGGCGCGGTGATCGCCGCTTTCGGCGAGGTGTGGGGTTTCGCGTTGAACGCGCTTTCCTACTGCGCGGTGCTCGCCGCACTCGCCCGCATGCACGGCGCCCCTCGCGCCACCGAAACCGGCGCCGAGAGCTGGCTGCACCAGTTCGCCGCCGGCCTGCGGTACGCATTCGGGTTCCTCCCCACCCGCGCCGCGCTGCTGCTGCTCGCGGCGGTGAGCTTTTGCGTGCAGCCCTACCAGTCGCTTGCGCCGTATTTCGCGCGCGACGTGTTCGGCGGCGATTCGCGCACGCTGGGCTGGCTGATCGGCGCCGGCGGCTGCGGCGCGGTCTGCGGCATGATCTATCTCGCCCTTCGCCCGAGCGTGCGCGGGCTGCTTTCGCTCCTTCCGGCCGCCGCAGCCGCCGCAGGCGCGGCGCTCGTCGGGTTTGCCTTCGCGCCGTCGCTCTGGCTTGCGCTGCCGCTGCTTTTCGTCGTCGGCATGGGCGGCATGCTCACGGCGGCGGGAACGAACACTGTGCTGCAAACCATCGTCGAGGACCACCTGCGGGCGCGGGTCGCGGCCCTCTACATGATGGCCTTCCTCGGCACCGCACCGCTCGGAGCGCTCGCAGCGGGCTCGCTCGCCGAGCGGATCGGGCCGCCTGCCGCGCTCGCCGCGGGCGGCGCGCTCGCGCTCGCGGCCGCCGGTGCCTACGCCTCGCGGCTCGCCGCGATCCGACGCGCGATCCGTCCCGTCTACGAAAGGCTCGGGATCGTCCCGCGCGGCGCCGAAGCGCTCAGGCCGCCGCCTTGAAGGTGTCGAGCCGGATCCGCTCGCGCTCGAGCGCCGCGGCGACCGGAGGCGCCGCCATCACGCGCTCAACATAGGCCTTGTAGGCGGGGAGCGTCGCGGGATCAATGCCGGCGTATCCGCCCCAGCGCAGCAGCGTGAAGGCGTAGGCGTCGTGAAACGACGGGCGCTCGCCCAGCCAGTACGGCGAAGCCCCCGCCACCCAGCCCTGGATGCGCTCCAGATACTCGCGGTATTTCGCCGTCGCGAACTTGCGGATGTCGGCGCGTCCCGCCTCGGTTTCGGCGAAATTCTCCGGCCGGAAGATGTGCGTGAAGGTCGGATGCACGGTGTTGTTCATCCATGCAAGCTGCGACATCGCCTGCGCGCGTGCCCACGGCTCGGCCGGAAGCAGCCCCGCCTGCGGAAAGCGCCTGTCCAGATAGTCGCAGATCGCCACGATCTGGTTGAGGGGTTTGCCGTCCACGACCAGGACCGGCACCTGACCGTTCGGATTCATGGCGAGGTATTCCGGCGTCCTGTGTTCGCCCTTGTGCAGCTTGACGAGCTTCGGCTCGAAGCCCTCTCCGGTCGCTGCCTTGACGATCTCCAGCCCGACGTGCGGCACGAACGAGCACGCACCGGGCGCAAAGTAAAGCTGCATCATTCGAGGATCCTCCCGAGTTGACGGCCGATAGTGTACTTTCCTCCGCGCGGGCGCGTGGCGCAAGAGCGATCGCCGTGGCGGTCGTGCGCCTCGCCGACGCGAAAAGCCCTCACACGCGCATGCGGGGAACCGCACCGGGGCCGGAAACAGCCGCCCCGCCACCGCTGACCAAGGCATCGAGCGGCAACGGCCGCGCGACGCCGAATCCCTGCATCAGCGGCACCCCCAGCTCGGCGAGGATCGCCCGTACCGGCTCCTCCTCGACGCATTCGGCGACGACCCTCACCTCGGTGACCTGTCCGACGCGCGCGATCGCCTTCAGCTTCGCCTGCGCCGTGGCGGAGACGGCCGCCGCGCGCACGATGCTGCCGTCCACCTTGACGTAGTCGGCTACCAGCGCCTTCAGCGGCTCGAACGACACCGAGCGGCGCGCAAAGCCGTCCAGCAGCACCCCGCAACCCAGCATCTTCACGCCGGCGGCGAAACGCTCGCACGCTTCGCGCCGGTCCACCACATCGTTTTCGTCAATCTCGAAGACGAGCGCGGCCGGATCCACTCCCGAGAGCCGCAGCTGCACCGCGACGAAGGGAACGAAGGTTTCCTCCCGCAGAGTCTGCGAGGAAACGTTGAGCGACAGGCGCGGCAGCGATCCGCCCGCCTCCAGGCGCCGGAGCGCGTTGCGCAGCACCCAGCGATCCAGCTCCGCCATCATGCCGTAGTGCTCGAAGGCGGGAAGGAAATCCCCCGGAGGGAGCATTCGTTCCTCCTCCTCCGACAAGCGCAGCAGGACTTCTGCGAATGCCGCCTCCCCCGGCTCGCGAACCGGCATCACCGGCTGCCCGTAGAGGCGGAAGTGGTCGTGATCGAGGGCGTCCCGGAGGCGCTTCGCGGGGTTTTCCCACCCGGTGAGCCGGGGATCGGCTTCTTCTTTTAAGGGCTGCAAGGCCATGCCGGGTGTCCATTGTATGCGAACGATCGCGATTTGAGATCGTTAAAATCGCTTGGTTTCCCGCCCTTCCGCCATCATGCGCATGGATTTCCAGGAGATTCGATACGAGGTCGTGGAGCGCGTGGCTGCGGTGACGCTCGACCGCCCCGGGCGGCTGAACGCCTTCACCCGCCGCGTGCGAGACGAGCCGATCGAGGCGCCGGAGCTCAGCGACGGTGCCAATCACCCGACGAGAGCGCGCGAGCCGTACTCGCGCCGCATGCTCGCCATGGGCGCCGCCGCGGACGCCGCCGAAGGCATCGCCGCGTTCAAGGAAAAGCGCGCGCCGCGTTTTCCCATGCGCCCGAGCCGCGACATGCCCGCCTTCTATCCGTGGTGGAAGGAGCGACCGTTCGAGTAAGGCGCACCCTATGAGGGTGGTGGTTCTGGGTGCGGGGCTCGAAGGGGTCGCGAGCGCCTGGTATCTGCGTGCCGCCGGGCACGAGGTGACGGTGATCGAGCGCCAGCCCGCCGCCGGCATGGAAACGAGCTTCGCCAACGGCGGGCAGATCTCGGTCAGCCACGCCGAGCCGTGGGCGAACCCGCGCGCCCCGCTCAAGGTGCTGAAATGGCTCGGGCGCGAGGACGCGCCGCTTCTTTTCCGTTTGCGCGCCGACTGGCGGCAGTGGCTCTGGGGCATCCGGTTCCTCGTCGAGTGCCTGCCGGCACGGGCTCGGCGCAACACCGCGGCTCTGGTGAAACTGGGTCTTTACAGCCGCGCGGCGCTCCAGGAACTGAGGCGCGAGACCGGCATCCGCTACGACGAGCTGGCGCGCGGCATCCTGCACTTCTACACCGATGCCCGCGAGTTCGAGGCGGCGTGCGCGGCGGCCGAGCAGATGAGACGCCTCGGCCTGGACTGCGAGGCGAAGACCCCTGACGAATGCGTCGCGATCGAGCCGGCGCTCGCCACATGCCGCGGTCTGCTCGTCGGCGGCACGTACGCCGCGGGCGACGAATCCGGCGACGCGCACAAGTTCACGCAGGCGCTCGCCCGGCTCGCCGAGGCGCGCGGCGTCGAGTTCCGCTACCGGATCGTGATCGAGCGCATCGAGGCGGCGGGCGGCGAGGTGACCGGTGTGCGGATCTCGCGCGCCGAAGGGCCGAGCGAGATCGTCCGCGGCGACGCCTACGTCCTTGCGCTCGGCAGCTGGAGCGCCTTGATGGTCGCGCCGCTCGGCGTGCGTCTGGCCATCTACCCGGCGAAGGGCTACTCGGTGACGATGCCGGTGAAAAACCCGCGCGCCGCCTGGACGGTTTCGCTCACCGACGATGAGCAGAAGCTCGTGTACTCGCGCCTGGGCGAGCGGCTGCGCATCGCCGGCACCGCGGAACTTGCGGGCTACAACCTCGACGTCAACCCCGTTCGCTGCGCGGCGATCGTGCGGCGCGTGACGCGGCTTTTTCCCGAGGCGGGCGATGCGGAAAAGGCCGAGTTCTGGGCGGGCCTTCGGCCCTCGACGCCGGGGAACGTCCCCTGCATCGGGCGCTCCAGGTACCCGAACCTGTTTCTCAACACCGGCCATGGCACGCTGGGCTTTACGCACGCCTGCGGCTCGGCGCGCGCGCTCGCCGACCTGATGAGCGGGCGCAAGCCCGAGGTGGATTTCCCCTTTACAGGATTCGGCTGAACCAGAGAAGAGAAAGCAGCGCGGCGGCGAGCGCAACGAGCGCCGAGGCGGCGGCGAGAAGCGCCGTCACCTCGGTTTCCTTGCGCTCCAGCACCAGACGCGTGCTGAGCGACTCGTAGACCTTGTTGAGGTCGGTGGCCGTGCCGGCATAGAAGTATTCGCCACGGGTCATCTGGGCGATCTGCTTCAGCGTCTCCTCGTCCAGGCGCACGCGGAAGGACCACCCCTCGAACCCGATCACCTCGCCCTGCACCGTGCCCAGGCCCACGGTGAACACGCGCACGCCGCGGTCGGCGGCCATCTTGGCCGCCTCCAGCGAATCCGGGCCGGTGGTGCGCTGGCCGTCGGTGAGCAGGATGATCGCGCCGCCGTGGTATGAGCCCGGCGGCACCGGCTTGAAGTCCTTCTTCGGGTCCTTCCTCGGATCGGCGAGCGGGCGCGAGCGCCAGGCGCGGTCGCCGTAGACGAACTCGCTCACGTCTATGCCCTCGTCGGGAAAGAGCGTCGCGAGCGACACGATGATGCCGCTGCCGATCGCGGTGGCGCGCTGGAGCTGGAAACGCTCGATCGCCGCGAGCAGGTCTTCCTTGTTCTCGGTCGGCGGCTGCACCACCGACGCGGTGCCGGCGAACGAGACGATGCCGATCTTCGTGTTGCGCGGCACGTCGTTGATGAACTGGCGCGCGGCGGCCTTCATCGCCTCGAAGC
>Ga0073934_10007544_pt1 | contig 15082 bp, 11 predicted proteins | sample LarsenN4metaG_FD_76834 | JGI IMG/M metagenome (GOLD analysis project Ga0073934, IMG submission 76834) | Hot spring sediment bacterial and archeal communities from British Columbia, Canada, to study Microbial Dark Matter (Phase II) - Larsen... ...
ATTGTCGCGGTCTGCAACCGCCGGCCGGAATCGACCCGTGCCGTCGCGGCCGAGTTCGGCATCCCGCGGCAATACTCGCGCTGGCAGGATGTCGTCGCCGATCGGGACATCGATGCGATCGTCATCGGCACCTGGCCGTATCTGCATTGCCCGATCACCTTGGCGGCCCTGGAAATGGGCAAGCACGTTCTGACCGAAGCCCGGATGGCGCTCAACGCTGCCGAGGCGCATCGCATGCGCGACGCAGCGCGGCGACATGGAAAACAGGTGACGCAGATCGTACCGAGCCCCTTTGGCCTGACCGGCGACACCGTGATCCGCGAACTGCTCGCGTCCAACTACCTCGGCGAGCTTCGCGAGTTTCATGTCTACTCGCTGTCCGGCGCACTGGCAGACCCGGAAGCGCCGCTTTCCTGGCGGCAGGACGATGTGCTCTCCGGCGTCAACATGTTGACGTTGGGAATCCTGCACGAAACGATTTCGCGCTGGCTGCCCGCAACGACCCGCGTGCTGGCGCAAGCCTGCGCTTTCATCCCCACGCGACTCGATCCTGGCAGCGGCGCGCGGCGTGAAGTCGGCACGCCCGACAGCGTTCAGGTCTTGACGCAACTCGCCGGCGGCGCGCGCGGCGTCTACCAGCTCAGCGGAGTTGCGCCGTTTGCACCAGGATCCGGCGTGCGGTTCTACGGCAGCCGCGGCATGCTGTTTTACGATTTCACTGCCGACCGCATCTTCGGCAGTCAGCGAGCAGGTGATTTGACCGAGATCGCAATCCCTACGGAAAAATCGCGCGGCTGGCGCGTCGAGGAAGACTTCGTTTCGTCGATTCGCCAGGGAACGCCGGTGCGCCTGACCGACTTCGACAGCGGCGTCGCTTACATGGAGTTCACCGAGGCGGTCGCCCGAAGCGCCATCAGCGGAGCAGCCGTCGGTTTGCCGTTGGAGGAATATCAAGACGAGCGACATTCGTAGGAGTAATCCGCTTTCACCTTCCGTGTAACGAAAATGGCCTCATCGGACGCAGAACAGATCGCATCCGGGCACGCTTGGGCCAAACACAAGGCGGAATTTCCGGAGTGTGCGACCGTTTCTGAATTTGCCGAGCACATCGATCACGTGCTGACGAATCCGACGGCAACAAAAAAGTTGGCGAAAGGACGCCAGGCATTTTGGCACAGCAAGAGCAAAACCATTGTGATTCTCGATCCAACCAGCAATGATAAAGGAACGGCATTCCGGCCATCGGGCGGAAAAGCATACTTCGATAATCTCAAATAGCGGGTCTGCCAAATGGAATTACGAAAAGTAGACGAGCGCGGAGCTCTGGTCACATTGAGCCCCGACGAACTGCTCACGATCTCGAATGCACTCAACGAAGTCTGCAATGGCCTCGACATCGCGGAATTTGCAACAAGGATGGGCGTTCAGCGCGAGGATGCACAACGACTCCTGGCCACAGTAAGTACGATTCACGATCAAGCCGTGCAACATGCCGGTTAGCGGATAGTCTTCTCAATTCCGTCGCATCTTGCGCCACAGGTATTCGACCATTAGTCCGGCCGCGCCGAGGGCCGCCACGGCGCTGAGGAGCAGCAAGCACATCGCCGCCAGGTGGTTATCGACCCCGTAGTGCATTTGTTGAAAGACTTCATGGGCGAACGATTGGCCGCCCGGGGTTTCCACTAGTTTGCTGGCGCTGATTTCACCCAGGGCCAGGGCCGCGACGGCCGTGGCGGCAAGTCCGATGACTCTCGCTGATTCCGGCCAAACGACCAGCCTCCATTCGTGCCAAGGCGATGCTCCATCGAGGCGAGCTTGTTCGAATAATTCGCGCGGGATGCTGCGAACAACCGGCCAGAGCAACGCCAGGGCGCAAGGAAACAGCCTCAAGCCGATCGCCCAGTCCACCGGCGCCAACGAGGGGCCCGAATACAAGACCCGGAAGAGCGGCCCGGTTCGACTTCGCAGTACGGCTGACTCGGCGTCGATCAGAATCGCAATCGTATCTTTCAACGCGATCCCTAACGCCGGCCCGGGCAATGCCACCAAGAGAATTGCCGTGCCAAACAACATGTCCCTCAGCCAGCGTCGTTCACGTGCCAGCCAGCACGCCCAGCCGACGGCGAGTGCGACCAATGCGCCGAGGGCGATCGCATTGGCGAGGCTCTGACCCACGAAGAGTGATTGCGAATTCCACACGTGTCGCAAGCTTGCCGAACTTCGATGCGCCGACCACTCAGCAGCCGATGGCGTATGGCCCGTTCGCCAGAGCAAACTCGCCACAGGTATGCCGACGAGAATCAGTAGCAAACCGAGAATCAGTGCGAGTCCAAGCCAGCGCCACTGACCAAGGCGGACGAGGATGAATTCCTCGCGCGCCACGAAGAGAGGCGGCAAGCGATCTTCCCAGCGCCGCCAGCACCAGGCGATTGCTACGCCAAACAGCAACGACGGCGGAACAGCCACCGCCAGCGCCCGAGCGAGGACATCTCGTCCCTGTTCGCCCGGCTGCGGCGGATCGGGCCGAGCGAATTGCACATACACTTCCTCGGCCAATGTGGGCACCTGCATCATGTCGGTGACCGTTATTTCATTCACCGTCAAGAGACCGACCCACGCCGTCGCTGCCAACAGCGCCGGTGCTGCTCGCGGCAATGTCGCCGACCCAATCGCGCGCCAGAGGCCGCCATGTATCAATGCATCCTCTTCCAGCGGACGTTCGACGTGCGTGAGCCCGATTCCAGCCAGCCAGATAAACCAGGGCAGGCTGGCGCACAGATGAACCCAGATCGCCGCCGGCATACCGCGAGCCCAGGGCTTCCAGGCGATGCCCGATGGGGCGACGTCGGGGTCGTTCGGATCGCTCGTGGACCAGCCAGGGGCGGTCCACCAGCCGCCGCTGCCCAATGTTGCCTGCCAGGCCGATACGAGCACCGGCAACGGGATAAAAAGCGCCAGTATGACGATTCTCCGCAGCAAGCGCCGCCCCGGCAGATCGGTGCGATAGAGCAGGAAAGCGGCGGCAGTTCCCAGCGGCAGACCGATGAGACAGACTGCAAATACGAGCAAAAAGCTGTTCTTCGCAAGCAAGAAAACGCGATGCCACTCGGTCCATACGCGCCATGCCGCAGGATGGCGTAATAACTCCAGCGCGAGTACGCCCAGCGGCAGCCCGGCCACGACGAGCCAAATCGCTGCCAGGATTCGCCGTTGCGCCGTCACCAAACTCTCCGAAATGAAGCAGCCCACGGCGTACCGTGGGCTGGTGTGGGCCGAGAAACAGGTTGTGTCCTTACCCTTCCTTTTTCTCTTCTTTTTTCTCTTCTTTCTTCTCTTCCTTCTCCTCTTTGGGCTTTTCTTTTGGTTTTTCCTCGGGCGGCGGGCCGGGCAATGGCTTCTTGGGCCTCTCGACCGGCTTTGCTTCCGCCGGCTGGCCCTCCACGACTGGAGCATTCGGATCGCGCTGCGGATGTTTCATCGGCGAAGCGACGTCGCGATCGTACATGCAAACGAGCAAGCCGTTGTTGGCCGTCATGTATACGCGATCGGAAATCGAATTGGTGAAGGCATAGGTAAAGTCCTGCGTTCGAATCGTGCCCAGCGGCAAGCCGCGGCGGCGATCGAGCACCACCAGATTGCCTGCCTGATTGGTGGCGTAAACGTAGCGATCGTTCGCAGCCAGGAAGCGCGCAATGTCCGGTACATTGCGGTCGAGGGCGCCGCGTCGGTCCTTCCAACGCGAGTCGCCGCTCGTCCGATCGAGCCGATAGAGTTGGCCTTGAATCGTGGTGAGAAAGACGTCATCGCCGATGACGGCCGCCTTTTGCGCCAGCGGTCCTTCGGCAGTGTAACGCCACAACATCCGGCCGCGTATGCCGTCGAGGACGTAGAGGCTGGAATCAATGGTTGAAATAAACAGGGTGTCGCCGAACTGGGCGGGCGGGCCGGAAATGTTGTTCGCGGTTTCGAAGCGATAAAACTGCTGGGCCACGAGTTTGGGCGATGAGATCACCGACCGGCTGCTGCTGACGACCACCACCCCGCCCGAGGTGACTCGGGGAGCATAGGGCAGCCGCACCGTGGTCGATAGCGACCAGCGCTGAGTCAAGACGGGGCGCGGAGCGCTTTTCTGATTCATTTCTTCCAGGCGAGTGATGTTATTGATCATCGTCATGGCCGGCGTCGACGAAACGTCGCTGTTGAGCCGGAACGGCGGCAACGCCGAGGGCAGGACGGCGAGCGATGCCGTCAATTGCCGGTTGTTGCTGTTGACGCGATACGGTGGATTCACCGATTCGAGGGTCGAAAGCGAGGGAGTGGTGTTCGTACTGCCGGTCACGGTCGCCGCGGCATGGATTTCCTTCTCTCGCATTTCCGTCGTGCTATAGGTTTTCTTCTCGGCATTGGCCTTGGCAATTTCTTCCGTCGTCGTCGCGACCGTCGGTTTCCTCTTGGAAGTGACGAACAAGCCTTCGCTGACGACCTTTTCCGCTCCGAGCCGGCCTGGCAAATCGTAGGCCAGCAAGCGCGTGCCGCCAATCGAAAGATAGACGCGTTCGCCGTCGCTGGTCGGCGGAGACGAAGGAATCGTCGGCATCTCGAACGTCCATTCCAATCGGCCGTTTTGCCGGTTGATGCCATACATGCGAACATCGCGAACGACGATCACGTAGTGTTGGTCCGCCGCGACTTCAGGCACGATTGCCGGGAAGGATCCGCCCGGTCGAATGCTCCAAATCTGAACACCGGTTTCCGCATCATACGCCGAGACCAGGCCGCTGCGGAGTTGAACGAGCAGCAACTGGTCGAAAAGTTGCACGGTGGCGATGCCGTCGCGATTTCCTTCGAGCGGCAACGTCGTCGCCCAGCCGAGCTTCATGTTTAGTCGATCCAATTCGCCGCGTTCCGGCAGGCGTGGATTGGTCACCAACGTGCGTTGCTGGCTGTACGTTGGAATTGCGATCGACAGAGTTATCAAAAAAACCGCGATAATTCGCATGATCGTTCCTTTCCGGAGAACGTCCGGCCGACTGGGACAATTTACTTTAACATCGTTCGAGGGACGATGAAAGAGGGTAAGGCCGCGCCCGGCTCGGATGAGTGAAGAGCGTAACCGCGTGACGCGATTGGGCAAAATGGTCACTTCTTGCCGAGTTGCCGCTTGGCGGCGAAGAATCGGCTCAGGATGGCGCCGCAGCGCTCGGCCAGCACGCCGCCGATCGTCTGGGCGCGATGGTTCAGGCGCTCGTCGTTCGTCAGTTGGTAAAGCGAGTGGCAGGCGCCAGCCTTTGGGTCCAACGCCCCATAGACGACCAGCGGTATTCGCGCCTGAACGATCGCGCCGGCACACATCGGGCACGGCTCCAGAGTGACGTAGAGAACGCAATTCTCCAGCCGCCAGGATTTCAACGCCTCGGCAGCCTGTGTGATCGCGATCATCTCGGCATGAGCCGTCGGATCGTGTAACTGCTCTCTTTGATTATGCGCCCGGGCGATTACGCCCTTTTCGAAGGAGACGATCACCGCCCCGATGGGCACCTCGTCCTCGTCCTCGGCTTGCTCGGCTTCGTCGAGCGCCATCTCCATGTGCGTCGTGTGAAACGGATGCCGCGGGTCGCTCAGCGGCAAATCGAACTGAGAATATTCCACTCGCACGCCTCCCTCAGGCTGGTTGAACTTCGTCCACGGGCACTTCCGGCGCCTCTTTTTCCAAAAGCACCAGCGAGTAGGAAATCCACTCGTTGCCGGAACCGCCCATCGGCGTTTCGCGAACCGGCTGCCAGCCTTTTTGCAGCAGATGCGGTAAATCGTACACCATGCGGGCCGTCAGTCCGTACGGCTCGAACTGCTCGTCGGACATCAGGTCGTGGCTGCAGCCGTTCGAACTGACAATCACGTAGCGGAACTTTTTCATGGTCGGCATCACCTCAATTTACCAGGAAGCAATGGCGGGCGAACGTGGTTAGGCATACGATCTTCAGTATCCACCAGTCCCTCCTCTTCAGGATTTCATCATGAGAAAATTGCTTGCCATTGCAATCTTGGCCGGCCTGGCCGGATTCGTGACCGCTCAGGACGCCAAAAAAGACCCCCCCAAAAAAGAGAAACCCGAGCCGACGCTGAAAGTCGGCGACCCGGCGCCGCCCATCAAGGCCGACAAATGGCTGCAGGGCGAAGCGATCAAGACGTTTACGCCCGGCAAAGTGTACGTCGTCGAGTTCTGGGCCACCTGGTGCGGACCGTGCATCGTCATGATGCCGCACATGGGCGAAATGCAGGCGGAGTACAAGGATCGCGGCGTGACCTTTATCGGCTACACGTCGAAGGATCAGAACAACAGCGAGGAAAAAGTAACCGCGTTCGTCAAGAAACGCGGCCCGAAGCTCGGCTACACGTTCGCTTACAGCGATACGCGTGAAACCAACGACGCCTGGATGAAAGCGGCCGGCCGCAACGGCATTCCGTGCTGCTTCGTCGTGGATAAAAAGGGCACGATCGCTTATATCGGCCACCCGATGTATCTGGACGTGGTCATGCCGAAGGTCGCAGCCGGCGAGTGGACCGAAGCCGACGTCAAGAAGCTGGACGAGATCGAAAAAGACGTGAACGCGGTTTTCCGATCGATCAATAATCCCGATGCCGAGGCTGGCCTGAAAGCGGTGGCCGAGTTCGACAGCAAGAACCCGGCTCTTGCACACATCCCGTATTTCGTGGGACCGAAGATCAGCCTGCTGCTCCGTGCCAAGCGCATCAATGAGGCCAAGAAAATGGCCGCTGACGTGGTCGCCAAGGCACAGAAGCAGGAAGATCCGATGGCGCTCAACGCCGTCTCGCGGGCGCTGCGTATCCCGGGCGTGCCGGCCGACAAAGAACTGACGCAGCTCATGCTGACGTCGGCCGAGGCGGGGCTCAAGCTGGCCGGTGAGAAGGATCTAGGCGCGTTGCTCAACGTGGCCGACGCCCATTTTGCGGCCGGCGACAAAGCCAAGGCTCGTGAATATGGCGCCAAGGCGCTCGCCGCCGCTGATAATCCGCGAACCAAGGAAGCCGTCGAGCGGATGATCAAGAAGTACGACGACGAGAAGAAGGACGATAAGTAACGATGCAAACTCCTGATAAACGCTGATCAACGACGGGCGTTGATCAGCGTTCATCAGCGGTTGATGCTTTTCATTTCGATGGGACGGGCAAGCCGCAGCCGATCACCCGGTTTTCCACGACCTCGGTCAGTTGATCGACATCGACGATCGACCATCGGCCCGTTGCTTTCATGGCACCGGTGACTTTGATTCGTCGTCCGTCCAGCTGTTTGGCGAGTGCGGCCATATCCTGCTTCGAGCCGAAATGCAGGAAGTATTCGTGGCCGTCCACCGTCACATACCACGCCACGCCGAACGGGCGAAGGATATCGCGATGATCGAGTTTCAGCGTGCCCTGCAGTTCCACGTTGAGCGTTGATTGAACATATTCATCCTTTTCGATTCGCAACTCCGACACGTTCACCAGGAGTTCGTCGCCGATCCGCTCCAGGTTGCCGGCGACGACGACCGGCCCTGCACCGGCCTGTGCGACGAGGCTATGGAAGTGCTTGTTGCCTCGCAGGTCGAGCCAGTACGTTTTTCCGTCGGCGACGATGCCGGTGCTGGTCCGGCCGAACATCAGGCAACGGACGCTCGTCAGTTTGCCGCGGATCCGGACCAGCTCTGTTTTCTTGATGAAATCGCTGCCCTCGGCCGGTTGCACGGCCGCTGCCGGTGGCGCCTTATCGCCGCACGCCAGCGAATAGATGGGAAAGTTGAGCACTCCCAGAACGAGAACGATTTTCCGCCACATGGTCTTTCTCCTTCAGCGCGCACGATCGGCGCGAAACCAGGAACCGCGTGCAACCGCTGCACGACATGACGACGCCGATTCGGCCGGCTGGAGTTGGGATTTGTTCAGTGAATCCAGCCGCCGGGCGTTACACCGTTAAGACGATGAACGGCCGGCGGCGGTTGAAATGTAACGAAGCTGTGACAATCAGAGCCTATTCATTGACCACGCTGGACAATCGGCCGACGCCGAGGCGGTAGCACAGTTCGCGGAACAGCCCGTAGTGGTGCGGTTCGCTGCCGTGCAGGTGCTCGCCTTCGGAGATGAGCTTCATGTCGTCGTCGCGCGGGACGCCGTGACGTTTCAGGATCTGGCGGAACGGTTTCAAATCGCGGGCGTAGACCATCAAGAGCTTGTGTTCGTCGAACTGTACTTCCATCGGCTCGGAGGACGACATGACGGCGATGCCGGTACAGCCGTCGTTGGTGAGCAAGTCTTCGTATTCGCAGCAGTAGCTGGTCAGCACGGGCTTGTCGATCTGGGTGCGGCGCAGATCGCGATGCTTGCCGGGCGCCGTGCGGTGGCTGGTTTCGAGAATGACGTCGACCATCTCGCCCATGGGCTGGAGCAGAGCCAGGAAGACCTCAAAGAGCCGTTCGCGCGAGACGGATGCAGCGATCACCGGAATCCGCAGGCGATGGCGGACATCGCGGTAGATCGCCTGCCGAAACCCTTCGCGCGGAATAACCGGCAAACCCGGACCGGGTCGGATGGCATCGGTTAGTTGGAAGTCGCCGTAGCGCTCGAATTGTAAATGAGCGTCGAACTGGCGGTGGTTCACAATCGCCCCTCGCTTGACGGGGTCCGTCCCGAATGTGATGCCTCGGCCGGCGATGGACGGCCTGGCGGTGCTGCTGGTCAACTCCAATATAAATCGCATCCGGGTGTCGCGCGGGTCGTGCATCTTCATTCTATTTCCAATATCAAGGAGAAAAGGTCGGAAGCAGCCGGTCATCCGGGCTGTACGACCTCGAATCTTTACCTCATCCGCACAGAGTCGCGAGCTTCGCTCTCTTCTCTGCCTTCGCCAGCTTCCGTCGGCTACAATTCAGACTGCGGTTGGTTTTATCTTCGCTCCCGTTATGATGCCGCTGCTTTCGGCTCGTATTCGATCAAAGGTACTTTTCATGCGCATCTTCGCGATCAGTGCAATCGTACTAAGCTTGCTGGTTCCAACCGTTCGAGCAGACGAACCCAAGGGCAAGCTCCTGCAAGAAACCTGGGACGCTGCCTACCTCGACGGCGTCAAAGCCGGCTACTTCCACAGCACGCTGCACGAGATCGAACGCCCCGACGGCACGGTGCATCGCTACGCCCAGAAGATGCACTTGACGGTCCGCCGCTTTAGCGAAACGGCGCGAACCGAAGCAGTCATCGGCGACGAATCCACGCCCGACGGCAAAATCGTCGGCGTCTTTATGTCCCAGGATCTCGGCCAGGGTCAGCGCTTGGAACTCTCGGGCAAGGTGGAGGGCAAAGTTCTCAAAGTTCGCATCAAGACGTCCGACGGCAACAATCTCGACCGCGAAATCCCCTGGCCCACGGACGTCATCAGTCTGTGGACCGAGCAGAACCTGCCTCGCGACCGCAAGCTCAAACCCGGAGAACGCCTTACCTATCGGCAGTTTCAGCCGATCGTCAATAACGTGATCAAGGTCGATCTGGTCGCCGGCGCCTACGAACAGGTCGTACTCAACGGCATGGCGCGAAAATGCCTACGAGTCGAGTCGAAACCGGAAAAAATCGCGATGAAGGGCGAAGATGGTAAAGTTCGAGATTTTCAACTTCCGGGCATGACGACCTGGCTCGATGCCGACTACAAAGTCGTCAAAGCCGAATCGCTGATGCCCGGTCTCGGCAAGATCACGCTCGAACGCACCACGAAAGCCATCGCGCTCGCCCGAGTGGGCGAAGTCAAGGACATCGGCGTCTCGCAATCGATCGTTCTCAATCGGCAAATTCCATTCGCCCATCGCCAGGGCGGCATCGTCTATCGCATCACCATGCCCGACGACGAAAAACCGGCCGAAGCGTTCGCCTCGGGCGACAGCAGGCAGGAAATCAAAAACGTGAACGGCAAATCATTTGAGTTGCACGTCTACCCCGTTCGCAAGCCCAGCGCGACCGAGGAAAAGGAAGTCGGCGACGAATACCGCAAGAGCAACTTCTTTATCAATTCCGACGATGCCGTGGTCAAGAAACACGCGAAAGCCGCTGTTGGTGACGAGAAGGACGATTGGAAAAAAGCGCAAGCGATCGAGTCCTGGGTACGGCGCCATATGCGAATTCTGAATTTCGAAAGCGCCATGGTTCCGGCCGACAAAGTCGCCAGAACGCTCGAAGGCGACTGCACCGAATTTGCCATGCTCTCCGCGGCCATGTGCCGGGCGGCCGGCATTCCCTCCCGCACCGCCCTTGGTCTCGTTTACGCAGTGGATCGCCAGGGCCGGCCCATCATGGCCTATCACATGTGGACCGAAGTCGCCATCAACGGCCAGTGGCTTGCCCTCGACGCCACCCTCGGCGAAGGCTCCGTCGGCCCGGCCCACATCAAAATCACCGACCACAGCTGGTACGAAATGCGCTCGCTAACGCCATTGCTCCCCGTGCTCCGAGTGCTGTCGGGCAAACCGAAGATCGAAGTGATCAAGATCGACACGAAGGAGCGGTAACTTACGCCGGCCCAAAGTGCATCTGCCCCGCCAGCACCAGAAAAAACCGCACGATTCCAAAGAGAAGAAATGCCGCAAGCACGAGGCCGTTCAACGTCCGCAATACTCTTTCGCGCCTTGAAATCTGATTCGCCACGATGTTTCGGATGGTCGCCGGCATGAGCGACAACCCGACCAGGCCAAAAAGCACCGGCATGAAGATGTAGCCGAACGGGTGAAACTCCCAGGCGCGGCGAAAATTGCCGCGGAGCATGTTGGCGCCGCTGCGCGTCATGCCGCAACCGGGGCACGGAGCGCCGGTGATGCGGTGCAGCGAGCACAAGTCGATGCCCAGGCCTTTCTCCGGCGGCTGGACGGCGACATAAATCGCGACCAATATCAGCCAGCGAAGATGCCTGGACTTCAACCAGCGCGACAACCAGAATTCCGGCCGCGGCGGCGTTTCCGTCGCGGCGGCCGGTGTCGCAAGCGCCATTTCTTCGACGCGATTGTCCATCATGCGTGAATGCCGACTTTTTCCAGTGCCTGCACGATTGCATCCTCGCTGGGCGGCTGCTTTGAGCTGCCCAGCACAGCGACGACCGCTTCGACCAGTCGCGCTTCGTTCGACCGGAGGATTTGCACCATCACATCATCCACCGGCGTACGCGTCCGCTGGGCGATGCGAGCCAGCGCGATCAGTGTCGTCCGAACGGTCGTTTGCACTTCCTCGCGGGTCATGATTTCACTCCTCGGCGGAATGCCGCCGTTTCGAGGGTTGGTGCGTTGCGGTTCTGCTCATAGGATACAACCCCGACACCCGTCGTCCGTCGTCGAGGTCGAAACGATTCTGCCATGCCGAAACGCACCGACATTCACAAGATCCTGCTGATCGGTTCCGGTCCCATTATCATCGGCCAAGCGTGTGAATTCGATTATTCCGGCACGCAGGCCTGCAAGGCGCTGCGGGAAGAAGGTTACGAGGTCGTCCTGGTTAATTCGAACCCGGCGACGATCATGACGGACCCCGATACCGCCGACCGCACGTACATCGAGCCGATCACCTGGGAAGTCGTTGCCAAGATTATCGAAAAAGAGCGCCCCGACGTCCTGCTGCCGACGCTCGGCGGCCAGACCGGCCTGAACACGGCGATGGACTTGCACCGGCATGGCATCCTCGAAAAATTCGGCGTCGAAATGATCGGCGCCCGTGCCGACGTCATCGACAAGGCCGAGGATCGCGCCAAGTTCAAAGAGGCGATGCAGAAGATCGGCATCGACGTGCCCATCAGCGGCACCGTCCAAACCCTGGCCGAGGCCCATGCGCTTCGCGATCTGGTCGGTTTGCCCTGTGTCATCCGGCCTAGTTTCACGCTCGGCGGGACCGGCGGCGGCATCGCCTACAACCGCGATGAATTCGACACGATGGTCGCGGTCGGTCTCGATCAAAGCCCCGTTCACCAGGTCCTGATCGAAGAATCGGTGATCGGCTGGAAAGAGTTCGAACTCGAAGTGATGCGCGACCGCGCAGACAACGTCGTCATCGTTTGCACCATCGAAAACTTCGACCCGATGGGCGTGCACACCGGCGACAGCATCACCGTCGCGCCGATTCAGACTTTGTCCGACAAGGAATACCAGCGGATGCGCGACGCCGCCAAGGCGATCATCCGCGAGATCGGCGTCGAAACCGGCGGCTCGAACATCCAGTTCGCCGTCCATCCGCAGACCGGCCGCATGATCGCCATCGAGATGAACCCGCGCGTTTCGCGTAGTTCCGCACTGGCGTCGAAGGCGACCGGTTTCCCCATCGCCAAGATCGCTGCGAAACTGGCCGTCGGCTATACGCTCGATGAGTTGAAAAACGACATCACGCGCGAGACGCCGGCATGTTTTGAACCAACCATCGACTATGTGGTCACCAAGGTGCCGCGCTGGAACTTCGAGAAGTTCCCCGAAGCCGACTCGACGCTGACGACGCAAATGAAGTCGGTCGGCGAAACGATGGCCATCGGTCGATCGTTCAAGGAGTCGCTGCAAAAAGCGCTGCGTGGTCTCGAAACGGGCCGGTTCGGGCTTGGCTGCGACCGGGCTGACCGCTGGGGCAAGCCGAACCAGCCGACGCGCGAGGAAATCGTCCGCTACCTCGCCCGCCCCAATGCCGAGCGCGTCTGGTTCCTGCGTTATGCCTTCAAGGACGGCATGAGCGTCGACGAAGTGCACGTCATCACCAAGATCGACCCGTGGTTTCTCAATCACGTCCGCGAAATCGTCGAAACCGAGGACCGGCTCCGCGCATGCCCGTCGCTCGAAGCCGCCGGTCCGGAGTTGCTGCTGCTCGCCAAGCAGCATGGATTTTCGGATCAGCAGCTGGCAACGATCTGGAACGTGCACGAGATGGAAGTGCGCCGCGTCCGCAAGAGCCTGGGCATCGAGGCGGTGTTCAAGCTGGTGGACACGTGCGCCGCCGAGTTCGAGGCGTTTACGCCCTATTATTACTCCGCCTACGAAAAGCCGGTCGTTCAATTCGGCACGCGGAACGCGGAATCGACAATTGCAGGCAATGCAACACCAGCCGACGGCAACGGTATTTCTTCCACTCCGCACTCCGCAGTTCGCACGCCGCACTCGGAAGACGAAACCCGCCCCTCGACCGGCCGCGAGCGCATCATGATCCTCGGCGGCGGACCGAACCGCATCGGGCAAGGCATCGAGTTCGACTATTGCTGCGTGCAGGCGGCGTTCGCGTTGCGGGACGCCGGCTTTGAAACAATCATGGTCAATTCGAACCCGGAAACGGTCAGCACCGATTACGACACGAGCGACCACCTCTTTTTTGAACCGCTCACGACGGAAGACGTCCTCAACATTTGCGATCGGATGGGGCCGAAGGGGATCATCGTGCAGTTCGGGGGACAGACGCCGCTTAACCTGGCCAAGGCGCTGGCGACGGCCGGCGTACCGATCATCGGCACCAGCGTCGAGAGCATCGACAAGGCCGAGAACCGCGAACTGTTCAAAAATGTCATCGACCAGTTGCAGCTCCGCCAGCCCGAAAGCGGCACCGCGGTCGATCTGCAACAGGCCATCAACGTGGCCCGGCGGATTGGCTTTCCACTCCTCGTTCGACCCAGCTTCGTCCTCGGCGGGCGCGCAATGGAAGTCGTCTACGACGAGGCGGCATTGCGTTCGTACATGGAGACGCGCGTTCCCAACCTGTCGCGCGACACGCCGGTCCTGCTCGATCGATTCCTGGAGTCGGCCCAAGAAGTCGATGTCGATTGTTTGTGCGACGGCACGCGCGCCATCATCGGCGGCGTCATGCAGCACATCGAGGAGGCCGGCGTCCATTCCGGCGACTCGGCCTGCGTGCTCCCTCCGCACACGCTGCCCGCCGATATGGTCGAGGAAATCAAACGGCAAACCCGCCAACTCGCCCTGGAACTCAAGGTCCAAGGGCTGATGAACGTGCAATTCGCCATCGCCCGAGTGAGAAGCCAGGAGGCAGGGGCCAAAGGTCAGGAGGCAGGAGGCAGAGGGCAGGAACCGGATGTCAGTGAGAACGGACACGTCGCGGAGCCGCAACCGTTGTCGGCCGCCTCGCAGTTCGTGATTTACATTCTCGAAGCGAATCCACGGGCCAGCCGAACGGTTCCGTTTGTTTCCAAATCGACCGGCGTGCCGCTGGCGCGACTGGCGGCGCTCGTCATGGCCGGCAAAACGCTGGACGAACTGGGCGTCTTCGAGGAGGTCACGCCGCGGCATTATTCCGTCAAGGAAAGCGTCTTTCCGTTCAACAAATTCCCCGGCGTGGACATCATCCTCGGCCCGGAGATGCGTTCGACCGGCGAAGTCATGGGCATCGACGACACGTTTCCGATGGCGTTCGCGAAGAGCCAGCTCGCTGCATCGTCGGCATTGCCGGCCTCGGGCAGGATTTACATTTCGGTCTCCGATCGCGACAAACCGCACGTCGTGCCGATCGCCAGGGCGTTTGCCGACATGGGATTCTCCTTGATGAGCACGCGCGGCACGGCGACGTTCCTGCGAAATCATGGACTCACGGTCGAGGACGTGCTGAAACTGCAGGAAGGTCGGCCGAATCTGATCGACCACATGAAAAACGGCAGCGTGGCGCTGATCATCAATACGCCCAGCGGGCATGGCAGCCGGTCGGACGAAGTGAAAATCCGCGTGGCCGCGGTGGCGCATCGCGTCACTTGCATAACGACCATGGCCGCTGCCCAGGCCGCCGTCGAAGCATGCCGCGAGTTTCGCCAACGCGATTGGTCGGTCACCGCCTTGCAGGACCGTTTTCCGCGTCGGACGGCGAAGCGCCCGCCAGTGCGGGTGTAAAAACCTATTGGACCACACGCTCGTAAAGTTCGAGCCATTGGCGCGCGACGTTTTCGGGATCGAAACTCGGTACGCGTGCAAGCCCCCGTCGAATTAATTCTTCACGATGCGTCTGGTTTTCGACGATCTGCCGGGCCGCGATGGCGGTGGCGTGGCGATCGTTGCGCTCGCAGAAGACGGCCGCGTCGCCCAGCAGGTCGAGC
>Ga0073934_10007545_pt1 | contig 15081 bp, 12 predicted proteins | sample LarsenN4metaG_FD_76834 | JGI IMG/M metagenome (GOLD analysis project Ga0073934, IMG submission 76834) | Hot spring sediment bacterial and archeal communities from British Columbia, Canada, to study Microbial Dark Matter (Phase II) - Larsen... ...
CACGGCGTGCCCATCGCGCTCAAGGACCTGACTCCCACCAAGGGCCGGCGTACGACGCTCGGCTCCTACGTGTTCGAGCACTGGGTACCCGACCGCGACCCTGTCATCGTGCGGCGGCTGGCCGCAGCCGGGGCGATCCTGGTTGGCAAGACGACAACCCCCGAGTTCGCCGGCGCCGGCTTCACGCGCAGCAAGCTGTGGGGCGAGACGCGCAACCCCTGGAACCTCGCGCACACGCCGGGCGGCTCATCGGGCGGCTCTGGCGCGGCGGTGGCGGCGGGGTGCGTGCCGCTGGCCGAGGGCACCGACATCGGCGGGTCGATCCGCAGCCCGGCGTCGAGCTGCGGCGTCCTGGGTCTCAAGCCCAGCCTGGGCCGAATCCCAATGGACATCCTGCCTACCACGTTCGAGAACCGCCTGCAGTTCGGCCCGCTGGCGCGAACGGTGGCCGATGCCGCGCTGTTCCTGAACGCCACCAAGGGTCCGGACGACGCCGACATCCAGTCGCTTCCCGCCTGCCCCGACATGCCCGTGCCGCCCCAGGGCGAGCTGAAGGGCCGGCGCTTCGCGCTCAGCGTCGACCTGGGCTTCTATGCCGTGGACGACGAAGTGGCTGGCAACCTGCGCGAGGCCGCCCAGGCCCTGCGCGGGGCTGGCGCCAAAGTCGACGAGATCGAGCTGGGATGGACCAGCGATGTAAACCAGGCTTGGTACGATATCGAGAACGCCTTTTTCGCTTCGCTGTGGGCCCAGTATCTGCCGGATTGGCGCGACCGGATGGATCCGGTCAACGTCGCCACCATCGAGGCCGGCCTGAAACTGGGCGCCGCGTTCGTGCGCGGGCGGGAGATGGTGCGCACGCGGATCTGGCATGACCTCGCCCGCGTGCATGCGACCTACGACGCGCTGCTCTGCCCCACCGAGGCGCTGCCACCTCCGCCGGTCACGAAGTCGGATGCCGACTACTACTTCGACGGCCCGGACGGGCGATACGTCGGCGTCGCCATGACGATGCCGTTCAACCTGACGGCACAGTGCCCGGTAGCGGCGGTGCCGACCGGCTTCACACGCGCGGGCCTGCCTACCTCGATGCAGATCGTCGGGCGGCGCTACGACGACGCGGGCGTGCTGGACATGGCCGCCGGCCTGGAACGCATCCGCCCCTGGGCCGGTCCGCGACCGCCCTGCGCCTGAGAAGCGAAAGGGCGCCCTGCCTTGCGGCGGGGCGCCCTTTGCGACGGGATCGCAGAACTATTCGCCGATGCGCAGGTTGCTGAGCTCGGTGCCGATCTGCTTGAAGGCTTCCTTCAGGTCCTCGTTGGTCGGCGAGTTGAAGAACTTCGACACGTCGGTCGCGCAGTCCTCCAGCAACTCAAGCGCCGTGCTGCCCGGCGTCAGAGCGAAGCCCACCGTGTAGACGATGATGCCCGTGTTCTTGATGTTGGTGCAGACGGTCGCTTCGCGCTGGTTGATGCGGTTCTCGCAGGCGCTCTTGCTGCCGCAGTTCAGCTTCGAGGAATGCTGCGCGCCGGGCGGGTTGGCGGTGGTGGTCGAGCGCCCGTAGCCGCCGTACTCGTCGTCGTCGGTGTCGAACGTGTTATCGCCGTCCGTCATGATGATGATGGCCTTGTCGAACTCGTCGTCGCCGTAGGGGCTGCCCTCGGTGAAGGGTGGGCTGGGCGACAGGGTGCGCCAGCCCCACACGGCGCCGATCGGCACGTGCGTGCGCCCGCCGATCTGCAGCGACGTGATCTTGTCCTTCAGCGTCTGCTTCGTGCTGGTCAGGGGCAGGATGGCCGCCGAGGGGCAATCCTTGTTGGGTCCCTTCGTCGCGGTGACCGGGGGCCAGTTGTTGACCGAGTTGTCGGTGTCCGGCCAGGCATAGGCGCGCCAGCGGCCGTTGGCGTTGTTGTTGTTCACGTACTCGTCGTTGGTGTCGTGGGGCGTCACGCGCTCCTCGATGCACCCGCCCCAGGTCGTGGGACTGAACCGTGCCGACGTGTTGTCCTTGACGAAGCCCGACATGTTCGTGCCGATGTTGACGGTCGAGTTGAACGGCACGATCGAGATCCTGACCTTGTCGTTCTCCGCCTCCTGGCCGAACAGGATGTCGATGAAGTCGTTGGCGGCCTCCTTCAGCGATTCGATCTTGGAGCCCGACATCGAGCCCGTGATGTCGAGGACCATGGCCACCTCGAGGCCCTTCGTCTCGCGCACGATGATCGAGGTGGTGGCCACGGTGATCTCGTGGATGCCGACCAGGTTCATCAGGGTGGTCGGCACCTCGGCGCTGACCGACAGGTGGATCTCGTTGCCCACGAACTCCATCTCGGGGGTCGCGGGCGTGCCCATGCGCTCCTCGGGATAGTTCGCGTCGAAGTAGTCCTGCAGGATCTGGTCGAGCTCGTCCTCGTCGTTGGTGGCGGCCGAACCCACGGCCAGCCCGGCGGCGTCGAGCGCGTAGGCCAGGCGCGACTTCACCACGTAGGCGCGGCCCATGTCGATGGACGCGCCCGAGGCCACCGCGATGGGGATCAGCGCGATGGCGAAGATGATGGCGGTCACGCCGCGGCGGTCGGACCGCAGCCCCCGCGCGGCTTCGCCCAGCGCGGTCGCCGCGCGGGCCAGGATTCCGGTTCGGTCACGCATCGAGGTCTCCTCGTCCATGCCCCCGACTGCGGACGTTCGCCGCCCGCCGTGTGCCGTTCTTGCCGATTCCGCCCGTCATCGCCTAGTCCCGCACCACGGCGTTCGTGCGCCGCGGCTTCAGGTAGGCGATGTCCGACATCGTGAACTGACCGCTCACGAAGATCAGGTCGTTGAAGATGGGCGTGTAGGGATAGCTGACGCGCACCACGATCACACTGCTGCCGGCCAGCATGACGCCCTCGGGCAGCCCCACCTCGTCGCCGGCCTCGGCCTCGTCGTTGCCGCTGATCTCGACCCAGTCGATCTCGGTGTTGCCGTCCTCGGAGATGATGCTCTCGATGACGTAGGTCGCGCTGCCGTCGTCGAAGGGCGCCATGACCGCGTCCATCGCGTCGAACAGGTTCTCGATGTCGTCGTCGTCCAGGATGGTTGCCTGGGCCACGAGATCGGCCGCGGTCTGGGTGGCCGCAGTGATCTTCCTGTGCAGCAGCACGGCATTGCCCACCTCGGCCGTGCCGAACAGCAGCAGGATCATGATGGGCAGCAGCAGGGCGAATTCCGAGGCGGCGATGCCGCCCCGGTCGCGGGCCAAGCGGTGAAGGTGCCGCAGCATGCCTTCGCCCCTAGTTGATCGGCCCGTCATACGGCTCGTTCTGGAAGGCGGCGGCGGCATACATGTCGAAGTGGCCGTTCGTCGCGCCCAAAAGATCGCCGATGAAGGGGGTCAGGATCGAATAGCGGTAGGCGATGCGCACCAGGACCACGTCGCCCGCCTCGCCCGGATCGAAGTTCTCGTTCTGCGGGTTGCCGTCCTCGTCGATCAGCGGCGGCTTGTCGATCGAGCCGAAGTCCGGCATGGCGCGCACGTCGATGATGACGCTGTCGCAATTCAGCAGGTTCGAGAGGTTGTCGCACAGCAGGGTGCGGAACTCCTCGACCGGGTCGGCGGCGCCCTGCACGTTGCCCGTGCGGATCTGGCGGGCGGCGATCTGGATCTCGCCCTCCATCGACGTCGCCACGTAGTACATCATGGCGATCTCGATGGTGCCGAAGAGGACCGTGAACAGGATCGGCGCCACCAGCGCGAACTCGATGGCCGTCACGCCGCGGCGATCGCGGCGCAGGCGGAGGGCGCGCATCAGCAGCCGGCCCACCGGGCCGATCCGTCGGCGGCGCATCATCCCTTCCAGCCGTTCGTCCGCCATATGATCCATTGCGATGCCTGCGCCCTGCGACGCTGGTCTGCACTCCGCCGCGTGTATATACGCGCGACCGTCAACGATCAGTGACCGGGGTCACGAGGCGCCCAACGCCCGCTGTCCCCGGCCTTACGACATCTTTAATCTTAGCAAGGATTGTACCATGTCCGGCCGCAGGGGCGCCCGCGATGGATTCGGCTTGTGCTTCACGGGGAAGCGGGAACCGCCCCGTGGCCGGGCTGGGTAGGGCGGGGCGGCCCGTGCGCCATTACGGCACGATCCGCCGCCGGGCCGCCTGCCGACTGGCCGGCCTTGCCCTGGCTGTCCTGGCGGCAAGCATGCCTTCGCCGGGCCGTGCCGCCGGCCCCGGGCCCGGACCGGCCGTGGCGTGGTCGGAACTTGTGCAGGCCGGCCTGACCCGCCCGGACCAGCCCGGCCGGCTGCCCTGGCCCGACGATCTCGCCCCACCCCTGGTCGCCCTGCGGCGGATCGCAGCGGATGCCCTGGCCGACCGGGGTGCTGCGCTCCTGCAGCCGGGGCCAGAAGCGCCCGGCCGCCTGCACGTGACGGTGCGGCTGACGGCGCTTGGCCAGTTCTACGACTACGCCGACGCCATGAAGCGCTTTCGCGCGGTCATCTTCCCTGGCGCAATGGCCGAAGGGCGCATCGTGATGCGCCGCTCGCCAGCGATGGCCTGCGCATCCCCCTTCGCCGGGCATGTCCCGGTCTACGGCGTGCCCCTCAAGGGCTTCGGCGTGGACTACCGCGAGAGCCCGCTGCACGCCCCCTTCGACGAGGCGCTGGAGCGGCCCGGCGGCTACGGACAGGCGCTGGGCGCCGTGCTGGCCGCCGCCTGGCCCGACGGCCACGGGCCCGGCGGCACCGCATCGTGCCGGCGCGCCTTCTAGGCGCCGGCCGCGGGCGTTCCCTGCACCGGGCGCAGGGTGGCCACCTTGTCGCCCTCGCCGCGGCGCAGCTGGCCTTCCACGGCGCCACCCTCCTCCACCGACAGGGTGCGATAGGTGATGTCGCCGGTGACCCGCGCGGTGCGGGCGATGGCCACGGTGCCGGCCCGGATGTGGCCGCTCACGGTGCCGCTGATCCGGACCGTCTCGGCGGTCACGGATCCGTCGATCTTGGCGCCCTCGCCGATGGTCAGGACGCGGCTGGTGATGTCGCCCTCCACCGTGCCGTCGATGCGCAGGTCGCCGGTGCTGGTCAGGTTGCCGACGATCTTCACCTCGGTCGAGATGACCGAGTTGCCCTCAGGCCCCCGCGGCCGCGCCGCCATGGGCTCGGGTGCCGCCATCGTCGGCGCGGGCGACGGTGGGCTCACCGGATCGGGCTTGCCTGACTTCGAGAATACGGACATGCGTTCCTCCCGTTAGGGTTCGTGGTTGCTCGCGCGGTCTTCACGGCCGCTTGGACGCCAGGAAGCCGGCGGGCCGCCAGGGCCTGCGTCCGTCCACCTGTGCGCCCGGCTCGATGGTGATGGCGTTGTGGGTGATGATTCCCACGACCCTGCCCGCGCCGCCCACGACGACCGCCTCGGCCGTGATCGGCCCCTCGACGGTGCCGTCGACGCGCACGCTGGAGGCCTCGAGGGAGCCCTCGATTCGCCCGCCCGGGCCCACGGTGACGTGGCGCCCCCGCACGTCACCCGAAACGGCGCCGGCGACCACGATGGTCCCGGGCCCTTCCACATTGCCCACCACGACGAGATCGGCGCCGATCACCGAGGACGCGACCGCACGTCCGTCGGACCCCTGGGGGTTCGTCCTGGGCTGGCTGGCCTGGCTGGAGCCGATCATTGCCTCCCGCCCTCCTCACCGACGGGCGCCATTGAAGCCGTTAACCACGCCGGGCTCAACCCGAATATGCCCGCCCGGGTGCACGGGACGTGGGAGATCGTTGCGCCCGCAGGCCCGTTCGGGCCATATCCCGCCCATCGGCGGGCTGGCAGGAGACCGGGGGATGGCGGCCTTCAAGGACTACCAGGACCACGACGGGCTGGGCTTGGCCGCGCTGGTGCGCACCCGCCAGGTCAAGCCCGAGGAGGTGCTGGAGGCCGCGCTGGCGTGCATCGCCCGCCACAACCCCAAGGTGAACGCCCTGACGCACCTGATGGAGGCGGAAGCCCGCCGCACGGTGGCGGCGGGTCTGCCCGAGGGGCCGTTCCGGGGGGTTCCCTACGCGCTGAAGGACCTCAACGTGCTCTACGCGGGCCAGCCGACCACGAACGGCAGCCGGCTGTTCGCCGGCTTCGTGCCCGACCACGACAGCACGCTGACCGAGCGCTGTCGCGCCGCCGGCCTGGTGATCGTCGGCAAGACGAACACACCCGAGTTGGGCCTGAACATGACGACCGAGCCAGCCCTGCATGGGCCCACGCGCAATCCCTACGACCTGGCGCTGAGCGCCGGCGGCTCCAGCGGCGGCGCGGCGGCGGCGGTGGCCAGCGGCATGATGCCGATGGCCCACGCCACCGACGGCGGCGGCTCGATCCGCATCCCCGCGGCCAACTGCGGTCTGGTGGGGCTGAAGACCACGCGGGCGCGCAACCCGATGGGGCCCGACGTGGCCGAGGGCCTGGGCGGCCTGTCGGTGGGGCACTGCGTCAGCCGCACCGTGCGCGACAGCGCGGCCCTGCTGGACGCCACCCACGGCCCCGCGCCGGGCGACCCCTACGCCGCCCCGCCGCCTGCCCGGCCCTTCCTGGACGAGGTGGGCGCCGACCCGGGGCGCCTGCGGATCGGGCTGGTGACCGAGGCGCCGGGCGGCCTGCCCGTGGACGCGGCATGCCGCAGCGCCGCCGAGGAAGCCGGGCGGATGTGCGCCGGCCTGGGCCATCACGTGGAGCCCGCGACGCTGGACGTGGACGTGGAGGCGCTGCTGGAGGCCTTCTGGTCGATCTTCTGCGCCGGCGTGCGTTTCGCCGTGGACCAGCGCCTCAAGGCGCTGCAACGCCCCTTGCGCCCGGACGACATCGAGCCCGCCAGCCACGCCTTCGCCGAGGCGGCCGCCCGGGTGGGGGCGGCCGACTACCTGCGCGGCATTCATGCCCTGCACGCCGCCGGGCGGCGCATCGCGCGCACGATGGCGAAGCTGGACGTGCTGCTGCTGCCCACCCTGGCGCAGCCGCCCATGCCCCTCGGTACGCTGACGATGGCCGAGCCCGACGGGCGACGGTACTTCGACGCGCTGTTCCGGCGCCTGCCCTTCACCCCGGCCTTCAACGCCTCGGGCCAGCCGGCGATCCAGCTTCCCCTGGTATGGACGGACAAGGGCATCCCGATCGGCGTGCAGTTCGCCGGCCGCCTGGGCGACGAGGCGACGCTCCTGCGCCTGGCCGCCCAGCTCGAGGCGGCGCACCCCTGGGCGAAGCGCCGCCCGCCGCTGTTCGGGTGAGCGCCGCCCCCGGAGGCGGCCCGCAGGGCGGGATGCGGCGCGGCATCCTGTTCATGCTGGTGTCGATCGTCTTCTTCTCGCTCATGTACTCGATCTCGAAGGGGCTGACCGAGACGTATCCGGTCCTGCAGATCGTCTGGGCGCGCTATGTCCTGTTCGTGGGGTTCAGCTTCGCCCCGGCCCTGCGCTTCGGGGCCGGCGCGGTACTGCGCACGCGGCGCCTCGTCCTCCAGGTCGTGCGCTCGGCGCTGCTCGTGGGGGCCACCGCCTGCGCGCTGGCGGGCTACAGCTACCTGCACCTGGCCGACGCCAACGCACTGGGCTCGATCTCGCCCCTCCTGGTCACGCTGCTCTCGGCCCTGGTGCTGGGCGAGGCGGTGGGCTGGCGCCGTTGGCTGGCCATCGCGGGAGGGTTCGCCGGCACCCTCATCATCCTCAGACCCGGCGCCGGCGCGTTCGACTGGGCCGCCCTGCTGCCGGTCTGCGCATCGGCGCTGTACGCCAATTACCAGATCACCACGCGCATGCTGAGCAATGTCGACAGCGAGGCGACCACGCTCTTCTACTCGGGCACGGTGGGCGCGATCGCGCTCACCCTCCTGCTGCCCTTCATCTGGGTGCCGCCCGACCTGGAGGGCTGGGCCGTGCTGCTGCTGGTGGCGGTGCTGGGCACCGGCGGGCAGGTCTGCGTCATCCGGGCGCTGACCAGCGCGCCCGCCTCCAGCCTGCAGCCCTACGCCTACGTCCAGCTTCCCTTCATGGCGCTCGTCGGCTTCGTGCTCTACGACGAGGTGCCGGACTTCTGGACCTATGTGGGCGCCGCCGTGGTGGTGGCCTCGGGCCTCTACGCCTGGCACCGCAGCCGGGTGAAGGGCGGCTGACCGCGGGGACCGCTGTACCCGGACCTGGCATTGGGGCAATCTCCCGCCCCCTCACCCCGGGAGCGCGCATGGGCTATGGGTTCGGCAGGCCGGTCAGGCGGCGCGAGGATCATCGGTTCCTGACGGGAAGCGGGCGCTACGTCGCGGACATGAGCCTGCCGCACCAGGTGCACCTGTACCTCCTGCGCTCGCCCCACGCCCATGCCGACATCCGCTCCATCGACACGGCGGCGGCCCGCGGGGCGCCGGGCGTGCTGGCGGTGCTGACCGGCGCCGACGCGCAGGCCGACGGCCTGGGCGGCATCCCGTGCGCCTCCGCGATCGTCAACGTCGACGGCACCCGGCAGGTCTCGCCCCCTTACCCTGTGCTGGCCCAGGGCCGCGTGCGCCACGTCGGGCAGGCGGTCGTGGCCGTGGTGGCCGAGACGCTCGAGGCCGCGCGCGACGCAGCCGAGCGGGTCGCGATCGACTATGCGGCCCTGCCCGCGGTCGTCGACACGGCGGGCGCGCTCGCCCCCGGCGCGCCGCAGGTGTGGGACGAGGCGCCGGGCAACCTGTGCTTCCACTGGCAGAGCGGCGACCGGCAGGCAACCGACGCGGCCTTCGCGAAGGCCGACCACGTCACGCGGGTGGAGCTGGTCAACAACCGCGTCCTGCCCAGCCCGATGGAGCCGCGCGGCGCCATCGCCTGGCACGATCCGGGCACCGGGCGCACGACGCTGCACACCTGTAACCAGGGCCCGCAGGCGGTGCGCGACATGGTGGCCGGTATGCTGGGCATCCGGCCGCACGAGCTGCGCGTCACCACGCCCGACGTGGGCGGCAGCTTCGGCATGAAGGGCATGCTCTACGTCGACCAGGCCCTGGTCGTGTGGCTGGCCCGGCGGCTGGGCCGGCCGGTGAAGTGGGTCAGCGAGCGCGGCGAGGGCTTCCTGTCCGACACCCAGGCGCGCGACCACGTGACGACGGTGGAGCTGGCGCTGGACAAGGACGCACGCTTCCTGGCGGTGCGCTTGCGCATCGTGGCGGCGATGGGCGCGTACCTGTCCATCGCGGCGCCCGACGTGCCGACCCACGCGGCCTCGCCCACCCTGGGCGGCGTCTACCTGACGCCCGCCACCCATGTCGAGGTGAAGGGCGTGTTCAACAACACCGTCCCCGTGGACGCCTATCGCGGCGCCGGCCGGCCGGAATCCGCCTACGCGCTGGAGCGCGCCGTGGATGCGGCGGCGCGCGAGCTGGGGTTGGATCCGGCCGAGATCCGCCGGCGCAACCATGTGCCGCCCGCCGCCATGCCGTTCCGCTCCAGCATGGGCGTCGTCTACGACAGCGGCGCGTTCACGCAGAACCTGGACCGCGCGCTGGCCAACGCCGGCTGGGCCGGTTTCGCGGAGCGGCGCGCGGCGGCCAGGGCGCGCGGCCTGCTGGCCGGCATCGGCATGGCCAACTACATGGAGATCACCGGCTATGTCGCTGGCGACACGGCGCGGGTGAAGTTCGATCCCGACGGCGGCGTGACCCTGATCGTGGGCAGCATCTCGAACGGGCAGGGGCACGAGACGTCCTATGCGCAGCTCCTCGCCGACAGGCTGGGCGTGGACTACGACAGGGTCCGCGTGCTGGAGGGCGACACCGACGTGATCGCCGAGCTGGGCAGTGGCAACGGCGGCTCGCACTTCCTGCAGATCGGCGGGCCGGCCCTGCTGGGCGCGGCCGACCGCATCGTGGTCAAGGGCCGGCGCCTGGCCGCCCATCTGCTGGAGGCCGCCGAGGCCGACATCGAGTTCGAGCGCGGCACGTTCCGCGTGGCGGGCACCGATCGTACGAGGTCGCTGGCCCAGATCGCCAGGGCGGCGCACGACGTGGGCGGCCTGCCGGCCGACATGCAGCCGGGCCTGGACGAGAGCTTCTTCTACCGGCGCGAGGCCAACGCCTATCCCAACGGCTGCCACGTCTGCGAGGTCGAGGTGGACCCCGAGACGGGCCGCATCGCCATCGTGCGCTACACCGTGGTGGACGATTTCGGGCGCATCATGAACCCGCTGCTGGTGGCCGGGCAGGTGCACGGCGGCGTGGCCCAGGGCCTGGGCCAGGCCATGCTCGAACGCGTGGTCTACGATCCCGGCACCGGCCAGCTCCTGTCGGGCAGCTTCATGGACTACGCCATGCCCAGGGCCGACGACATGCCCGCCATCGATCTGGAGTGCAACGAGGTGCCCTGCACGGGCAACCCGCTGGGCGTGAAGGGCTGCGGCGAGGCCGGGGCCATCGGCGCCTGCCCCGCGTTCATCAATGCGGTGATCGACGCGCTCGCGCCGCTCGGCATTCGCGCGATCGACATGCCCGCCACGCCCGAGCGCGTGTGGCGCGCCATCCGCGAGGCCAGGGAGGCGCCGGCCTGAAGCCCTAGTTCCTGTAGGACGTGTCCTCGCGGTCGATCATCCGGCGCATGGCGGCCCATTCGCGGGCCCCGATGGGCTCCTTGCCGGTGTAGAGGCCGGCCGCCGTCTGGACCACGCTCTCGTGCGAGGGGTGGATGATCTCGCCGCCCGCCTGCATGGCGTCGAGCTGGAACTGGCAGGCGGTTTCCAGGTTGTAGAGGAACACGAACGCCTCGCCCGCATTGGGGCCGACGGTCAAGAGGCCGTGGTTGCGCAGGATGATGGCGGGCTTGCTGCCCAGGTCCATCGCCAGCTTGCGGCACTCGGCCTCGTTGCCCGTCTGGGTGTCCCAGTCGTGGTACGCCAGCCGGTTGAGGAACACCATCGCCTGCTGCGTCAGCATCATCAGCCCGGACTTCATGCACGAGATCGCCACGCCTGCGCGGGTGTGGGTGTGGGCGACGAAGCGCACGTCAGGCCGCGCCTTCAAGACCTCGCTGTGGATGCTGAAGCCGGCGCGGTTGGCGGGGTAGTCGCCGGCCACCACGTTGCCCTGCATGTCCAGCACGATCAGGTTCGAGGCGGTGACCTCCTCGAACATCAGGCCATAGGGGTTGATGAGGAAATGGTCGTCGCGGCCGGGCACGCGGGCCGAGATGTGGGTGTAGATCAGGTCGGTCCAGCCGAAGTGGGCGACCACGCGGTAGAACAGCGCCAGGTCGACGCGCGTCTCCCACTCCTCGGGCGTGATGCGGTAGCCCTGCTTCGTGGCGAGCTGCGTGGCCATGCCCGGTCTCCCTGCGGCGGGTGTGCGGGGCAGAAGCGTATACAAGCCATGCCGCCCGCGCAAACCGCGCCCTAGGGCAGCAGCACCGCCGCGCCCTCCAGGCGTCCGGCGCGCAGGTCGTCCAGCGCGGAGTTGGCCAGGCGCAGCGGATAGGGCCGCGTGTGCGTGACGATGGGCACCCGCGCGGCCAGCGCCATGAAGGCCTCGCCGTCCGCGCGCGTCAGGTTGGCGACCGAGCGCACGGTCCGCTCGTGCCACAGGAGGGCGTAGGGGAAGGCCGGGATGTCGCTCATGTGGATGCCGGCGCACACCACCGTGCCGCCTCGGGCCGTGGCGGCCAGGGCTGCGGGCACCAGCGCCCCAACCGGCGCGAAGATCAGCGCGGCGTCCAGCGGCTCGGGCGGGACGGCGTCCGAATCCCCCGCCCATTCGACACCCAGGCGGCGGGCAAACGCCTGGGCCCTGCCGTCGCCTGGCCGCGTGAAGGCGAAGACCCGGCGCCCCTGGTGCCGGGCGACCTGGGCCACGATGTGCGCGGCTGCGCCGAAGCCGTACAGCCCCAGGGTGCGGGCATCGCCCGCCATGCCCAGCGCCCGGTGCCCGATCAGGCCGGCGCACAGCAGAGGAGCGGCCTCGGCGTCGCCGTAGCCGGCCGGCACGGCGAAGCAGAACCGCTGGTCGGCGAGGCAGTACTCGGCATAGCCGCCGTCGATCTGGTAGCCGGTGAACCGGGCCTCCCCGCACAGATTCTCGCGCCCCGTCCGGCAGGCGGGGCAGGTGCCGCAGGTCCAGCCCAGCCAGGGCACGCCCACGCGGTCGCCGGGGCGGAACCGCCCCGCGCCCGGACCGGCAGCGGCGACGACGCCCACGATCTCGTGCCCGGGCACCAGGGGCAGCTTGGGGTGCGCCAGTTCGCCATCCGCCACGTGAAGGTCGGTGCGGCACACGCCGCAGGCGGCCACCCGCACCAGCACCTGCCCCGGCCCCGGCTCGGGCGGCGGAAGCTCGGCCGCGGCCAGCGGCGCCTGGGGCCGCTCCAGGATCATGGCGCGCACGAAGGATCCTCCATCGGGATGCGCTCGCGCAGGTGCGCACGGGCGGCGGCCAGCACGGACTCCGGCGTGCCCGAGGCGTCGATGCGGGTCCAGTCCATCGGCCCGGTATCGTAGGCGGCCTGGGCGCGCACCACGGTGGCGTCGGCGTCCGAGGCATCGGCGACACGAGCCGCGACGCGGGCCTCGAGCACGCCCTGCGGCGCCTCCAGCCACAGGCCGGCGAAGGGGACGCCCAGCCGGAGGGCGAGGTCGGCGAAGGCCCGGCGCTCGCTCGGCCGCGCTGCGACGGCGTCGACGACGGCGGCGTGGCCGGCCCGCAGCGCCCGCTCGCTGCGCTCCAGCAGCATGCGGTAGACCGGCCCGGACGATGCGGGCCCATAGGCCTCGCGCGGCAACCGCGCGGTCTCGGGAGTACCGGCCAGGGCCTTGCGCACCACGTCGCTGCGCGTCAGCAGGGCGCCCGGCGCCGGGCCCAGCCACGGCGCCAGCGCGCGGGCCAGCGTCGTCTTGCCCGTGCCCGACAGGCCGCCCACGGCGGTCAGCGCCGGCGGCGCCGGGGCCAGGCACCGCTCCGCCAGGGCGAAGAAGGCCCGCGCCTCCGCGGCTGCCCCGCCACCCTCCGCCTCGGCCGCCACCTTGGCGCGCACGGCCGCGCGCAGGGCCAGGAACAGCGGCAAGGCGGCCAGCGACTCCACGTCGTCGGTGGCGTCCAGCCAGCGGTTCAGCGCCAGGTTGGCCAGCGGGCGGAGACCGCGCCGTTCCAGGTCCATGACCAGGAACGCCATGTCGTAGGCGATGTCGATCACGGCGAGGTCGTCGTTGAACTCGATGGCGTCGAAGGGCGTGAGCCGGCCATCCAGCAGGCAAAGGTTGCGCAGGTGCAGGTCGCCGTGACCCCGCCGCACGCAGCCGGCCTTCGCCCGCGCGTCCAGCAGCCGTGACGCGCGGCCCAGTGCCGCCCGGCAGGCGTCGGTCAGGGCCTCGGCCCGGGGGAACAGCCCAGCGTGCTCGGCCATCCCTTCGGCGTTGCCCGCGATGATCCGCTCGAACGCCGTATGGCCGTCCTCGCCCGCCCGGCGCTCGGCCCCGGCGTGCAATGCGGCGACCGCGGCGGCGGCCTGCCCCACGATGGCGGGCGTCAGCGTGCCGGCAGCCGCCATGCGGTCCAGCAGCGCCGCCTCGTCGAAGCGCCGCATGGCGACGACCCAATCGACGGCGCCTGCAGGATCCTCGCCAACGGCGCCCAGCGCCAGCCGCCCGCCCCGCCGCACGACGGGCGCGACGCCCAGGTACAGGCCTGGGGCGGTGCGGCGGTTGACCGCGACCTCGGCCAGGCAGGCCGTGCGCCGCCTGTCGGCCGTGGAGAAATCGACGAAGGGATAGCGCACGGCGCGCTTCAGCTTCCACGCTCGGTCGCCCGCCAGCGCCACATGGCTGATGGGCGTCGTCACCGTGCGCACAGGCAGGCCGCCGTGGGTGGCGGGATCGTCCAGCAGGGCGATGGTGGCCGACTGGTCTTCGACGACGTGGCGCGACATGGCGCTCCACCATAGGATCGCATGCGGGCGTGCGCAGCCTAGGCGACGCGGCGGTCCCCGCCGTTGACCTGGATCAGCCGCGCCTGCGGCGCAAGGGAGGGCCATGCGACCCACACCCCTTTCGGATTCCCACTGGGCGGCCACCGCGGCGCCGGGGCCTGCGCTGTCGCGTTTCGCCGGGCACGGCGAAACCGACGTGGCGATCGTGGGGGCGGGCTATTGCGGGCTGTCCTGCGCCCTGCACCTGGCCGAGGCGGGCGTGGAGGCGGTGGTGCTGGAAGCGCACGAGCCGGGCTTCGGCGGCTCGGGCCGCAACAACGGCCACTGCACGCCCGACTGGATCTATCGCAAGCCCGCGGAGCTGGAGGAGCTGTTCGGGCCCGAGCACGCCCCGCGCATCAACCGCATGCAGGGCCGGGCGGCCTCCCTGGTCTTCGACCTGATCCGCAGGCACGGCATCGACTGCGAGGCGGTGCAGAGCGGCACGATCAACGTGGTGCGCGACGCGGGCCTGCTGGCGCCGCTGGCCCAGAAGGCGGAGCAGTGGCAACGCATGGGCTTCCCGGTCGACCTGCACGACCGCGCTTCCATCCGCGGCCTGGTGGGCACCGACGTCTATGCCGGCGGCGTCGTCTACCGCGAGGGCGGACACCTGCATCCGCTGGCCTATGCGCGGGGCCTGGCCAGGGCCGCGCTGAAGGCCGGTGCCGCAATCTACGGCGACAGCCGCGTCGTGGCGCTGGAGCCCGGGGGGGAGACGCGTCGGCACCGCATCCTCACCGCCGACGGGTCGCTGAAGGCCCGCCGCGTCGTCATCGCCACCAACGCGCACCGCGGCGGCCTGTCGCGCCGGCTGGACGGTTCCTACTATGTTGCGCGTGCCTTCGGCCTGGCCAGCGAGCCCCTGCCCGAGGGCGTGCGCAGGAGCGTCCTGCCGGGCGATCACGCCTTCGCCGAGACAGTGCAGGGCGACCTGTTCTTCTTCTTCGACCCCGCGGGGCGGCTCATCACCGGCGGCGGGGTGGGGCGCGGGGTCAACGATACGCTTGCGCGGGCGGCCGCGGGCTTCCACCGGCACAACCGCGGCGCCTTTCCCCAGCTCGCGAACGTGCGCTTCACGCGCTACTGGCAGGGCTGGATCGACATGGTGCCGCGCCGCGTAGTGGGCGTGCACGAGGCGGCG
>Ga0073934_10007546_pt1 | contig 15077 bp, 14 predicted proteins | sample LarsenN4metaG_FD_76834 | JGI IMG/M metagenome (GOLD analysis project Ga0073934, IMG submission 76834) | Hot spring sediment bacterial and archeal communities from British Columbia, Canada, to study Microbial Dark Matter (Phase II) - Larsen... ...
ACCCCAATCAGAACAGGACGTCTTAGGAATGGCCCTTGCTATCATGGCGGAGAATCTTCGAGGGATGACCCAAGAAATTCAGGAAGTAGCAAATGTTCTTGCCTCCTCTTTAGCCGTAGAGAACCTCCCCCAGACAAGTCCGCAGAGCGCTGCTAGCCTGCCACCGGCTAAGGCCACCGCCGAGAGTTTGTACGATTTGGGACAGAAGCTAAAGCTGCTAGTGCAACAATTTAAGGTCTAGGGAAGCCATCGCATAGAAGGATTCTCACTTATGCGGAAGGCAATATGAGAAGATAAAAAGCATAGAATCTTCCATAAGCTGGAGGTACCTATGGCGACAGTACTCATTGCAGATGACTCCTCTTTCATGAGGGGCTCCTTACAGTATATGGTTGAAAAGATCGGGCATAAGACCGTTGGGATGGCCAAGGATGGCGCAGAAGCGGTTGAACTCTACAGAAGGCTCAACCCGGATCTGACAACTCTGGATATCTTAATGAAAGGAATAGGCGGGCTGGTCGCCTTGAGGGAAATTATGAAAATAAATCCCGGGGCCAAGGTGATCATGGTGGCCGTTTCCGGTCAAGAGGACCAGCTCGACGAAGCTCTTAAGCTAGGCGCGTCCGGATATATAAGAAAGCCCTTCAGTTATTTAGAGATCGAGAATGAAATTAAAAGGGTGCTGGGTAAAGACAAAAATGCGAGATGAGGGAACATTTTTTTCTTGACGGATCCGGGCGGGTATATTTATATGATGGGACTTAAAATAGGTTCTCTAGGCTTTGTAATGATCTCTTACAACTCTACTTTGAGGATCTAGGTTATGAAGGACCAAGTTCTTTTTAGAAAATCCGGGTTAGGGCTTTCGATCGTTTTCGTCTTGATTCTGATGTCTACAGAAGTTTTAGGGGATATATACCAGTGCATAGGCAAAAACGGGGTGCTGAATTTCACAGACGTACCCCCTCCCCATGAAAAGTGTAAAAAGTGGAAATCTTCCGACAAAGCATCTCCTCAACCTCGTACCAAGGAAAAGAGTCCGGTTAAAACTCCGGCACCAAGGCCCCTTTCTACCCAGATCGTCTTCAAGGAGAAGAATCCGTTCAAGCCCCTTCTGGAGTTACAGCCGGCGTCTAAAGTCCTGGATCCTGGGGCCGGGATCCAAAACCAGGAGATCAGCCTCCGGGCGGAAAAACTCGGGATGGAGACCCGGGTCCCTTATCTGGAACATATCGATGAGATGGCCAGAAAGTACCAAATTGACCCGAACCTGGTCAAAGCGATCATCAAGGTAGAATCGAATTACAACCCGAACGCGATTTCTCCCAAAGGGGCTCAGGGTCTTATGCAGCTAATGCCAGGTACTGCCAAGCGATTTGGCGTCAGTGACCCCTTCGATCCCCAGGAGAATATCCTGGGAGGCGTTAAATATCTTCGATTTCTATTTGATCTCTTCGGAGATCTGAAGCTGGTTCTGGCGGGTTATAATGCGGGAGAGCAAAGGGTCCTGCAACATGGAAATAACGTTCCCCCTATTGCGGAAACTCAAAACTATGTGGCAAGGGTTTTAAACCTATCGGGGCTCTCCCCGGCCTTTATCAAGTTCTCCGAGCCTATTTATCGTTTTATAGATAAAAATGGGGTTCTGACCTTTACAAACATCCCCAGGATCAAGAACCGATTCTAGGGTAAGACCAATTAGAGGGGGGAAGATAGGGGGGAGGAAGTAGAAAGGAGGGTCCTCGATCTTCAATCCTTGATCCTCGATGTACATGGATGGGCGTGGAAAAGGATACAATCTGGAGGAGTTAGAAAGCCTCGAAATTCCTTCGCGGATACCTCTGCTACCGGTAAGGGATATCGTCGTTTTCCCTTATATGCTCGTTCCTTTGTTCGTGGGTAGGGAAAAATCCATTAAAGCCCTCCATGAGGCCGTTTCTACCGACCGGCTGATCCTGGTCGTTACCCAAAAAAATCCCGCAGATGATGAACTTTCCATGGAGAATATCTATCCGATCGGGACCTTAAGCCAAATCGTACGTATGTTAAAGCTTCCAGATGGGAGGATCAAAATCCTGATTCAGGGGTTTGCCCGCGCAGTGGTCGACGAGATCACCCAGCGGAGTCCCTATTATCAGATCAAGGTTACCAAGGTCAAAGAACCGGGCACCCCCGAAGCCACGCTGGAGCTTGAGGCGCTTATTCGTAATGTCAAGACGCAGTTTCAGCAAATTACCACCCTGGGCAAGTCCATCTCCCCCGATGTGAGCGTCCTGGTTCTAAATGTGGAAGAGCCTGGCCGGCTTGCGGATCTGGTGATCGCCAGCCTGGAGCTGAAGGTAGAGGATTCCCAAGAGGTTTTAGAACTTCTAGATCCCATCCAGCGATTACAAAAAGTCAATGATCTCTTGAATAAAGAAATTGAAGTCCTGGCGATGCAGCAAAAAATACAACTGGAAGCGCGAGAGGAGATGGAAAAAACCCAGAAAGAGTATTACCTCCGAGAACAAATGCGGGCTATTCAAAAGGAGCTGGGGGAAACCGACCATATCGCCCAGGAGATTCAGGAGTTTGCAGAGAAGATTGAAAAGGCCAGGATGCCGGAGAAAGTGCGCGAAGAGGCCATCAAACAGCTTCGTCGACTGGAGAAAATGCATCCGGATTCGGCGGAATCCACCACGTTACGGACCTATTTAGAATGGATGACCGAACTACCGTGGAATAAATCCACCCGGGATAAGCTGGACGTAAAGCAAGCTGCTAAAATCTTAAATGCGGATCATTATAACCTGGAAAAAATTAAAGAGCGAATTTTGGAATACCTGGGGGTTCGAAAGTTAAAAAGGGACATGAAAGGTCCTATATTATGTTTTGTGGGGCCGCCCGGGGTCGGTAAAACTTCTTTAGGCAAATCCATCGCAAAGGCCCTGGGACGGAAATTCGTCCGAATGTCCTTAGGCGGGGTACGGGATGAGGCTGAAATCCGGGGCCATCGGCGAACCTACGTAGGGGCTCTGCCGGGGCGCATCATCCAGGGGATCCGCCAGGCCGGATCTAACAACCCGGTCTTTATGATGGATGAAATTGATAAGGTCGGGGCCGATTTTCGTGGGGACCCGTCTGCAGCCCTGCTTGAGGTGCTGGACCCCGAACAGAATAATGAATTCCGGGATAACTACCTGGGGGTGCCCTTCGATCTGTCCAACGTTCTGTTTATCATGACGGCTAACCTGGTAGATTCCATTATTCCGGCCCTTCTGGACCGGTTAGAGATCCTCCAGCTTCCCGGCTATACGGAAGAAGAGAAGCTCCATATCGCCAGGAAGTTTTTGCTTCCGAAACAAATGAAGGAGCATGGAATCACGGAAAAAAACATCTCCTTCTCCGATTCCGCGCTCAAAACCTTGATAACCGGATATACCCGGGAGGCAGGGGTCCGAAACCTGGAACGGGAGTTGGCGTCGGTGTGCCGTAAAGTAGCCAGGAAGATCGTAGAGGGAAAGGGGACTTACTTTAAAATAACCGCCCACAATCTCCAAAAGTATCTGGGAGTTCAGAGATATCTCCCCGAAGCGGAACAGGAGAGGGATGAGGTAGGGATCGCTACAGGGTTAGCCTGGACGCCCACCGGCGGGGAGATTATCTACGTAGAGGCCACTATTATGCCGGGAAAAGGCAATTTAACCTTGACCGGGCATCTGGGGGATGTCATGAAGGAATCCGCCCAGGCGGCTTTAAGCTACGCCCGATCTCGAATCAATGGGGGACAGACCCAGGGCCGCGCGCGGCTACCCAAAGATTTTTATACTAAAAATGATATTCATATCCACGTCCCGGCGGGCGGGATTCCCAAGGACGGTCCTTCGGCTGGAATCACCATGGCCACCGCCCTGATTTCTGCCTTAACAAACACGCCGGTCGATCGTAAGGTGGCCATGACCGGAGAGGTCACCCTCCGGGGAAACGTTTTGCCCATCGGCGGGCTCAAGCAAAAAGTCCTGGCAGCGCGACGGGCCGGCATCAGGACCGTTATTATACCCGACAAAAATAAAAAGGATCTGGAAGAAATTCCCTCCCATGTGAAACGAAGCTTGAGTTTTGTTTTCGCAGAAACGATGGAAGATGTGCTCAAAGTGGCTTTGAAAGGTTAATTGCAAAATTCCTAATTCCTTACTTCAACCGGCAGAAGAACGCGAAAACAGGTCCCCACCCCCACCTGGCTCTCTACGGCAATAAACCCTCCGTGTCGCTCGATGATGCTCTGGCTGATGGAAAGCCCGAGTCCCGTACCTTTCCCTCGCTCCTTGGTGGTAAAAAAGGGCTGGAAAATCTTCTTGAGGCCCTCCTCAGAAATGCCTATACCCGTATCTCGGACGGATATCTGGACGAAAGTGCCCTGCAGAGGGTTCCCTTCGGGAGCGGGAACCACCCTATAACCGGTCCAATCCGGGGCGGAGACGAAGGCCGTTTGGAGGGTTAGAACCCCGCCCTCCGACATGGCCTGGGCGGCGTTCATAATCAAATTGACCAGCACCTGTTGAATTTGCCCTTTGTCGATAAGAACCAGAGGCAGATCAGGACTTAACTCGGTGACCACCCGAACCCTTTTAAATCGGGTCAGGTAATGCTCTGTAAAAACCAGGGTATCTCGGATGAGCATATTCACCTCCTCGTTATTCTTCTTAGGTTCGTCCTGACGGGCAAAATCCAATAACTGACCGACTATTCGACCGATGTGTTTGGTATTATCCTCAATGATTTTGGCGTACTTGGTGACTTTTTCCCCATCCGAGATTCCCATCTGGAGAAGCTGGGCGTAGGTCGAGACCGAAGCGATCGGGTTATTGACCTCGTGGGCTACCGAGGCGGCTAAAACGCCCAGCGCCCAGAGCTTCTCAGAGTGAATGAGCCGCTCCTGGATTTCCAAAATGGTTCGACTCTTTTCTTGAAGCTCTCGGTGCGCCTCCGCAAGGTTATTGAAAAGGCGGCTATTTTGAATGGCCACGGACGCCTGAGAGGCCAACGCGGAAGCCAGCTCTACATCCCGTTGGGTGAAAGTCTCTTCGGAAACTTTATCTGTCAGATTGATGACGCCTATGACCTTTTCCCGGGAATCCTCGGAATGGACAGAAAGCAAAGGAACCGATAAGAACGATTTCGTCTTAAATTTACGGTTATGTTTCATTTTCAGCGCCGGCGCTGCATCTACATTTTCTACCAGGATCGGCTTCCCCTCCAAAACGACGCGACCGGCAGCCCCTTCCCCCACCTTGACCCGTATCGCATCCACGAGATGTTCAGGCATCCCTTGAGAGGCAAAAATGGAGAGCTCCTGCCTCTCTTTATCCAAAAGCATAATGGAGACCCTCTCAACCCCCAGGGTGTGGATAAGCTTGTTGAGGATAACATGACAAATCTGTTTTACATCAAAGACCGAGGTTAACGCAGCGCTGACTTCGTAAAACAGCTCTAATTCCTGACGGTTAAGGAGATTTTCGCTCGATAGCTCGGCCAGGCGATGCTCCGTAGCGAGTTGCCTCAAAAGGAGCGCCTTCAGCAGGGAAAGCGCCTCTTGGGCTCTGGGTTTCTCGTCTTCCGAACGATAAAACGCCCGGATAAAAGCCAGGAGGGTCCCTTCAAAGGCCAGCGAATCGGTGATTTGAAAAGGGTAGCTGAAATCTCCCAACAAGGCCCGGCTATCTACGATGGGACGAGATTCCCTATCCTGGACGGCTAAAGGTATCGAAGAAGCCCGAGTCAGGGAAAAGACCAGAGCTTCCAGGTTTAGTTTCTCAAGAAGCGTACCCATGTAACATCTAATATCAGTTCTACAGGAGGGCGTCGCCTGACCGGTAGAGGCGACCCAGCAGGCCGCTCCCCACGTAGGGCAGTGGGGATCACCCAGAAAACTGATAGGCCTTAATTTTTCGATGAAGGGTTCTAAGTCCGATTTTCAGAAGTCGAGCCGCCCTTGTTTTATTACCATTGACGTAAGCTAAAGTCTTCTGGATGACCTCTTTTTCTATTTCATCCATGGGGGTTCCAATTTTAAATTTAATTTCAGGCTCTGGGTGGACCGCCTCCAGGATATACGAAGGGAGATCGTCCATCTGAATAAGGTCCTTGCGGGAGGTGATGACCAGGCTTTCGATGCAGTTTTTTAATTCCCGCACGTTTCCCGGCCAGTAGTAGTTTTGAAGGAGCGTCAGGGCCTTGGGATCGACGCCTTGAACGGCTTTATTATTTTCACGATTAAATTCTTCCATAAACCTCTGGATCAACATGGGGATATCCTCCCGTCGTTCCCTCAAAGGGGGCAAATGAATCGTGATAACTTTAAGCCGGTAGTAAAGGTCCTCCCGAAATGTCTTTCGTTGTACGGCCTCTTCTAGATTCGTGTTGGTGGCCGCGATGATGTTGACGTCGACCCGGATGGTCCGCGTTCCACCCACCCGCATGAACTCCTTCTGCTCCAGAATCCGGAGTAACTTCGCCTGGGTAGATAGGCTCATTTCACCGATCTCGTCTAAAAAGAGAGTTCCCCCGTTGGCCAGCTCGAACATCCCCTTTCGGACGCTCAAGGCGCCCGTAAAAGCGCCTTTTTCGTGGCCAAAGAGCTCGCTCTCTATAATTCCTTCCGACAGGGCCGCACAATTCAGCGCAATAAAGGGTTTGTCCCGATGGGGACTATTATGATGGATAGCCCGGGCTATCAGCTCTTTTCCGGTGCCGCTCTCCCCCTGGATCAAAACCGTACTTTTCGTCAGGGCGATCTGGCCGATCGTATCACAGATCCGCTGCATAGCTTCCGAGTTTCTCACGATGTTCTCAAAGCTATATTTCTTATCCAGCCGCCTTCGGAGCTCGACCACCTCGGTGACCATTTGCTGTTGATGGATCGCTCTCTTCACCAGGACCTGAAGCTCGTACAAATTCACCGGCTTGGTCAGGTAACCATAGGCCCCTTTTCTCATGGCTTTCACCGCCAGTTTGGCATCCCCGGGTTCTATGACCCCAACGACCATGGTACTGGAATCTCGATGTCTGGCCGCCTTCAAAACCTCAAACCCATCTACATCCGGCATTTTTAGATCCACGATAATCACATCGAAGAAGTTTTCCTCGATTCGTTCGAGGGCTAACCGACCGCTCTCGGCAAAGACTATTTTATACCCCGGCTTTTGGAGCGTCTTACCGACCAGCTGGAGCGTTTCTTTATGGGGACTGGTAACTAAGATCGATTTGGCTCGGGTCATACTTCAGTCCGTGGTCTGTTGTTCGCTGTCCGTCGTTTCAATTCGCCCTCGGACTCAGGGGGGCACCGGGAGGGGATGCCTCCTCTCGGCAAGGTAAGGCCCCCAAACCCCCCTTTCCAGGTTCTGCCCGGGGGGGAGAGGGCCACGGACAACCGACAACGGGCCACGGACAACGGACTACTGAGCGAAGATCCCTACAGCGCTGGGAACTTCCGAACCACCTTCCACAGAGTCCTCGAATCCCTTGTAGTTCAGATAAAACTGGCTGGAGGGTCCCCCATCTAAATTGAGGGCAGATTCACATCCAAGCCCCCCTTCCGAGGGCGATAACCGCATAATTTTGGCTAAATCATCTGCATAAACCACGGAATCCTCGGATACCAGAAGGACCAGGGTCTTATCCCGGGTAATTCCCAGAGCAGAGCGCCTGGAGACCTGGGTTTTTAACTTTACGATCTTTCCGTTGACCACCAACCGAGGCCCTACCTGAAGCGCCTGGGATATGCTCGGATTATAGCGATAATCCCGGGTATGGATAATTTTAGGCTCCCCCTTTTCCATCAGAAAAATGCCCCAGTCCGCTCTGGATACGGGATTAATGACGACACTATCTTGAATAATCAAGCCTAACGGCTCATAGCTGGAGAGGAAAAACCCCCCATTTATCACGGCTATAGCTCCGCTCTTATCGGAAAACTCCTTAACGCTCAGCTTTTTGTCGTTATACTCCTTGCTGTGCATAATTCGGATAAGATACCGGCGGGGGTCCACTTTTAGGACCTTCAAGCGAATATTTGTTTTGTAGACCCCTTCCTCAAACTCCAGGATTCCGTACTCAAGCCCTGGGTCGAGGATCTTCCAGTTCTGGAACGGTAAGACCGAGTGGGAACTTGGGGTTAAAGAAAGTACTATCGTAAAGGAAGTTAAGGCAAAAAGCCTGGGAAGGAATTTCATCTTTCCTGCCTATCGTACTGATGGAGTTCCAGGGCGCTGAAGAAATAGGGGATCTCCACAGCAGCCGAGCTCAGAGAGTCCGACCCGTGGACGGAGTTCTTTTCCACGTCCAGGGCGAAATCCCTTCGGATGGTTCCCTCGGCGGCGTTAGCCGGATTCGTCGCGCCCATCAGCTCTCGGACCCTGGCTACGGCCCCTTGGCCCTCTAAAACCATCGCAACAACCGGAGATGAAGACATAAAGGTGGTCAAGCTCCCAAAGAACGGACGCTCCCGATGAACTTGATAGAATCCCTCTGCCTCCGCCTTATCGAGGCGCACCATTTTCATTCCAAGGACTTTAAGCCCGTTCTCTTCAAATCGGGCTACGATCTTACCGATCAGACCTCGCACGACAGCGTCTGGTTTAACAATAACAAGGGTTCGTTCCATGAAAACTACTCTCTAAACGATCCATAGAGGGCACAGAGGAACCCACCTCTTAGGTTGGAAGGTTTATAGGTTGAAGGTTTACAAGCTATAGGTTTTGTTCATACGAACGACCTTCAACCCTCAACCTATAGGCCTCAAGAAAGATTTGGAGGATCTCTATGCCATCTACGGATCGTTCTACGTTTTAACGACGGCAGCTACCGTTTCCCCTATTTCCGCAGGACTTTTACAGATGAAGACCCCCGCCTCCTTTAAAGCAGCCACCTTCTCCTCGGCAGTTCCCTTTCCTCCGGCGATAATGGCGCCGGCATGCCCCATTCTTCGACCGGGAGGGGCGGTTTGGCCGGCGATGAAGCCAACGACAGGTTTTTTTACGTGCCGTTTAAGGTACTCCGCGGCCTCCTCCTCTGCGGTCCCTCCGATCTCACCGATCAAAACGATCGCCCGGGTCTCTGGGTCCTCTTCAAATAGCTTCAAACAATCTATAAAATTGGTCCCGACAATAGGATCCCCACCGATTCCCACACAGGTCGATTGTCCCAGATTTTTTCCGGTTAACTGCCATACCGCCTCGTAGGTGAGGGTTCCACTTCTCGAAATAATGCCGATGTGACCGGGCTTGTGGATATGCCCGGGCATAATGCCAATTTTACACTTTCCCGGCGAAATCACCCCCGGGCAATTAGGTCCGATCAGTCGGGTCTTTCTTCCTTGTAAATATCGGGAGACCCGCACCATGTCCAGGGTTGGAATCCCTTCGGTGATGCAGACGACCAGGTCCAGTTCGGCGTCCGCGGCCTCCATGATGGCATCTGCCGCAAACGGGGGTGGAACAAAAATGACCGATGCTCCGGCCCCCGTTTTTTCTACAGCCTCTAAGACCGTATCGTAAACAGGGATCCCGTCCACCCGAGCTCCACCTTTTCCAGGCGTCACGCCGGCCACAACCTGAGTCCCATAAGCCACGGCCTGCTGGGTATGAAAAGTACCTTCGCGACCCGTAATTCCCTGAACGAGCACTCGGGTTTGTTCATCGATAAGTATACTCATGGTATCGTCATGGATCATTATCCGCCGTCTATCGTCCGTTGCCCGGGGTTGCAGAGGTGATCCCCCAGACCGCCCCTACAACGGACCGCGGACTACAGACGATGGACAACGGCTACCACCTTCTCAGCAGCGTCTTTCATTCCCTCCGCAATGATGAAATTAAAACCAGATTCCCTCAGAATGCGCTTACCCTCCTCCACGTTGGTTCCTTCCATGCGGATAACGACCGGGACTTTCACAGATAACTTGGATATGGCCTCAACCACCCCTGTGGCTAACCGGTCGCAGCGTAAGATCCCCCCAAAGATATTAATCAGCACTGCCTTTACGTGGGGATCCGAGATGAGAATTCGGAAGGCATTTTCAACCATTTCAGCGCTGGCCCCTCCCCCTACGTCCAGGAAATTTGCAGGAGCCGCTCCCGCCAGCTTAATAATATCCATGGTGGCCATGGCCAAACCCGCTCCGTTGACCATACATCCCACGGTTCCATCCAACTTGATATAGTTCAAGTGGTACTTGGAAGCCTCCACCTCCAGGGGGTCTTCCTCATCCAGATCTCGAAGTTTGCCGATCTCTTCATGGCGGTAGAGGGCATTATCATCAAAATTAAGCTTGGCATCCAGGGCCATCACGCGGTCTTCCCGGGTTACTACCAGGGGATTGACCTCGGCCAGTGAACAATCTTTGGCCTCAAAGACTTTGTAAAGCCTCAGAATGAGCTCCGTCGCATGCCTGGCCTGTTGCGGCGTCAACTGAAGTTGATAGGCTAATTTCCGAGCCTGAAAGGGCTGCATCCCGACCGCCGGGTCAATCCACTCTTTTAAGATTTTTTCCGGGCTCCGGGCCGCCACTTCCTCGATCTCAACCCCTCCCTCCGGGCTGGCCATGACCACAGGTCGAGATCTGGCACGATCGATGGTGATCCCCAGATAAAGTTCCCGAAGGACGTCCACGCCCTCTTCGATGAGAACCCGCTTGACCTCTTTTCCCTCTGGGCCCGTCTGATAGGTCACCAGTTTTTTGCCTATCATGGCCCGGGCATGGGATTCTACTTCTTCGGGGGAGCGGGCCAGCTTGATTCCACCGGCTTTCCCCCGACCTCCTGCATGGATCTGCGCTTTGACAACCAGGGGACTGCTCCCTATCTTTTCAGCAAGGGTTCTGGCTTCCGAAGGAGTGTAGGCCACCCCTCCCCTGGGCACGGTCACCCCAAAATCTGCTAAAATTTGCTTCGCCTGGTACTCGTGGATCTTCATGGACTCTTCTCCTCACGTAAGTTAGAATTGAGACAAAGACACTCTTCATTACTACTTTAGGATCCTCCCCCTGTCAAGGGAAAAGTACCTGGCCGGGGTAACCTCCCCCACAGGGGTCAGCCAAAGGAAGGGCTTCGGTCCCCTGTCAACCCTTCAAGAAATCCAGTAACGCCCGATGAAACTCCTCCGGCGCCTCCAGATGCGGGATGTGCCCCACCTTCTCCAGTTCCACCAGCCTGCTGTTGGGAATATCCTTCGCAGCCGCCTTTCCCAGGAGAGGGTACTGACCTAGCGTTTTCAACACCTCCTCCGGCACGGAGCCGCGCCCGAGCGTGGTGCGGTCTTCCAGGCCGATCACCAGAAGGGTGGGGGATTGTATAAGACCCAATTCGTGGCGTACCGGCTGCTGATAGATCATCTGGTAAGTTAAGGCCGAAGCCTTCGCCCAGCGAGGATATTCTCCGCTTAACAAGATGCGGCTGCGCACTTCGACATACCGTTCGTAAACCTCCGGCTTCCACTCCACCACGTAACGCTTAAAAAAAGCACGGATCTTCTCGGGAGTCTGGTTCATCTCGCTTTCAAAGAGCTTCTCTGTGGGCGTCGGCGGGACTTTGAACCGATAGTCTTCTAACCCGATGGGGTTTTCCAGTACCAGGTGAGTGGTTCGCGTTGGGTAGTTACGGGCAAAACGGACCGCCAGCATGCCACCCATGGAGTGGCCTACCACGGCGACCCTTTCCACGCCAAGGTGATCCAGCAACCGGGCCGTATTGGCCGCCAAAAGATCAAAGCTGTAAGGAATATCGGGCTTCGCGGACTTCCCGAAACCAAGCTGGTCCGGGACGATCACCCGGTATCCCGCAGCAGATAACGCCTGGATGGTATTTTCCCAATAACTCCCATAAAAGTTTTTACCGTGTAACAGCACAACGGCCCGCCCATTCCCTGTGCCGGAAGGCAGAACATCCATGTAGGCCATCCGTAAAGGCTGTCCCTCGATCTCAAGGGTCAGAAACTGCACCGGGTACGGGTAAGGATAGGACTCCATCGCAATGCCAAGGGGCACGGTATAGCTGGGGGGATCGTCTCGCTGGGTTGCGGGAACAAATTGGCCTGCCTGAAGGCTTACCAGCAGGATCAGGCCTGCCAGGGCTAACTTTCCAATAGGTCGAACTTTCATAAGGTAACTCCTTAACTCATAACTAAGGATTAAAGAGGGGTTGGAGGATCCAAGGGGCGGACCCACACACCTTTCCCGGGCCAATCATTTTCACCTTAATTTCTTCCGCGGACGTTCTCCCTTGACCCCCCATTTATGGCATTTTTTCCTTGATATTTCGCCTTTTATTTGCTATATTGAGGGTATCAAGAGTTGATCAGGCAACTTTACAATCCCTATTTACTTTAAAGATAAAGAGGCAACGCTTCCATGAAAAGTCAATTTATTATAGAAGGAGACGTATTAAAGTGGCCGCTTCGGCGGTTAAAAAACGAGATCAAAAAGGGGATGGAGCTCCAGGTTCTGGCCCCTCAGAAAGGGGAGACCGTTTTAAAAATAACTTACATTTGTAATGCCAGGAAAAATGGGATGCGCCTGAATCAAGTGGCGGAGCCTATCATCAAAGCCTTGAAAGGCGCAGCTTTCAACCCGCGCAACCGGATTTGTGAACAGCAGATCATTCGAAAGGTCGACACCGAAAATCCCAGAACCATCATCGAAGTAGAAGTGGTGTAATTCGGAAAAGAGGAACGGGCGCGGGGAAGAACGGGGGAGCGGGAGAGGTTACCTCCCCTTTACCCCCCTCCCCCGTTCCCCCCGTTATTTCATTCCTCCCCCTCCCAGTAATCGACGTTAGCATCGGTTCGTAAGAACATGTTCAAAGTTCTTAGCTCCTTGGGACCTCCCGGGGCAGCGCCCGCCAGAAGGCCCACCTTACCGGTATCCGGATACACGACCACGTCCGGCTCGACCATGGTCGAGAAGCACAGGTAGCGGAGCGGCTTATCGGACGTGTTGATGACTTGATGGGCGCCCTCAGGGCTGGCAGATAGGGCGATATAATCGCCCTTTGAAATACCTACTTCTTTTCCGCCGATCCGGAGGGTTCCTGTACCTTCCAGAACGTAAATCGCCTCCTCATTGGCGCAATGGTAATGATACGGCCACGATCGACAGCCTGGAAATACTTCATAAAGGCTACAACCGAGTTTACGTCCCCCTGCCGCCGCCCCCAATTGTTTACGCCGGAGCCGGTAGGTTCTGCCGTGGGATTGCTCGGTCCATTTGAGACTCTCTTCGTGGATAACGCTTGAAGGTCGGTCCATTATTCTCCTCCTTTCCCAGGGCTTTCTCTATATAAAATCTCCACCTCGCCTCGATCTCCCATGGCATCTTCAATCAATTTGGCCAGGTGGGCGCTTATCCCGTGCTCTTTTAAAAACTCCAGAGTAGCTCGATCAATATAATAGTCTTTATCCGTTGAGCCCTCCTCCTCAAGATAATCCATCAAAAACTGTAGCTCTTCGTCGGAGATTTCCCCCAAGTAAACATCTTTAGACTTATCATATAACTCGACCATCCCCAGACCTCCTTTCCTCCCTTAGCCACAAAGACACAAAGACACTAGAAAGCGCCAAGTACCAAACCCTCTAATTAGGAGGCATAACCATTTTGTTGAGGGGAGTAGGGTGGGGAAACCCCGCCCTACTCCCCCCAAGTAAGAAAGATCTTCAACCCAATTGTTGGGCAAGGGCGGTAACGCGAAGGATTACTTCGCGAAGCCTATCGCGGAACCGCTGTTTTACGCTACCTGTTATAGCTCTCTGAACAGGTGCCATATTTATCCATCGCACGGCACTCGGTGCAGGAGCGATCTGGACGGTGTACCGTACTTAGTAGACCTCCACGCCTCGATACCTTTGTGACCAAATAAAAGACTCCACCCGGGCATCTATAAGATATTATCATATTCCCCTGGCGGGTTAAAGTCGAGTTTTTTAATAAGGGGAGCTTTTAAGGTGAAAACCTCACTTAACAGGGTCGAGTCAGAGAGCAGTTGCCAAAAGAGAAAAAAGCCCCCATTTCCCCAAACCGACAAATAGGCCTTTCCGTCCACAAAGGAGATAAATTATGATTAAAGAAGTAATTGAACGTAAAGATAAAACTTTGGGGGGGAAAACGCGAGCGCGGAGTTTTGAAGGGGCCGACAGCTTTGAGGGGGAGAAAGTGATAATTTTACGATATTTATGCTTAATAATAGGATATTTTACATTGACATTAGTTATCATATGAATAATTTTAAATTCTACATGCATAGTAGCTTAATTCTACATTTTAAGTTAAGATGAATTTGCTTAGAATTAAGTAAACGATGCGGAATCGGCCACAGGAAAGGCAGAGTAATATAAATTGAAAATTTTTTCGATCTAGGAGGTGGCTATGAAAAAGAGTTCGTGGACCCGGTACATTTTCCTTATCATCCTGGTGTTTTCCAGTTTCTCGTTCTTCTGGCAATTAACCGCCCAGGAACGATCCGGTTCTCAAGGGAGGCAGCCTTGGGAGCCGATCCCCGATCCTCAAAACCCCGTTCCCGAGATGGGCCCTCCGGCCGTCGTTCCCGATTGGCAGCGGGATTATCCGCAGTTCCAGCCGGTCGGAAAAGGAGATACCGAGCAGGCCCCGGAGCTGAAGCCGGGAACTCCCAATCCGCCGAATATATTTAAATTCGGGGGAGTTGGCAAAAGTTCTTTTATTTTTGACTTAAGCCCGGAGGAGCCTTTTGAAAAGGTTATGGAACGGGAGATGAAGCAGCGCCCTCAAATTTCGGCCCAGCAGTGGAAGCTGCTGGAAGAGCGGTATGACCTAACCCCTCGTTTTGTCCAAGGGGGGACCATGACCCGTGGAAAACCGATCCCGATGGGTCCGACGGCCCGGCTTAAAACGGGGCTGACCTTTGAGAAATTGGCGATGATGCCCCCGGAGGAGATCAAGGCGAAAGACCTCTTTCCCTATCTTCCTCTGCCGCACCCCCTCCACGCCACGGGTGGAATGGTGTTTCCCCAAGTGATGACGAAGATCCATCCGGAGCGAGAGCGGTTCGACGTGGAGTTTGATATTCCCGATG
>Ga0073934_10007547_pt1 | contig 15075 bp, 10 predicted proteins | sample LarsenN4metaG_FD_76834 | JGI IMG/M metagenome (GOLD analysis project Ga0073934, IMG submission 76834) | Hot spring sediment bacterial and archeal communities from British Columbia, Canada, to study Microbial Dark Matter (Phase II) - Larsen... ...
CGCTGGCGCACCGGCGGCTCGGCCGACCTGTGCGCCCTACGGCTTGAGCTGGCGCGCGTCGATCCAGTCCACCCAGCCGGTGCGCCGCTTGACCTCGTCGTGCATGTGGCGCGTGCCGCCGGGGCCGTCGCCGCCGCCGCCGTCCCACAGGCAGACGAAGCGCACCTTGTCCAGGCCGTAGGCGAGCGCCGTGTAGAGCAGCCACAGGTTGCAGCGCACGAAGGGGTTCGCACCCTTGGGCAGCGGGCCGAGTTCGTCGGGCATCAGCAGCGGCTTGCCGTTGCCCGACTTGGCCTTGGCGGCGCGCCAGCGCTCGAGCCACTTGGCGCCGTCGGTGCTGGGCAGGATCGACTCGCCGATGAACTCCGGCTCCAGCAGCGGCAGCATGAACTGCACGCGCGCGCCGCGCGCCAGGCAGGCCTCGGCGAACAGCAGGTCGCCGCCGGCGGCGCCCTGGGTGAGCGCGAGGTCGGCGCTGTCCACGCCCAGGCGGTCGAGCACGGCCTCGATCTCGCGCTGCGCCGCCGGCACGTGCTCGGCCGGAAAGCGCGGCGGGTTGCGGCCGGGCTTGTCGACCATGTGGCCGGAGAACAGCACCACCTGGCGCGGCAGGAAGGGCGGCGTGAGGCGCTTGATCTCGGCGTCGATGATGGCCAGCGCCACCGCGGTCTCGGCGGGGCGGAAGTCGAGGTCGCGCAACAGCAGCAGGGTCTGGCGCGTGCTGTCCAGCGCGAACCAGTCGCGCGTGGCCGCGCCCTGCGCGGCGGCGGTGCGAAAGGCGCTCTGCACGTCGGCCTTGTCGGCCACCAGCAGCGCGAACTCGGCCAGGCTCGCCTTGGCGTAGTAGTCCTTGTCGTCGCGCGACACCGCGCTCCAGGCCGACCAGTACACGCCGTTGCCCAGGTCGTTCAGCTCGTCCTCGTCGATGCTCTCGCCCAGGTGCTTGAGCAGCACCGTCATGGTCAGCGCGTTGATGCCCGAGTAGTAGTGCTTGGGGTCGCGCACGAAGGCGTCGTAATACGGCTTGTGCACCTCCCACAGCGTGGCGTTCTCGCCCGCCGCGGCCTCGCGCAGCTGGGCCGGCGTGAGGCCCCGGCTGCGCCAGCGCGCGACCCAGTGGTCCTTGATCACGCGACCCTGCAGCGACCAGGCCTCGGGGTCGTTCGGGTACGCCTCGGTCAGGCTCCTGGCGGCGTCGGCCGCCTCCTCGTATTTGCCGAGGCGCCCCAGGCAGGTGATGCGCTTGCGCTGGGCGCTCACGTCGTCGGGGTCGAGCTCGAGCGCGGCTTCGAACTGCTCGAGCGCGAACTCGTACTGCTTGAGCGCGAGCAGCGCGTTGCCGGCGGCCAGCTTGGCCTCGCGGCGCAGCGCGCGCACCGGGGTCTCGTCGGCGAGCACGAGGATGTGGCCGGGGCGCGTCTTCTGGCGCGAGATCTCGAGCTTGCTCTTCCAGCGCGCGTAGGACTCGCCGAACTCGTTGTCGTTGCTCATCAGCAGGTCGGTCCAGCGTGGCTGCTGCAGGTGCGGCAGCAGCGCGTACACCGGGCTCACCTTGCGCCGCGTCGACGAGGCCAGCGTGGCGCGCGCCATCTCGGCGATGGCGCGCCGGTCGGCCTCCAGCCGCGCCGGGTCGGGCGCGCCGTCCTTGAGCGTGTAGCGCAGCTTGCGGTCGGTGTAGATGTCGAACGGCGTGTTGGCGCGCGGCCCCGACACCAGCACCACGCCGCGTGCGCGCAGCGCGTGGCGCACGCCGAGCTCGTACCAGACGTTGGGGTTGTCGACCGTCAGGTCGGCCAGCACGAGGTCGGAGGCGAGCAGCTCCTGGAACATGTCGGCGCGGATGTCGCCGGCCTGCAGTTCCTCGTCGGCGCGGAACACCTCGCAGCCGGCTTCCTCGAGCGCCGGCCTGAGCAGCTCGGCGTAGACGCGGTTGAAGTCGATCGGCTTGCCCTCGGCATCGGGCTTGGTGCCGAAGGGCATGGCGACGAAGGCGTGGGGTTTCATGGTGTCTTTCGCGGGGCGGGTGAGGCGGGGCAGGCCGGCAGGCCGGCTTCAGGCGGCGGCGGCCGGCGCGCCGAGCAGCTGGCGCGCCACCGATCGTGCCACCTGAACGGTCTGGTTCCAGGCGCTGCGCGCGTCGGTCTTCTCGGGCCGCTGCTGGCGCAGCGCGACGTCGCAGTCGCCGAGCGCGGCGACGCAGCGGTCCACCGGGATCGGCAGCCGCTTGAGGCCGAGCTCCCGGCGCCGCTCGATCAGCCACAGGATCACGCTGCGCACGAGATCGTCGCGCGCGGTGTAGACCAGCGGGTCGAAGCCGGCGAGGTCGGAGATGACGTCCTTGAACGGCATGTCGCGCGGCGCCAGCACCAGCCACTGGTGCGCGAAGTCGCTCTCGCGGTAGTCGAAGGCGCGCTCCATCTCGAAGGCCATGCCCAGCTCGAAGGGCATGTTGAAGCGCGCCAGTTCGCGCGGCGGCTCGTAGCGGTAGCGCGACAGGTCGTGGATCGACAGCTGCGAGTCGCGCAGCGGCTCGCCGATGCGGCTCATGCGCTGGCCGCCGAACAGCCCCTCGACCGCCGAGCGCGGCGTGAAGCCGCAGCACACGACGGCGAAGATCAGCGCGTCGAGCACGGTGCCGTAACCGTCGTCGTACGGGCAGTTGATGAACACCGACTTGCTGCGCTCGCGTGCCACCGCGGCCTGCACCGGCGTCAAGCCGGCACGCCGGCTCACGCTGCACTCCCGCCGGCCGGCGCCACACCGGTGCCACCGGCACCACCGGCACCACCGGCACCACCGGCCTCGGCCTCGACCCGCTTGCGCGCCGCGGCGGCCCGCGCGGCGACCAGCGGCCCGAGCGCGGGCAGCGGCGGCAGCGGCTCGAAGGCCAGATCGGCCAGCGCATCGGGCGCCGTGCTGCCCGGCGCCAGCAGGCCGAGGAAGTCGGGCTTCGGCCCGGCGCGGCCGAGCGCGTTGCGGATCGCCACGTAGTCGCGCCAGGCCTGCTTGTGGCGCGCCACGCCGGGGCCGATCAGCACCACGCACAGCCAGGCGCCGCGCAGCGCCGCCTCGAGCTGCTGCGGCGCGCTGCCGTCGGTGCGCGGCGTCCAGGCCGCGGCGTCGGCGGCGCGCACGGCGTCGACCACGCCGGAGGCCAGGCTCGCATCGCGCGGCGCGTGCCACAGCACGATGCCGGTGGGCTCGGGCATCGGCGGCAGCGGCCCGAGCAGGGCGTGCTGGTCGAGGTCGGCGAAGCCGAGCACCAGGCGCCACAGCCGGATCGCCGCGCGGCGCGCCGCCAGCTCGCCGGCGGCGGCGTGCGGCGCGAGCACCAGGCTCGCCTGGTCGGCCACCGAGGCCCACCAGCCCGTGCTCGCCACGCGATCGTGCAGCTCGCTCCAGGCACGCTCGAGCGCTGGCGCGGCCACCGCGAGCTGGCCGGCCGCGAGCGCCTGGTAGAGCTCGAACTCGACCAGGCCGACCTGGCCCCAGAAGTCGGGGTCGGCGCGCCCCTTGTCCTCCAGGCTCGCGCGCACCGCGGCGGTGGCCTCCTCGTCCCACGGCGGCCGCGTGCTGCCGGCCGGGCGCAGCAGCAGCTCGAGCGCCATGCGGTTGAGGCCCGGGTAGAAGCGCGCGGCCGGGTCCTGCCGCGCCGCCAGCGCCTCGGCCTCGCGGTAGGCCTCGAGCGACTCGCGCAGCGCCGCGCGTTCGGCCGTCGGGTTGCCGTTGCGCCGCTCGATCAGCGCGCGCCGCTTGTAGGCCGAGCCGAGCAGCGACAGCCGCTCGACCGTGGGCCGCTCGTGGTTGAGCGCGCGCAGCCCGGCCAGCGCGCGCTCGACAGCCGCGTCCGGCGCGCCGACGCCGCTCACGTCGGTCCAGGCGCGGCGCGCCACCAGGTTGTGCAGCGTCTCGGCCGCCTTGAGCGAGGCCGAGCCGTCGTTGGCCGCCAGCGCGCGCTCGAACCAGCCGATGGCCTCGTTGCGCCCGCCGGCGGCGTCCCAGGCCACGCCGAAGGCCTCGGCCACCGCGCCGATGCCGCCCCAGGCGCCGGCGAAGCGCTCCTGCAGCTGCCTGATGCGCTCGCGCTGCGCGGCCTGGGCGCGGCCCATGAAGCGCGTCTCGGTGGCGAGGGTCTCCAGCGCCAGCGCCAGCGCCACCGGCGTGGCGATGGCGGCGAACTCGTCGCGCCGGTGCGCGGCGGCGGCGCTGGCGTCGCCGACGCGATCGCGCAGGCGCCAGTTGGGATCGCCGTAGCACTGGTAGGCGGCCCAGGTCTTGCCGGCCGGCGCCGCCGACCAGCAGGCCTCGCGCGCCGCGCTCACTGCGTCGACGAAGCGCGCACCGGCCAGCAGCTCCTGGTACAGCCGGCGCGCGAAGATCGCCGCCGGCGTGTCCTCCACCGCCCAGCCGGTGACGACGACGCAGCGCACGCCCAGCCCGATCAGCTCGTCGGCGATGGTCGCCGCCAGCAGCGTCGGGTCGGCCTTGGCGAGCACCGCCTCGTTGCGCCAGGCGCCGAGGTGGCAGCAGTTGAGGAACACCAGCTCGGGCACGCTGCGCATCGCGCGCACCTCGTTCGCGCCGAGGAAGTGGCCGCCGGAGAGCACCACGCCGCGCCCGCCGTCGGCCGGCGACTCGCCATGCCCGGCGATGTGCACGATGCGCCAGGGCCGCGCCAGCAGCGCGTTGATCACCGCGGTGGCGTCGGGCGCGTCGACGAGCGGCAGCACGCGCTCGGCCGGGATGCCGCCGCGCCCGGTGAGCGCCTCCTGCACCGCCAGCGCCTCGTCGCGCGCGGCGGGCAGCGGGCCGTAGGGCGCGTCGGCATCGAGCAGCGGCTCGCCGACGATCAGCACGTGGTCCTCGGCGCCGGCGTCGCGCGGCGCGGCGCGGAACTCGGCCTTGCGCAGGCGGCGCAGGAGCTGCGCGCGGATCGCCCAGGGCCGGCGGTCGCTGCCCGAGGCGTCCGGGCCGGCGTCGAGCAGTTCCCAGGGGATGGCGGCGGTGCCGGCGTCCAGGTCGAGCACCATGCGGTCGGTGCCGCCGAGGAAGGGCTCGATCTCGGCCGGCACCAGCAGCTGGAACAGCGTGCGGCCGATCGTCGGCTCGTCGTTGTAGGCGGTGGCGGCCTTGCGCACCAGGTCGCGCACCAGGCCGATCTGCGTGCGCTGCGAGCGCAGCTCGGTGCGCGCGCGCCGGCTGTCCAGCGCGAACTCGATCGCGCCTTCGCCGTGGCCGACGGCGGTGATCAGGTCGTAGTCGGCGCCGCGGTAGCCGCTGTCGAGCTGTCGGCGCAGCGGCCCGGTGCCCGAGCGGATCTGCGGCGCGAGGCGGTAGCCCTCGGGGCTGGCGGCGGCGAGCACCTGCAGGCCCTGCCAGGCGTCGCCGGCGCGGTCGAGGTACAGCTCGACGAGCACGAGACGGCCGATGCGCGGCCAGCCGGTGCCGGCCAGCCGCAGGTTGGCCTCGCGCACGCCGCGCGCGATGGCGCGCGCCGCCGAACTCGTGGAGACGCCGAGGCCGCCGCTGCCGATCAGCGTGGCGGCGATGGCGGTGCTGGCGTTGCCCTCGGCGCGCTCCTCGGCCAGGCGCTGCGACCAGGCCATCGCGGCCTGCGTGACGCCCTGCACCAGGTCGGCCTCGCGCAACGTGCCCTCGTCGCCCAGGCCGATCACGACCACCGCGCGCGGGCGCGGCGGGCGCCAGGGGTTGAGCGGGTCGCGCGCGGTGTTGACGAAGACGCGCTGGGTGCCGCGCGCGTCGGGGTACAGGCCGATGTCCAGCGCGGTCTTCATCGCGCCGCCGAGCATGCGGTCGACCACCGCCTCGGTGCCGGTGAGCTCGCTGCTGCGGTAGTGGCCCACGAAGAGCGGCTCGGCGACGAAGCTCAGGTTGCCGTTGAGCACCTCGACGTCGAGCACCGCGCCGGCGGCGGCCGGCGTGGCCGCGGCGGCCTCGGCCTCGGCCTGGCTGAACACGCTGGCCTCGCTGCGCGGCGGCTGCGCGTTCTGGCGCCGGCGCGACGGGCGGCTCTTGCGCAGCGCGGCCCGGTCGCCGGCCGCCACGCTGCCGCGCGTGGGCGAGAAGGCCTCGAGCTTGTCGGTGCGGCCTTCGGCGAGCAGTTCGGCGAAGGCGTCGAAGGCCTGCTTCTCGCTCGGCAGGCTGCCGTGCTCGCAGGCCAGACGCCAGGTCTTCACGCCGGGCAGCAGCGCGCTTTGCAGCGGCACGCGGCCGTCGCCGTCGCCGGCTTCCAGGTAGACGAAGCCCTGCGCCGCGTCGACCTCGTAGCCCACCGGCGTGCTGGCCGACTGGCCCACCACCAGCAGCAGCTTGTCGACGTGGCGCGCGAGGTCGCGCTCGCGCTGGGCGTCAAGCCGCTGGCGCAGCGCCTTGGCCTGGTCGAGCACGGCCTGCGCCGGCACGCCCCAGCGGTAGGCCGCCTCCATGGCCTCGCCAGCCGAGCGGTGCCACCAGTTGTTCTGCTGCGAGCGCTTGTAGTCGTCTTCGGCCAGGCGCGCCCAGGTGGCGGCGTCGGCCAGGCCGCGCGCGGGGTCGAGCAGGTCGGCCTGCAGCTGGATGAAGCCGGGCATGCCGGCCATGATCTGGCGCGCCTTCTTGTCGGCCAGCGGCGAGCCGAAGGCGGCGAGCGCGTTGCCGAAGGTGTCGTCGCCGGACAGCACCTGCATCGGCGCGTACGAGCCGCCGTTGGGCGTGCCCAGCATAAGCAGGCGGGCGCCGGCGTGCGCCATCAGGCGGTCCCAGACGTCGGGGCGCACGAGTTGCACGGTGCGCGCCACGAGGCCACCCATCGAGTGCGCGAGCAGGCGCACCGGCTGGCCGCTGGCCGAGCGCTCGTCGAGCGCCTGCTCGATGGCGGCGGCCAGGCGCAGCGCCTCCTCCTCGATCGGCTTGCGCCAGTCGAAGGCGAAGGGGCGCACGTCGTTGTGGCGCGCCAGGTGCTCGATGAGGCGGTCGTAGACCAGGCTGATCGGGCCGTCGGGCTCGACCGCGTCGCCCGGCGCGTAGGCGAGCTTGGAAAGCCCGCCGATCAGCCGCAGCGACAGCCAGATGCGGTGCTCGCCGGCCTTGAGGTTGCTGCCCAGGATGCCGGGCAGCACGAAGACGGCCGGCCTGGCCGCGTCGCGCGCCGGCGCGGCGCCGCGCAGGCCGCCGGCGTCCTCGCCCTTCCACGACAGCGGGCCGATCGGCATGAAGCCGGGCGGCGCATCGGCCTCGATCAGGCCGTCGACCACCGCGTCCACCGTGCGCGGGTTGGCGAAGTAGGCGAAGTGCGTCGTCTTGCCGCCCTGGTCGAGCAGGAAGCGCGCGCCGCCGGCGCGCGGGGCGCCGCCGTACATCGAGCGCGTGTGCACGACGATGTCGTTGTCGGTCCAGTAGTAGGCGTCGGCGAGCAGGGTCTTGAGCCAGCTGCCGATGGAGTCGCCTTCCAGGTCGCCGGCCACCACGCGCAGCTCGCCGGCGATCGGCTCGGGCGCGGCGTTGAGCCAGTTGACGAGCGGCGTGTCGGGGATCATCGCCGCGAGGCCGGGGATCAACGACGGGTCGGCGCGCCGGCGTGCCACCTCGGCGAGGAAGTCGATCACCTCGGGCAGCAGCGGCACGCCGGTGGACTCGATGGTCCACTTCAGCACCGAGATGTAGGCGTCGAGCCGCTTGGCCGCGAGCAGCGTGCCGCGCGCCGGGCAGGCCACGCGCACGACGCGCTCCACGGCGATGCGGCGGCGCGCCATCTCGGCGGCCAGCGCCTCGAGTTCGGCGCGCTGCGCGGCGTACTCGGGCCGCGCGAAGAAGTCCAGGTCGGCGCTGGCCACGCCGCGCTGGTGTGCCAGCCGGGCCAGCACCTCGGCCACCAGGCCGCCGCGCGAATGCGTCACGAGGTGCAGGCGCTGGCCCTCGGGCATGGCCTTGACGAGCGCCAGCGCGTTGGCCAGCGGGCTCTTGCCCAGCGTCTCGTGCTCGAGCGCGTAGACGCGGCCGCCGTAGTGCGCGAACAGCTCGCGCACGCGGCTCGGGTGCAGGGCCCACAGCTTGCCGAAGGTGCTGGTGGTCTCGACGAAGGTGCCGTGGATGAAGACCAGCGCCGGGTCGGCCGACGCGGGGATGGTGGCGCCGTCGGCGATGCGCCGTCCGCTGCCCTTCAGGCGCGGCAGCGCCTCGCGCGCCAGCGCGTAGACGCCGGCCTCGACCTGCGCGTCGACGCGCTGGACGACCTCGCCGGCGGCGAAGTCGGCCGCCTTGTCCTTCACGAAGCCGGTCAGCAGCTCGAAGGCGCCGAGCACCACGTCGCCGAGCAGACCGCGCGTGACCGGCCCCTGCTCGAGGCCGCGCCAGCGCAGCTCGGCGCTCACCACCACCTCGGCCTGCTCGGCGCCGCGCGTGACCGGCGCAGTGCCCATCGCGAGCATCAGGTCGCGCGCGTTGGCCGGGTGCAGGTACAGCACCGGGCCGCCGGCGATGTGCAGCGCCACCACGTCCTCGCCCGGCACGGCCACCAGGCGCTGCGGCGCGACCGCGCTGCGCTGCGCGCCCACGCGCACGGCCGCCTTGACGCGGCCCGGGCCGCTGCGCGCGACGCTCGCGCCGCGCTCGGCGCTGCCGCTCACTCCGCCGGGCAGGCTCTGGCCGGGGACGAGAAAGGTGATGGGGCTCGTGTCGTCGGCCATGTTCGGGTCTCCTCCGGGGCGCGAGGATGGGCGCAAACCGGTGGCGCGGCAAGCGCGAGATAGGGATGGGCGGCCGCGGGGCGCTGCCCGGGCAGCGCCGGGGCGCGATCAGGCCGGACTCAGGGGTCGACGGCCGCGTTGCCCAGCATCAACCGCCGCGCGCGGATCTCGGCGAAGGTGAGCCTTCTCAGCTCCACCGGCGCCACGCCGCCGAGCACGCCGAGCCTGAGCGCGGCGGTGTAGCTGAGGTCGATGACGCGGCCGGGCGAGAACGGGCCGCGGTCGTTGACGCGCACGATCACCTCGCGCCCGTTGGCCGGGTTGCGCACCACCGCGTAGCTGGGCAGCGGCATCGTCTTGTGCGCCGCGGTCATGGCGTACATGTCGTAGGGCTCGCCGCTGGCGGTGGGCCGGCCGTGGAACTTGCGGCCGTACCAGCTGGCCAGGCCGCGCTCGGCGAACGGGCGGTCCTCGGTCAGCGGCACGTAGCGCTGGCCGAGCACCTCGTAGGGCTTGTTGGGGCCGCCGACGCGGATGGGCTCGATGCGCGGCTCGGCGTCGGGCACGCGATCCAGGCCGGACGGCGGATTGGGGTCGGGGCCGTCGCGTTCGGGCGGCGCGGAAGCGCAGCCGGCGAGCAGGGCCACCACGCACAGGCAGGCGATCGCGCGGTGCTCGGCGGGCATGGTGCGCGGCAGTGTAGCCAGCACGATCCGCCAAAGACAAAGCCCGCGCGGCGCGCGGGCTTCGGAGTTGACGGGACGTTCGTGGTCGCGCGGGGATTCACGCGCGGCGGCGCGCCGCCGCCAGGCCGAGCAGGGCCAGGCCGGCGAGCGCCAGGCTGCCCGGCTCGGGCATCTGCGTGGTCGTGCCGCAGCCCGCGTCGACGTCCTTCACGCAGCCCCAGAAGGCCGTCGAGCCCCGGCTGTCGATGCCCACGCCCTGGTAGCGGACGGCGAAGTTGGTGAACGAGATCGGCGGCACGCTCGAGACGTAGTTCATCGTGAGCTGGAAGCTCTCGGTGCCCTGCTCGAAGAGGCCGCCACCGCCGCCGCCCTGGCACGAGCCGCCGTTGCCCGAGTTCTGGCAGAAGTCCAGCGTGCCCACGCCGCTGGGCAGCGAACCGGGCGTGAAGTAGCTCTGGAACACCGTGCTCGTGCCCGAGGCACCGGTCAGCGCGGGCGAGACGACGTCGATGCCGAAGCCGATGAGCCGGTTGTTGCCGGCCTGCGCCGTGGCCGTGGTGTTCTTGACCGTGACGTTGAACGTGGCCGTGTTGGTGCCGAGCGAGAACAGCGAGTAGGTGATCTCGGCGCTCAGCAGCACCGGGCTCGGGTTGTTGGAATCGGTGAACGACTGGCTGTAGAGCGTGGTGTACGCGTCGCCGACGTTGTTGAACGAGACGGTACCGGCGTGGGTGGCCGCGGCGAAGCCCGCCAGCGCGACGGCGCCGAGAGATTGGGTGATGGACCTGAACATTGTCTTGAACTGCCTGTGCTTTCTTGAAGGACGAGCAGGAGACAGCAACCCCCGTGCCTGAAGCGGCAGGCCGCCTTAAGTGCTTGTCGCGCCTGGCTTTATCGGCGCATCGCCGCACAGCACGCGGGCGTCGTGTAAGGCGATCCGACGCAAGCCCTCAGCCCACGTGGGGTCGATTGGGCAGCTCGTCGGGGTTCGCGTCGCCGGCGGCGAGCGGGAAATGCCGGGCCAGCAGTTCGTCCACCGCGTCCACGGCCTGCGCCAGGCCCGGCTCGAAGCGGCCGGCGCGGAACTGCTCGCGCATGCCCTCGACGAGGCGCTGCCAGGTGTGCGGCTCCACGCGCGCCGCCAGGCCGCGGTCGGCCACGATCTCGATGGCGTGTTCGGCCAGCAGCAGGTAGATCAGCACGCCGTTGTTGTGCTCGGTGTCCCACACGCGCAGCTTGCCGAACATGGTGATCGCACGCTCGCGCGCCGTGGCGCCGCGCCACAGGTACGACAGCGGCAGCCCGGCCTCCACGCAGATGCGGATCTCGCCGCTGTGGCGCCGCTCGCTGGCCGCCACGCGCTGCTCCAGGCGCGCCAGGGCCTGGGCGTCGAGGGCGCGCGCGGCGTCGGTCTCGTCGAGCCAGCGGTGCTTGAGGATGCGCAGCAAGCGGTTCATCGTGTTCACCAGTCTCCGGAAGCGCCACCGCCGCCGAAGTCTCCGCCGCCGCCGGAGCTGAAGCCGCCGCCTCCACCACCACCGCCGCCCCAGCCGCCGCCCCCGCTCCAGCCGCCGCCGCTCCAGCCCCCGACGTGCGGCAGGCTGCTGCCGCGCGTGCCGCGCCGCAGCGCCGAGCCGATGCCGAACAGGCCCACCAGCACGAGCGCGACCAGCCCGGCGCCGACCGCGAGCGCCACGCTGGCCGTGATCCACCAGCCCACGCCGCCTGCCGCGCCGGCGGTGAGCAGCGAGCCGAGCTTGCGACCGGCGAGGCCGGTCAGCACGGCGCCGACGATGGGCACGCCGACGAAGAAGAGCAGGGCCAGCTCGTCGAGCTGCAGGCCCGGGCGCGCGTCGCCCGGCGCGCGGGCTGGCGGCGCCGGCAGGCCTTCGCCCTCGATGCGGCCGATCAGCGCGTCGACCGCGGCGTTCAGGCCGCCGGCGTAGTCGTCGGCGCGGAAGGCGGGCCGGATGCGGCTGTCGATGATCTGGCGCGCCGCCAGGTCGGGGATGGCGCCTTCGAGCGCCTTGGCCACCTCGATGCGCACGCGCCGGTCGTTGCGCGCCACCACCAGCAGCACGCCGTCGCCGACCTCGCGGCGGCCGATCTTCCAGGCATCGGCCACACGCTGCGCATAACTGGCGATGTCCTCGGGCGCGGTGCTCGCCACCAGCAGCAGCACGATCTGCGGGCCCGAGCGCGCCTCGAAGGCGGCGAGTTTGTCGTCGAGGGCGCGCCGCTGCGGCTCGCTCAGCGTGCCGGTCTGGTCGATGACGCGCGCGGTGAGCGCCGGAACGGGCTGCTGCGCCCAGGCCGCGGCCGCGCCCAGCAGCAGCGCCAGCGCCGCGATCAGCACGCGCATCGCGCGGCCGCCTTGGCGCTCAGCGCGACGCCGCCGGCGCCGGGGTCTTGCCGAAGTCCACCGTCGGCGGCGCCGCGATCTGCGCCTCGTTGGCCACCGTGAAGCTCGATTTGACGTCGTAGCCGAAGACCATCGCGGTGAGGTTGGTGGGGAACTGGCGCGCCAGCACGTTGTACTCCTGCACCGCCTTGATGTAGCGGTTGCGCGCCACCGTGATGCGGTTCTCGGTGCCCTCGAGCTGCACGCGCAGGTCCTGGAAGCCCTGGTTGGCCTTCAGGTTCGGGTACTGCTCCACCGTCACGAGCAGGCGGCTGAGCGCGCTCGACAGCTCGCCCTGCGCCTGCTGGAAGCGGTTGAAGGCCTCGGGGTTGTTGACGAGCTCCGGCGTCGCCTGGATCGAGGTGGCCTTGGCGCGCGCCTCGACCACGCGGGTCAGCGTCTCCTGCTCGAAGTTGGCCTCGCCCTTGACGGTGTTGACGATGTTGGGGATCAGGTCGGCACGCCGCTGGTACTGGTTGACCACCTCGGACCAGGCGGCCTTGGTCTGCTCGTCCAGGCGCTGGAAGTCGTTGTAGCCGCAGCCGCCGAGCGTGACTGCCAGCGCGGCGAGCAGCGCGCCGGCCAGGGCGCGCCAACGGGTCGTCGGGTTCATGTCGGTCGATCCTCCTGTGCGGTGGGCTGCGCCCGTGTCCGCCCGTACTCGCCCGTTTCCGAACGGGTCCCTTGGCGGGCGGTCGCATGCTACCCGCGCCTGCATGTGGGGCAGGACAATGCACTTGCAAGATGACCGCCCCTCTGATTCCCCTGGACGCCGCGCTGCGCGGCGCCCGCCAGGCTCCGCCCGTGCCGCCGCTGGTGGCGCGCGAGATCGCGCTCGTGGTGGGCGCCGGCGGCGCGCTCGGCTCGGCGCTGCTCGCCGCGGCGCTGGTGGCCGGGCGCTTCGCGCGCGTGATGGCGCTGGTGGCCGGGCCGCTGGCCAGCACGCTGCGCGGGCTCGCGCCGCTGCCGAATGAACGGCTGCAAGCCTCGGCCGCGGCCGGCACGCCACTCGGCGCCGAAGTGGCCTTCGTGGTCTTCGAGCGCACGCGCTGGTCCAACCGGCGCGACGAGGCCTTCGTGCAGCCCGACCCGGCCTCGCTCGTCGCGCTGGCCAAGCGGCTGCGGCAGGCCGGCGTACGCCGGCTGCTGGTGGTGGTGCCGCACGCCCCGGCGCTGCTGCCGCGTGCGCTGGAAGGCGGCTTCGCTTCGCGCGACGAGGGCGCGCTGGCCGCGCTCGGCTTCGAGCACCTGGTCTTCGTGCGTGCCGCGCAGCACGGCGCCAGCACTGCGCCCGGTTCGCGCCTGGAGCGCCTGGCGGCCTGGTGGTTCTCGCAGCTGCGCTGGATGGTGCCCGAGCGCGAGCGCGCCCTGCTCGCCAGCGCGCTGGCCGAGGTGGTGGTGCGGCTGGCCACGCGCCTGCCGCGCGCCCGCCCCGGCACGCGCGTGCTCGCCCCGGAGGCGACCTGGCAGCTCACGCAGGCCGCCGACGACGCGGCCTTCGACGCCTGGCTGGATGCCGGCCCGCCGGCGCCCCCGCGCGCCTCGGGATAATGGCGCGATGCCCACCCCGCTCCTCAACGACGCCTTCCTGCGCGCCTGCCTGCGCCAGAGCACGCCGCACACGCCGCTGTGGCTGATGCGCCAGGCCGGCCGCTACCTGCCCGAATACAACGCCACGCGCGCGCGCGCCGGCAGCTTCATGGGCCTGGCCACCAGCCCGGCCTTCGCCACCGAGGTGACGTTGCAGCCGCTCGAGCGCTGGCCGCTGGACGCCGCGATCCTGTTCTCCGACATCCTCACCGTGCCCGACGCGATGGGCCTCGGACTGTCGTTCGCGCAGGGCGAAGGGCCGCGCTTCGCGCACCCGGTGCGCGACGAGGCGGCCGTCGCCGCGCTGGCGGTGCCCGACATGGCGCGCCTGCGCTACGTGTTCGACGCCGTGGCCTCGATCCGCAAGGCCCTGGAGACCACCGACGCGGCGGGCCGGCGCGCCGCGCGCGTGCCGCTGATCGGCTTCTCGGGCAGCCCGTTCACGCTCGCCTGCTACATGGTCGCAGGCGCGGGCAGCGACGACTACCGGCTCGTCAAGTCGATGCTCTACGCGCGGCCCGACCTGCTGCACCGCATCCTCGAGGTGAACGCCCAGGCCGTGACGGCCTACCTCAACGAGCAGATCCGCGCCGGCGCGCAGGCGGTGATGGTGTTCGACTCGTGGGGCGGCGTGCTCGCCGACGGTGCCTTCCAGCGCTTCTCGCTCACCTACACCCAGCGCGTGGTGCAGGGGCTGCTGCGCGAGCACGAGGGCGCGCGCGTGCCGGTGATCGTGTTCACCAAGGGCGGCGGGCAGTGGCTGGAGCAGATCGCCGCCATCGGCGCCGACGTGGTCGGGATGGACTGGACCGTCGACCTCGGCCGGGCGCGTGTCCGCGTCGACGACCGTGTGGCCCTGCAGGGCAACCTCGACCCGGCGGTGCTGTTCGCGCCGCCCGAGGTGGTGGCGCGCGAAGCCGCGGCGGTGCTCGATGCCTTCGGCAACCCGGCGCGGCCCGACGGCCGCCTGGGCGGCCATGTCTTCAACCTCGGCCACGGCATCAGCCAGCACACGCCGCCCGAGCACGTGAGTGCGCTCGTCGAGGCGGTGCACCGCCATTCCCGCACGCTGCGCGGGGCACGCTGAGCAGAGATCTCGTGGACGGGGTAAGTGAGCGCTCAGGGCTTGACTTATCCCCAGAAAAGCGGCTGCGACAAGTGCACGCTGCCGGCGCCGCGCCGCAACCCCGGGCTTGCCCCAATTCGCCGCTAAGTGCTTGATTCTTGGTGATTCCGGGGCCTGCTGCGGCAACGGGCAGGGGACCGGCGGGCTCGCAGAATCAAGCACTTGGGCGCCTTCGACGCAGCTTTCCCACACAGTTCTCCACAGAAACCGGGGACCGTTTGAAAATCCTTTGCGAATCAGCGACTTGCGCGCGCGGTCGGGGGTGGATCGCGAGTCGCGCCCGTGAGTGACGCGGCGGCGGGCGTGGCCGCGCCGGCGCGCGTGGCGGTGGCCGTGGAGGCGCCGCTGCACGCCGCCCTGGGCAGCCTGCTCGACTACTCGTGTGAGCGCCCGCTTGCGGCAGGAACGCTGGTTCGCGTACCGCTCGGCAAGCGCGAGGTCACTGGCATCACCTGGGGCGCCGGCTCGCCCGAGGCGCCCGAGGGCGTGGCGCTGCGGCCGGTGAGCACCGCGCTCGACACCCTGCCGCCGCTGCCGGCGGACTGGCGCGCGCTGGTGGCGTTCGCGGCCGGCTACTACCAGCGTGGC
>Ga0073934_10007549_pt1 | contig 15060 bp, 16 predicted proteins | sample LarsenN4metaG_FD_76834 | JGI IMG/M metagenome (GOLD analysis project Ga0073934, IMG submission 76834) | Hot spring sediment bacterial and archeal communities from British Columbia, Canada, to study Microbial Dark Matter (Phase II) - Larsen... ...
CCTGGCGGACCTGCTGAAATCGAACGGCGTACCGATCCCGAAAACCGTGATCATCAGCCGCGACCGCCGCAAGGACCTGGAAACGCTGGGCGAGGAACTCGGTTTCCCGCTGGTGCTGAAGATTCCGGACGGCTCGTTCTCGCGCGGCATCGTGAAAGTGAACAGCCAGCAGGAACTGCTGGACCAGGCCGACCAGTTGTTCAGGCAGTCCTCGCTGCTGTTGAGCCAGGAGTTCTTCTACACCGAGTACGACTGGCGCATCGGCGTGCTCAACCAGCGCCCGATCTTCGCCTGCCAGTACCAGATGGCGCGCGGGCACTGGCAGATCTATTCGCACCAGCCTTCCGGCAAGACGATCAGCGGTGATTCACGCACGCTGCCGGTACGCGATGCGCCGGCCCACGTGGTGCGCGCGGCGCTCAAGGCCGCCAACCTGATCGGCAACGGTTTCTACGGCGTGGACGTCAAGCAGGCCGACAACAAGGTCGCGGTGATCGAGGTCAACGACAACCCGAGCATCGATTTCGGCGTCGAGGACGCGTACCTCGGCGAGGATCTTTACCGGATCATCCTCGAGGAATTCATCCGCCGGCTGGAACGCAAGCGGATGGGCTTGTGATTTCGGCCTGACGCGTTTCGCCCGCCCTGCCGCCCTGCCTTCAGTCTGCCCGTCGCCGCGTCAGCACCCGCCGCCACAGCGGCAGCCTGTCGTTGGCGCGGATTTCCTTGAGTTCTTCCATCATCCGCTCGATCGCATCAGCCACCTGTTCGCGCAATTCCCACTGTGCGGCCTTGCTGTCCGCCTTGCCGGCGAAGGGCGTCGTCGGGATGGGCTTGCCGAACATGAAGTAGAAGCGCTCCGGCCGCGGAATGGACGTCGGCCCGACGCCGCGCACCAGGGGCATGAACACGTCGCCGTCGCGCAGCAGCCTGGCCATGCGCTCGTTGCGCAGCAGGCGGCGGCCCAGCCATGACGCCTTGAAGTCCTCGGCGTCGTAGAGAATCGTGTAGCTGTCATCGGCGCCGAGGGCCGCGAACGGCATGATCGGGTACTGGTGCTCGATCGCCATGCGTGCGAAGCCGGTACGGTTTTTCCACGTCAGCCGGTTCTGCTCGCCCTTGCGCTTGGCCACCTCGCGCGCGCCGCCGGGGAACACCAGGATGTGCTGGCCTGCCTCCATCAGCTTGCGGCAGTTCTCCGGCGTACCCGGAACGGTGCCGAACTCGATCATGCGGTCGCCCCAGCCGGGGATGTTGAAGTGCCAGTGGTCGCCGAGGCTGCGCAGGTAAACGCCGGTGCGCGAGTAGAGCCCGGAGAACATGAGCGGCGAATCGATGACGCCGAAAATCGTGTGGTTGCCGACAAACAGCGACGGCGTGTCCTTGTCGATGTTTTCGAGGCCATGGAATTGCGGGTCGAACCAGCGCGCCAGCGGCCGCACGCCACGCGCGATGACCTCCGGCGGCGGCGGGACAAAGGCGAGGATGTCGTCGGGCACTCGCGGCATGTCGGTCACTCCGGCGTGATGGCGGTTCAGGTTTTCTTCTTGCGCCTGGCTTTGGCTTTTGCCGGCTTGCGTGGCGTTTCCCGCCAGCCCATGGCCGCATGGAACTGCGTGGCCAGTGCGTCCGCGTGCGCGTCCTGGCGCCGGACTTCGAGACGGTCGCGCGCACGCTCGTCGAGGCGCACGACCGCGGCGGCCGGGGCCGCTTCCGTCGCGGAATCCGGCGTGCGCGATGCTTTCGACTTCTTGCGCGTCATGGCAGCGTCCGCCCGAGCCTGTGCAGATAGATCAGCAGCGGCAGGCAGGATACCGCAACGAAGATATGCGGCGCGTGCGGGTCCAGCTGGTACAGCGCGGTGCCGGCCAGCGGCCCGACGATGTAGCCCAGCGCCGGTGCAGAAGCGACCAGCCCGGCCACGGCGCCCTGCTCGCGCGCGCTGACAGCCATGCTCGCGGCAGCGGTGTAACCGGGCGCGGCGAGCCCGGTGCCGGCACCGACCAGCACCATCGCGGCTGCAACGAACCAGGCATCGCTGGCGAAGAACAGCACCACGCTGCCGGCCATGATCAACGGGAAGCCGCTCCACAACAGCAGGCGTGCGCGCCATTGCCGGCGCACGGCAATCGCCTGCATCGCCAGCGATGCCGCCGCACAAACCATCAGCGCCATGCCGACCAGGCGCGCGGTTTCGCGGGTGTCCACCTGCAGTTTGTCCTGGATGAAGAAGCCCAGCGTTTGCTGGATCACCGAGAAGGCGACGTAGAGTGAAACGCCGAGCACCATGAACGGGAACACGCGCGGATCGAGGTAGCCCGGCAGGTGCCCGGCAGGGGATGGCGGTTGCGCGGCGATGTGAGCGTGATGCGGCGACTCCGGCAGATAGCGCCAGACGAAAAAAGCGGTGACCAGCGTTACGAGCGCGGCACCGTACAGCGGCGCGAGCAGACCGAACACCGCCATCAGGCCGCCGAGCGCCGGCCCGACGATGGTGCCCACGTTGTGCGCCGCACTCAGCTTGCCCATGCCGCCGGCGCGCTGCTCGACGCTGGTGATGTCGGCCATGTAGGCGGTGGTTGCCGGTGGTGCCGCGGCCATCAGCGTCGACTGGAACATGCGCGCCAGCACCAGCGCCGCCAGCAGCGCACCGCCGGTAAGCCAGCCCTGCATGCCGGCGAGAAAGCCGGTGGCGAACACGGTGGTGCCGAGGGTGTAGCCGAGCAGCCCGATGATCAGTGTCCGGCGCCGGCCGATGCGTTCGCTGGCGCGGCCCCAGCGCGGGCTGGCCCAGGAAAACACCAGGCTGCTCGCCGCGATGATCAGGCCCACCTCGATCTCGCGCAGGCCGACGTCACGCCCCAGCGGTGCCAGCACGGCGAAGACAATGGTCTGGCCGATGCCATGGGCCATGACGGCGGCGAGCAGGAGCGGCAACGGTGACAAGGGCGGGAAATCCGGGTGGGAGTCGGTGGACGCCGGGTTCGGCAAGCGCCGCGCGATTATAGGCAGCCACCTATACTTGCGCCCTCACCGCAACGGTCAGGAATCCGTCCAACGTGGCCACCCTTGCCGACTGGCTCGCCGACCAACCCTTCACGTTGACGATGTCGTCAGGATTTTTCGGTTTCTTTGCGCATGCCGGCATGCTGCTGGCCCTGCAGGAACACGGCCTCGTGCCGGCACGCATCACCGGCGCCAGCGCCGGTGCGCTGGTCGGTTGCGCACGTGCCAGCGGCCTCGATGCACGCGCGACGCTGGACGCGCTGCTGGCGCTGCGCCGGGACGATTTCTGGGACCCGGCCCTCGGCCTCGGGTTATTGCGCGGTGAACGTTTCCGGACACACCTGGCGCGGCTGTTGCCGGTCAGCGACTTCGGGCAATGCGCCCTGCCCTTCGCCGTTTCCATCCACGAATGGGCAACGCGCCGCACGCGGGTCGTGAGTTCCGGCGCACTGGTGCCCGCGGTCTACGCCTCCTGCGCGGTGCCGCTGCTTTTCCATCCGCAGCGCATCGACGGCATGCTCTGCGCCGACGGCGGCATTGCCGATCGCTGGGGCCTGGCGGGCACCCGGGACGGGGAGCGCGTGTTTTATCACCACATCGTGTCGCGCTCGCCCTGGCGGCGCGCCGGCAGCCCTTCGCTGGTGGTGCCGCAACGCCGCAACCTGGCGGCGCTCGAACTGTTCGACCTGCCCCGCTCGGGGCCATCGAAACTGGCACTGGGCGCTGACATCGCCGAACGCGCCCGGCGCGCGACACAGCACGCGCTGCGCAGCCCGCTCAACAGCCGCGACGCGGGATTCCGCAGCAGCGCGCACGGCAGCAACTGAGGCGCGGCGTTGCGCCGCGCCCCGGTCAGCGGCGCTCAGGCCGCGGTCTTGCCCCGGTACAGCGGCTGCGACATCGCTGCCCAGTCGATCACGCCGTCATCGACGAGGTTCTCGAACTGCAGGATGCCGATTTCCTCGAACTTCGGGCGGATGCTGTCGGTGAGCAGGCCGATGCGCTTCAGGTTGGGCACGATGCGCGTGAACAGCAGGCTGCGGAACTGCTCCATGATCTTCGCTTCCAGCACCTTGTTGCGCGCGGCCTCGACGTCCCAGCCGAACTGCTCAAACACGTCGGTGGCGATCAGCCGCTCGCGCATCACCAGGCAGGCCTCCAGCGCAAACTGCGCGCGCTCTTCCTTCTCCTGCGGCGACAGCGTGGCGACGAATTCCTCGAGGTAGTTCACGCCGAAGGTGACGTGACGCGCTTCGTCGCGAATGACGAGCTCGACGATGTCCTTCAACAGGTCGTCCTTCGACACCATCTTCATGGTGTTGAACGCCGCCAGCGCAAGGCCCTCGATGATGATCTGCATGCCGATGAACTTGAGGTCCCAGCGCGGGTCGGTGAGCACCTTGTCCAGCAGCGCCTTCAGGTGGCGGTTCACCGGGTACATGAAGCCGACCTTGTCGCGCAGGTACTTGTGGAACACCTCGACATGGCGCGCCTCGTCGAAGGTCTGCGAGGCGGCGTACAGCTTGGCATCAAAGGTCGGTGCGCAGCTCGTCAATTGCGAGGCCACCAGCAGCGCGCCCTGCTCGCCGTGCAGGAACTGGGACAGCGTCCAGGACTGGTTGTGCCAGGAGAAATCCAGCTTGCGCTGGTCACTCATCTCCTCGAAGGGCCCGTAACCCACGAAGGGGTTGAACATCTGGTCGACCGGGAACTCGCTCTTCGGGAAGGTCTTGCGCCAGTCGACGTCCAGTTCGGCGTTCCAGTTCAGTTCCTTGCCGAGGCGGTACAGCTTGCGGATGCGGCCGTCGGCGGAGTCGTAATCCCAGTTGTAGTGGCCGGTGAGCGGCGTCCTGAAGATCTCGCAGACGTCCTGGACATGGCCTTCGTTCATCCGCGAGGCCAGGTCGTCCTGGTCGTACCACTGGATGTCCTGGGGCGGCTGGCTAACGAGCTTGATGTTCATGGGATGCCTCCGCGGTTGCCGTTTATTGTGATGATCAGCCAAAAGGCTGAGGCTGACCCTAGCAACCGCCGTGCGCGGCTCGCAATGTCGCGGAGGGACAATGATTTTTCCGGCCTGTCGCGGAACGACAAGGCCGCTGACCGGGGCGGGAACGGGCGCCGGGACGGCCGTCAGCGGCCGCACCCGGCCCGGTCACTTGCGGCGGCGCGCCTCGAGTTCGTCGAACAGGGCGGCAAACGACTGCGTCAGCTTGTGGCCGGCATCCAGGTGCACCAGCGGCACGCCCTTCTCGTGCGATTCGCGCATCAGCACCGAGGCCGGAAGCATCGCCTCGAGGATGGGCAGCCCCTCCTCCTTGAGTTCGCTGACCAGTTGCTGCGGCAGGTTGGCACGCGGCTGGAACTGGTTAACGACGATGCCCTCGATCTCGAGTTCGTCGTTGTGGTCGCGGATGGTTTCCCTGACGTTCTCCATCAGCGTGTAGAGCGCGCGCCGCGAAAAGGCATCGCAGTCGAACGGGATCAGGCAACTGTCGGCGGCGATCAGCGCCGAGAGCGTGTAGAAATTGAACGCCGGCGGCGTATCGATATAGATGGCGTCGTACTGCTGCGACAGCGACTTCAGCGCGCCGCGCAGTTTGTAGATCTTGTGCTTGGACTCGAGCAGGTGCTCGATCTCGCGCAGCTCCGGGTTGGAGGGAATGATCGAGAGCCGGTCGTAGTTCGTGCGATGCACGAAGGATTCCGGCGACTTCTCGATCAGCTTGAAGGATAGGGTCTGCGCGAAGAACCCGCCGATGTTCGGCTCGAGTTCCTTGCCGCTCTCCGGGAACACGGCATCGTCGCCCAGCAGGTACTGGCTGGCATTGCACTGCGGGTCGAGGTCGACCACCAGTGTGCGGTAGCCGCGCGCGGCGCTGATCGCCGCCAGGTTCACCGCGATGCTGGACTTCCCTACCCCGCCTTTCTGGTTGAACACCACGCGACGCATGCGAACCCCCTCGTCTGTTGCCCGTCATTGAGCCGCCCGCCCCGGTCTGCGCCGGCCGGCAGGCGGGCCGGATTCTACGCCGCGGGCAACGCCTGCACTCAGGCCAGCAGGAAATCCGCGGCCACCAGCAGCAGGATGACCGCAAAAATGCGTTTCAGCGTGACCGCGGGCAAGCGATGGGCAAGCCGTGCGCCGATGCCCGCCATCGGCATGCTGGCCAGCACGATGGCGGCCAGCCCGGGCAGGTAGACGTAACCGACGGCGCCCGCCGGCGCCGGCTGCTGCCAGCCGGTCACCACGTAGCCGAGCGCGCCGGCGATGGCGATGGGCACGCCGCAGGCGGCGGACGTTGCGACCGCCTGCTGGATGCGCACGCCGACCGCGTTCAGGTAGGGAACGCACAGCGAGCCGCCGCCGATGCCGAAGAGCGCGGACGCGAGGCCGATGACGCCACCGCCGGCGACATGCACCGGCTTTGCCACCGACTTGCCGCAGTTGCCGTCCTCCGACGCCGGCCGCGACGGCAGCAGCATGCGTATGCCTATTACCGCTGCGAACACCCCGAACAGGCGCATCAGCCCCGCGCTGCCGATGGCGTCGGCGAGAAAGCTGCCGGCAAATGCGCCGAGCAGCAGCGCCGGTGCCATCAGGCCGACGAGGTCCCAGCAGACGGCGCCCTGTGCGTGATGCGCACGCACCGAACTGAAGCCGGTGAACAGGATGCTCGCCAGCGACGTGCCGAGCGCGAACTGCATGACGGCATCGGCCGGAAAACCCAGGTGCGAGTAGACCCAGAAGAGCGCGGGAACCAGCACCAGGCCGCCGCCGATGCCGAGCAGGCCGGCCAGGATGCCCGCGACGGCACCGACGGCCGCGATCAGCAGCAGCGCAGGCAGGAGGTCCACGGGATGGTCAGGGCCGCACGTAGGGCGTGAAGCGGAAGTCGGCGGGCGCTCGCCAGCGCGTCACGTAGCCGCGCGCATCGGTGCTGGCGAGGTCCTTGTCGAAGGCCAGCGTCACGCCAAAGCGGAAATCCTCGCCCGGCGGGAAACCGCGGATACCGTAGCCCACATTCGGGAACTGGCCGCGCACGCGCTCAGGCTTGTCGCTTTTCCTGGCGTCGTCCTCGTAGACCAGTTGCAGCGGCACGTTGCGCAATTCCGGCGGCACCTCGAGGAAGGTGAGCATGGAAAAGCCGTTGCGGCTGTCGAACAGGATCCAGTCTTCGCTGGCGCTGAGGCCACGCCCGATCATCTGCTCCTCGGCGGCGTCCAGGCTGCCGTCGACGATGGCCAGCAGGTTGCCGCTGCGCGCGGAGCGCGTCACCGCGCCGCGCAGGTTGTTGCCGTCGACCGTCACCTGGACGGAAGGGTCCGAAAGCGCGGAGCGATACAGCTTCGGGATGCGCGCGTGCGTGAACGCCTCGAAGTAGCGTGGATAACGCACCAGCTGCACCTGCATCTTCATCACCGGCATGCCGGCGAACACCACCTGCGTCTCCAGCTGGATGGTGGAGCGGATGGGGCCGGTCTTCACGCCGACCACTTTCGGGCGCAGGTTGTCGTTGTCGAGCGTGAGACGGGCGAGAACCACACGCCCGGAAATACGCATCTTCAGCGTATCGACCAGCGATTCCGTGCGGTTGCCGCGCCAGCTCTTCACCATCAGGTAGCGCCAGTTCAGTTCGTTCTTCGGATCGACCTCGAGCGTGTAGAACGGCGTCTCGGTGGTGCCGTTGGCGATGTCGTGGCGCACATACATGCGCGTGGACAGCGGCAAGTCGCCATTGATGAAATGCAACTCGCGGGTGTCGCCCTGCATGCCCACGGTCAGCGCGCCGAGATAGCCCGCCGGAAAAACAAAACCTTCCGGAGCCGCCTCTGCGGAGAGGTCGGCGGCGACGGCGAACAGGCGGTCGTCGGCATCGAAGACGCCCTCCTTGCCCGACATGCCGACACCGGTGGCGGCAAACCAGACCAGGCCGGCCTTGTTGTATTCATCGACCTGGAACGGGACCGCCTCCAGCCGGCCCTGCCGGAAGGTGGCGACGCGCAACTGGCGGATCGGCAGGCCGGCGGCGGCCGGCACATCGCGCGGTGAAATGCGGATGACCTTTTCTTCATCCCAGCCGGCACGGACGCCGGCGGCACACGCCAGCAGCAGCAACGCGGCGAGAACGCGTTGCCAATGCGTCAAGACGGTTTGCCTACCGTCATGCGGACATTGACGATGCCCGGCTGGCGGGAATCCGCATTGAAATGTTCAACTACCAGGCCATAGCGGGTTTCCAGCAGCACGACCCAGCGCATGACGTCGGTGAACACGGCGTTTTCCAGCGTGACGCGGACACGGCTGTCGCCGTCGGGCTCGAAACGCTGAAGGTTGAGGCCGATGCCGCGCGCACTGCCATTCACCGCCGACAGCAGTGACTGGCCGCCGTCGAACGCGGCGCCCTGCGTGGCGGCCCGGCGCGCGGCAGGCGCGTTAGCCTGCATCCAGGCGAGGTCTGCCGCGGCTGTCGCCATGTCCTCGCGGCCCTGCTCGGCGAAGGTGAGCGCCGGCTGCACCACGCCCAGCCAGCCACCCGCGATCAGGAAGAAGACCGCCAAAGCGGCCAGGGCGCGGCGATCACGCAGCGGCATGGCGGCCCAGCGGGCGCGCAACGCATCACGCAGGGCATACAGCGCAGCCGGCAGTTTCATCACGCGCCCTCCGTGACATTCATGCGTGCCTTGTAGCCGCCGTCCTGCGCGATCCCGGCACCGATATCCACCGACAACCCGCGCTGCTCAAGCGCACTGCGCAGGCGGTCGAGATCCTCGAGGCTGCGGGCGAGCACATCGATGCGCAGCTGGCGCTGCGTGGCATCCCACGCCAGGTTGCCGGGCCGGTAGCCGGCGGCGTCGCCGCCGACGCTGGCGAAGCCTTCGGCGGTGCGCGCGACGAGGCCGACGAACACGCCGCCGCGCACGCTGCCGGCCTCGATTTGCCCCTGCATCTGCTGGCGCGGTGCCGGGACGTTGTTGCTGCCGGGGAATACCTGCTTGTACAGCGCCACCTGTGCCTGACGCGTCGCCTCGGCGGCGCGCGAATAACTCATGCCGAGCGCGAGCTGGTAACCGAGCGCCACCACCGCAAGGCAGGCTGCAAGCCAGGCCAGCGGGCGCCAGTCAAAGCCGAGCGAGAACTCGCCGGCACCACGCCGCGCAAATTCACCCTGGCGCAGGTTGGGCACCCGCGCCCACGCATCGGCCGCCTGCTCGGCCAGCAGGTCGAGCAGCGCGCATGGCGCGTCGTCCACCTGCACCGCAACCGGCGGATCCACGGCGAGTGCGTCCGCCTCGACGCTGCGCGCGGCGGCCAGGCCGGATTCCTGCGCACAGGCGATGCGCAAGCCCGCCGGCCAGGCCGCAATGCCCTCGAGGATCACGCCGGCATCCTGCGCGTCGAAGGCCAGCGCACCGCCCTCCGGTTCGCGTAACAGGCTGTGGCCGCCATCGAGGAAAACCATGCCGGCCTGTGGCAGCGCGAGCGCGTCCAGCGTGACGATCTCCGGATCGATGCCGGCAGCCTGCAGCGTGGCCAGCACCTCGGCCAACACGCGGCGCTCGACGGCCAGCGCCTGCAAGCGCTGTGCATCGATGCGGACACCGGCGACGACATGCAACTGCTCGATGTCGGCAGCGACGTTCTCCTCGAGCAGGAACGGCAGCGCCGCCAGCATCTGCCGCTGCTGCCGCTGCGGCACGGTGACGGCCACGCAGAGCGCGAAGGACGCCGGCAACAACACGACGACGGGCATGCGCGGCAGTGCGGCACATGCCTGCGCGAATTCATCCAGGCCGCCGCGGCCGACGGCGGCGCCGGCCTCGGCGGCATTCCGCCACGCCCAGACGGCATCCGGCAGCAGCGATTCCGGAACCTGCAACAACCAGTGCCTGCTGCTCACGGTGCCGTCTCCGTCGCCTGGTTTTCCTTTTCTTCCGACGCCCCGGGATTGCAGGCCTCTTCCGGCGCGGCGAAGGCCTGGCCGAGATCGCGGCGAATCACGCGCGGCTGGCCGCCGGCGCGCGGGCGGTAGACGTCACTGACCAGCCGCAAGGTGCGGCCATCGATGCTCACTTCCGACATGATCTGGAAATACTCGCTGTTGACGGCCAGGGCGTTCTGCAATTCTTTCTTTTCGTTGGCACCGAGCGCCGCCAACTCCGGCAACGCCATCACTTCCTCGATGGAATCGAGGGCCCCGCCCTTGCGCGCCGCGAGGATGGCGTCGATCTTTCCGCTGTCCAGCCCGGCGACCAGCGCCTGCAGGACTTCCGCCGGCGCGGTGTTGACGTTGACGCGGGTTCCTTCAGGCAACGCCGTAATATAGCGGCTGAACAGGGGCTTATCATCCGCGGCCCGCCACAGCGCCGGCTTGCTGGCGCGCAGGGCGCGCAACTCGGAGACCTCGGCAAAAACCGTGTTGCCGGTTCGCCACTGCTCGTACTCGGTGTCCTCGGCGCCGCCGAGACCATCCACCAGCGTGTTGGCGTCCGTCCAGTCGGCAGCTTCTTCTGCCAGTGCCGTCGCCGCGTCCTGGTGTTCGGATGACAACAGGGGCTGCAACAGCCGCTTCAGGCGCTCGACCTGCAGCCGATCCAGTACGCGCTCGCCGTCTTTCGTGCTGGCGAGGTTGTTGATGTTCAGCCGCCCCTGCAGATCCTGGATCGACAGCGAAAAGATGCCGTTGTCCCAGGGCAGCGGCCCGAGGCGCATCGCCCAGCTCTCCTCGCTGCAGGCATCCACTTCCTTGCCGTCCTTGCGGTCTTCTTCCAGATCCGTGCCGAGCGCACGGATGCCCATCGCCTCGGCGGACAGCAGGTAGGCCCAGGACTGTTCGAGCACCAGCAGGTTGGCGGTGCGCACGCGGTCCTGCTCGAGACGTTCCATGATCTCGGCCGAGAGCAGCACCGTCATCACCATCAGCAGCATCACCAGGACCATCGCGATGCCGCGCGCACGCCGTGGCGCGGAACGGCCCGGCACGGCCGACGGCGGCATGGCGGCATGGCGTTTCATGTTTCCCTCGCGTGCGCGTTGGCAACGACACGGAAGAAGCGCTTCATCGCGCCGAACTGCGTGGTCTCCAGTTCGATGGAAACCGCCAGCGGCAGCCGGCGCAGCAGCGGCGGCTTCTCCTGGTCGGCGGGCAACGGCCAGGTGTCGTGCCAGACGTAATCGGCGCTGCCCTCGCGGAACAGGTACTGCACCTTGAAGGACTGCACACCGGAGGCCAGTGTGGAGGAAACCGGCTCGCTGCCGGCCTGGCGGTCGGGATGTTCCCAGTATTCACGCAGCAGGCGGTCATCCTCCAGCCGGTAGCGCACGCGCTGCAGGGCACCGCGCGGACGCGTCGACAGCGGGTTCATCCAGCCGGTGCGGGTGAATTCCACGCCGCCGTCGCCGTCGCTGAGCAACGCCGACTGCAGGTCGCCCAGTTCGTCGCGTGCCGGCCGCGCCACGATCTGTTCGAGATCGCGCTGGATGAACACGAAGGTGCGCTGCAGGTCGGCCAGCGCGCTGGCACGGGCGCCGACATGCTCACGGTTTTCCAGCGTCTGGCTGAACACCATGGAGGCGCCGATGCCGATGATCACGACGATGGCGGACGCCACCAGCAACTCGAGCAGGGTGAAGCCGGCCTGCCGGCGCAACGTATTCATGGTGGCGGTGCCGGCGCTGCCGGCGCCTCGACGGGCTTGGCCAGCATGGCGGTGAGCGTGGCGACGGAATTCTTTTCGGCCAGTGCGCCCTCGGGTTGCAGCCCAACGGAAATGTCGACGCGGCGGGTGCCGGGAAACGGCCCGTTACCGACCTCCGTCTGCACGAACCAGCGGCGGCCGGCGAACTCGCTTTCGTCGTCCTGGCGGCCAGTTCCGGGCCAGCGCTGGTAGGCCTGCAATTCCACCAGCTTGTTGGCGGCCACCCAGGTGGCCAGCGTCTTCTCCTCCATGCGCACGGTGCCGGAGAGGTTTGCGCTCATCACGCTGTTCAGCGCGATGGCGAGCGCGACGAAGATGGCCAGCGCCACCATCACCTCGATCAGCGTGAAGCCGCGCGGCACGCGCTTGCCCTCAGCCACCGCCGCGCTCCGCCGCTGCCGCGTCCTGCTCCACGCGGTTGCCGAGCGCATCGATGCGCACCTCGACCGCTTGTTCCTCGCCTTCGGCGCGGAAAACGGCCGTGAACGGCGTCACTTCGCCACTGGAGAGCACATAGACCGAGGGTGCGTAGGCGGGCTCGTCGTTGCCGGCTGACTTGCCTGCGCCGGCGGCTTCGGCGTCGGCTGCTGGCGCCTCCACTTCCGGCAGCACGAGGATCGGGTCGGCGCTGTCGCTGGCGGCGGAAATCCCGATGCCGTCCTCCAGCGTGCGCACCGCCCAGGCCGTCGCCGGCTCCGGATCGATGAACTTGCCGCGGGTGGCGTCCCAGGTGACGAAGCGGTATTCGTTCGCGCTGAACACCAGGCCGAATTCACGGCCGTAGTACATGGCGTCGTCCTGCGCCACGCGGATGCGCGCCGCCAGCGTCTGGGTTTCGCGCTGCAGTTCCCGGCTGCGGCCGCCGGCGCTGAGGTTCGGCAGCATCAGCGCGGTGAGGATGCCGATGATGACCACGACCACGAGGATTTCCAGCAGCGTGAAACCGCCCGACGCCCGCACGGGGACCGCGGTGCGCAACGGCGTCGGCGCGCGGGTAGTCACGGCGCGCGCGCCCGGTCTCAGCGGTCGAGGACGTTGATGTCGGCGTCGTAGCCCTCGCCGCCTTCCTTGCCGTCGGCACCGTAGGACAGCAGGTCGTAGGGGCCTTTCGAGCCGGGCGCCACATAGACGTAGTCATTGCCCCAGGGATCTTTCGGGGCGACCTTCAGGTAACCGTTGGCCGGCCAGTTTTTCGCTTCGGCCGGTTTGTTGACGAGCGCGTCGAGGCCCTGGTCGGTGGTCGGGTAGCGGAAGTTGTCCATCTTGTAGAGATCCAGCGCCTGGCTGATCGCCTGCAGGTCGCTCTTTGCGGCGGTGACGCGCGCCTGGTCGTCGCGGCCGATGATGTTGGGCGCGATCATCGCGGCGAGGATGCCGATGATGACCAGCACCACCAGGATCTCGATCAGGGTGAAACCGCGAGCCTGGCCACGCAGGGTCGGGGCGTTGCGGCGTGCGTGACGGATAACGGCGGCGTGCATGCGGATTTTCCTTCGGCCCTTCAGCCGATCATCTGGTTCATGTTGATGATGGGCAGCATCATCGCGATGACGATGCCGAACACCAGGACAGCCATCAGGACCAGTACCAGCGGCCCGAACAGCGCGAGGAAGGCGCTGATCATCACCTGCAGGTCCTTTTCCTGTGACTTGGCGGCGCGCGACAGCATGGTGTCGAGCTCGCCGGAACTTTCGCCGCTGGCGATCATCTGGATCATCATCGGCGGAAAGTAGCCGTTCTGGTCCAGTGAGCGGTTCAGGCTGGCCCCCTCCTGTACCTTCACCGACGCGTGTTTGACCGCGTCGCGGATGCAGAGGTTCGAGGTCACCTGCCCGGCGATGCGCAGCGCATCCACCAGCGGCACGCCGCTGGAGGTGAGGATGCTCAGGGTGCTGGCGAAACGGGCGCTGTCGGTGCCGCGCACCAGCCGGCGGATCACCGGGGCGCGCAGCAGAAAGGCATGGAAGCGCTTGCGGGTCGCCTCGTTCTTCATTGCGCTGCGGAAAATGAAGACACCGGCCACCGGCACCAGCACCAGCAGGTACCACCAGGCCTGCACGAAGTCGCTGGTGGCGATCAGCCACTGCGTCATCCACGGCAGTTCCTGGTTGTTGCGCTCGAAGACACCGACGATCTTCGGCACGGCCACCGTCAACAGCACGGTGACGATGGTGAAGGAAAACAGCACCAGGATGATTGGGTAGATGAGCGCGCCGCGCACCGTGCGCAGCAGGTCATGGCGGCGCTCGGTGTAGTCAGCGAGTTCTTCCAGCACCAGGTCCAGATGGCCGGACTTTTCGCCGGCAGCGACGGTGGCGCGGTACAGCTCGGGGAAGGAGCCGGGAAACTGTTCCAGCGCGAAGGCCAGCGTGTGGCCCTCCACCACCTTGGCGCGTATGGCCAGCACCATCGCGCTGATGCGCTGCTTTTCGCTCTGCCTTGCCACCGCGCGCAGGGCCTCCTCCACCGGCAGTCCGGAGTGGATCAGCGTGGCAATCTGCCGTGTGATCAGTGCCAGGTCGGCGGCGGAAATCGAGCGGCTGAACGCGGAGCGCTGCGCGCGCTGTTCTTTCTCGACGCTTGCCTCCACCAGCAGCGGCGTCCAGCCCTTGTCGCGCAACTGCTGGCGGACCTGGCGGGCGCTGTCGGCCTCCAGAACGCCGCTGCGCTTGCGGCCCTTCTCGTCGAGGATTTCGTAGGTGAAGGCAGGCACGTCAGTCTTCCTGCGTCACGCGCAGCACTTCTTCCACGGTCGTGCGGCCGGACAGCACGTTGCGCAGGCCGTCATGGCGGATGCTGGTGGTGAGCTTGCGCGCCTGCGCCTCGAGGATGTGCTCGCCGGCGTTGTTGTGGATCAGGGTGCGCATCTCGTGGTCCACCACCATCAGTTCATAGATGCCGGTGCGCCCGCGGTAGCCCTGGCCGTTGCAGTCCGGGCAACCCCTGGCGCGATGGAACACCGGCCGGGTGGCGACGTCGATGCCGAACAGCGCGCACTCCTTGGCATCAGGCTCGTAGGGCTCGCGGCAGTTTTCGCAGAGCACGCGCACCAGCCGTTGCGCCAGCACGCCGAGCAACGACGAGGACAGCAGGAAGGGCTCGATGCCCATGTCGTGCAGGCGGGTCACCGCGCCGACCGCCGAGTTGGTGTGCAGCGTCGACAGCACCAGGTGGCCGGTGAGCGAGGACTGCACGGCGATCTCCGCCGTCTCCAGGTCACGGATCTCGCCGACCATCACCACGTCCGGGTCCTGGCGCAGGATTGCGCGCAGGCCGCGCGCGAACGTCATCTCGACTTTGGTGTTCACCTGCGTCTGGCCGATGCCGTCGATCTGGTACTCGATCGGATCCTCG
>Ga0073934_10007550_pt1 | contig 15059 bp, 10 predicted proteins | sample LarsenN4metaG_FD_76834 | JGI IMG/M metagenome (GOLD analysis project Ga0073934, IMG submission 76834) | Hot spring sediment bacterial and archeal communities from British Columbia, Canada, to study Microbial Dark Matter (Phase II) - Larsen... ...
AGGCCGCTTCAGCGACGGGCCATTCCGCGGCGACCTGATCTGGGATGCGAATGCAAAAATCATCGAGCTGTTGCGCGCGCGCGGCGCGTTGGCCGGTGAGGCGGGTTCGATTGAGCACTCCTATCCCCACTGCTGGCGCTGCCACCAGCCGCTGCTGTTTCGCGCCACCGAGCAGTGGTTCATCTCGCTTGACCACAAACAACTCCGGCAGCGCGCTCTGGAAGAGATTCGCAAGGTGAAATGGTATCCGCCCTGGGGTGAGGAGCGGATTGCCGCCATGATCGAAACCCGCCCGGACTGGTGCATCTCCCGGCAGCGCGTCTGGGGCGTGCCCATTCCGATCTTCTACTGCGAGTCGTGCGGAGAAAAATTCACCGAAGTGCCCGTCCTCCGGCAGGTCGTGCAATGGTTCAAGCGCGAAGGCGCGGACGCCTGGTACGCGCACGACGCGCAGGATTTGCTGCCCGTCGGCACCCCGTGCGCGCACTGCGGTGGGACGCGCTTCCGCAAGGAGAGCGACATTCTCGACGTCTGGTTCGATTCCGGCTCCAGCCACCTCGCGGTACTGGGGGGCTCGCCCGACCTGCCTTGGCCCGCCGACGCTTATCTCGAAGGGAACGATCAGTACCGGGGATGGTTCCACAGCTCGCTGCTGGTGGCGCTGGGCGTGAAAGACGCCGCGCCCTATCGCCAGGTAGTCACCCACGGCTGGGTGCTCGACGCCGAAGGCCGCCCGATGTCGAAGTCGTTGGGGAACGTGATTGCGCCGAAAGAGATCTGGGAGCGCTACGGCACCGAGCTGCTGCGTGTGGTGGCCGCGGCGGTCGACTACCAGGACGATATGCGCATCTCGGCGGCGCTGCTCGACCAGCTCGCCGAAGCCTACCGCAAAGTCCGCAACACCTTCCGCTGGTGCTTGGCGAATCTTTCCGACTTCGATCCCCGGCGCGATGCTCTGCCAGCGGGGGAAATGCAGGAGCTCGACCGCTGGATGCTCGAGCGCACGGCGGAGCTGGTCGCCCGCGTGCGCGCCGCCTACGACAGCTATGCTTTCCACCGCGTCTGGCACCCGGTTTACAACTTTTGCACCGTGGACTCGAGCGCGGTTTACTTCGACATTCTCAAAGACCGCCTCTACACGGCGGCACCGCGTTCGCGGGCGCGCCGCTCCGCCCAGACCGCGCTCTACCGCATCGCCCACGCCCTGGCGCGGCTGCTTGCGCCCATTCTGTGCTTCACGTGCGAGGAAGTCTGGGAGCACCTGCCCGACGACGGAAAGAAAACCGAGAGCGTGCATTCGGCCGTGTTCCCCACGGCAGAGGATTTGCATTCCGGGCTGCCAGCAGCCAAGCGGCACCAGTGGGAGAAGCTCTTCGAGGTGCGGGGGGAGGTGCTGAAGGCGCTCGAGCGTGCCCGCCAGGCCAAAACCATCCGCGGCTCGCTCGAGGCACGGGTCTATCTGCGCGCCGACGGTGAGCTGGGCAAGCTGCTCACCGACTATCGGGGCGACCTGGCAGCGCTCTTCATTGTCTCGCATGGTCAGGTCGAAGTCGGCCACGATTCGCGGCGGTCGACGCTGCCGAGCGACCTGCCGGGGCTGGCGATTGCCATCGAGCCGGCCGAGGGGACGAAGTGCGAGCGCTGCTGGAACTATTCGCCTGCTGTTGGGCAGGATTCCGCCTATCCCACCCTGTGCGAGCGCTGCGTGCGGAGCATCAAAGAACGGGAGGCGGCCTGATGGGGTCGGCGCGTGCCCGCAGTTTCTATTTTCTTCTCGCTCTGCTGGTCTGGGCTGCGGACCAGGCCAGCAAGTGGGTGGTGGCGCACGCCCTGCACGTGGGCGAGGTGCGGTCGCTCATTCCCGGTTTTTTCAATTTGACGCACGTGACCAACCGCGGCGCTGCCTTCGGGCTCTTCGCCAACGTGAGTTCTCCCCTGGGTACGATCCTGCTGGTGTTGTTTTCCACTCTCGCGCTGGCGGTGATCGGAGTTCTGTTGTGGCGCAATCCGGCTGACCGCCTGAGCGGCGTCAGCCTGGCGCTGCTATTCGGCGGGGCACTGGGAAACCTGCTGGATCGGGTGCGCGTGGGGCGCGTCGTGGACTTCCTCGATTTCCATCTCGGCGGGTATCACTGGCCGGCGTTCAATCTGGCCGACAGCGCCATCGTGCTGGGCGCGGCCGGAGTGATGCTGCATTTGCTGCACCGGCGCGAGTGGCGCCAGGGGGAGGCCTGATGTTTCCACGGCTCATCACAATCGGCCCGGTGACGCTCCATACCTACGGTTTGCTGGCTGCGCTCGGCCTGCTGGTGGCCATCTTCACCGCCGTGCGCCTGGCGCCGCGCGCAGGACTCGACCGGCAGAAGATTTACAACCTGGGTGTTTATACCGCGCTCGCTGGCCTGCTGGGCGGGAAGGTGATGCTGTTCCTCATCGACTGGCAATACTACAGCGCCCATCCGCGCGAGCTCTTTTCCCTGCGGTCGCTGCAAGCCGGCGGGATGTATTACGGGGGCATTCTGTTCGGTTTGCTGGTGGTCTGGCTCTACTCCCGTTCCCGGCAGCTTGGGTTCGCGCGCGTGGCGGATGTCTTCGCCCCGGGCGTGGCCCTAGGCACGGCCGTGGGGCGCATCGGCTGCTTCGCTGCGGGCTGTTGCTGGGGCAAGGCCACGAATCTGGCCTGGGCGGTGACCTTCACCGACCCCTACGCCTACCGCATCGTCGGCGTCCCGCTGCACACGCCGCTCCATCCTACGCAGCTCTACGAAGCTGCGGTTTTGTCTCTCATCGCTGGCTCACTCTTCTGGCTCTGGCGGCGCCGCGCCTTTGAGGGGCAGATTTTCGCCGCCTTCCTTCTCCTCTACGGGTTTGCGCGCTTCTGGCTGGAGTTCCTGCGCGGCGACCCGCGGGGAACGGTGCTAGGGGGGCAGTTGAGCGTGCCACAGGCTTTGAGCATCGTGCTCGTACTCGCGGGGGCAGTCTACTTCTGGCACCAGCGGCGTCGCACACGCGGGACGCATGGCGGCTAGCACGAGGGAGTTTGAAGCTACGGCGGCGGACGCCGGGACGCGCCTGGATCAATTCCTCGCCCGGCAGCTTCCGGAGTTAAGCCGCACCCACGTTCAGTCCCTGATCCGCGAAGGGCAGGTTGAACTGATGGGCCAGGGTGTGGCGCGCAAGGCCGGGCTGCGCTTGCGGGGAAACGAGCGTTTGCGGGTCGCAGTGCGGGCGCGCCCGCCGCTGCGCGCCGAGCCGGAAGCGATTCCGCTCGACATTCTCTGTGAAGACGAGGACTTCGTCGCGCTGAACAAGCCCGCCGGCATCCCCGTCCATCTCGGTGCGGGAGTGAAGAGAGGCACCATCGTGAACGCCCTGCTCCATCATTTCCGGCAGCTTTCCGCCCTGGGTGGTCCCTTGCGGCCCGGAATCGTGCATCGGCTGGATAAGAACACCTCGGGGGTTCTGCTTGTCGCCAAGAATGATTTTGCTCACCGGCGTCTGGCCGAGCAGTTCCAGCGACGCACGATGGAGAAACGCTACCTCGCGCTCGTCCACGGGCGGCTGCCGCGCGCACAGGGTCGCATTCGGTTGCGGATCGCCCGCGACCTGCGCCGGCGCATCCGGATGACGACGCGCCGGGGCTTGGGGCGCGAGGCCGTAACCGACTACCGTGTGTTGCGCGAGCTGGGAGAGTTTACGCTGGTAGAAGCAACCCTTCGCACCGGACGGACCCACCAGGTGCGTGTGCATTTCGCGGCCCTAGGGCATCCGCTGGTGGGCGATACCCTCTACGGCGCCCCGCGCCTGCTGCGGCTGGGCAACCGCACGCGCCCGACGCTGAATCGGAATTTCTTGCATGCGGAACGCGTCCGCTTTCTCCATCCGCGCACGAATGAGCCGGTGGAAATTTCTGCGCCCTTACCTGCAGAGCTGGAAGTGTTTCTGCGCGAACTTGAGGTTTGAGCGTCAAGACTCTTATAATTGGTTTGTCGAGCCGGGGAGTTTGGCCATGGCAAGAAGAAAGATGTGGTTCACTCTTGGACTGATTTCCTTGTTCCTGGTTCTTCTCGGGGTTGAGGGTACGGCGCAGCGGCCGGCGCCGCCGCAGGAAGTGGCCCCGCCGCTGCGGGTGGAAGTGGAACTGGTCAACGTCGCCTTCAGCGTGCTCGATCGGCGGAGCCGGTTCGTCTCGGGGTTGGGCCCGGACGATTTCCAGGTGTTGGAAGACGGCATGCCGCAGGAGATCAAATTTTTCGATGCCAACAACAACATGCCCCTGCGGATCGGGCTGGTGATTGACACCAGCAATAGCATCCGGCCCCGCTTCCAGTTCGAGCAGGAGGCAGCGATTGACTTCCTCTTCACCGTCATCCGCCCGGACCGCGACCTGGGCTTTGTCGTGGGATTTGATGCCACCGCTTTCCTGGTGCAGGACTTCACCAATGACCCGCAGGACCTGGCCGAGAGCATTCGCACGCTGCGCGCGGGCGGCGGCACCGCGCTCTACGATGCGGTCTACCTTGCCTGCAAGGAGATGCTCGGGAAGGGCGAGACGGACGAGATCCGCAAGCTGCTCATCGTCCTGAGCGACGGCGAGGACAACGCCAGCATTGTGAGCCGGGAAGAGGCCATTGAAATGGCCCGGCGCACCGGCGCGACGATTTTTACCGTCAGCACCAACTCGCCCCCCACCGAACACAAAGATGCCCACTTCCTCCAAGAGCCCTGCAAGGTGATGAACGCGCGCGGGGACAAAGTGCTGGAACGCTTCGCGGAGGCCACCGGCGGCCGCGCCTTCTGCCCCTTCAACCCGATTGACGTCGGCTCCACCTTCCAGAAGCTCGCCGACCAGCTTCGCCACCAGTATCAGCTTGCCTATACGCCCACCAACAAGCAGCGCGATGGCCGCTTCCGGGTGCTGGAGATTCGGACGCGGCGCGAAGGCATGCGCGTCTATCACCGGCCGGGTTACGTCGCGTTGCTGCCGGAGAAGCCAGCGAGCTAGTGCCGTTCCGACTACTCTTGGCCGAAGAGGGAAGAGTAGCAAGGGGAAGCGCTACTTGCGGAACCGCCTGGAGGCACCGTTCAGCTCTGTTAGCCGCAAGAAGTTGGAACGGCACTAGTTGCTTGTTCCCGTCGGTGCGCGCGGAGCGTAGTAGCCGCGACGCGCCTGGACCTGTAGCCCTTTCCGCTTCACCTTGACTTCGATCTTCCGGAACGCGCCATCGAGCCGGCGATTGGTCGGCGTGTAGCCCAAGCTGTACTGGCTGCGGAGTTCGAGCCCGATGGCGTCGAAGGCGGCATCGAGGCTGTCGGGTTTGTCGGCCTCGTGGACGACGATGAGCCGGCCGCCGGTTTCGCGCGTGAGCGTGGGCAGATCACCCTGACCGGGATGGGCCATCCCGCGCTCGAGGTACCAGGCGGGGTCGGACACCAGCAGTGCGTAGATCATCGTATCGCTCCGCTGCGCCGCCTCCAGCGCGTTTGTCAGGCGCAGGGTGCTGCCGGCGTCTACGCCATCGCTGAGCACGACGATGACCTTGCGGCCCACTTCGGCGGCGAGTTTTTCGGCACTGGCAAGATAGAGAGCATCGAAGAGACGCGTGCCGCTGCTGCGGCGGCGGGGGAACGGACCTGCGGGTTGCGGTGCATTGATGCGGGAACGGCGGAGCGCGCGCTCCAGCCGCTCGGGCTCGCTCGTGAAGTCCTGCAGGAGATCCACATTGACGTCGAAGGTGATGAGCAGAGCCAAGTCCACGGGCCGGAGAATTCGGGCGAGGAAGCGGGCGGCGGTTTGTTGCTGGATGGGGAGGATGCGCTGCTGGCTGATGCTGGTGTCAATCAGCAAGGCGAGCGTGACGGGGCGGTCGGTTTCCTGGGCGAAGTAACGGATGGTTTGCGGCTTGCCATCTTCGCGCACTTCGAACTCTTCGCGGGTGAGGTTAGTGACGAGAGCGCCGCTCTTTTCTTTCACGGTGCAGTAAACGTTGACGACTTGTACTTCAACGCGGAACGGCTCTTCGGGGGCGGGCAGCGGCGGCTGTTGCTGCGTCCGGGCGGTGCTGCCGAGGGCGAGGAGCGCCACGGCGACCGCACAGCAGAAGGAGAGCACGAATGGTTGCCGCCGCATTGCTCGTCAGTATAGTGTGATGCAGTGCGGCAGGAAAAAATTTCCCTGTTGGGCAGCGAAAAAAAATCTTTTCGCACGCGCAATTTTTTCTTGACATCGCTGGAAGCGAACCGTATACATTCAGGTACGCTTGCAAGGCGCGAGTGATCGCGTGCAGAAGTTGCAGGCGACCTTGAACGAGGGAGAGTAGAGATGGCCAAGTGCGCGATGAAGAAGGGTGCGAAGAAGAAGGCGAAGAAGAAGGGGAAGAAGTAGCACCCGACTTCAGGCCGGAACGATCCCACTTGAGGGGAGCGAGCCGCAAGGCCGCTCCCCTCAAGTTTTTTTCGCTGACGGAGTTTCTTCTGCGGGTAGGCGGCCCACCAGAGTGAACGAATCCTCGTAGATCGGGCAGAGCGGCCGGAAGTCGCAGTAGGCGCAGTGGAAGCCGGGTCGCGGAGTGAATTGCCGCGCGCGAATCTGCGCCGCAATCTTGGCCACTTCCTGTAAGGCTTTTTCCTGTTGCTCTTCGGTGCGGGTGGTGGCGAAGCCCTGGCCCGAGGTCAGGTCGTAGAGCACGAGTCGCACGGGCCGCAGGCGGAGGGCGCGCGCGGCGGCCGCGGCATAGAGGGAGAGTTGCAGGCTTTGCTCGGCCTCTGCAGGGGAGCGTGCCTTGCCGGTTTTGTACTCGATGATTTCGACGGTGCGGCCACCGAGCCGGTTCACCTGGTCGATGCGGCCGGTGAATTCAATGTCGTCGAGTGACAGCCGGAACTTCTTCTCCACGTCCATCACGTCCAGGCGCGCGTCGCGGTGCTGTTGGTAGAAAGCTGCCAGTTGTTCGCGCCCGGCCTTCCGGTACTCCTCTTCCTGGTAGGGTTCGAAGAACCGTTCGCGCTGCAGGTGCCACTGCTGGTCGTAGAGGTGCGCGAGCTCGTCGAAGGACACGTCGGGCCGCTTCTGATAGAGGCGAAAGAAGTCAGCGAGCGTCGCGTGCATGATTTTTCCGAAGATAGTCGGTGGGGTCGCGGGCGCGGAAAGCCTCCAGAGCGCGCTGAGTTTGTACTTGAGCGGGCAAGTGCGATAGGTCTCGATGTCGGTGTGGCTGATTTCCAGGGGTGTGGGCGGCTCGGGGGCGGGCGCGGTTTCCGCCCAGCGCGGGATCTGGGAATAACAGCAGGAAGCCGCACGGGCAGCGGCCAGGAGAGCGTCGGTGGTCGGCGGGTCATCGGTTGCGGCGCCGAGAGGTTCGGGCGCAAGCTGCGCGACGTGCCGGGCGACGCGCGCGTCCCGGAGGATGTCCTCGAGAAAGAGGGAGGGCCGCGAGCGACCGGCTACGGTCAGCAGCCACAACCGGTCCCGCGCGCGGGTCAAGGCCACGTAGCAGAGCCGCCGCTCTTCTTCCGTGTGAAAGTCGCCCTGCGGCAGCTCTTCCTTCATCAACCGGAGAGGGAATTCGAACAGGGGCGAGCGCCGCGTGGTGGGGAAGGCGTTGCGAATGAGCCGCAGCACGAAGACGTGGTCGAATTCGAGTCCCTTGGCGGTGTGGACGGTCATCAACTGAACCGCGTCCGTCTGCGCCGTGTCCTCGGGGAGCTCGATGCGGCCGCGGGCTTCGAGGAAGTAGTTCAGGTATTCGATGAATTCTCCCAGCCGCTCGGTCTGGCTTTTCTTCTCCTGCCATTCGCGCAGGAAGCCTTCGAAGCGCTGGAGGTAGAGGTGGTCGGGGTCGGCCGGCAGGAGGCGAAGCTCGAGCCGCTCCAGCAGAGCGGCAAACAGTTCGGTGGCGGTGAGCTCGCCGCGTTGGGCACGCAACTCATCGAGCAGGCGGAGCAGCGCGGCCAGGCTGGTGTGGTGCTCGAGCACGTCAGGGTGGAGTGCGCGCACAATTTCGTGGAGGGGTTTGCGCTCCTGGTGCGCCTTGCGTGTCAGCTCGCACAACTGGTCGGGGGTCAGGCGCCAGCGGGGAACGGCCAGCAGACGCGCCAGGCTGATGGAATCCTCCGGGAGGTTGAGCACGCGCAGGTAGGCGATGAGGTCGCGGATGAGGGTATTGCCCAGGATGGAGAGTTTGCGGATGACGAAGGGAATACTGGCGCGGACAAGCGCCGCGACGAGCGCGTTGCGGTGGTGATGGGCGCGGTAAAGAACGGCGAAGCCGTCGTAGGAAACCCCGGCGGCGTGGAGGCGCTCAATCTCCTGGACGACACAGGCAGCTTCCTGCGCAAGGTCTTCGACCTCGACGACGTGGACTTTCTCGCCCGGGGCGCGGACGGCGCGGAGCTGCTTGTCGGGCGCGTATCGGTCGGGACCGTTCTGGCGGATCAACTCCTGAGCGACTGCCAGAATGCGCTGGCAGGAGCGGTAGTTCTCCTCCAGGGAGAGGAGACGATGGCCGGGGAAAATTTCCGTGAACTTGCGGAAACTGCCGTAGGAGGCGCCGCGGAAGCGGTAGATGGCCTGGTCGTCGTCTCCGACCGCCGTGACGTTGCGGCGCGAACCCGCTAGCAGCGTGACCAGCTCGATCTGGGCGATGTTGGTGTCCTGGAATTCATCCACCAGGATGAAGCGCAGGCGCTCCTGCCAGTAGCTGCGGACGCCGGCGTTCTGCTGCAACACTTGGACGGCGCGCAGCAGCAAGCCGCCGAAGGTGACGCGGGCGTGGCGGCGCAGAAGGCGTTCGCTGGCGGCATAGACGCGGGCGATTTCTTCCTGGCAGCGGAGGTCGAGTTCGCGCGCGGCGCGGGCTTCGGCCGTGAGCGTCGCCTGCACCTTCTCGAAGTCGGCGCGGAGCGCGACGACGTGGGCGGCGTAGTCCTCCGGGGTGACGAGCTCGTCCTGGCAACGGGAGAAGAACTGGCAGAAGTCAGTGAGGAAGGCGCCGGGCGCGGAGAGTTTCTTGAAGAGGTCGAGGCCGAGCTCGGCGATGTGGCGGCGCAGGAAAATCCAGTAGTCGGTTTCGTCGAGGATTTCGAACGGCTCGCTGTGCTGGCGGAGGAGCTGGTCGCAGAAGGAGTGGAAGGTCGAGACCCAGACGCCTTCGCCGCGCTTGCCGGTGGCGGCGACGATGCGGGCTTTCATCTCGGCCGCGGCTTTGTCGGTGAAGGTGATGGCGAGAATGTTTTCGCCGCGCAGGTCGGGCTGGGTTTCGAGCAGCCAGCGGACGCGCTCGGTGATGACGCGGGTCTTGCCGGTGCCGGCCCCGGCAACCACCAGCAGGGGGCCGTCGAGATGCTCGACCGCTTCGCGCTGATGGGGGTTCAGGGAAATGAACCGACCCGATGCGGGAGCAGAAGGTGCCCGAGCAGAACTCATCACCGTGGGTACAACCCTCATCTTAGCCGAGCGTCGAACAAAAGTGTAGCGAGCCTCCCCAGCGGCGGGACTCGTCCTGAAGGAGCCGCTGGGTTGAACATGGTCGGACTAAATGAGGTTGGGATTCCTTGACCCTGGGAGCGGGCGAAACCTATAATCGCGCGAGGCCCGAATGCGGACGAGCGGTAAAGGAGTGGGGCAATGGAGTCAGCAGTCATACTGAGTGCGGTACGCACGCCGATTGGGAAGTTTCTGGGCGCGCTGGCGGGGTTTTCGGCAACAGAGCTGGGCGCGAAGGTTGTGGCAGAAGCGGTGAAGCGCGCGGGGATTGACGCAGCGCAGGTGGATGAAATCATCATGGGTAACGTGGTGTCGGCCGGGCTGGGGCAGAATCCGGCGCGACAGGCGGGCTTGCGCGGCGGGTTGCGAAATGAAGTGGCGGCGATGACCGTGAACAAGGTCTGCGGGTCGGGGTTGAAGGCGGTGGCGCTGGCCGACCAGGCGATCAAAACCGAGAACGCTACGGTGCTGGTGGCGGGGGGGATGGAGTCGATGTCGAACTGTCCCTACCTGCTGACGAAGGCGCGCGAGGGGCTGCGGCTGGGGCACGCGCAAATGCTCGATTCGATGATCACCGATGGGCTGTGGGACGCTTACGAAGACTTCCACATGGGGATGACGGCGGAGCTGGTGGCGGAGAAGTACAAGATCAGCCGGGAGGAGCAGGACAAGTTTGCGGTGGAGAGCCACCGGCGGGCGGTGGCGGCGACGAAGGAGTGCCGGTTCGAGGCGCAGATTGTGCCGGTGGAGATTCCGCAGAAGAAAGGCGAGCCCATCCTGTTCAAGAAGGACGAGAGCCCGCGCGAGGACACGTCGCTTGAGGCGTTGGCGAGGCTGCGGCCGGTGTTCAAGAAGGACGGGACGGTGACGGCGGGCAATGCGCCGGGGACGAACGACGGCGCGGCGGCGCTGGTGGTGACGTCGGAGAGCTGGGCGAAGAAGAACGGCAAGACGCCGCTGGCGCGAATCATCGGACAGGCGGTGAGCGGCGTGGAACCAAAGTGGGTGATGATGGCACCGGTGACCGCGGTGCAGAAGCTGGTCGCGAAGGTGGGCTGGAAGCTGGCGGACGTGGACCTGGTGGAGCTGAACGAGGCGTTCGCAGTGCAGGCGCTGGCGGTGATGCGCGAGCTGGGGCTGGACGCAGCCAAGACGAACGTGAACGGCGGCGCAGTGGCGCTGGGGCATCCGATCGGAGCGAGCGGCGCGCGGATTCTGGTCACGCTGCTCTACGAGCTCCAGCAGCGGAAGCTGCGGCGCGGGATTGCGGCGCTCTGCCTGGGCGGCGGGAACGCAGTGGCGGTGGCGGTGGAGCGCTGACAGAGGAACGGGCACGGGATTCGGCGTCGTGCTGGTTGTCGGGGTTGGCGGTTCTGGCAGTTCACTCTGGTTAACGCCAAGCGCGCAAGACGGAAGCCATGGAACCAGGAGAATCCACGGTCCGCGTCTGGGTGGGACTTGACTTGTTGCAGGCCCAATTGATGGAGCGCGCGCTGGTGGACAGTGGTATCGAGTGTTTTCTCGCCCAATTGAACGCCGTGGGCTACCAGGCCGGCATCTATGAGCACAGCTTGTGGGTAGCCAAGAAGGACGAAGCGCGCGCACGGAGCTTAGTGGAACAGGTGGAAGAAGAAATGAGCGCGGCCCTGGACGCCGAAGAGACGCCAGGGCAGAATGACAGTTAGACGAGGAGAGCGGTATGGCGGACGAGCGGAAACGCCAGATTGATTTGGCGGTGAGCCAGATTGAGAAGCAGTTCGGAAAGGGCTCCATCATGCGCCTGGGGACGAAAGAGGCGCTGGTGCCGGCAGCGGTGATCCCCACCGGTTCGCTGGCGCTGGATGCGGCGCTGGGAGTGGGCGGGATGCCGCGGGGGCGCGTGATCGAGATTTTTGGCCCCGAGGCCAGCGGCAAGACCACCCTGGCGCTGCATGTTGTCGCCGAGGCGCAGAAGCGCGGCGGCAACGCGGCCTTCATTGATGCCGAACACGCGATGGACGCGGGCTACGCGCAGAGGCTGGGCGTGGACACCGACAACCTGCTGGTGTCGCAGCCGGACTACGGCGAGCAGGCGCTGGAGATAGCCGAGACCCTGATTCGTTCGGGTGGAGTGGACGTGGTGGTGGTGGACTCGGTGGCGGCGCTGGTGCCGCGCGCGGAGCTGGAAGGCGAGATGGGGGATGCGCAGATGGGGTTGCAAGCGCGGCTGATGAGCCAGGCGATGCGGAAGCTTTCCGGCATTGTATCGAAATCGAAGACCTGCCTGATCTTCATCAACCAGATGCGGGAGAAAATCGGCGTGATGTTCGGCAACCCGGAGACCACGCCGGGTGGGCGGGCGCTGAAGTTCTACGCCTCCATCCGCGTTGACATCCGCCGCATTGCCTCGATCAAGGAGGCCGACCGTGCCATTGGCAGCCGCACGCGCGTGAAGGTGGTGAAGAACAAGATGGCGGCACCGTTCCGGGATGCCGAGTTCGACATTCTCTACGGCGAGGGGATCTCGAAGGAGGGCGACCTGCTCGACCTGGGCGCGGACCGGGGCGTCCTCGAGAAGAGCGGCGCGTGGTATTCGTTCGACGGCGAGCGTATCGGGCAGGGACGCGAGCAGGCGCGGCTGTTCCTGAAGAACAATCCGGACATCCGCGAAAAGGTCGAGCTCGCGGTGCGGAAGAAGCTTGACCTGCCCGTTCCGGAGGCGCTCACGGAAGTCACCTCGAGCCGCCCAAAGGCGCGCGCGTAGCGCGGGTTCCGAACGTCAAGCAGATTCCTCCCATTCGCTGCGCTCAGGGCAAGCACTGCACTCGGAATGACAAACCGGGCGGATTGTTAGAGTCACCGCACAAAAATCTTGCATCCTGCTGAAGGGGTTTCGTAGAATCGCTTTACCTGCCTGCCGCAGGCAGGCCTGCCGCGGCGCGACCGAAAAGCAGAGGGCTTCGGGAACGCACCGTGAGTGTCATCATGAGGAAGCGAAGGCAGCTTCGAGCCCGAATCGGGCGAGCCGTGGTGGGAGGGCTGGCATGCGTCTGCCTGCTAGCCGCGCCGCTGGGGGAGACGGCTGCGGCACAGAAGAAACCGACGCGGCGTCGCGTCGTCCGTTACCGGGTTCCCACCTACACGAATCCCACCAAAGGTGATCATCTGGAGGGAGAGGAGTTGGCCGTACGGGCGATTGCCTCCAGTGCGCTGGGCAAGCTGAATGGGAGCGTGGTGGTGGTGGATGCCGACACGGGGCGTATTCTCACCATCATCAACCAAAAGCAGGCGCTTTCCTCCGGTTTCAAGCCGTGCTCGACCATCAAGATGGCGGTCGCCCTGGGAGCCCTGGCCGAGGGGCTGATCACAGGCGACACGCTGGTGAAAGTTTCCCGCTACAAGTCGTTGAATCTGATTGAGGCGCTGGCCTACTCGGACAATCCGTATTTTGAAACTCTGGGGCGACGGCTGGGGTTCGAGAAGGTGTCGGCGTACGCGCGGCTGCTGGGCTTCGGGGAGCTGGCCGGGTACCTGATTGAGGATGAGTATCCTGGTTCGTTTCCGATGCGGCCGCCGCGCTACGGCGGGGTGGGGCGGATGTCGAGCTACGGGGAAGAAATCAAAGTCACACCGCTGCAACTGGCGGCCATGATGTCGGCACTGGCCAACGGCGGCACGCTGCACTACCTGCAGTATCCGCGCAGCGCAGAAGACATTGCCGAGTTCACCCCGCACGTGAAGCGGCACCTGCCCATCCAACGCTGGCTGCCGGAGCTGCGCGCGGGGATGGAAGCAGCCGTGCTCTACGGCACGGCGCGCGTGAACGGCGAAGCCGAGGAGCGCATCCTGGGAAAGACGGGCACCTGCTCGGACGCCGGCGCGCGGCTCGGATGGTTTGCCTCCTACGGACTGTTGCCCACCGGGGAGCGGATTGCCGTGGTGGTGCTGCTGCGCGGCGGGCAGATCATGGCAGGCGGGAAAGCAGTGGGGGTGGCAGCGGAAGTCTACCGGCAGATGAGCGAAAAGCAGGTGTTTGCGGAGAACCCGCTGCCGACGACAAACGCCACGCCAGCCAGTGCCACGGTGCGGGACCGCTGAAGGACACAGGCGAGACGCCTGTGCCACTGCCAATCATCTTCCGGGGCGACATCCTCAAATCAAGTGAGTTGTGGTAGCGTGTAGTCCGTCCGGACGGGAAGACGGGGTGCAGAGGTCATTCCAGCACTCTTTTGTGGAGGGAACTATGCAGGGTCAACGGCTCAGGGTGTTTGTGTGTGCAGTTCTGGTGGCGGGTGCGCTGCTGGGGGCGCGGCTGGCGCTCTCGGAGGAGGCAGCAGAGAAGGGGAAGTGGGTGGCCGATGACGTGATTCTAACCCAAGGCGCGTCGCAATTCCGGATTTCGCCCGACGCGCGCTGGGTGGTGTGGGTGAAGAGCACGCCCGACAAGGAGAAAGACGGCCGGGTGTCGAACCTGATGCTCAGCAGCCTGACGGAGAAGAAAGAGATTGAGTTGACGCGGGGGACGGAGAACCATTTCAACCCGCGCTGGTCGCCAGACGGGCAGCAGATTGCGTTTCTGAGCTCGCGACCGCGGCCGGGGTCGAAGCCGGACGAGGCGCGGGTGCAGCTCTGGCTGATAAGCCCGTTCGGCGGGGAGCCCTGGCCGGTGACCAACTTCGAGCGTGGCATCCGCAGCTACGACTGGGCGGACAACGACACGATTCTATTTGCAGCGCAGGAAGACCCGGCGCTCTACGAGCGGCAGCTCAAGGAGAAGAAGGACGCGGCGCAGGTGGTGGAGGATGCGCCGCACGAGCCGCCGGTGCGGCTGTTCCGGTTGCAGATCAAGGACAAGAAGGTGACCCGGCTGACAACCAATGACGATTGGATCGAAGGGCTGTGGGTGTCGCCGGACGGGAAGAAGGTGGTGGCCGTCCACGAGCGTAGCCTGAGCTTCGCCTTCGACCACAAAGTCAAGCCCGTGACCTATCTCTACGATGCCGAGACGGGGGCGCGGAAACAATTTCTGCCGGAGAACTGGGTAGGGGAGAACGTAGAGTGGGCGGCCGATAGCAAGGGGTTCTACGTGGTGCGCCCCTATTCGAGCCACCCGTTCTACCTGACGGCGACGATTAACCTGCTCTACTTCTACGATCTGGAGAAAGACAAGCTGACGCCGGTGGAGCTGGGCTGGGAGAACGGGCTGGGGTTTGCGGGCTACCAGGCGACGCCCGACGGGTTCCTTGCTTTCCTGGCCGCCGGCGTACGGTTCAAGCCGGCGCGCTACACGCGCGCGGGAGATAGCTGGCGGCGGGAGTGGGTGGAAGGGGAACACGCGAATAACATCTTCGGGGGAGCGGTGAGCAAGGACGGCGGCACAGCAGCCTATGTGTACTCCACGGCCAGCACGCCGCCGCAGTGGTACCGGGCGAAGCTCACAGGTGCGCGCCTCGGCGAGCCGGTACAGTTGACCGACCTCAACTCGCACTTCAAGAACAAGACGGTTGCCAAGACGGAAGTCATCCGCTGGAAGGGGTCGCTCGGCGAGGAGGTCGAGGGTGTTCTTTACTATCCGCACAATTACGAGCCGGGGAAG
>Ga0073934_10007551_pt1 | contig 15052 bp, 19 predicted proteins | sample LarsenN4metaG_FD_76834 | JGI IMG/M metagenome (GOLD analysis project Ga0073934, IMG submission 76834) | Hot spring sediment bacterial and archeal communities from British Columbia, Canada, to study Microbial Dark Matter (Phase II) - Larsen... ...
AGACGAGGAAACGCCTTCTCCAACGGCTTATCGTTCACGATAATATCGCCAGCCGTCCCTGTGATCCAGGCTCGAGCGACTGCGCACTTTCTCCGACCCGTTGCGTATTGTGTCACCACTGCCATGCGACTCGTCTCCTTCTGTTTAGCAGGCTGTTGAAAAAGTCCGCCAGCGGCGTTCTCGCGGCGCTTAGAGGCTCAACGTACGGCCCCGATTACGCTTCGCCTCCTCGCTTGCTGCGGCCTTGCCGGTCGACCTTTTTGATCAGCCTGCGGGCTCTTGTGATCGGTCTGGAACTTTTCTGGATCTCCTGCTTCCCACACTTGCAAAATAGAAAATAGTTTGTGAGCATCCTGCTAGAGAGATATCGGTTCAGGACGTTGAGCGTGATGTGGATGGTCGGGTCCGACATAGACGCGGAGTTTTCGCGCCATGCCGTTGCCAAGCGGGGTTTTGGGAAGCATACCCTCAATCGCTCTTGTCAAAAGCTGCGCAGGATCTTTCCGAAAGAGGTGCTCGGCGGAGGCGGTTTTCAACCCTCCCGGATACCCTGTATGGCGCCGGTACAGTTTGGTTTTCATCTTGTCGCCGGTCAATTGAATCTTCTCCGCATTCACGATGACCACATGGTCCCCCATGTCGACATTCGGCGTGAACGTCGGACGATGTTTCCCCCGTAAGACGCTCGCCACTCGGGCCGCCAATCGGCCCAGGGTTTTTCCCTCGGCGTTCACCAGATGCCAGGCTTCTTTCACTTGTGTCGGATTCTCGAGATACGTCTTCATCGTGTTCTCCACCGCTGCAACTTCGTCAGCATTTGAAAGGGATTAGACTTCTTGGGCACCGATATTCTTCGTTTCAAGCTTGGACAACCACGCGTCAAGATTCTGACCGCTGCGTCGCTTCCACACGTCCTGCGTCACATAAATGGGAGCCTGGCAGCGGAGGGCCAATGCGATGGCGTCGCTCGGTCTGGAGTCGATGGTACGGACGACTCCTTTATTTTCAAGAAAGACGGTCGCATAGTACGTGCTGCTCTTCACGTCCGTGAGGACCGCTCGTTCCATCTTGATGCCGAGGTGATCGCCGAAACTTTTGATTAAGTCATGGCTCATCGGCCGTGGCGTGGCCGAGGTGTCCAAGGCACGCCGGATCGCTTCACCCTCCGATGCGCCCACCCACACCATGAAATGTTCCGATGCCCCGTCGGTTCGGGTCAGCACGACGATTCTGGTATCCGTATTCGAGTCTTCGACAACTCGATTGACTGTAAGCTGTATCAACGGTTCCGTCGGTTGGGATGCTTGCTGTTCCATAACAACGTCAAACGGATTCGTCAGGAGTCCAATTTCCCGAAGTCCTCGGGTTTCAGGTTTTCCAGCCACTGATCGAGTTCTTCCGAGCTCTGCTTTCGAATCACAGATTCACTCGCAAAAATCGGAGCCTGGGTCCGAAGAGCGAGTGCGATGGCATCGCTGGGACGGGAATCGACGGTATATTCCGAATCCGCATAGGTCAAATGCACTTTAGCAAAATAGGTATGTTCATTCAGATCTGTAATTACCACACTAATGACCTTGGCGTTAAATGCATCCAGGTATGCTTTCATGAAATCGTGGGTCATAGGACGAGGAGGTGCGACATTTTCGATCGCCAGACTGATCGAGCTTGCCTCCGATTTCCCGACCCAGATCGGAAGCATCTCCGATTGATCATCGTCTCGGAGAATGACGATATACGCATTGTTGTAAGGGTCAAACATGAGCCCCTTGACCTGCATCTGCGTGATCATCTCGGAACCGAACCTTTCCTCCACCATGATGGAGAATAAGTAGGACGAGGCACACTAGCACTTTCTGATTGGTGATGTCAACGAACCCAGCGACAATCCAGGGGAAACTTGAAGGTCACTCGCGTAAACTCTACCACAGGAAACGCGAGGTCAGCTGGTCGGCGGACGATAGTTCTCTGCGACTTTCGATGAATCGACCTGTTCCCCGAGTTTCAAGAAGGCTTTCATTTGCTTGCGAACGAGTTCACGTCCACTCTCATCGCCGAGATTGACTTGATATTCGTTGATGACCATCACACGCATGCCTTCCCACTTCTTCCAGCAGCTTACGCAAACCTTGCTTTTGACTTCCGACTCAAGCTTCCCAAGAAAGAGGGGAGCGGTGATCGCCTCTCCCGTTTGACCGCATGTCACACAAGAAACCTCTCCCATATCCGAGCGCTCCTTTTTTTCGATGTCACGTCAGGTTGAACAATCAGAGCTGAAATCCAGACCTCAGTGTATTGAAGGGCATTCTATCAGAGATGTTCCGATGAAGAAAAGGTCAGGTTTCACTCACATGATTCATCCAATCACATCCTGTAAGAGAACCTGTTTGGTCTATCCCAAACGGGCAATACATCGTTTACCTTGCCTCTGCCACGAGGCTGTAGAATCCGCGTGAGGAGCCCGGTCGCTTCAATAGATGGATCCGGACGGACGGTGTGGTGGTAAAGCCTGAAAACGATAATAGGGTGACGATCGTCCGCAGTGGGGCGCAGATTCAACGTTCGATCGTTGCCGCCCCTGCGGACGAAGGAGAAGCAGATGTCAGATATGCGGCGCTCATCCTTAACGGACGGTGTGGAGAGCAGATACGGGAAAAGCAGCCTGTCCCCCTTGCTCCTCCCCGGTTGATAGACCTGTAGTTGTAGTGGATCCGAAAGGCAATGCAATACCTGTCAAACCCGGTCACAAACTCGACGGTTCTCCTGACGGAAAGTTTATCCAAGTCAAAGATGCCAATGGCCAATCAATCGGTACGAGGTTAGATGGGCCTCATAATCCAAAATCTCATTCGGATCCAAGGGCATTGGCGCCGCATGCCCACGTTCCAGGAATTGTCAATCCTGACGGCACTCCTTGGCTACCTGTAAGGTGATGGCTATGAAATTTAAGTGGGGAGATGCAGTACGCACAAAGAGTTCTGCACCTGAGCAGTTTAGACCAGGCGAGGTGAGTTCCGTGTGCGGTATTTATTTCGTTGAAAATGAAGAGGCGGCTCTTAAGTTCGGAGAACCTATAGGAACGGTCGTTTGCCTCGTCGAATTCTCGAACGGAAGTTCTATAGAAGTCCCGGAAAAGTGGCTCGAGCAAATATAAATGTGGAGAGAAAAACAGAGAGAGAAAAACAGGGACAGGCAGGATTTCTGATGGTTGGCACTGTTGAAAAAGAAACGATGAGTGCTGATGAACAAGCAGATGATTCGACTATCTCGACTCCTCATGCGTGCGAGTTGGTGAACTCTAATGGTTTTGGTTGAACACGACGCTCTTGGAATATGACGAGCTGCTCCAAGGTGACAGCAGCGGGCAGACCCGAGTACGCAATCCGCTGAACCGCCTCACCAAGTACTCGTATGACCTCGCGGGCAATGTAAATTCCATCCTGGACCCGCAACAGAATCCCACGATCTTCGAGTATGAGCCAACGTTCAATCGGGTCACGAAGATCACGGATGCCCTGCAACACATTACCCGGTTCACCTATGATCCCGCTAACGGGAACTTACTCTCGACCATCGATCCGCTGATCCATGCGACCACTATTTCGTACAACCAGTTCGGGCAACCGACCAGTGTGACCGATGCACTCAATCACACGACCACGTTTGAATATGACGAGGTTGGGAACTTGATTGCCACAGTCGACCCACTCGGCAATCGCACGCTGCGCTTCTATGACGCCGTCTCGCGGCTCATCGCGATCGTAGACGGGAGAGGAAAAGGTACGCAGTTCACGTACGATAACCTCAATCGGGTCACGCAAATTCAGGACGCCATCAATGGTCTCACCAGCTTTACCTACGATCCCAACGGCAATCTTCTCACCGTGACCGACGCGAAGAACCAAACGACCACGTACACCTATGACACCATGGATCGCTTGGCCACGAGGAAAGATGCCCTCAATCGAACAGAGAGTTACCAGTACGACCTTGCAGGAAATCTGACGCAGTTCATCGACCGGAAGAACCAAGTCGCTACGTTTCAATACGATGCGTTGAACCGTAGAACGCAAGCCACGTATGCGGATGCCACGACAATATTTACCTATGACACGGTCGGCCGGCTGACCAAAACGACTGATTCCGCGCCTGGGGCAGGCAGCATCGAGTTTGCCTACGACATCTTGCGGGAGGGAAAAAGGGGACAGGCAACTTTTCTAGCGGAAGTGTGAATGGGATGTGGCTTTGAATGGCTGACGAAAGAGCTGGGATGATGCAGATGGTAATCTCAAGAGTGCTGTCGGTGCTGACCTTCGTGCTGCTGCTCGGTGTTTGGGCGCCACCGTTCACAGTGGCCGACCAGGCCCAATACATCTACGACGACCTGGGCCGGCTGTCGCAAGTGATCGACGGGCAGGGGAATGTCGCGACCTACCAGTACGACGCAGTCGGCAATCTGCTCTCGATCACGCGCAACACCGGCGGCGTCGGTGCGCCGACCATCACGCCTTCACGCCAAACACGGGTAACACCGGGGCCTCCGTCAATGTCCCCCTGACCGGCACGAACCTGACCGGCGCCTCCCTGGCCACGACGAACCCCGGCATTCTCGTGCGCAACGTCGTCACCACACCGACCGCGATCACCGACACGTTCCAGATTGCCTTCAGCGCTGCTGCCGGACCCGCAATCGTGACGAACGATTTTCAGCACAAGGTCTGATTGATCCCAATTGACCCTCCGACGGCGGCATGCTAGAAACACACCGCCGTTTGGGTGTGCCCGGATGGCGGAACTGGCAGACGCGCCGGACTCAAAATCCGGTTCTCGCAAGAGAGTGGGAGTTCGACCCTCCCTCCGGGCACCACTGAGTATCAAATGAGTATCAAACGGTATGGGGGTTCCCAAGTCCGAGGAGATTCGAGTACCCCCTTGACAGAACCCAGTGATTAGCCTAGGTTCTTGCCGTATTTCTTTAAACCATGCCGGATTCTTATTTACGTCGAAATTTTGTGGGGAATCATCTCCAAACCATACATATTGATGCCATTTTTCATGTACAGCAACCCATCCAATTCTTCTTAAGGAGGCAGCACATGCGTACAGTGTTGGCGCTTGGGGCCGCAATGCTTTATGTCGGCTCGATGAATATTGCAGTGGCTCAAGAGCGACTCCAGCAGTCATCTGGTGGCTCTGCAATGGGTGTGGGAACAGGGGTTGGCGATGTGTCCGGGAATGCTAATCGGGTCCAGACCTTTGACCGCAATGCATTCCTCGATCGTCTCTCTCTCCCCGAGACGATCTATGGCCGTGTCCTGGCGATAGATTTTCCAGCGGGGAAAATGCTTCTGGAAACTGGGGGAAGCTCCCATGACGAAGGGCGTGCGGGAGCCGGAGCGATGAGCTCCATGACGGTCTACTTTGACGAAAGAACCAACCTGGATCAGATTAAAGTGTTGAACAACGGTGATGATATCTCTCTCCAAGTGGTTGAAGCGGTCACGCCCAATCAACAGTACGGTATCGGCCGTAAGATCGTGAGAGAGGTGTATTTGCTGCGAGGCAATGAACGACTCGCCGGATTTGGTGGCTTGGGCCAGCGTCCAAATCCTTCGACCGAGCGAGCCATCCAGACGTCCGATGGCAGTACGACCGGCGGAATAGCAGGATCCGTCCTTCCCGGAAAGATTACCGGTATCGTTGATACCACCATCGGCGAATACACCGCCTCAGCTCCTTGTTGGAATTGTGAACCTCAGCCAGGATGGGGCTATCAAAATCAAACCAAGTCGGATTATGGAACGGATGCGACGAAGCCGAATCTTGTGAAGGGCATGCAGTAAGAACATAGTCGCGTCTGAAAAATGGACACGGGGCAGCAGGGAGCTGCCCCGTGTTCTTTGTGGGCTTCGACATGGCTTGCCGAATCCTTTGATCGTTGATAACGTAATTCATCAGGCAAGTCTTTTCCCTTCGTGCGAGTGAGTACCGTGAGTACGATGAACGAGCGGCAGAATGTGCCGGAGGCTCCGGTGACCGAGCTTGATCTTCGTGGGGTGATTTGTCCCTACAACTTCGTGAAGACGAAGCTTAAGCTTGAAACGATGAAGGAAGGCGAAGTCTTATCCGTCTTGTTGGATGACGGCGACCCGATCCGGAACGTGCCGCGTAGCGTAGAGAATGAAGGGCACACGGTATTGGCACAAGAACGAGTGGATCAAGCCTACAGAGTTTTGATTCGTCGAGAGGATAGCGACTAGCAGGCTGTTCAAAAAGTCCTCCAGCTTCGTTCTCGCCTCGCTTAGAAGCTCAACGTACGATAAAGAGTACGCTTCGCCTGAGACACTGCCGTCTCGCCGGCGCGCACAACCGTGGCGCTTTTTCTTCATCGCGCCGTGCGCCTCGCTGCGGCCTTGCTGGAAGGCCTTTTTGAGCATCCTGCGGACGATTCTGACTAGGTCTGTGACCACCTCAGAAGGTCAAGCATTCGCGATTGTCAAAACAGTTTTTCAATAGCCTGCTAGACGCTTCTTGTGTTCTTGTGCCGCCCGCTCCGGTTTTTTCCCGCAAGAACCATCGTAATATCTTTCCCCTGCATGTCGGGTAGGCTCCGGCTTATGTGACGTGATGTCCCCCAAATAATACACTCGCTTGGCCTTGTCAGGTCACAGGCCAACACGACAACACGTCGGGGCGCAATCGTCGCAAGGGTCTGAACCGCATGGGTGAGTGAGTCCATCGTGCAAAACACCACAGTGGGAACGTCTCTCTTCACTGCATCCAGAAGGCGGCGGGTGAGGAGGGGGGGCCTGCTCGGCAGATACCCAAGAAAATAGAACGAGTCACAAGGCATACCTGCGGCGGTGAGGGCAGCAATGACTGCTGAAGGGCCGGGTATGGGAATCACCGGGATTCCATGTGCGTGCGCTGCGGCGACGAGGAGGTGACCTGGATCGACCACAAGGGGAGATCCGCAATCAGAGACCAGCGCGATCTCAGCCCCCTGCTGTAGGCGTTGCAGAAGAACCGCGACCTTCTCTTTCAGATTCCTGGGGCCGTAACTCGTCACTGTCCCTTGAATATGATGGTGCGCGAGGAGGTGCTGCGTCATCTTCGGATTTTCCGACGCGATGAGAGCCACGGTCCTCAGGACCTGAACGGCACGGACGGTCATATCGTCGGGATGACCGATGGGGACGGCGACGATATAGAGTGTTCCTGTTCGATTGGTCGGACTGACAGAAGTCCTTGAAGCTCCTGGGTTTTGTTGACTCCGTTTGGTCGGCATCGATATAATTTCCCACTTATCTCGTTGACGTTCGGTTACTGAGACACCTCAGGGGCGTTCCCGATGGCAGTCGTCTGTTTCATGATTACGCTGGTCCTGTACACCGTTGCTACGGTGTCGTTTCTTTCCTATTCTCTACGACGCTCAGAAGCCTTGTCCCAGGTATCGTTGGGGCTGACAGCCGTGGGCTTTGCTTCACACACGTTCTTCCTCGGGGCAAGAATGTTTGCCGCCTCATCATCGGCACCGCCCAGCTTTTCCGAAGCGCTATCCTTTTTTGCGTGGATGATCATTCTCGTCCTTCTGGTGGTTGAGCTCCGTCATCGGATTCATGTGCTTGGGTCCTTTATGGTGCCCTTAGCCTTGGTTTCCCTGGTCTCGGCCGCGGCCCTTCCGGATACAGAGCCCACATTCCAGCCGGTGTTCAAGACCTTGTGGTTTCATGTCACGCTCAGCATGCTGGGCGCGGTGGGATTTACCGTGGCGTTCGTTGCGGGGGTGATGTACCTGATCCAAGACCGACTCCTCAAGTCGAAACAGTTCAACGTGCTCTACAGCAAGCTCCCTGCGCTCGACTTTCTTGATCACCTCAACCAACAATCCATCGTGTTGGGGTTTCCTTTACTCACGCTGGGAATCGTGACAGGGGCCATTTCCGCCCAATTTGCCCGCGGGTCCTATGTCAGTTGGAATCCCGAACAAACCTGGGCGATCGTCACCTGGCTCTTCTATTTCATCGTCTTGCTTGGAAGACTGACCATCGGGTGGAGGGCGAAACGCGCGGCCTATCTCACGGTGATCGGGTTTGCCTGTGTGATTCTCACGTTGGTAGGCGTCGTCCTGAAAGGACATGGTGCGTTGTCCTAACATGCGTCTGATAGTCCCATGCATTTGATCGTCGTAGGGTTAAGTCACAAGACGGCTCCGGTCGAGATCCGAGAGAGGTTGGCGGTTCCCGAAAGCCGTCTTGGGGAGGCCCTCACTCGCCTGTGCTCGTATCCGGGTATCAAGGAAGGCGTCCTCCTCTCGACCTGTAATCGGGTGGAGGTCTACTCGGTTGTCGACGATATTGAAGCCGGATATGGACGTATCCAGGAGTTTCTCGCCGACACCCATCTGTCGTTGTCTTCCGAACAGTTGACCCCTCACCTCTATTGGCATACCGGAGATCGCGCCATCGGTCACTTGTTCAGGGTCGCGGCCAGCCTCGATTCCATGATCATCGGGGAATCGCAAATCTTGGGGCAACTGAAAGATGCGTTTGAAGTGGCGCTGGCTCATAAGGCGACCGGCGTGATCATGAACAAGGTCGTCAAGAAGGCCATTTCCGTCGCCAAACGCGTGCGCACCGAAACAAAAATTTCAGAAATGGCGGTGTCGGTCAGCTATGCCGCCGTCGAACTGGCCAAGAAAATTTTTTCAAACCTCCACGAGAAAACGGTGTTGTTGGTCGGTGCAGGTGAGATGGCCAAATTGGCGGCGCGGCATTTGATGGCTCACGGGGTGGAACACGTACGCATCACGACGAGGACCGCCCAGCATGCAGTCGATCTCGCCGCCAAGTTCGGTGGGACTCCGGTCCCGTTCGATCAGTTCAAGGACGATATGGCTTCAGCCGACATTGTCCTGGTCTCCACCGGTGCGGCGCACTATATCCTCGACGCCGAGGACGTGGAACGGGCGGTCCAGGAGCGGATGAATCGGCCGATGTTCTTGATCGATATTTCCGTCCCGCGAAACATCGATCCGGCTGTTCGCCATGTCGACAATGCGTTTCTTTTCGATATTGATGACCTGAAGCATCGAGTCGAACAGAATCGAGCCGAGCGACTCCAGGAGGCGGAGAAGGCCGAGAGAATGGTGTTGGAAGAAGTGACCACCATGGTTGACTGGATGAAATCCTTGGAGGTCACGCCGACGATCGTCGCACTCAGGAACCGCGTCGACGACATGAAGCGGGCGGAGGTCGACAAAGTGCTCGCGCGATTGCCGCATCTGTCCCCGCAAGACCGCGAACTGGTGGAAGGCCTAGCCTCCTCGATCGTCAACAAATTGATTCATCGCACGATGGTCACTCTCAAGGCTGAAGTCAATTCTTCAAGCGGTCCGGCGTTCGTCGAAGCAGCCCGTCGATTTTTTTCTCTTGACGGGCAACCGCCGTCTGTTCAACCGATCGAAACCTATACTGAGTCGCCGCGTTATCAGACCGAGAGCGCGACGGAATCGGGTGCCGAGGATCCGGCTCCAGAAACGTCAATCCCTAAACAAGTCCGCTGACCGGCGGATAACGAAAGAATCCCAGCGTGTCAATACCGAACGGCCAACGCTCAACCTTGGTTCTTGGGACGAGGGGAAGCAAATTGGCGCTCTGCCAAAGCGAATGGTTCCAATGCAAGGTTCAGGAAGTCGTGCCGGAAGTCCGCGTCGTGCTCAAGAAGATCCAGACATCCGGCGACAAGGTCGTCGACGTGCCGTTGGCAAAAATCGGGGGGAAAGGTCTATTCGTCAAGGAAATTGAGGACGCGTTGCTTGCCGGTGAGATCGACTTCGCCGTGCACAGCATGAAGGATGTTCCGGCGCAATTGCCTGAAGGGTTGGAAATTCTCTGTGTGCCTCAGCGTGAGGATGCCCGCGATGCCTTAATCAGTCGTGAAGGGCGTTCATTTCATGATCTCCCACAAGGAGCTACGATCGGGACGGCGAGTCTTCGACGCCAGGCGCAGCTGTTACAGGCCAGGCCGGATCTGAAGATCGCGATGCTGCGAGGCAACCTGGACACGCGATTGAGAAAACTCAAAGAGGGACAGTTCGACGCCATCGTCTTGGCCGCTGCCGGTCTGCACCGGTTAGGGTGGGATCAGACCATCACGGAATATCTTCCTCCCATCCTCAGTTTGCCTGCGATCGGACAGGGAGCTCTCGGGATCGAAGGGCGGGCCAATGATGGGTTCGTGCGTTCCGTCTTATTCCGACTCAATCATCAGCCAACCCATACGACGGTGACGGCAGAGCGGGCCTTCTTGCATCGCCTCGAGGGGGGCTGTCAGGTGCCTATTGCAGCCCACGCCATCCTGTCTGAATCGCAACTGGTGTTAGATGGTCTTGTCGCCAGTGTGGATGGGAAGACCGTCATTCGCGATCAGATTGAGGGCACCCATCAGCAGGCTCACGCTCTGGGTGTGCAATTGGCTGAACGACTGCTGACTCGGGGGGGGGATAAAATTCTGCGGGAGATTTACGGATCAACGTGAACATGGTACGACGAAACAAGGGGAAGGTGTATTTGGTCGGAGCTGGCCCTGGAGATCCTGGGCTCTTGACCCTTCGAGGAAAAGAGTGCCTTGAGCAGGCTGACGTGGTTCTCTACGATTATCTGGCTAATCCTGCCCTGCTTGCCTATGCTCAGGACCGGGCTGAGCGAATCTATGTTGGACGGAGGGGGAAAGGAAAATACCCCGAGCAAGAGGCCATCAATCGTCTCCTGATTGAACGAGCAAAGGCAGGCAACGTGGTCGTGCGGTTGAAGGGAGGCGATCCGTTTGTCTTTGGGCGAGGGGGAGAAGAAGCGGAAGTGCTCGCCTCGGCTGGGATTGAATTCGAAGTCGTTCCTGGGGTCACCGCCGCAGTTGCCGCCCCAGCCTATGCCGGTATTCCGGTGACTCATCGAACATTGGCATCTACGCTGACGATTGTCACCGGACATGAAGATCCCGAGAAGCCTTCGACGGCCTTGGACTGGTCAAGATTGGCGACGAGTCACGGTACCCTGGTCTTTCTGATGGGCATGAAAAATCTTTCGACGATCGCTGCAACCCTAATGGCTGAAGGGCGAGCAGGCACCACTCCCGTGGCGATCATTCGGTGGGGAACGAGAGTCTCGCAGCAGACCGTCGTCGGTACATTAGCGGATATTGCAGACAAAGCCGAGGCTGCACACATGGAGCCGCCGACGGTTATCGTGGTGGGGGATGTCGTTCGACTCAGACCACAACTGAACTGGTTCGAACGGCGTCCACTCTTTGGAAAACGGGTGCTCATGACGCGGGCGAAAGAACAGGCCGGCGAGTTGGCTGCTCGATTGGCCGGCTATGGAGCTGAACCGATCGAGGCCCCGACGATCAAAATTGTTCCTCCGCTGGATTGGGCCCCTGTCGATCAGGCGATCTCTGAGATCGGGACGTACAACTGGATTATTTTTACCAGCGTCAATGGCGTGGACCGTTTTATGACTCGACTATGGGCGAAAGGGCTCGACTCACGCTGCCTGGCGGGACGGCGGATTTGCTGCATCGGACCTCGAACGGCTCAGGAACTGGAACGGTTCGGTGTCAGAGCGGATGTAATTCCGGCAGAGTATCAGGCAGAGGGTATATTAGCCACACTGAATCGGCAGGATTTAAAAAAAACTCGTATCCTGATCCCTCGGGCAGAAGTGGCCAGGGAGCTCTTGCCGGACGAGCTTCGTGCTGCCGGTGCGCACGTCACCGTCGTCGCCGTATATCGTACACTCATCGCCGACCAAGATTCCGGTGGATGGCGACAAGAGCTTATGGATCATCGGATTCATGTCGTCACCTTTGCAAGCTCTTCCACGGTTCGCAACTTTGTCGCGATGCTTGGCGGTATAGACGCGGTGAGACCGCTCTTGCAATCCGTCAAAATTGCTTGCATCGGACCCATCACGGCCAAGACCGCGACGGAATATGGTTTGACGGTCTCGATCATGCCGAGTGAGAATACGATTCCCGCATTGGTGGATGCGATCGCCCACCATTATGATGAAAGCCGTGAGCAGGTTACCACCGCGGCACTGCAGCGATGAGCGCGCGCAAGATGTACGATGGTCCTATACAAGAAGGGAGGGTGAGATGGTCCCTGTAAAGTCGTTCATGATTCCTCGAGAAAAATTTGTGACGGTACCCCGCGACACCGACACACAGACGGCCGCCCGCATCATGCGCGATCGTGGGATCGGTAGTTTGTTCGTGACCAACGACCGTGAAATCATCGGCATCATCACGGACACGGACATGATGCGCCGGGTGGTTGCCGCCGGGGCGGATGCCACGAAGACCACGGTCGAGCAAATCATGTCGGCGCCGATCATGACGATCGAAGAAAACAAGACGTTGCTGGACGCGAACGATCTCATGGCGCAGTCCCATCTGCGGCACCTGGGAGTCACGCGTGACGGGAAATTGGTCGGGATCATCTCGGTCCGTGACCTCGTCGTGTTCTTGACGAACCTTCCACGAAAGTAAGGTGGGCTATGGGGTTTCCGATTCAGCGGCTCCGCCGTCTTCGGCAACATGATTCGTTACGGCGGATGGTACGTGAAACGACTCTCTCACCGGCGGATTTTATCTATCCGTTGTTTGTAGTCGAGGGGCAAGAGCGCCGTGAAGAGATTGCATCGATGCCGGGCCAATTTCGGCTTTCCGTCGATCTGTTGATCAAAGAGGCGGGAGAGATTCAGGCCTTGGGTATTCCGGCCATCATTCTATTTGGTATACCGACACACAAAGACGAGCGAGGCAGTTCTGGGTGGGACCCGAACGGCATTGTGCAGCGGGCGATCAGAGCCGTCAAACAACACGTGCCGGGATTGTTGGTGATTACGGATGTCTGTATCGACGAGTATACCAGCCATGGACATTGCGGAATCGTCAAGGATGGAAAAATCCTCAATGATGAGACGCTCGAGTGCCTCACAGTGATGGCCCGCACCCATGCGGAGGCTGGCGCAGATATGGTTGCACCGTCGGATATGATGGATGGTCGTGTCGCTGCGATCAGACGTGAATTGGATCACGTTGGGTTCTCTGATCTGCCGATTCTGGCCTATGCCGCCAAGTTCTCCTCCTGTTTCTATGCACCGTTTCGCGATGCGGCTTATTCCAGCCCCCAATTTGGTGACCGACAGTCCTATCAAATGGATCCGGCTAATGCGCGTGAAGCGCTACGCGAGATCGAGCTCGATGTCGAAGAAGGCGCCGATATTGTGATGGTCAAGCCGGCGCTGCCTTACCTGGACATCATTGCGATGGCCCGTGCTCGTACCCTTCTCCCGCTAGCGGCGTATCAGGTGAGCGGCGAGTACAGTATGATTAAGGCGGCAGCGCGGGCGGGGTGGCTCGATGAATCACGTGCCATGATGGAATCGCTGTTGGCGATCAAACGGGCGGGAGCCGATTTGATCCTGTCATACTTTGCGAAAGATGCCGTCAAGCTGCTTCATTGACCAACGATGAAAGTGACCCGCGGATATTCGGACGAGGTCGTGCGGCCGTATCCGGTGGGAACCATCGGGAATTTCGACGGGCATCATCTCGGTCATCATGCGCTTTTAAAGCGGGTGGTTGAAACGGCACGTCGTGCCCAGGGAACGGCTCTCGTCCTGACGTTCGATCCTCACCCGGTGAAAATCCTTGCGCCTCATGTGGATCTGCGGTTCTTGACGGATGTGGAAGAGAAACGTGCTCGTTTCGAACAAGCCGGAATCGATGAAGTAATCTTTCTGGAGTTCAGTCAAGCATTTGCGACGCTTTCTCCAGAGATGTTCGCGGAACAGGTTCTCGCCAAAGGACTTGGGCTTAGAGAAGTTTTTGTTGGACAGCACTTTGTCTTTGGGCACAAGCGAACAGGACAGATCGGCGATTTGATCTCGCTCGGCAAACGATTCGGCTTCGTTGTCCATCCGATTCCTCCTGTGATGGTCGATGGAGGAGTGGTCAGCTCGACGAGAATTAGACAGCTCATTATGACCGGGCAGGTCGATCACGCGGCTGTCTTGCTTGGGCGATACTATGCTTTGAGCGGAGTCGTATCTCCCGGCGAGGGGAGGGGGCGAACATTAGGATGCCCGACCGCTAATCTTCGACTGCCTCCAGACCGCGTAGCTCCCGCTGACGGAATTTATGCCTCTGTGACGATCATGGATGAGGAGCGACATGACTCGGTTGCCTACATCGGTACAAGACCGACCTTTGATCGGGGTGAGCGAGGATTGGAAGTATCCATCCTGGACGGGACGCACGAGTTGTATGGACGAACGCTCACTGTTGAGTTTATCTCTCGTATTCGAGGGGATGCCCAGTTTGAGAGCGAAGAAGCTCTGAGCCAACAAATCGCGGCCGACGTGGATTCTGCGAGGAGCATCCTACGTCGACATCATGACACAATAAAAGGGTGACGAGTTCTTGCAGTCAGCCTTAAACAGATCCATCGATAAAATGGCCTGGCCCCCGCAATTGCATCGGGTTGTTCGGACGGTTCGGTCCAGAAACCTCTTTCAACGTGGGCAGCACATAGTAGTCGCCGTCTCGGGCGGCCCCGACTCCGTCGCACTGTTATCGATCCTGCATCGTCTCCGGTCAAGCTGGAAGCTGGGCCTAACCGCTGTTCATTGCAACTATGGACTGCGGGGAGCCGAGTCCGAGGCGGACCAACAATTTGTGGAGGAGTTTTGTCAAAGGCTCGGCGTTCCTCTCCATGTGCGACGGGTTGAAATTGGCAGCCGTGGTCGCAAGACATCACTGCAAGCTGAGGCTCGTGACCTCCGCTATCGGGTGATGCAGGAGATTGCCGAGAAATGCAGGGCGGACCGTATCGCCGTAGGCCATACGGCAGACGATCAAGCAGAGACGGTCTTGCTATGGATGCTTCGTGGTGCGGGACTTACCGGTCTTTCCGGCATGCCGGCGTTTCGCGATAACACGGTTATTCGACCTTTGTACGACACCAAGCGGCAAGAAGTCCTGGCAT
>Ga0073934_10007552_pt1 | contig 15048 bp, 13 predicted proteins | sample LarsenN4metaG_FD_76834 | JGI IMG/M metagenome (GOLD analysis project Ga0073934, IMG submission 76834) | Hot spring sediment bacterial and archeal communities from British Columbia, Canada, to study Microbial Dark Matter (Phase II) - Larsen... ...
CTCTCAGCATGGGTGGCGTCTCCTTCGCCCGGCGGCGAACCGGGCCTGTGTGTTTGGAACTCACACGAAGGATACGCCGCCTCTTGTCATTCAGCCGATCCACAACATTCGGTTATATCTCGCTCGTCCCCGGCCTCGCCCACATCGCCAGAGGTCGCGCGGGTCAGGATGTGAACCCTGTTGCCGAGCCGCTGCACGCCGAGCCGACCGAGGCCCTTGTCGCCGAGCGGTGTTCGGCCCTTCGGCGTGACACGCAGTTCCCGCTTGAATGTCCTCTTGGGTGATCGAGAAATCGTCAGCCATCCTTGACGAATGACCGAACGCGTCATACCGGTACCGTCGTCTTCGATCAGGATGTAGCCCGGAGACGGTGCATGGCTGTGCGAGCCAGCGTCGATTTCAAGATCTGCCGGTGGGAAGTTCTCGGTGTCCACGACGATGCGTACGAAACTCGCGTCCGCGTCGTACGCATTCTTCACCAGTTCGACTAGCGCCTGGACGACGTCGCTGACAAGGCTTTCCCCGAGTTGGAAGACGACGGAGGCATCCACATGGAAACGGTCGTCGCTCGGAGATTCGCCGCTTCCGCCGTCAGGTTGCAGCCGCTGCGCTTCCGACGCGGCACTCTGCTGCCTCTGCCAGTCCGGATTCTGCCCTGGGCCGCCCCGTTTGCCCGGTTGAGTTTCGGCCATTTGCCTGACTAGTCCGTCGTTCTGGCGGGGTCTCGCCGCCCACCGTGATCCGCAATCGCTGCGCGATCGGCCCTGATTCTAGAGCACGCCCAATGATCGGCCGACAAATGAAGAAATGCGTGCCGCGGCCGTGACCTACGCTGTCCTTTCGCCATACGATACTGCCAGGTGCATAGCATACCGCGATACGGTCTTTCGTACAGGCGGTAGAACTGTATTGCTGTAAAATCGCCCCCATGCCTGGGCAAACGACCAGGAAGGGTCCTGGCAAGGTAAAGCTCACCGTCAGCCTTTCGCGATCGGCGGTGGCGGCCCTCGATCGGATTGCTGCCAAGCGGCTAGAGGCTGGCGCGGCCCGACGCGAGATTCAGCAGAGCGCATTAATCGAGGAGGCGATTCAGGCCTTGCGACAGAAGGAGGAGGTCTGAGGGAATGGCAACGGCAACTTTCGAGGTGGGCACGACCACGGACGCCGCCTTCGAGGAACTCCGCCGGGCCGCGCTGGACGTAACGCCCGTATCCGGGCTGACGCATCGGTTCTATCGCTATCCGGCCCGGTTTTCGCCGACGTTTGCGGCAACAGCAATAGCGCAATTCTCGAGGCCAGGCGATCTGATTCTCGACCCGCAAATGGGCGGCGCGACGGCGATCGTCGAAGCCATCAGACTCGGCCGTCGTGCGGTCGGTTGTGATCTGAATTCACTCGCCGTTTTTGTCGCGCGAGTAAAGACGAGCGTTTTATCTCCAGCCGAACGCGCAGCGATCCAGCGCTGGGGCGAAGAGGTGGTGCCATCGTTGCTGTACTCGCACACGCCCGAAGATCTGGAACGGGTGATTTGCCTTCGCCGGACGAAGAATCTTACGCTGCCATTTGCGCGGCCGCTGGAAAAGGTGATGGCGTTGGCACTCCTGACCCTGGATGACACCCTTCCGACTGCCACCGCGAGAGACTTCGCGCGGTGTGCCTTGCTCAATGTCGGCCAGTGGGCTCTGAACGGTCGTAGGCGACGAACTTCTGCTCGGGAATTCCGACAGAAGCTGTCCGCGACTCTTGAGGAAATGCTCGACGGCCTCCGCGAGCTGGAAGGACAGCTCACGGCTCACGACCGTTACGCCAAACCGACTCTCATACATGATTCGGCTGAGAACTTGTCTAAGCACGAACCGTTCTGCACTGAGAAAGCGGCGTGCGCGGTGAGTAGCCCTCCCTACCCCGGCATCCATATGCTCTACCACCGATGGCAGGTTGACGGTCGCCGGGAAAGCCCGGCGCCATACTGGCTGGCCGACTGCCAAGATGGCCAGGGCGCTGCGTTCTACAACTTCGCCGATCGCCGCACGCGAGCCATCGATGCATACTTCGAGATGTCGTTACGGACGCTCAAAGGAATCCGAAGCGTGTTGAGGGATGGTGCTCCATTCATTCAAATGATCGCGTTTAGCGATCCCGTCAAGCACCTGCCGCGCTACCTCGAGAATATGCGCGATGCTGGATTCGAGGAATTCTTACCGGCGCACACTCGTCGCATCCAGAGGCGCGTTCCCGGTCGACGATGGCATGCGACTCTCAAGGGCCAACTCAATGGAGCTCGCGAGATCGTGCTTGTACATCGGGCCGTTTGAGCCCGCCCGCTACCGGGAGACCTGCATTAAATTCAACAGCGTCATCGACACCCGGTGGATTTCGGAGCGCTGTTCCGCCGGGCTCGGTGCCCGCTCCTGAGCGTCGTCCTCCTGTCCTGGGATCGAGACCTGGCCGGCAAACTTCTGTGCGTACTGGTACATCTGATAAAGGTGATAGGCGACGTGCGACGTGTACTTCAACAGCCTCGTTTGAATTTCATTTTCCGAGAGTTTTCTGGCGACGAGATGGTTACGAAATGCTTCTAAAGCCGCCATGTCTTTGTTAATCAGGAGCGTGAGTGGTTGCGTCTCCGTCGGTTCCTGGTAAGCACCCGCGTCTTCGGCCGTCCAATCCTCTCCGCCAAAACACGTGCCATTGTCCCAATTGGCGCGCTCGACGTACTTGAGATCGTACGGCGGGCGTCTCGACGTGCCCGCTGGCACCTTTCCGTTGATTAATCGCGGTTCCGGCTTGGGACGTTCTGTCCTTTCGGCCACGACTGCATCAAACGCTGTCGTGAGCGTTTTGCCACCCGGACCGGTGGCGACGATTTCGAATCGCAGCTGTTCGCCTACTTGCGCGTCGGATGCGAGCGATATAAGCAAAGAAAACCGGCCCTTGTTAGGCTGGGAAAATGTCGTCGGAAGACCGGTGCGTGACGGTGTGATGCACGTCGCCCTAAAGGTCCATTTCGGTGAGGGTGCCAACGCGAGGTCGTCTTTGCCGTTCCAGCGGATGCGAACGTGTGTATCGACGCCGCCAGTCCAGAGCCGTACGGGCTGCCGGCTGCTAACCTTAATGAAGGTCGGTTCATCGAAGAGTACCGGCTCCTCTGGCTCCTTGGGCGGCTTCATCGTCAGGACGACGGCAAGCTCGCGAGGTTCTTTGAATCCGTTAAAACGCGCGAACACACGGAGTGTCGTACGAACGGGATACTCGTCTTCGTCGAAGTCGTCCGGCGGATCAAAGCGAAGCCTCAGCGTGAGCGCGCTGTCTGAACGCTCCTCGCCAACGTGAAGCTCCGGCACCTTCGAGTCCAGCGCGTGCGCAATGGTGGCCAGTGCTGGCCATGCGTTCCCGGGCCTAGCCGTAATCGTCAGAGTTCGCTCGACGCCAGGCTTCAGCCACAAGGATGTCGTGTCCGGCGTCGAAACGAGGACCGGATAATCAGACGGCTCACCTTGGGCGGGGTCGAGGAGCGACACAAGGGATTGAGGCATTGGCGCTGCGGTACCGAATGATGCCTCAGTGTCCTGATTGCCGGGCTCCAGGCCTGAGCCTTTGGTAACGTGATCGGCGTACTGGTGGTGGGCCTCGATGAGAGTGTCGAGTGCCTCCTTGACCTTCTGATCGCCCGCCTCGAGCTCTGCGACCTCGGCTTCCGCCTCTTCTTCGAGCTTCTGTAAGTCAGGATCGCCTTTAAGGGGTGGCAATCAAACGGCTCGAGATTGCCTCCCACACCCTGCCCTGATAGAAGTGCTGGCGAGATCCCTGCATGAGTTCGCCGAGGTATTCAGGGCGCAGTCCGTCAACGTCGACAATGATCATCATGCGCTTGCGCAGGTACTTGAATCCGAGGTGCTGGACGATGAACGCATTGTCGAGTGCCTCTTGCCTCTGTCCGTTGACGAGGAAGACGCAGCAGAGCCTGCCGGTCTTTGGCCGTTCAAGATAGCTCGCGATTGGCGAAGGGCCTACCTCGGACAGGAGCTCGTCAGGCGAAAGATCTGAAGGTTCGTCCGTGTCGGCAAACATGTCATGCGCATCCGCCTTACGCGGAAGCACCACGACGCGAATGCCGATCGTCCCAAGGTTGTCGCCGCCTACGTCGAAAATTGGAGCTTGGGCCGCCAGTGTCATCGTCTTCTCTCCTAAACGACCATTTGCGGCTGGAACGGCTTGTCCAGGTGTGACTTGTCGCCCTTACTGGCCAACTGAGCGGTCTGTCGCGCAAGGCGGTAAGCGGTCCCGTGCATCGGGTCCGGCTTGTCCTTCAACGCGTAGAGGTCGTACGGCAGGACCGGGTTGAACAAAACGTGATTGAGCGCGTAGAACAACGTTCGCGCGACGGCGCTTCCCTGACGGCCAAAATCGTAGCCGATATGTCGAAAGAGGGTGCCTGGTGCAAACTCGTTCACTCTGCTGTTGTCTATCGCGATCGATGGCACGCGCCCGTCGGGCAACGAAGCCAGGTAGGCGTAATACGGATCACGACGACCCTTTGGAATGACCTTCTTGACGATCGTCCAGCCGATGCCGTCAGGTGTTCCATCGAGGAACTGAGCTGGCCGTCGGCTGACAACAAGTGAATACTTGCTGGCTGCGTACGTGGATGAACCACCCTGGCCGAAGACTCCAATGAGGTACGGCTTCTCAGCTTTGTCGGTCCGTCCCAATGACAGCAGCGTTTCGTGGATACGCGCCGGTGGCTGACCGATACCACGGTCCCGAATCTCCACCGCGAATTCCTTCAGCTTCTTATCGAACTCCAACCTCAGTATGAGCTGCCGCCGGACGTCGCGGAGTGTCTCCTCGAGCGCGCGACGATGCTCCTTGTCCTTCGTTCTCGGAATCATGTCGAGGCGAGGTAGGCGGAAGTATCGTTCTACGGCCTCGCGCGGCGACTGCGGCATCGGTGCCTCGGGATTCTCAAGGAGCTCAGTCCGTCGCATCAGTTCGATGATCGCTTCCATGCCATTGACTAGCCGCTCCGCTGAAGGGTTGTAAGGATCGCCGGCAAGCTGAATACGTCCGGCATTCCCTCGGTCTCGCCCGACTGGAACCCAGTGGAGCATTCCTGCGTGCCACCCCTTTGCTGGGTCTGTGTCAGTCCAGAGGTAAGCGGTGTCATCGACGACAGGAAGCCTCGAAAGAAGGGTCTCAACATCGCCCGTCGTCTTGAGTGACAAGAGCGTCAGCAGCAGGTCAGGAGAATCGAGTGATGGACTGGACTTCGTGGTCGTCATCTCGCGTGGCCTCCGAGAATGTGACGTTCGCGTATAACGTTAACCTCTAAACGGCAGTGCTTCCCACAGTTCAGCCAGATGCTCCTTCGTTGCGGCTGTCGGTTTCAATGAGTACCCGTCACGCCCATACTTCACGACAACGCCTTCATGACGGAGCCAAGCGAGTGCCAAGTACGATTGGTACGATGGGATCTCTCTGCCTGTCTGGGGGTCTTTGAGCGGGAAAATATCCGGAGCTTCGAACCTGGCGCCTTCACCCTTGCGTGCCCTGATGGCGTCAAGCAAAACGTCGATAACCCATCGCGGCGCTTTATGCTCGTATTCAGCACGGTCCTTCTTCGACCATGCAATCTTTACGAGCTTGTCCGCCTCGCGTTCGAATCGTGGAAAGGTCCTGGACCGAGCGCGTCGTTGAACAGAAGCCAGAGCAGAGTGCGGGGCCGTTTCCGACGCCGGGGATGAGAGCTGCTTTGCTTGGGAACTGGCAAACGTTGCTTGCGAGCCGACAGGTTCGACATCAACCTCGCCGGCTCGGTTTTCAGCGACCAAGCGAGAGATCCCGTCAGCGAGCCTGGCGAGCTTGACTACTTCGCCATAACGCCCATCCACTAAGGCCTGCTGGATGAGCTGGCGCAAGTCGGCCTCCGCACGTTCAAGGATCTGATACCAAGCCGGCACCACCTCAACCATATATAGAGCGTACACCGGGATATCCTATACGTCAATATACGTCGCAATATTTGCCTGTACCTCCCGGGAAGTTCTCGCTAGTTCACGTTCTCGGAATGCCAGGTGATTGAGGACGCGACAGCCGCGCGTCATGGCAACCGGTATCGGTCGAGCCAAGCCGCAGATCCGTCAGCGCCATTCTTGGGTTCAGACGGCTCAGCGGTTCGTGTGTAAACGCCGCGTGGGCAGCCGCTCTCCTTGAGGCGCACGAGATTCATCATCACGGTCGTCGAGCAATGCGCCTTCAGCGCGCAGGCGGCGCTTGGGGTCGACGTTCGCAGCGCAGGGGGGATTGGTCGATTCGCGTCGGGAAGAATGCGGACGGCTGTGCTTGCCTACGGACTTTGCAGAATAGTAGAAGGAGCCCTCCCTCGGTCCACGGGAGGTCGGCGTGGGGCAGGAGACAGCGTCAGCGTTCCGTCGGCGAGTGGGTATCGCGTTGCTGGTAATCGCAGTGGCAAGGCCGGCCTTTGCACAGAGCGACAACGATCCGCAGGAGTTCCTCGCTGAAGCCGACCGACTCGCGTGGTTGCGCGTATGGACTCGCGCTGAGCCGCTCTACGCGCAGGCACGCGAAGCCTTCCTCAAACGAGGCGACAGTCGCAATGCCCTCTACGCCGAGGTGAGCCGCCTTCGCGGTCAACTGCCCACCTTAGCCGTTCCCGAGGTGTCCGAACGTCTGAGCGAGTATCTAGACCACCCCTTGGTCCAATCGGACGACCGGCTTCGGCTGCGCGTGCTCGTGATCAAGGGCGAGACCGACGAGGACCTCGACCCATCGCTCTCGCAGCGGTCATGGACCGAGGTGCTCGCCTTAGCGCAGAAGCTGAACGAGCCAGCGTGGGCGAACAGGGCACGCGGCGAGCTCGGTCTCGTCGCATTCCTGCAAGGCGACACGAACACGGCTGTCGTCAATCTGGGCCAAGCGATCAAAGTGGCCGAGACGAACGGCGATACGTCCTCTCTGGTGCGCTGGCTCACGTTGTTCGGGCACGGATACGTCGAACTCGGCCGTCCAGAGCAGGCCTTCGACTTCTACGAGCGTGCGCTGAAGATCGCGCGAACCGTGCCGGAACTGCAGACGCCATTGATGACGCTCGTCGGGAAGGCGGACGCGCTCGCGCGTGTCGGCCGACTGGCTGAAGCTGAGGAACTCATTCGAGCGACGCTGGCCGAGGCCGCAAAGGAAGGGTCGCTTGGATACCAAGCGGAGCTCACGGTTCGCCTCGCGTCCATTGCGGCCACTCGGAAACAGACGGACCGCGCGCTCGACGAACTGTCCCGTGCCGCAGAATTCGCGACGGCCGCTGGCGGGAATCGAATCCTCGCAACAATTGGCCTGGAACGCGGCAGACTCCTCCGGGAAGCGAACCGCCCGGCCGATGCGGATCAGGCATACCGCGAAGGCATCGCCGCGTCTCGACGCATGGGGGAACGGTTGCTGCTACCGAGGCTCCTTGGGCAGCTCGCCGACCTGCAGCTGTCGCGCGGACGGCGCTCGGAGGCAGCGGATCTGTTACAGGAGGCGGACGATCTCCTGGAAGGGCTTCTCACAAATGCAAGCAGCCCCTGGGTTCGAGGGCGAATCCTCGGGAGCATGGACGCAGTCGTCGCCGCGCGGATTCGACTCGAGGGTGCACGCGCGGCGTCAGACCCTGCACCGCTGTTCGCGGTCCTGGAGCGAGCGCGGGGGAGGTCTCTAATCGACCTGCTACATTCGCGCCCTTTAGCCGAAACCCGGAAACCCGCGGAACTGCGAGCCGCCGAGCGCCGCGTCACAGCCCTTCAGATGCAGCTGCTTCGAACAACGGACCGAGGCAGTCGGCAGCGCCTCCTCGACGAGATCTTCCGTGCCGAGGAAGCGCTCGCGCCGATGACGACGGAACTGTTCACGCGTGCGCGTAGAAGCGCTCGCAGTCCGGTGACGGTTCGTGCGGTCCAGGCCGCTTTGCGCCGTGACGAAATGCTGTTCGAGATCGCGCTCTCCGAACCTGCCTCGTTCGGTATCATCGTGACTCGGTCCACGGCGCGTGTACAACGCCTACCGGGCCGCTCCACGATCGTCAGCCAAGCCCAAGCACTCGTCTCCCGGGTTCGAAGCGGGTCGCCAGCTGGCGGTGAGGCAAAGGCGCTTGGGGCCTCGTTGTTCGGGGCCCTGAGAGAGCTGCCTAGGCATCCACGGCTGGTGATCAGCACCGAAGGGATTCTTCAGCAGGTCCCGTTCGAGCTGCTCGAGCCGCCTTCCCCCGGCGGACGGCGACTGCTGGATTCGCATGTCGTCTCCTACACGCCATCTGCATCGATTCTCGTCACCCTGCGGACGCGCCCCGCGCCTGCTCTGACCGGCCGCCGCGCACTTGCAGTCGCGGCGTCGCCGCCCGCCAGTGCCACACCGGCGAGCAGGACCGCGAGTCTCGGAACGAACGGCATCTACGAGGTGGACGCAGCCCGCTTACGCCCCTTGCCGTTGGCAGTAGAGGAAGCGGAGGCGGTTCGTACCGCCTTCGGCGACGGTTCCCAGGTGCTCGTGCGGGAGGCGGCCACGGAGGCGGCCGTCAAAGCGCAGCCCTTGAATGAGTACCGCGTGCTGCATCTGGCCGCACACGGGATCGTCAGCACCAAGGTCCCGGCTCGATCAGCCCTCGTGCTGAGACCCTCAGACGCTGAGGACGGCCTTCTCCAGGCTCGCGAGATCCTGAACCTTCGCCTGAACGCCTCGCTGGTCACGCTCTCGGCGTGCGACACGAGCACTGGCAGCGCACAAGGGCAGGACGGAGTCGCCAGCCTCGTTCGTCCGTTCGTGGCCGCCGGCGCGCGAGCCGTCGTGGCGAACCTCTGGGCCGCCGACGATACGTTCAGCGCGGCAATGATGCGGGAGTTCTATCAGCAGCTCGCGGCCGGCGAGGACATCGGCGAGGCGCTGAGGCGAGCAAAGTTGTCCATGATCGCGACCTTCGGACCTGAGGCAGTGCCACGACTGTGGAGTGGCGTCCTCGTGCACGGCGACGCTTCCGCTGTTGTGACCCCGAATGCGGGCGAAGCGCCTACGGGGAGTTCGAGGTGAGCGTGCTCACGGAAGCGCAGCGCCGCGCGGTGCTCGACAGGGTGTTGGGCGTCGTGAACAACAAGTTCATGGGCACCGACGTGGACGTGCGGCAGTTGCGCGCGAGCCACGAGGACCGTGTGGTGAAGGCAAGCACAGCCGAGGATTTCGAGGAGGCGCTAAATGCCGTCTTACGCGATCTCAAAACGAGCCACACAGGCCTCTTTCACGAGTCTCGGCCGCGTTCTGCCGGCCGAATCGCGATGGCCGCAACGTTGACGAAGGCAGATACGACAAGCGATGGCCAGCGCTGGGTGTTCCAGGACGTCCATCCCGGCGGCGTTGCCGCCGTCGCGGGTGTCGAGTCGGGGGACATTCTCCTTGCGATCGACGATCAGGAGCTCGTTCCACCGACAGCAGTTCCGTTTCGACTCGGTCACTCCTACGCACTAACGCTCCGCAAGCCAGCCGGAGGCACTGCTCGCGTGACGCTTCAAATACTCGGATCACGGGAGAAGGCGCGGCCGATTGTCGTTCCGGATCAGGTTGTCAGTGCGCGCAGACTCGGACATGACGTTGGCTATATGCGAGTCAGCATGTTCCCTGGTGTGCTCGGGATCGACGTCGCGCGCGACATCAGTCGGACCATCGCGGAACTCAATTGTGAGCACCTTGTGATCGATCTCCGCGGCAACACGGGGGGCGGCATCGGGTGCCTCCGCGTCATGAGTCACCTCTGTCCGGACCGGCGTGGTGTCGGCTACAGCATCGGACGCAAGCTGGCGAGCAGAGGGTACGAGAAGCACCGCTTGCCGCAGTTCGATCGAATTCCCTCGTCGAAGTTGCAAGTGCTTCCGCTCATCGTAAAGTTCGGCCTGGCCGGACGATCGGTGGCGGTGTTCACCGAGGCGCTCGGTTCTGCGCGCCATCACGGCCGCGTGGCAATGCTGGTGAACGAGCACTCGGCGAGTGCGGCCGAGATGGTGGCAGCGTTCGCCTCTGAATATCGACTGGCGACCCTTGTCGGAACGAAAACGGCCGGGAGGTTGGTCGCGACGAGCGCCTTCAAGGTGGGGTTCGGCTACCGAGTCGTGATTCCAGTGGCCACGTACTTCACGTGGAACGGTACGAATCTGGAAGGCAGCGGCGTCTCGCCGACCATCGAGGAACCCTTCTCCTTCGAGGCCAGCCTTCACGGCCGGGACAACCAGCTGGAGCGAGCACTTCAGACGCTGCGCCAGCCCCTCTAGTCGAAACGAGCGCAGCGTCGTAGACACGCCGTCAGCGGACACGCAACGGGAACATCTGCCACTCACCGCCCTGCCGGCGCAGTGTCAGCTGATATTCACCCGCCTCGAGCTCGCTGGTATCGAGTAGCGCCTCCAGGGTCGTGATGTAATTCCGAATCTCCGCCGTTCCTATGGCGCTTGCTCGAACGCGGAGTTCTCCGTCGAGGATGCGCACCTCATACGCGCCACGCGACGCACCGACCGGCAACAGAATCGTTGCCCTCACATGCCCGCGAGGTACCTCCAGTGCATCCGCGCTCTTCTGTACCTCGGAGCGAGTGACCGCCAGCGGACGCAGATCGAGGCTGGCGACCTGTGGCGAGGATTCCCTTGCGGGCGGCGTAAGAGTCGTGCTGTTCCCACGACTCAGCGCGAACCAGATGCCTCCGACCGCGAGAACCAGCACCGCGGCGGCAGCGACGGTGAGTTGCTTGCGCCTCGCAGCGGCACTCCGTTCTGCAGCGTCCGCCTGCTGGAACGCGCGAACCTCCTGATAACAGGGCGAGCACTTCGAGAGGTGATCGTACGCAGGATCATCGATGGGCAACTCGCGTCGCGAGAGCGACACGAGCAGGTCACGAGGTGGGCACCCCTCGCGCGTCGGATTCGGGTGAGCGCGCCCGAGGAGCAGGTCCATCTCATTTTCGATCTGGAATCGCAAAGGGTCAGGACGCTGACCGTCGTGCGTCATTCGGCTGTCTCAGTGTGTGTCGTCAAGTGACGAACGTCGGATCGTGTGCCGGAGACGACTGCGCTTTGCGAGTATTGCCTACTCCTTCGAACCGATCAACGCGTGGATTTTCTGCTTCAGGCGGCTCATCGCCTTGTCGACCGAGTTCACTGAGGTCCCGCGCTTTCTGGCGATCTCTTCGCTCGAGAATCCAAGGGCCTTCTGCTGGAACATCCACGCCTCGTCTGGTGTCATCTGGGCCTCGAGTTCGTGCAGGAGGATGGCCCGCTCGATCTCCTCGACAGACCCGTCCCACGCACGTAATCGCGATACGACATCGAACCCGGCACGCGGCTCCACGCTGTTGAATTGGACCTGCATCGAGCTGCGTCGCTGGAGCGACACCCCGATGCTCTCGAGCGCCTTCCAAGCGTAGCCGCCCAGCTTCTCTATTGGTCCGGACGCACGTTCTCGCTTCGAGATGCGGCGTGCAGCTTCCTCGAAGATCTCGGTGATCTCCACATCGTCCCGGATTGCAGGAAAACGCCGTCGGAACCGCGGGAGCAGTGCGTTGAGCACCTTCGTCAGGCGGTCGTCTACTGGTTTGCCGTCGGCGTCGAGCAGCCCGAATTTTCGCAGGCTCTCCATACATCTCCTCCATCGAGCGCGGCGGATGCGAATCCGCCGTCAGGGGGAGCGACGCCAGTGTCGGGGCCGCCGGAAGAGGAGGATCAGCGCTGTCAGGTTTCGGTCCGGACCGGCGTTCTATCGGATTAGAACGCGCAAGCGCGCACCGACGATTCAGTAGACGTTCAGTAGGGCGGCATCAAGCTGGCGTGTCCTGATGCACTTACTGAGGCAAATCTTCTCCGGACGATCGGTGCTTGTCAACGAGGAAGGTGACAGATGCAGCGTGATGACTCACGACGTGCGCGGTCCTCCGGCCGCTCGATCGTCGCATGCGCACGAGGCGCGCAGCTCATCTTTGCCACGGCTGTGCTCGTGCTGCTTCCTCAGATCGTGTGGGCGCAAGGCTCACCGTGGGAACGAGCCGCGAGCAATCTCGAACGCACATTTACGGGCCCCCTGGCGCGCTCTCTCGCATTGGTCGCGATCGTCGTGGGCGGTCTGACGTTCATGTTCGGCGAGATGGGCGCGAAGCGACAGCTCGCGGGGATCGTCTTTGGGGGCGGGCTCGCCCTCTTTGCGGCCCAGTTCCTCGTGTGGCTGTTCTGAGTCACTGCGTCCTTGGAGCGCACGATGCCGGACCAGCCGACATTCCGTCCCGTGCATAAAGCGATGCATCGGCCACTCACTGTCTGTGGTGTCGACCGCCGTCTGTTCTTCCTCTCACTCCTGATGGGCGGGGCGACGTTCAACCTGTTCTACTCGCTTCTGTCTGGCGTTCTCGTGTTCCTCGTGCTGTACGGCTTCGCGCTCTGGGCCACAAATCGGGATCCAGAGATGCTGCGCATCGTGATCGCATCTTCGGGAAGCCGCCGTCGGTACGACCCCGGAAAGCACGAACGGTTCGATGTGGAGGTGGTGCGATGGTGAGGGTCGGGCGCATCCTGCGTGACTACAGCGAGGCGGGTGGCGTGAACTCTCTCCTGCCAGTGTGGGGGTTCGTCGAAGGCGGCACCTTCCTGACGAAATCCGGTCACGTAGGCCTTGCGTACCGTCTGCGCGGCATCGATGTTGACGGTCTCACGCAGGCGCAGCGTCGCTTTCTCACGCACCACATGGAGGCGGCCCTTCGACTCCTGGACGAGCGTTGCCGACTGTACCAGTACCTCGTCAAGCGGGTCGCCGAGCCGTTCGTGGTGCCGACGTGCGTCGAACCAGTGGCGCAGGAGGCACTCAGCCGTCGCACGGATTACCTGAACGAACGCCGACATGATCTCTATCAGTTCGCGCAGTACGTCGTGCTCCTGCGGGAGAGTGGAACCCGGGGCCAGGCCGGGACGCGGCTTCAGGGAATCTGGCGCGAGCCGCGGGAAGCGCTCCGCCGGTGGCTCTCAACCAACCGCGTGCTACAGCTTCTTGAGCACGACATCGACGACGCCGTCGGCAGTCTGTTCCATCTCGCCGAGGCATTCGAGCTACAGCTCTGCGACTTTGGCATCGAGCGGCTCGGAAGCGCAGATGCCTTCCGCCTCCTCCGGCAGCTAGTCAACTACGACCCGGCCGTGCTGGCCGCCGCGCCTACACGTGCTCCCGAAACCTATCTCGACTACTTCGTTGCGGATTCGCCCGTCGAGTGCCACCGAGATCATCTGATGGTCGGCTCACGGCACGTCAAGGTGCTCTCGATGAAAGAGCCGCCAGGCCAGACGTTTGCTCATGTGCTGGGGGATCTTCTCGATGTTGCAGGTGAATTTATCGCCTGTTTCGAATGGCAGCGCGCCGGCCAGGACCGGATGCGACGAGAGATTCAGTCGCGACGGCGGCACTTCTTCAACAAGCGTGTCTCGCTGATCAACTACGTGTCGCCCGAAGCACGAGCCGAGGAAATGCTCGTCGACGAGTCCGCGTCAGCGACCGTAAAGCAACTCGGCGACGCCCTCACCGAGATCGAGGTCAACGGTCACGTGTTTGGACGCTGCTCGTTGACCCTCGTCCTCCACGCTCAGGAACGGCGAGCCGTGGACCGGCAGGCCGCGCAAGCGATGAAGGTGATGGCGGGGCACGACGGCGCCTTCTTCGACGAGTCGTACAACTTGCTCAATGCCTGGGTGAGCATCGTTCCGGGGAACGGCGTGCGGAATCTGCGCCGACTGGCGTTGCTGGAGACGCATGCCGCGGACCTGAGTTTCGTCTTCGGCATCGATCACGGCGACGCGGGCTCCCCGCTGCTGGCGCAACCGTTGGCAATCTTCGAGACACCCCACCGGACGCCGTTCGCGTATCACCTTCACGTCCAGGACGTAGGGCACACCCTCGTGCTCGGCGCCACCGGAAGCGGCAAGAGCTTCCTCCTGAACTTCCTGGTCACAAGTGCACAGCAGTACGACCCCTTCACGATTGTTCTGGACTTGGGGCACGGGTACCGCAAGCTGGGTGGGCTGCTCCATGGTGGGTACGTGGAACTCGGCCTTCGGCAGCAACAGGTGCGGATCAATCCGTTCTCGATGGAGCCCTCGCCGGAACACCTGCACTTTTTACACGGTTTCGTCAGGGTGCTGCTCGAGGGCGAGGACGGTTACAGGCTGAGCGAACTCGAGGACAGAGAGGTCTATGAGGCCATCGAGAATCTCTACGTCCTCGACCGAAATCAGCGGCGGCTGTTCACGCTGGCGAATCTCCTGCCACGAGCCTTGATGGCGCGCCTTCAGAAGTGGATCGAGGGAGGTCGCTACGCCGAATTGTTCGACAACATTGACGACACCCTGACGTTCGATCGGCTGCAGGTTTTCGACTTCGACGCCATGAGGTCCTATCCCTCGTTGATTGAGCCGCTGCTGTTCTACATCCTCCATCGCGTGAACGAGCGAGTTCTTGATGAAAGGGAGTCTCGGACACTCAAACTGTGCGTGATGGACGAGGCCTGGCGCTTCATTCAGAACCCGACGCTGCGCGCCTACGTGCAGGAGGCCTTGAAGACGTGGCGGAAGCGGAATGCCGCCATGATTCTCGCGACTCAGACGGTCGAGGACTTCGCCTCCGCAGATCTGCTGCGCACTGTCGTGGAGAGCTGCCCAACGAAGCTCCTGCTGGCGAATCCGGCGTTGGAGCGCTCACGGTACGCCGAGCTGTTCCAGATGAACGACAGGGAACTGGACCTGCTCGACGGCCTTGCGCCTCGACGACAGATCCTTCTCAAGCGACCGGACCTGACCAAGGTCCTGACCCTGGCGGTGGACCCCAAGAGCTACTGGATCTACACGAACACTCCCATCGACAACGACCGGGTGGCCGTGTCTGTCAAGTGGTGGAAAAGTTCAGACGCGTCATCATCCGGCGTGATGATGTGACTACGCTGCCTTCTTCACCTCCTTCAGATCTCGATACCCATCAAGCACTCGCAGTTTGATC
>Ga0073934_10007553_pt1 | contig 15043 bp, 13 predicted proteins | sample LarsenN4metaG_FD_76834 | JGI IMG/M metagenome (GOLD analysis project Ga0073934, IMG submission 76834) | Hot spring sediment bacterial and archeal communities from British Columbia, Canada, to study Microbial Dark Matter (Phase II) - Larsen... ...
CCGATGAGCAGGAACAGCCCGCCCGTCGTCAGACCATGGTTGATCATCTGCATGAGGCTGCCGGCCAGGCCGAGCGTCGTAAGACTGAACATACCCAGCATCACCAGCCCTAGATGGCTGATGCTGCTGTAGGCCACCAGCCTCTTCACATCGTCCTGCGTGTACGCGCAGAAGGCCCCATAGACGATACCAAATGCGGCCAGGGTGGTCACGATCGGCAGGCCGTACGCCAGGCTGACGTCCGGCGCCAGCGGGACGCACAACCGTAAGAAACCGTACGCTCCCACCTTGAGGAGCACGCCGGCAAGATCGACGCTGCCCGCCGTCGGCGCTTCGACGTGGGCCAACGGCAGCCAGGTGTGAAAAGGAACCAGCGGCACCTTCACCGCAAAGCCCGCCGTGAGCAGAACGAAGACCAGATACTGCACGCTCCGCCAGTACGATTGCACCTTGGGATCGGCAATCGCCAGTTGTTCGTGGACCAGCGAGACGAGCTGCGGAATCGAAAACGTCAGCGTACCAGTGCGGTCGTAGCAAGCCAGCACGATGCCCACCACGCCGACGAGCGTCAGAGCGCTGCCCACGAACGTGTAAATGAAGAATTTGCGGGCCGCGTACCGCCGTTCAGGTCCGCCCCACACTCCGATCAGGAAGAACAGCGGAATCAGCGACAGCTCGAAGAAGATGTAAAACAGTACGATGTCGAACGACACGAACACGCCGATCATCGCGGTCTGGAGCACCAGCAGCCAGGCGTAGAACTCGTTGACCCGCTCGCTAATGTGCGTCCACGAGATCAGGACGGAGGGCAGAAACAGCACAGCCGTCAGCACCACGAGCCAGATGCTGATCCCGTCCACGCCGAGGTAGAACTGGATCTTCCCTGGACCGAAGCTGACCCAGTCCCAGGTGGTGGCGTGCGGATCCTCGTCCGTCGACCCAGGGACAAACTCCGGCTTGAACGTCGGGGCCGCCTGCGGCTTGGCTGGGTCAACCGCTGCAACCGTCGAGCGGTCCAGCGCCATGAACCGCCCTGCCAGTACTAAGGCCAGTACCAGTACCACGACAGAAGTGCCCAGACTGATCCAGCGGATGAGGTCCCGTTGGTTGACTCCCAGGGCTGCCACCACGATTGCTCCCAGCAACGGCAGGAAGAGCAGCCAGAGAAGCACGACATGATCGAAGGTCAGCAAGGCCAGGCTCCGTGACATTCGGATCCGCGACGGGCAACGGAGGTGATTATACTGTCCCTTCATGCGTGGCCAGAGTTATCCGCCCCTGGGATTGGTTCTCCTGGGCTTTCTTGCCTTCGCGCCGCGGGTCGACGCCGACGGGGGAACTTTGCGCCTCTCCCAGACGATCGACCGTCTCCACCTGGCCGTCTTTACTTCACCCACGCCGCCGCGCATGGGACCAGTGGACGTCAGCGTGCTCATCACCGACGAAAAGACTGGGCGATCGGTGCTCGAAGGCAGCTTGACGGTCAGGGCAACGCAAGGAGAACGCGTCATCAGCAGCAGCGCGACCAGCGAGCTGGCCACCAACAAGCTGATGCGGGCCGCCCATCTGAAACTCCCAGAGCCAGGAGTGTGGACTATCGAAGTTGAGCTTCAGTACGAGGGAAGGCCGGTCGCTGCCGGATTTGACCTGACGCTCGCCGATCCACCGCCGCCCTGGCTCGACCTTGCCCTCTGGTTGAGCTGGCCGGTCGTCGTGGTCGGACTCTTCATCCTTCATCGTCGGCGGCTACGGCGGCAGGTTGCGGGTCGCCAGGCACTATGAATGTGTGAAATTTGCCGTGGCGATGAAGATCAGAGCAACTCCTCCAACGCCACCACCCTGTGTTCCGTGGCCGCGGCGAGGACCGCCTCGCACAGGGCGATGGTCTCGAGGTTGTCCCGCCCGCTGATTTCCGGCTCCGTTCCCTCCTCGACCGCACAGAGAAGTTGAGCCATCGTTCCCACGAAGGCGTCCGGAAACCACACTTCCTTCCAGCGCGGCTGAAGCCAGTAGCCGGGTTGCTGCTTCGTCGTGAAGTCCAGCGAGCTCGGCGTGCGGGCTGGGTAGCTCGGCCAGCCGATCGTGCCGCGGGCCAGGCCGTCGGTTCCTTCGACGCGCCAGTGAATGCGGATGTCGCTCTCCGAGCCTTCGCGTGCTGGGCCGGTCCAGACGTCGTCCCACGAGGCCGCCCGGCAGCCGTTGTCGTACTCGAGGATGTACAAGTTGATACCGTCCTGGTGCGGAAAAGACGTCCGCGGATCGGGGCGGGTGCTGGCCAGCACGCGCTGGGGAGTGCCGAACCAGTAGCGGAACGTGTCGAGGTGATGGATGCTCATGATGAAGGTGGAGAGCGAGCGCTGCCCCTGGGCCCAGGGCATCCAGTGCGGAATCGCCCGCATGTCGATGGTGCCGAGTACAGGCGTGCCGAGCCATCCGCGATCGAGGATATCCTTCAGCGCCCGCACTGACTGGTCATAGCGCATGTTCTGGTTGACCGCCAGGGTAATGCCGGCTTCGGCGCAGAGTCGCACAATCTGGCGTGCGTCATGGAGGTTCATCGCCAGGGGTTTCTGAGCCAGGATCCCTTTCACGTGGTCGTTGTGCTTGACGACTTCCGTCACGACTTCGAGCTGCTTGTCGGGCGGCACGGCAATGTCAACAATCGTGATTTCCTCGTCGTCAAGCATCTCCTGGTAAGAACGGTAGGCGCGGGGAATGCCGTGCAGCGCGGCAACCTCCCGCGCCTTCTCGAAGTGGCGCGAGGCGATGGCCACGGTGCGAAAGCCCGCCCCGCGATACGCGACCAGGTGGCAATCGCGCATGATGAACCCCGCCCCAATGCAACCGATCGCGTGATCACGGCGAGCCGGCAGCCGAGGACGGTAGTTGATTCTGAGGTCCAGCATACTCCCTCCAGTACCGCCTTCCCGTCCCCCTCCCATTCCCCATCTCGCTCGTATCACGTCTCGTAACCGAGCACGCTGCGCGTTTGCAGGTTCCTGACCAGTCGTTCGAGCAGGGAAATAACACGATGGAAAAGGGTCTTTCCGTGCTCGGCGGGCTGCGGTTCGTTGGCCTTAAGGCAAAGCGGAACATCGAGCAGAGCCGCGCTCTCGGTTGCTGAGCGGAGGGCAATACGATAGATCCGCGCCTTGTCCTTTCAGCTAAACTCGCCTGCCCCCTCAGCAATGTTCAGAACCAGTGAGGTCGAGACCCGCTGGGGATGATCTGCGCCGTGAGCAGGCTTGCGCGGCGCCGCCTGGTTGATCTGATTGGCCAGGGTTCGGAACCGGATCGCAGTCTGGTAAATCTCCAATCGCTCGTGATCGAATAGCCTGGGCACGGGCAGGGTTCCTCAACAAACGGGAACGGGAACGGAAGCGCAGCCGGTACGCGATTTCCGGACGTTTGCGATTCTCACTTCGGCGTGATCTTGATGTTCCGGTAGGCCACGGGGCCGTGGTCGCCCTGAAACATCAGCGGGCCGGTCGGCGCTTCCTTGCCGGTCAGACCACCCGGCGTCGGCCCCTTCACCTCGACGTTCTCGTGAATGACCTGGCCATTGAGCGTGACCTTGTTGAACTTCGCATTGGCAACCTTCTTGCCCCCCTCGAAGCGCGGGGCCTGGAAGTCGATGACGAACCGCTGCCATTCGCCTGGCTTCTTGGCGGCATTGACGCGGGCGACGGCGGCACTATAGATCGCCCCCAGGTCGCCCTGGCCAATCTTTTCCTTGCCGTAGCTGTCCAGGACCTGGATTTCGTATTCGCCCATGAGATAGATGCCGGAGTTCGATCCCTTCGGGACCATGAATTCGAGATCGACCACGCAACTGCCGTAGTTCTCCTTGGTGGAAATGTCCACGCCGCCGCCCTCGGCGTTGATGAGTTCCCCGCCGATGTCCTTGCTCACTTCGAGCCTGGCTGGATTCTTCTCGTCGAGCCGACACGTGCCCACGGTCCATTTGCTCTTGGCTTCCGGCCCCTTGAGCTTCCAGCCGGTGAGGTCCTTGCCGTTAAACGGAGACGCCGGCGTGTTGTCGGCGGCCACGGCAAGAGTTGAGACCATAGTGACAGCAGCCAGTGCAAAAAACAGATTCTTCATGGGATGCCTCGCAGAGGAAGTTGCTGGGCAAGTGAGGGGATTGTAAAGGCAAGGCGCTGGCAAGTTCCAGCGAAAAGGCTGCTCCGCGACGCCGCTTACCTCGAACGTTCTCGAACTCGTTGAAAACGGCGTAAAGATTGTCCGCCGGCACGGCGAGCAAGGGGCTATTGACGCCTGGCTGCAGCCGCTGCTCGTTGGCGGCACGATCGACATGCGCGGCGACGACGTGGGGCGGCTGTTCGCCAAGTACCTGACGATGGTGTACGCCCACACCAAACTGGACTTTCACCCCGCGTCGAGGCACGTGTTCCGTGTGATCGAGGCGAGCGCCGGCGCGATCAGCGTGCGGGGTGGCCACTGGCTCTCGGCGTTTGTCGGTAACCCGTTTGTACCCGCCGCTCGATGCGGAAGGGAGAAGCTCCCCGACTTGGACTCGAACCAAGAACCTAGCGGTTAACAGCCGCTCGCTCTACCGATTGAGCTATCGGGGATCGTGATCACTGCGTGACCAGATGCCTCACATTATAGGACAGAGTGGCAAGGCTGCAACACCAGTCGCGCTGTCATGCAGATCGCAACAGTACGCATGGATAGACACGCCTTGAGCCAGTCAGGCTCGGGGCATCCCTGCTCTTGAGCTCGGCCTGAGTCGCTGGTTGCCCTTGGCGCCTTGTGTACGAATGGCCCCTGGGCTACCCAGCAAGGTCTTGAACCTGCCACTGACATGCCACTGTTGGGCAAAATCCTGGCCGTGCAGGTGCGTGTCCCAGAAGGCTCTGAAGCCCTCTCCGCTGATGCTCTGAAAGTGCTTGTCATTGGAGTCGTTGCCGTCGAAAAGGAGCCCATTTTGAAGTTACCATGGGGTCTTTGGCCTTCAAGATCAGAAGATGCTCCTCCGATCCTGGGCCATGCTTTGCAGTGTTCGTCGGGGCGGGAAAGCTCCTAGGAGGTTTTGTCCTTGATTGGGCTGAAGTCCTTCGTGCCGGTCGCGGGAAATCAACGGACCTTGATAGCGGCGCACAACCTTGGGAGCTGACTCTGGTTACGCGAAACCAGCAGGTTTATGGGAAGGGCTGTCTTGATGCGACGATCACCCAATTTCATCTCCCTTCCCTCGGGTGCAATGAACCGCTGACCTTCGCCAGCCAGCCTGTTGGAAGCCCGAGAAGTGCGCCCTGACACGCCAAAGCGGTCGAGATTCAGTCGGCCTTCGAATCTCCCGTTGCTGCGATAGAGCTCCTCAGTTTGGTCGATGGCGAGGCGGACATCCTGGGGCCGCTGCAAGGCGTTCTTCTGAAGATAGGCTGCGTCCCAGGGCAGGTCTTCCATGACCTGCCGGCTCCCGCGTCAGACGCCTTCATCGCTGCCAACATGCTGGAGCTGCTTGGAGACGTAGCCATGCGGGGCCCAGTGTTCTCATTCGTAGCTGTTGCACTTGCCGTCCAGTCCGTGTGAGAACAAGGCCGTGAGCATCGAAGCCTTGCCTGACTTTGGGTAACGGACCTTGACGGGCACCTGGCGATTACGGTTGCTGTCCTTCCAGTCGAAAGTCTGACCTCGACCTCAATGCGCCTTGGTACTGGCTTGGTCCGTGGGCCACTGTATCATCAGGAGGATCGCGGGTTGTCTGGTTCGGCGCAAGGGCAAGTAGATGAATAGGAAGGCGTTGCATGGTCCAATCACTGCATGAGGGCTTGAGCAATCCTCATGAACATGGCTTCCAAGCAGGGAAAGCTTCCTCACACGTGTCGTATTCCCGCGGTTTGGTCTTGGCGTCGCTGACGATGGTGGTTGTGCTGGGGTTGACAGGGTCTGTGGCTGCCCACGACCTCTGGTTGATTCCCCCCAATGCTGCGGACGTCGGCAAGCCGGTGCAAGTGCTGGCTCACTCTGGAATGGAATTCCCCGTGAGCGAACAGGCGCCCCGCGTGGCGGCCTTCAAGCGCCGATTCCTGGTCGCACCCGATGGTCGGACAGAGGAAGTGCAGGCAGCGGGAGCGGAAGGCGTCTCCGGGTTGCTGGAGTTCACGCCCCGTACGAGTGGAGTTCACATCATTGCCGTGGAAACGCATCCTCGCTTGCTGACGCTGAGCGCCGCGGCATTCAACCTTTACCTGGTCAGCGACGGGCTGCCCCACATCTATCAGCTCAGGTCGCGCGAGAAGACGCTGGACCATGAAGGCAAGGAACGCTACTCGAAATCGCCAAAGGCGCTACTAAAGCTAGGGGAGGGAGGCGACCCGACGCGAGTCCTTGGCTTGCCTCTGGAGATCGTTCCGCTGGCCGATCCCTTCAAGCTCAAGATCGGAGACACGCTCCGAGTTCGCGTGCTTTTCCAGGGCAAGCCGCTCGGACATGCGAACTTGGGATGGGACCTGCCAGGCGACGGCGAGGCACCGAGCGGTTCCGTGCGCACCAACGCCCAGGGCGAGGCTCTAATCCCAATCGCCCAAACTGGGCTGATGACCATTCGCCTAACGCACATGACCAGGCCGCGAAACAGCGAGTACGAGTGGGAGTCCTTCTGGACCACCTTGACATGGCGCATTCCTGATTGAAATGGAGAGGCGTTGGCACTACACAGTCCTTGCGTGAAGAACCCTTGAAGACGCGTTCGACTGCTTGTGTAGCTGGCCCGTATGCTTATACCATGGTCCTTACGAGCGTGGGAAATGCGATGGGTGCGCAAGCGGAGTCAGGAAGCTTGGCTGAGGGGCATGCAAGCGCTTTCAGTCGCCAGGAGACGACCTCATGATGAATCGGCGCGAGTTCATTGGTAGCGCAGCAGCCCTGGCTGGCACGTCCTGGCTGGCGGCGGCCCAGACCCCAGGGCCCGCACCGGCTCCAGGAACGAAGCCCAAGCTGACCTTTTACGGCAGCACGCAACAGGTGTCGGGCTCCTGCCATATCCTTGAGACCAGCAAGGGCCTGTTCATCGTCGATTGCGGGCTGTTCTATGCGGACTTACCCAACCACGACGATGAGAACCGAGAGTTCCCCTTCGATCCCAAGGAAGTCAAGGCGCTCTTCCTGACGCATGCACACGTGGATCACAACGGCCGGCTGCCCTTGCTTTATGAGAAGGGCTTTCGCGGCAAGATTTACACGACCGACTGCTCGCGGGACATCACCGAGGTCATGCTGCTGATGTCCTTTGGCGTGGCGGAGGGGTCGGGCGAAGTTCCGCTCTTCAGCAAGGAGGCCATCGAGAAGACGCTCGATCAGGTTGAGGCCGTGCCTTACAACGCCAAGCTCGAGCGCCATGGCTTGACCTTCCGCTTTACCGACGCCGGCCACATGCTGGGCTCGGCCATGGTCGAGATTTGGGTCGATGGCGTGAAGCTGCTTTACAGCGGCGACATGGGGCCGGACCACTCGCCCATCCTGTGCAAGCCGACGCAGCATTATGGGGCCGACGTCGTCCTGGTCGAAAGCACGTATGGACCCGTTGCCCGGGACAACATCAGCTACGAGGACTTCGGGAAGCGGGTACAGAAGGTCATTGCCGGCGGCGGCAGCGTGCTCCTTCCAGCCTTTGCCGTGCACAAGACCCAGGCTCTCGTTTACATCCTGCACAAGCTGATGGCGGACGGAATTGTCGATCGCAAGGTCCCCATTTACTCAGATTCCGCGACGGCTCACAAGGTCACGGGAATTTACAACCGCTACCGCGACTACCACGACCCCGAGGCAAGGAAGTTCGGCGAATTGTTCTACAGGCATCGCTATCAGGAACCTCGGCCCGACGAATCGCTGAAATCGCACGGAGAAGAGCCGGCAATCTACATCAGCACGTCCGGCATGCTGGATCACGCGACCGCGCCCAAGCATTTGTACCTGATGGCCAATGATCCGAAGAACGCTGTGTTCCTGGTCGGCTACCAGTCACCTAGCTCGGTTGGGGCCAAGGTGCAAAGTGGGGAGAAGAAGATTGAGATCCCCTGGGAAGAGCGCGGCCCCGATGGATTTCGCCGTGAGATGCGGGAAACCGAGATCAAGCTGAGCGTGGAGAAGGTCAGTGGATTCAGTTCTCATGCCCGCGGCCAGCAGATCCTGGAGTGGCTTGCCGGATTCAAGTCGATCGGCGAAGTCTGCGTCGTCCACGGCGAGGCGGAGAAAGCCAAAGGCCTGGCCGAGGCCATCAGCAAGATGGGGATCAAGGCGGTCGCACCGACACGCGACTACACGGTGACCCCCAGCGGCGACCGCGTCAAGCCTGGCCCTGTTCCCCGTCTGGCGGCCCCTAAGCAGCCCCAGGCACTTGATCCCGTGGATAAGTAACATTTGGAACCAGCTCTTGGCACATGCGCTTCGGTTTGCGAATGCTTGCCGAGGCTGAAGGAGGCTGAATCATGCGGGCGCTGATGCTGCTCATGGGGATAATGGTTGTCGTTGGTCCTCCGGAAGACGACGAGTTCCAATCCGAAAACCAGGCCAGGAGCGTGCGAGCTGGCTCGCGTGGATCCGTTGCCAAGGAAGGGGCGGCCGACAAGGGCGATAAGCCTGCACAACCTGAGAAGCCAAGGGAAGAGGCCAAGCTCTATCGAGCGGACGAGGTGAAGGCTCTGGCAGCCCAGGACGGCAAAACTGTCCGTGTGCAGGGCAAGGTGCACTCGATCTATGTGCCCGACTCCAAGAAAGTCTGCATCCTCAACATGGGGCCGGACCATCGAACTTGCTTCAAAGTCGCCATCTTCTCCAGTGCCTGGGACAAATGGCCTGACGGCCTGGCCGAGATCAAGAAGAAGTACGACAAGAAGACGCTAATCATCGAAGGGCGAGTCCGCCTGTACAACAACCTTCCCGAGATCGTCGCCAGCGTGCCTTCCCAGCTAGTCGTTAGCGAGTAACGTTGGTCGAGTCACGGGGTCTGTGGGCACAAATGCTTCCGCCAATCAACCGGCAGGTTGGGCGACATGTCCTCGATTTGCCGGCTGAAACGATCTTGCGGGGTGCGGGCTTCCCGCAACTAGCCAGTAGTACTTCCCTCTTGCCACGAGTCCCTTGACAGGGCGCAGACACGCGCCTTGTCTTCCACACCTACAATGGTGGCGCTGCGGGTCTGATTGACAGGCCCCTGTCAAGCCGAACTGCATCCACTGAAATGGGCGGAAGGGCCCTCCTCGCGCGCGGAAACGGGTTATCCTGAGAATCGCGCGAAGCGGCGTGCAAATCAACGTGGCGGCAAAAGGCAGAAGTTTCCCAGGTTATGGCCTTTTTCTTATCTCAGGGGGTTTGTCAGCCGAAAAGGAACATAAGTGAAATGCAGTGCGATCCGCTGGACAGATCGCGCCGGAGCGTGCGGAGGGATTACCACGACGGCGCAGAGCAGCCACGGATCGACAAGAACCCGCAGCCGAGGCTCGAGGGCACACGGCGCGGGGGTGCGAATTGTTCCCGCGATTCGACCCCCTCAACCGCGCCAGACCCGGCAGGCGGGCAAACCCCCATGCGAACGATCCCGCGTCCGTTCGCCTGGCGGTTCAAGGGCTCACAAACCATAATGGAGTGCCTGCCATGAGGAAGGTGTTCACAACCGGCCAGGTCGCAAAAATCTGCAAGGTAGCTCCCCGTACCGTCAGCAAGTGGTTCGATTCCGGCCGGCTTCGGGGTTACCGCATCCCCGGCAGCCAGGATCGCCGCATTCCCCGCGAGCATCTGATCCGGTTCCTGAAGGAACACGGCATGCCGCTGGGCGAGCTGGAGGAAGAAGGGTGGCACAAGATCCTGATCATCGGAGCTGAGAAGCTCTTCATTGATCGGCTCAAGGAGCTCCTGCCCGAGGACGAGGACTATAAGTTCGAGTTTGCCAGCAGCGGGTTCGAAGCTGGCATCCAGGCCGAGAGCTTCCATCCCGACACCATCATTGTCGACCTTGCCATGGGTCGCAGCGAAGGCCTGCAGATCGCCCAGAACCTTCGCCGCAATCCCCAGTACGAAGAAACGCTGATCACGGCCCTGGCCCTCGAGGACGAGGCCTCGCCGGAAGCACTGTTGAACTATGGGTTCAACGAGGTATTCAAGAAGCCGTTCGACGTCGCCCTGCTCGCCGAGCGGATCAAGACCCTGGTTGAAGAGAAGCGGGACAACCTGTAAATGACCCTCGGATTGACGAGTCTGACGCGCGGAGAAGACCGGCGACCCTGACCCAGCGCGCTGAACTTGTCATGCCGACGACAGGAACCAGGCACTCCCGGGGGCGACCCCTGGCCGAATCGAGCGACCCCCACCAGACGGCAGCGCAGCGCTGAAATACAGCGCCGCCTGCCGTCTGCCATGCTATCCTCGGGGTCTGCCTGGCACGGAAGCCGGCTACTTCTCCAGAGCGACTCTTTATCCCCGCCCCACGAACGGCATGCCGCTGGCCATGATCGTCATGAACAGGACGTTGGCCTCGAGCGGCAGACTGGCCATGTAGACCACGGCTTCCGCGACGTGCTTGACGTCCATGGTCGGCTCGGCAGCGATTACACCGCTGGCTTGCAAGACTCCCGTCGCCATGCGCGAGGTCATGGGAGTCGAAGCATTGCCGATGTCGATCTGGCCGCAGACAATGTCGAAGGCTCGTCCATCCAACGCCGTCGAACGGGTCAACCCAGTCATCCCGTGCTTGGCTGCGGTGTATGGAGCGGAGTTGGGTCTTGGTACCTGCGCGGAGATGGAGCCGTTGTTGATGATTCGGCCGCCACGAGGCGACTGGCTCTTCATCAACCGAAACGCCGCCTGGGTGCACAGGAACGCTCCGGTCAGATTAACGTCGAGCACCTGGCGCCACTGGTCGTAGGTGATCTCTTCAAGCGGAATGGGCGGGACGTTGCAACCGGCATTGTTAAACAGCAAGTCGAGTCGGCCCCAGGTAGCGTGGATCTCCGCGAAGAGCTGCCTTACGGACTGCGGATTGGCGACATCGGATGGGATGACCAGCATCTGTGCCGCCGCAGCACCGGCAAGCGCGAGGGTCTCTTGGAGGGCGTCTCCGCGACGCCCTGTCAAGGCCACGCGCCAACCCGCTTGAACCAACGCGAGGCTCGCAGCGCGGCCGATGCCAGAGCCCGCGCCGGTAACCAGCGCGATCTTCGATCCAGACACGTGAGTCTCTCCCTAGCTGGTCAAGGCCTTGCGAATCAGCTCGCCATGCACGTCCGTTAAGCGGAAATCGCGGCCCTGAAAGCGAATCGTAAGACGCTTGTGATCGATACCCAGCAAGTGCAGCATGGTGGCGTGAAGGTCGTGAACGTGGACTGGATCCTCGACTGCATGATATCCAAGCTCATCGGTCGCCCCGATGGTGGTCCCAGCGCGAACGCCGCCACCGGCCAGCCAAAGGGAGAAAGCGCGAATGTGATGATCCCGGCCAGTGTCGCCCTTGTTGTTCTGGGCCATGGGCGTCCGACCGAACTCCCCAGACCAGATAACGAGGGTATCTTCCAACATCCCTCTTTGCTTGAGGTCTTTCAAAAGCGCTGCTGCTGGCTGATCGGTTGACCGGGCGCACACCTGCATGAAGTCCTTCAAATTGTTGTGATGGTCCCAACCGCGATGATAGAGCTGAATGAACCGCACGCCGCGCTCTGCCAGGCGGCGCGCCAGGAGACAGTTGGCGGCGAAACTGCCGTCCGCCCCCTTGGTCCCGTAAAGCTCGAGCGTCTGCTGTGTTTCCGTGCGGAAGTCCATTAACTCGGGCACGCTCATCTGCATCCGGAACGCCAGCTCATACTGTGCCAGGCGCGTTTGTATCTCGGGATCGTGCACAACTGCGTCGTGCAGGCGATCAAGCGCACCGACAGCATCGACCACGTCCGCCTGCCTGCCTTCATCGATTCCTGGAGGATTGCGAACGTATAGCACTGGTTCGCCGGTGGAGCGTAGTTCTACCCCCTGAAAGCGGCTCGGCAGGAAACCGCTGTGCCACATCCGCGTGGCGATCGGCTGCGGATTGCGGCCCGACCACGACGTGAGCACGACAAACCCAGGCAGGTTCGCGGCCTCGCTGCCCAGGCCGTACGTGACCCATGAACCCATGCTGGGCCGGCCCGATATCGAGGTGCCTGTGTTCATCACCGTGTGGGCAGGATCGTGATTGATCTGGTCAGTGTGCATCGAACGAATGATGCACAGGTCATCGGCGATGCTCCCCAGATGCGGGAAGAGCGTTGTCATCTCCTGGCCGGCGGCTCCCCATTTCCGGAACGGAAACATCGGTTGCTGGCAGACCAGCTTGGCGCCCTGAAGCTGCGCGATCGGCTGGCCGCGGGTGATCGATTCGGGCATCGGTTGGCCGTGCATCCTGGCCAGGCGAGGCTTGTTGTCGAAGGACTCGAACTGCGAAGGTCCACCCGACATGTAAAGAAAGATGACCCGCCGAACCCGCGCCGGAAAGTGCAGGCCCCCTGCAGGGCTTGGCGATGCTGCCAGCGGATCGAGCAGGGAACCCAGGGCTAGCGCGCCCAGTCCCGCCGCGGAACGGCCCAGGAACGCACGTCGATGACAAGTCTTGGTGAGCATGATTAGAGCCTACCAGGCTCCCGGCAGGATGCAATTCCGAAGGATGGGTCTCGCTAGAACCCAGTGATGGCAACCACGCAAGGCCTGGGTAGGCTCGAGCCGCCGTCCGGCCAGCGGCTCGTGGGCGCCTCGATACTGGGCGACTGGGCCCCAGGATGCTGCACCGATAGGAAGAGCGTATCGCCGGATTCAATGAACCACGGACCGGTCAGCTCGGCATCGATGGGTCCGGACGCGAACTGGTACGCTTCTCCAGCCGCCGGCCCCCGAGTTGGGACCATGAAGAACCCATTGTTGCCGAAGCTGCGATAGGCCCCTTTTCCGATGGCGCTGCTTGACATGTCGCAAGCAACCCAGAGATTGCCCTGCCGATCGAAGCAGAGGTTGTCCGGACAGGCCAGACCCGTCTGCGGGCCGCCGGCGAGCAGTAGCTCGAAGCGGAAGCTCTCGCCCTCGGGGTTGTCGTCGTCTTCCAGCAGCCTCACGATCTGCCCAAAGAGATTGCCGTGCTTCTTGTTGTTGGTGAGCGCGACATATAGGGCGCCGTCGAGCGGGTGGACCTCGCAATCTTCGGGGCGATCGATGGGCGTGGCCTTAATCGCGGCGGCGGCCTCACGACAGCGCATCAGGACGTCCGCCTGATCCTTGAAGCCCGCCGACGCCAGGCTCCGGTTGCGGGCAAAGTCGAGCGGGAGCCACCTGCCCTGGGCGAAGTCCGCGGCGTACAGCGTGCCGGCGCTCAAGACTTTTCGCTGCTCAGTGCGAGGAGCATTTCGGTCGAGCTGCTCGGAGCTGACAAACTTGTAGAGGTACTGATCTGGGCAATCATCTCCCATGTAGACCACCAGCCGACCGCTTGGCCCCAGTCTCATGGCCGTGTTCTCGTGAGCAAAGCGGCCCAGCGCCGAGTGCTTGAGCGGCGGCAGTTCGCCAAAAGGATCGATCTCGACGACCCAGCCATACCCTTCTTCATTGATGGCCTGACCTGGCACGCTGGCCCAGCGCAGTCCTTCCTTGTATTCGCCGTCGCCGGAGTCGGCGTTGAAGTCCATGTAGTTCTCTTCACAGGAAAGAGCTGTGAACCAGGGCGTTCGGCCACCAGAGCAGTTGGCCAGTGTTCCCGTGGCACGGGGAACCCGAGCGGCGACAGGTCCAGTCAGACTGATCTCCGGATACAGGGCGGTGAAGCGGCGAGTCCACCTGGAGCCAGGGACGTGGACCCAGCGGCCGCCCTCCCGGCGAACGTGCACCACACTGCCGCCGACGGCACGCTTCTCAGCCATCACCTGGGCCGCGGTCTTCACCGTGCCGCTGACGTACTTGCTCACGAAAAGCGGATTCGCACTCTCGTGATTAACCCAGAGCAGCCCCTCGTTCTGGTTGCACCCGCCTTGAAGACAGTCGATCGGGAAGTACGCGAGGAAGTCGTTGTCGTAGCCGAACGTCTCGGGGCCGAGTGGACCATGGCTGCCCAACGCGTCGCCGAACGAGCAGACGATCTCGGCCTTGAAGCCTGGCGGAAGGGTCAAGGCGTCGGCGTTCGTCGGCTGAATGGGACGAAAAGGTGGAGACCAGTCAGAATGCTTGCGTGGCAGGGGAAAGATTGCCTTCTCCATCGCGGCGGCGTTGGCTTGCATTAGTCCGTACGTGCCCAGTCCGAGGTAGGTGAGGAAGCGGCGGCGCGTCAGCATGACAAGGTTCTCCTCAGTGGCCTTCCTCATCAACTTACCAGCCCTGCACGCTCGCTTTCTTGAAATCCATGTGAAGAAGGCCTCCGTTTTCCGTCATTGTTCTGCGGGGCTCCAGTAAGCGCGGATGATGTTCCACAGTCCCCCCCAGCGCTCCCGACAACTCGCTGCATGGCCCCACTCCAGCACCCCCCTCAGCATGGCCGAACTGGTAAAAGACGAGGAACCAGGCGGATCGTAATGGGGACGCCAGCGGCCCGAACGCACGCTGACGACTTGCGGGACGGTCATCTCTAGCAGTCCTTCCACTCCCTGTGTAACGCCCCAGCCGCTGGCGCGCGAGCCGCCAAACGGCGTGGCTGGGTGCGCCGTTGGGGCAATGACATCGTTGATGGACACGGAGCCAGTGCGCAGCCGAGACGCCAGGTTCGCGGCCTTTTCCACCTGCCGAGTGAATATGCTGGCGCCCAGGGCATAGTCGCAATCTCGTTGCGCTGTCAGCGCTTCATCGAGGCTATCGAAGGGGATCACAGCAAGCACGGGCGCGAACGTGGCTTCGCGACAGATGGCCATGTCCGCTCGGGCATCGAGAAGGATCGTTGGCCGCATGAGATCAGGCTCTTCAGAAGGGTCGCCCAAACGTCTGGCACCGCTTGCTACCGCTTCCTCGATGAGACGCTCAGCCTGGGTGCGCTGGCTCGCCAGAGCCAGGTGGAGCGGCTTGGCGTCGCGGGCCAGCTTCTCCA
>Ga0073934_10007554_pt1 | contig 15043 bp, 15 predicted proteins | sample LarsenN4metaG_FD_76834 | JGI IMG/M metagenome (GOLD analysis project Ga0073934, IMG submission 76834) | Hot spring sediment bacterial and archeal communities from British Columbia, Canada, to study Microbial Dark Matter (Phase II) - Larsen... ...
TCGATCGAGGCGACCCCGATCGCCGCGAGCATCTCGCGGACGTCTTCGCCGGTGTGCGGAATGAAGGGCATATCGTGACTACGGGTATCGGGACTCGGGACTGGGGACTCGAGAAAAAAACCGCTTCGCTCCTATGAGCCCGAGCCCCTAGCCCCGCTTTTCCGACGCTGCGAGCTTCTCGTACGCGGCGGCGTCGAGGAGCTGGCCGAGCTCGCCGGGGACACTCAACCTGATGCGGAACAGCCACGCCGCGTACGGGTCCTGGTTGACCCGCTCGGGCTTGTCGGCGAGCTCCCGGTTGGCGGCGACCACTTCGCCCGACACCGGCGCGAAGATGTCGGCGGCGGCCTTGACCGATTCGATCACGCCGCACTCTTCGCCCTGCTTCAGCCGGCGCCCGACCTCCGGGTTCTTAACGAATACCACGTCACCCAGCTGCTCCTGCGCGTGGAAGGTGATGCCGACCGTGACCGTGCCGTCGGCCTCGCTCTTCACCCATTCGTGGCTCTTGGTGTACTTCAGGTTTTCCGGTGTCGTCATGATTTTTCCAGGTTACAGCTTTACCGCAAGGACGCGAAGGCGCAAAGGTCGCGCAAAGGGCTTCAGCGCTTGCTTCTTCGGGCTCTTCTTTGCGATTCCTTGGCGGCTTTGCGCCTTTGCGGTTCAGATGTTTACCAAGATTTTCCCCTGGCGCACGAAAGGCGGCTTGACCACTCTTGCGCGCAGCCAACTGTCGCGCACCTCGACCTCGACTTCCTCGCCCGGCGCGACTGCCGGCGGCAAGCGCGCGAGCGCGATCGAGCGATTGAGCGTGGGCGAGAAGCCGCCGCTCGTGATCTCGCCCGCGCCCGCGGCGCAGCGCACTGTCTGATGATTGCGCATCACGCCTTTGTCGAGCAACACCAGGCCCAGCAACCGGCGCGTCGCCGGCCGCGCCTCGAGCGCCCGCCGCCCGATGAACTCGCGCCCCTCGCCGAGCGCCACGGTCTGCCCGAGGCCCGACTCGAACGGCGTCACGGTCTCGTCCATGTCCTGTCCGTACAGATTCATGCCGGCTTCCAGCCGCAGCGTATCGCGCGCGCCGAGCCCGGCCGGCGCAACCCCGCTCTCGTGCAGCGCGCGCCACAGCACGGGTGCGCGGCCCGCGGGCAGCAGGATTTCGAAGCCGTCCTCGCCGGTGTAGCCGGTGCGCGCGACGAGCATCTCATCCACCTGCGCCGCGCGAAACGGCGCGAGGGACCCGGTCGCGGCGCGCAGCGCCGGGGCCGCGTCCCAGGTCTTCGCGCGCGCGCGCGGGCCCTGCACCGCGATGATCGCGAGATCGCGGCGCGGCTCGATCGCCACCGCGGCCGCGAGCCGGCCGCCCTGCGCCGCGAGCCATGCGCAATCCGTCTCCGCCCTGCCCGCGTTCACCACCAGCCGGAAGCGCTCCGCGGCGAGCTGGTACGCGATCAGGTCGTCGAGCACGCCGCCCGCCTCGTTCAGGAGGCACGAATAAAGCGCCTGGCCCGTCGCGCTGAGCCTGCCCACGTCGTTCGCCAGCGCCCGGCGCAGGAAATCCCGCGCGTCCTTCCCGCTCACGTCCACCGCCAGCATGTGCGAGACGTCGAACATGCCGGCATCGCGGCGCACGCGGTGATGCTCCTCGATCTGGGAGCCGTAATGCAGCGGCATCTCCCAGCCCGCGAACTCCACCATCTTCGCGCCGAGCGCGCGGTGCGCGGCGTTGAGCGGCGTCGTGCGCAATGCTTGCATCACCCGATCCGGCATGAGCCACGGAACCACACGGAATTCACGGTGCCGACGCGGGCAGCAGATCGAGACGGAAGCCCGCCGGATTGAGCTCGCCGGTTTCGAGATCGAGCCGGATGGTGATTTCCGCGTTGGCCGGGATTCCGGCTCTGGCGTCCTTGCCCCGTTCGAGGTACTCGACCGGCAGGAACACGCGGCGCGCGAGCGTGTGCTCCCGGTTGTTCGTGAGCACGAGGTCGAGCGCCGGGTAAGCGAGATCGTACCCGGCGTGGTTGCGCAGCGTCGCGGTGAGCTGGATCAGGGACGGCCGTGCCGGGTCGGCGAGCTGAAGATCGGACGCCTCGATCGCGATCAGTCGCGGGCGCTGGGGCGGGGACATCGTGCAGTCGAACAGCTCGCACAGGCGCACGAGGTAGGGCTTGAGACCGGGAGACCGGGCGGCGAGCTCGGAGCGATAGACATACGCGGCCTGTCCCGCGAGCGCGAGGACGAGGAGCGCGCTCGCCGCCGTCCACCCCTTCGCGCGGCGGCTTCTCGCGCGCGCCTCTTCCAGGGCGAGCTGGTCATCGAGCGAGAGCTGCTCGGGCGCGGGGCCGTAGTCCTTGTGCTCTTCCGGCGCCGCGGGCGCGGGCACCGCGGGTGCGGGCACCGCCGCTGCGGGCTCGAGCGGCTCGAGCTCGAACGCGGGCGCCACCTGCGCCTCGCCCACCGGTCGCGCCGGCGCCCGTGCCGCACCTCCCGGGGGCTCCGCGGGCAGCGTCGTGAGCGCCTCGCGGCCGTCGAACACCGTCAGGCACACCCCGCAACGAACCTGGCCGTGACGCGCCTGCAGCTGCTGCGCCGTGACGCGAAACCGCGTGTGGCACGACGGGCAATGCGTGACCATGCTCATATTGGCGGCCTCAAACGGCGCTTCTGGCGCCGGCGAGCAGCGTCCAGCCTTCTTCCTCGTCCTCGATGCCGATGTCGAACCATTCGCGGTAGGCCGAGCACACTTCCTGCACCTGCCCCGCGAGCAGCCCTGCCAGCGCGAGCCGCCCTTGTGGCGCGGTGAGCGAGGCAAGCAGCGGCGCGAGCACGATGAGCGGGCGGGCGAGAATGTTGGCGATCACGATTTCGGCCGGCTGCGCGATGCCTTCGGAGCCGCGGTGGAAGCTTGCGCCGACCTGATTTTGCATAGCATTGCGGCGCGCCGCAAGCAGCGCCTGCTCGTCGATGTCCACGCCCGCCGCGCGCGCCGCGCCGAGCTTGAGGGCCGCTATGGCGAGAATGCCGGAGCCGCAGCCGTAGTCGATCACGGATTCGCCGCCCCGCACCACGCGCTCGAGCCAGCGCAGGCACATCCGCGTGGTGGGATGGCTGCCGGTGCCGAACGCAAGCCCCGGATCGAGCACGAGGTTCACCGCCGACGGATCGGGCGCCCGGTGCCAGCTCGGCACGATCCACAGCCGCCGGGAGATCCGGATGGGCGCGAACTCGGCCCGGGCTGTCCTCACCCAGTCCCGCTCCGCCAGGCGCGCCACCCGGTGCGGCAGCGCCGCGATTCCCGCGCCCGCGCACGCCGCGCGGACGAGCTCGCCCGGATCAGCATCCTCCGCGACGAGCGCAGTGAGCCGGCTCCGCCGCCAGCCGCGCGGCAGCTCCGCGCCGGGCCCCGCGAACAGCGCCTCCCCGGCGGCGGTCCCGGCGTCCGCGTCCGCCACATCCACGCTCGCCGCGCCGGCCTCGAGCAGCGCCTCGCTCAACGGCTCGACGAGACGATCCTCGACCTCGAGCGAGACGGAGAGCCAGGCCATAACGGGACGATTCGTGATACGCGATTCAGGATTCGCGATTCAGGACTCAGCGAGAATACCAGACCCGAGTTCCCGCATCGCGCATCGCGCATCCCGCATCCGCCTGCCGCCTCACTCCTGGCGGGCCAGTCTGGCGAGCTTCTCCTCCAGATAGTGGATGCTCGCGCCCCCGCGCAGGAATGCGGCGTCGCGCAGCAGTTCCTGGTGCAGCGGGATGTTGGTCTTGATGCCCTCGATCACGGTCTCCGAGAGCGCGATGTTGAGCCGCGCGATCGCCTGCTCCCGGGTATCGCCGTAGGCGATGATCTTGCCGACCAGCGAGTCGTAGTGCGGCGGCACGAAGTAGCCGTTGTAGGCATGGGAGTCGACGCGGATGCCGGGGCCGCCGGGCATGTGGTAGGAAGTGATGCGGCCCGGCGAGGGCGTGAAGCGGTACGGGTCCTCGGCGTTGATGCGGCACTCGATGGCGTGCCCGCGGAACTGCACGTCGCGCTGTCTCAGCGGCAGCTTCTGCCCCGCCGCGATGCGAATCTGCAGCTGCACGATGTCGAGCCCGGTGATCATCTCGGTCACGGGGTGCTCGACCTGCAGCCGCGTGTTGATTTCGATGAAGTAGAATTCGCCCTGGTTGTAGAGGAACTCGAATGTGCCCGCCCCCTCGTAGCCGATCTTGCGGCAGGCATCGGCACAGCGTTCGGCGGTGCGAATGCGGCTGCGCGAGTTGAGGTGCATCGCCGGCGCCTCCTCGAGCACTTTCTGGTGCAGCCGCTGCATCGAGCAGTCGCGCTCCCCGAGATGGATCGCGTTGCGGAACCGGTCCGCCAGCACCTGGAACTCGATGTGGCGCGGGTTCTCCAGGTACTTCTCGACGTAGACGGCGGCATTGCCGAATGCGGCCTGCGCTTCGGTGCGGGTCGTCTGCACCGCGGTGAGCAGGGCCGCCTCGGTGTGCACGACGCGCATCCCGCGCCCGCCGCCCCCGCCCGCCGCCTTGATGATCACGGGATAGCCGACCGAGCGCGCGATCTTCATCACGTCGTTCGGCTCCTGCGGCAACGGCTCGTCCACTCCGGGCACCACCGGCAGGCCCGCCTTCTTCATGGCGTTCTTCGCGCTCACCTTGTCGCCGAGCAGCCGGATCGTCTCGGCCTTCGGCCCGATGAACACGAAGCCGCTCTGCTCGACGCGCTCCGCGAAGTCGGCGTTCTCGGCGAGGAAGCCCCAGCCGGGATGGATGGCCTCCGCGTCGGTCACCTCGGCGGCGCTGATGATCGCGGGGACGTTGAGGTAGCTCCCCGCGGAGGGCGCGGGGCCGATGCACACCGACTCGTCGGCGAGCTTGACGTACTTCGCGTCGCGGTCCGCCTCCGAGTGCACGACCACGGTCTTGATGCCGAGCTCGCGGCACGCGCGCTGGATGCGCAGCGCCACTTCACCGCGGTTGGCGATCAGGATCTTTTCGAACATTTACCGAGCGGCGTGAATGGTGAATGGTGGATGGTGAGTGGACTGCAGCGTGACAGCGGGTCGGAAAACCGGCGCTTCTTCGACTCAGCACTCACTGCTCACCGCTCACGCCTTTCAACTGAGGATAAAGAGCGGCTCGCCGTATTCGACCGGTTGCCCGTTTTCCACCAGGACCGCCTTCACCACGCCGTCACGGTCGGCTTCGATCTCGTTCAGGAGCTTCATCGCCTCGATAATGCACAGCGTTTCGCCCGCCTTGACCGATTGCCCGAGCTCCACGAAGGGCTTTGCGCCGGGCGCGGACGAGCGGTAGAAGGTGCCGACCATCGGCGAGCGGATGACGTGGCCCTCGGCGGGGGCCGCCTCGCCCTCCACCGGCGCGGCGGGCGCGGCGGGCGCCGCCGGCGCCCCTGGCGGCAGCGTCACCGCCTGGGTCGCCGGCACGGACGGGGGCGCCGCCGCCGGTATCCCGCGGCTGATCCGCACCTTTTCCTCGCCCTCGGTGATCTCGAGCTCCGCGATGCCCGACTGCTGGACCAGATCGATCAGCGTCTTCAGCTTGCGCAGGTCCACCGCTATGCCTCCCCTGGGTGCTGGAGGGCGAACTCGAGCGCAAGCTCATAGCCCTTCGCCCCGAGCCCGCTCACGACGCCGACCGCCAGGTCGCTGAAATACGACTGGCGCCGGAACGGCTCGCGCGCGAAGACGTTTGAAAGATGCACCTCGACGAAGGGAATGCCCACGGCCGCCAGCGCATCGCGCATCGCCACGCTGGTATGGGTGTACGCGGCGGGGTTGATGATGATGAAGTCCACCGCATCCCTGCCCGCCTGCTGGATGCGCTCCACCAGCTCGGACTCCGAATTGCTCTGGCAGGCAGCGAGCCGCACTCCCGCCTCGGCGGCGCGGTTTGCAAGCCGTGCGTGGATCGCATCGAGGGTGTCCCGGCCGTAGAACTCCGTTTCCCGCGATCCCAGCAGGTTCAGGTTCGGACCGTTGATAACCAGTATGTTCTTGGCGCCCGCCATGGCGTAAATTCAGCTGCGCCCGCTGCCAAAGGTCAACCTGGGGCGGGGCTTGTCGCTTTTTGGAGGCGTCAAGTTACCCTAAATTAGGCGCTTTTGTCCACAGATTTCCAGAAGTTAGGGAATGAAACGCCGCGGAGCAGCCCAAAAACAGGTAAGGCACGCTCCGAGCCCCTCCGTGGATGACTTTTGATTCCGCCGGGCAGCGCGGAATCGCATCGAGGGGAGCAAGTCGCCCCAACTCGAGGCGCAATCCTCACGAAGAAGCCCGCGGATGCGGCGGACTTTTCCGGAATTACCGGGCGTTGCTCTCCGGATCGGCTCGGAGCAGCGGTTCGACCAAGGCTTCGAGCCGGGGCTCCTTGAGCGCCCCGAGTTCACTGGCTGCGACCCTGCCCGAACGGCCGATGATCAACGTGTGCGGCAGCACCCCGGCGCGATTGCCGGCCCGGCGCACCAGTTCCAGGGTCTCCAGGCCTCCAAGCAGCAGGGGGTAGTTGATCTGGAATTCGCGGGCGAACTCGGCCACTGGCCCGGCGTGGTCGATGGCGATGCCGACGAACTGGAGGCCCTGGCCACCGTAGCGCTCCTGCATGCGCACGAAGACGGGAATCTCCTCCCGGCAGGGGGCGCACCAGGTCGCCCAGAAATTGACCACCAGCACCCGTCCGCGCCAGGGCGCGAGGGTCTGGACGCCGCCCGTGAGGTCAGTGAGGCGCGCCGCGAATACCGCTTCGGCGATCGCGCCGGGCTCTTCCCGCCCGGCAATGGAGCTCCCCGCCCACCACCGGTTCAGGGCGTAGCCCACGGCAGCCGAAGCGATCGCCACCGCGACGAAGAGCGCGACGGCGCGGCCCCGTGTCACCGGAGGCTCAAGACCTCGTCCAGCAGCGCGGCGAACTTGTCCGCGGACTGGAACCCGATCACGCGCAAGCCCTCGATCTCGCGCCCGGCGCGGTCAAAGAAGATGATCCCGGGCGGCCCGAAGAGGCGAAAGCGCCGGAGGAGCGCGACCTGCTCGGCGTTGTTGGCGGTGACATCGGCCTGCAGCAGGAGCATCTCCCGCATGCGCGCCCGCACGCCCGCGTCGCTGAACGTGTAGCGCTCCATCTCCTTGCACGAGACGCACCAGTCGGCATAGAAATCGAGCATCACCGGGCGGCCCGCCGCCGCCTGCACGCGCGCTTCGAGCTCGGCGAGGTTGTTGACCGGCTCGAATGGCGCGGCCGCGGCCTCGCCCGCCCCGAGCCGCAGGCCGGAGAGCGGCTGCAGCAGGTCGCGGCTGCCGGAGAGCGCCCCGATCAGGAACGCGATGCCCGCCACCAGTGCGATCACGCCGATTCCCTTGCCGAGCTTCTCGAAGCCGCGCGCGTGAGCCGGCAGCGGGTCGATCGCGCGCAGATAGATCGCGGTGACGACGAGAAGAGCGCCCCACGCCAGCATTTGCACCGCCGCCGGCGCGAGGGGCGAGACGAGATAGATCGCCACCCCCAGCAGCACCACGCCGAAGAAGCGTTTGACCGTTTCCATCCACGGGCCGGCCTTGGGCAGCAGCGCTCCGGCGGACGCGCCCACCGCGAGCAGCGGCGCGCCCATGCCGAGCGCCAGCGCGAACAGCGCCGCGCCCCCGAGCGCAACGTCGCCGCTCTGGCTGATATAGAGCAGCGCGCCGGCGAGCGGGGCCGCCATGCACGGCCCCACGATGAGCGCCGAGAGCACCCCCATCACGAAGACGCTCGCGGCGTGCCCGCCCTTGATGCGCCCGCTCGCTTCCGCGATCCTCGACTGCAGGGCAACCGGCAGCTGCAGCTCATAGAAGCCGAACATCGCGAGCGCGAGCGCCACGAACACGGCCGCGAACCCGCCCAGCACCCACGGGTTCTGCAGCGCGGCCGAGAGCATGGCGCCCGACAATGCCGCCGCGATCCCCGCGATCGCGTACGCGATCGCCATGCCGAGCACGTAGGCCGCCGCGAGCAGGAAGCCGCGCGTGCGGGTGACGTGGGCGCCGCCGCCCACGATGACGCCGGAGAGGATCGGCACCATCGGCAGCACGCAGGGGGTGAACGAGAGCAGCAGGCCAAAGCCGAAGAAGCTCGCCACGACCAGCCAGAAGCCGCTCGCGAACAGCGCCGCAATGCTCCGGTCGTCGCCGGGCGCCGCGCCCGCGAAGAGCTGGAACGGGGCGTCGCCCCGCGTCGCGCCCGCGGTCAAGGCCGCGAGCTTGAGCTCGGCTTTCTGTTCCTGGGGCACGTAGCACACGCCGACATCGGCGCAGCCCTGCGAAACCGCGGTGAGCGTGAGCGCCGGCACGCCCGCACCATCGAGCTCGAACGGCACGACGATCGTCAAATCACCGCGGTAGGTCTCCATTTCACCGAAGAACTCGTCGCGCGTCATCTTGCCTCGCGGCAGCCGCGGCGCGCCGAGCTTCACGCCTTCCGGCGCGGCGGAGAAGCGGAATTTGTCGCGGTACAGGTAGTAGCCCGGGGCGATGCGGTAGCCCACCTCGATCGAGCGGGCGTCCTTCAGGCGCGCGGCGAACTGGAACGCCTTCTCCGGCTCGAGCAGCTGCGGCTCGGCGCCGTGCGCGATCGCTGAGGCGGTGAGCAGGGCTGCGAGAAAAAAACGCATGATGAGTGACATTCGGCCGGTCTTCTCCTGCGTCCTCCGCGTCCCCGGCGGTGAGAGCTGGTCGATCAGCCGATGGAGATCGTGGTCTCCGCGCTCACCCATTCGAGGTAATCCGCGAGACCGCGCACGACTGGGACCGCGATGATTTCCGGAAGTTCATGGGGGTGAAGCTCGCCGATCGCTGCCTCCAGCTCCGGGTAGAGCGCCGCCCGCGTCTTGATCAGCACCGGCGTTTCGCCCGCCTTCTCCACCACCCCCTTCCAGCGATAGACCGAAGTGCAATCCGCGAGCACGTTCACGCAGGCCGCGAGCTTGCGCGCGACGAGCTCCTGCGCGAGCTTCAGCGCCGCGGCGCGGTCCGGCAGGTTGGTGATGACGACGATCGCTTCATCCATAGGAAAGGCGTGACTCGTGATCGATGGCGTGAAATGCGGGTGGCGGGAAAAGGGGCTTGTCGCTTCAAGATGCAAGTCCCCAGGACCGAGTCCCGCTTCTCCTCAATTCCGAATGCCGAATCCCGGATCCCGAAGCCCGCATGGTTACGCCTCACTCCGGTCTTCCCCCGCCTTGCTCGCTTGGCGCGTGGCGGCGAGGCCGTGGCGCACGGTGGGATAGCGCAGCCTCATCCGCAGCTCCTGCTTGAGGCGGCGATTGACGAGGCGGCGCGACTCATCCATGAACGAGAGCTGGGCGGGCGGGATCACGCGGCCCGCTTCGGCCCGGGTGACGCGCGGGGGGCGCGGCAGGCCGAACTGCTCCGCCACGAGATCGAAATAATCGCCCATGCGGATCGGCGCGTCGTCGGCCGCGTTGTACATGCGGCCCGGGCCGCCGCGATACAGCGCCGCGACCACGATGCGCGCAAGGTCTTCGGCGTGGACGTGGTTCACGTAGGCGTCCTCCTCCGGCGCGAGCGCCGGGGTGCCGCGCGTCAGCCGCGCGAGCGGCAGGCGGTCGGCCGCGTAGATTCCCGGCACGCGCAGGATCGCCACCCGCACCCCGCTGCGCCGTCCCCATTCGCGCAGCTGGCGCTCGGCGTCCGCCCGGCGGCGCGCGCGCTCGGTCTGCGGGTGCGGCGGGCGCGTTTCGGCCACGAGCTCGCCGCGGCAATCGCCATAGACGCCGCTCGTGCTGATATAGACGAGTTGCTGTGGTAGACTGCTGCCCCGCGCGAGCGCCGCGATGAGGTGCGTGGTGCGCGTGTCGCGCGCGCCGCGATCGGGCGGCGGCGCGAAATGGACGACGTCATGGGCGAGCCCGGCGAGCGCCGCGAGCGAGTCGGGTTGATCGAGGTCCCCCCGGACGGGAGTCACGCCGAGCGCCCGCAGGGCCGCGAACTGCCCCGGGTCGCGCGCCAGGGCATAGATGCGATAGCGGCCCCGCAGCAGCGGCATCATGCGCTGCGCGACGTCGCCGCAACCGACAATGAGCAGGCGCTTCATAGGCGGATTTTAGCCGAAAGCCGGCCCATAAACCCAGCGTCCGCACGGGAACCGCGGACAAACGCCGATCGAGCCACGAGTCACCAGTCACGAGTCACGAGTCACGCTTTTTTGGATTTGGCATGCCGCACAAGGTCACGATCAAGCCGAGCAACCATGAGTTCACCGTGGGGGAGGGCGAGTCCGTGCTCGAGGCCGCGCTGCGCGAAGGCTTCGTCATCGCCTACGGCTGCCGCAACGGCGCCTGCGGCACGTGCAAGGGCAAGCTGCTGGATGGCCGGGTCGATTACGGCCACTACCAGGAACACGCCCTGCCCGACGCGGAAAAGGCAGCCGGCATGGCGCTGTTCTGCCAGGCGCGGCCGCTCACGGACATCGCGATCGAGGTGCGCGAGATCGGCGGCGTCAAGGACATCCCGATCAAGCGGCTGCCCACCCGCGTGCACAGGATGGAGCGCATCGCGCCCGATGTCATGGTGCTCTGCCTCAAGCTTCCCGCCCACGAGCGGCTGCAGTTCCTCGCCGGGCAGTACATCGATCTCATCCTCACCAAGGAGATCCGCCGCAGCTTCTCGATGGCGAACGCGCCTCATGATGACGCGTACCTCGAGCTGCATCTTCGCAACTACGGCGGCCCGTTCAGCCAGCACGTGTTCGGCAAGATGAAGGAGAAGGACATCCTGCGCTTTGAAGGACCGTTCGGCGTCTTCTTCCTGCGCGAGGAGAGCGAGAAGCCCGTGATCCTGCTTGCGAGCGGCACGGGCTTCGCGCCGATCAAGGCGATGATCGAGCACGCGCGGCACACCGGCATCACCCGTCCGATGACGCTCTACTGGGGCGGGCGCGTGCGCGCCGATCTCTACATGAACCATCTCCCCGAGAGGTGGCAGCGCGAGAACGGGCTCACCTACGTGCCGGTGCTCTCGGAGGCGCTGCCCTCCGACAACTGGGCGGGCCGCACCGGCTTCGTGCACCGCGCGGTGATGGAGGATTTTCCCGACCTCTCCGGCTACCAGGTCTACGCCTGCGGCGCGCCGGTGATGGTGGAAGCGGCGCACCAGGATTTCACTTCCCGGTGCGGGCTGCCGGAAGAGGAGTTCTTCTCCGACTCCTTCACGCCCTCGGTGCCCGAGAACCCGTGAGACGAGGGATGAGGGCGGAGGGATGAGCGGTGAGGGGTATCCCGAAGGATGAAGGCAGAAGGATGAAGGATGACCGAGGGCGTACCCCGCATGCCGCCCCTGGCGTTGTCGTCGCGACCTTGAATGTCAATTTCTCCGCGTCCTCGGCGTCCTCCCCGTCAGAGGCCGTGCCTCTAACGGGGTCCTCCGCGGTTCAGCTTTTTCTTTGATTCGTTCTTCCTTGGCGTCCTGGCGGCTAATTTACAGTGGGGTGCGGCGGCGGCCCCCGGTCACCGTCTTCAGCTGCGCCAGCGCGAGCTCGAGGCTCTCGCGGTAGTGCCGGCGCGCCGCCTCCGCGTTGCCGAGCTTCTCGTGCAGCTGCGCCGCCGCGAGATGCGCCGAGTGGGTCGGCTCGACCGCGATGCTCGCCTCGAGGTAGCTTTGCGCCTTGCCCCACAGCTCGCGCTCGGCGCACAGGCGTCCCAGCGTCAGCAGCAGCACCGCGTCCTCGGCGTGGTCCTTGAGCCAGGTTTCCGCGCGCTCGATGCGTCTCACGGTGTCGCCGCCCGCGCACTCCGCGTAGAGCCCCACCAGCTCGCTGTCCCAGCCCGCCTCGAGGGCTTCCTCGATGATGCGGTGCGCCCGCTCGCAACCCCCGAGCGCGACGAAGCATTGCGCCGCGGCGGCCGCGACCCGGCTGTCGGTGCGCTCCCCGCCCGGCACTTTCTGCCACGCCTCGTTGAGCGCGTGGGCGTCGAGCGCCTTGTGCTTGAGGTTCTCCGCCAGCGCGTAGCGGCGGATCTGCGCCGCCTGCGCCGCATCGAACACGTTGCGCTTCCGGAGCTCGTCCAGCAAACCCAGCACCTGCTCCCAGTTGCGCAGCTCCCGCTGGGCCCTCAGCTCCAGCCGCAGCGCCGCGGTGTGCTTGCGCGGCAGCTGCTTGAGGAGGTTCAACGCTTCCTGGTGGCGGCGCTCATCGAGCAGCAACTCCGCTTCCGTCACGACCCGCACGACGTCGTCGCCGGCGGCAGCCGCGGCGCGCGCGAGATAAGCGTCGCGTCTTTCGTAGGCGCGCAGCTCGTGCGCCGCGCGCGCCGCCAGCACCGCCGACAGGCTCGCCTGCTCGCCCGATTCGAGCGAGCTCGCCGCCGCCTTTTCCGCGCGGCCGTAGCGCCCGGCGAAGTACTCGTGCAGCGCATCGAGCAGGGCGGACCTCGCCTGCTCGCGGCGGCGCGCCAGGCGGTACTCGCGCACCCGGCGGGGCAGCCGCACCGTCGCCGAGAGGACGCGCGCCGCCGCGTAGAACACGGCAAAGCCCGCGGCGAGCAGCACGAGAGCCGCGTTGAGCGAGAGCTCGACGCGGTAGCCCGGCAGCCCGAGCAGCACGTAGCCCGTGTTGTAGCGGGCCGCGAGCGTCAGCCCGACCGCAGTCGCGACGATGGCGATGATCCAGACGAGCGCCTTCACGGGTCGCCGGTCAACGCGCGCTGCGGGCGCGGGAGAGCCGCACGTTGCGCATCGCTTCCAGCGTGGCGGAAATGTCCGGCACCTCGAGGCTCACCTCGGCTTCGTGCAGGTTGCGCAGCGTCGCCATGGCGTGGGCCACGCCGTTGTCGCGGGTGTCGTAGTAGCGCCCGAGCCACTCGCGCGCGGCCTTGAGATCCGCCCGGTAGCTCGTGCCGTCGCGCGCGAGCAGCGCAAGCCGCGCGCCGGCGAGCCGCAGCTTCAGGTTCTCGCGCAGGAAAAACGCCTGGGACGGCGCGAGCAGGGGCGCCTCTGGCCGCTCCACTTGCCGCACCCGCACGAGCTGCTTGAGTTCGGCCCATGTCTCGCGCCAGAAACGCGTCCACGGGCTGCCCTCGATCTCGTTTGCCGCGGCCGGCGGCTCCCCCTGAGGCCGCGCATCCATCGCGAGCGGCAGTTTGTCCACCTGCGCGATGAGGCTGTCGAGCCGCACGCTGATCGCCAGCGTGTCGACGTGCGGAAGCGCCTTCAACCGCTCGATGTCGCGGTTCACCGCCTTGCGCAAGCCGGCGAGCTGGGGCCGGTTCAGGCGCTGCAGCCGCGCGTCCGCCGTTTGCAGCGCGATCAGCGCCGCCTTGATGTTGCCGGCGAGGGCAAGCTGCTGGCTCGCCATGGCGAGCGACTGCTCGATCTCGGCGAACGCCCAGTCGTCGCGGTTGCGCGAGAGCTCCTGGTAGAGCGCCTCGAGCGCGATCTGCTGATTCTGCGATTCGGCGAGCCGGGCGTCGAGCACGCCGAGCTTGACCTGCGCCTCGGCGACCGCCTCGCGCGCCTGCTCCGCGACGAGCCGGCTCTCCCGGTTCTGGGTGTCGGTGTCGGCGAGCTTCTTCGCGATCTCGTGCCGCAGCGCCGCGATCTCGCTGCGGCTGCCGTACCACTGCCAGGCGAAGAGCGCTGCGGCGAGCGCGGCGATCCCTGCCGCAGGAGCGGCCCCGCGCCACCAGGGCGCGCGCTGCGGCGCGGCGGCGTCCGCAGTGGCGGGCTCGGGCGCGGCGGCGGGCGGTGGGCTGTCCTGGGAGATTTCGCTCATACGGCAGGCATGACCGCGTCAGCCGATAGTATGGGGGCTGGCGCCCTTGAGCCGCAATAAAGCAATCTCACCCGAATCCGCGAGGGGTCAGGGCGTGAGGGCGACTCGACCCGCAAAGGCATGAGGGCGCGAGAGCGAAAGCGCCGGACGAGAGCTTCTTTACGGTTTACCGATCGCATGATCTCCCGGATTCTCGATTTTCCAGCCTCCCGATCTCACGATCTCCCGACCTCACGGATGTTTTCGACTCACGAATCACGCTTCCCGAAATGATCGATCAGGCCGGCGATGAGCCCTTCGTCGCCGGCTTCGGTCACGATCACGGTCGCGAGCCCCAGGCCGCGCGCAACCTCGGCGATGCGCGGGTGCGGCACGAACACCGGCGTCTTCTTGAGCCAGGCGCGGCCGAGCGCGCCCACCCGTTCGAACAGGTTGTGCAGCCCTTCGCTGCTCGTCACCGTGATCGCGTCGAGCTCGTCGCGCGCCCAGGCTTTCAGGAGCGGCGCGGCGTCGAGGTCGGGCGCGCCCCGGCGGTAGCATTCCGCATACTCGACCCGCGCGCCGCGCGCTTTGAGCGTGTCGCCGAGGAGCTCGCGCCCGCCTTCCCCGCGGAAGATCACCACGCGCTTGCCGCCCATTGCCTGCAGCTGCGGCAGCGCGAGCAGCGCTTCGCTCTCGAAGCGGCGCGCCGGAGCGATCACCGCGGTGACGCCGAAGCGGGCAAGCTCCTTCACGCTGCCGGGGCCGATTGCGGCGACGGCGAGATTCGCCGGGAGCGCCCGGCGCGCGGTGATGAGATTCATCGCCTTGCTGACCGCGTTGGGGCTGATGAAGATGGCGAGATCGAAGTCCTCGAGCCGGTCGATCAGCGCAATGAGCGGCTTCAGGTCCGCGACGTCGCGGATTTCCAGCACGGGGAAGAGAATCGGGTTGCCACCGGCGGCACGGATGAGCTCCGCGAGCTCGCGCGCCTGGTGCGCCGGCCGCGTCACGACGATGTTTTTCCCCCTCAGTGGCCGATCCGTCATGACCGCAATCCCAGGGGGATCTCGATCGTGAGCGCGCCGCAGATGCCGGGGAAAAACATACGGGAATCAAATCCGGCTGGTTTTCATCTTCCCCGGCGCCTTGGCGTCTTATATGGACGCCCCCCGCTTGGCAAGTGATTTTCTTGGTGTGGACAGAGTGGTAAGGGCTGCAGTCTTATATCCGGCCTCGGTATGCAGGCTCGGTGGATAAGCCTGCGGGCACA
>Ga0073934_10007555_pt1 | contig 15039 bp, 11 predicted proteins | sample LarsenN4metaG_FD_76834 | JGI IMG/M metagenome (GOLD analysis project Ga0073934, IMG submission 76834) | Hot spring sediment bacterial and archeal communities from British Columbia, Canada, to study Microbial Dark Matter (Phase II) - Larsen... ...
CGGGAATCCTCCCCGCATCGTCCCCGCGATGAGGTAGATGCCGCCGGCGCCGAGCGCCCCGAGCACGACCAGCGCCTGCGCGAGCCCGCGGACGAACTGCTGGAAGGGGAGCGAGAAGAGGTAGAAGGACACGTCGTAGCCGAGCACCGGGTCCGCCTGATCGAACGACGCGGCGTGACGCCAGGTGAGCCAGGTAGTCCAGCGGCCGGAGGCATACAGCCCGATCAGCACCGCCGCGACCACGGCGATGCCCATGACGAGCGTCCGCAGCTGCTGGCGACCCGGCAGGACGACTTCGATCCCTTCGCGTGTCGTGAAAACCGGGCGCACGTCGCCGATGGCGCGGAGCGCCAAGCTCAGGTTGCCCGCGAGCCACAAGGCGGACAGGGCGAACACCGCGGTGAACAGCGTGGTCTGCGCCGCCAGGATCGTGGTGAACACCTGCCGGTACCCGGTCTCGCCGAACCAGAGCCAGTCGGTGTAATAGGCGAGGAGCGACGGCCCGCCGAAGAACAGCAGGGCTGCGATCGCGAGGACGGTCAATCGAAGAGGTCGTCGAGGCATCACTCGTACCGGGCGCGCGCCGTGTCGAGATCGCGCCGGATATCTGCGGCCAGCGAGCGCGGCGACACGACGCGCGCGAACGGCCCCCAGCTGAGAATCCAGCTGCGCAGGGCCCAGTCATGGCAGACGTGCATCGTCAGCAGAAGCGCGCCGTCTTCGGTGTCCCGCACCTCCTGCGAGGGGTGCCACACGCGGGCGCGGACGTACGGGGCGATCGACGCCTCGAAGGCGATCTCGACCCGCGCCGCCGGACCCGAGTGCACCCCCAGGGAGTTGGCGAAGATGTCCTCGGGCATCTCCCGGGGAGGCGGGAAGGTCTGCTTCTCGAGCGAGACCGACTTGATGCGGTCGATGGCGAACGTGCGGATGTTGCGGTACGCCGGCACGTACGCGATGAGGTAATGCCCGCCGTGCGCGAACGCCAGACGGTAGGGGTGCACGACATAGTCCTTGACGGCGCCGCTCGAGACCGAGTGGTAGCGCATCGTCGCGACCCGGAAGTGCAGTGTCGCCTCGAGCAGCCTGTCCACGACATCCGAGGACGCGTCGCTGCCGCGGGCGCGCGGGCCGGGCTTGGTCGCCAGCACCGCCGGAAGGCGATCGAGGAACTGCCGCATGCGCGGCGACAAGGCGCCCTGCAGGCGCTCGAACGCGTGCGTGAGATCCCGCTGGAACGGCGTTCCCCCAATCGACTCGAGTAGGTTCCGACTGAGATACAGCGCGCACAGCTCGGCGAGCGTGAAGCCAGTGTCGAGTCCCCGCAACGCCTGGCCGTCCAGGCGCCACCGCACCCGTCCGTCCTCGTCGCGCGTGTCGTACAGCGGGAAGCCGGCCTCCTGAAGCGCGGCCAGATCGCGGCGGATCGTCCGCGACGTGACCTCCAGCTCGCGCGCCAGCGCGTCAATCTGAACGCCGTGGCGCGTCGCTTCGAGTGCGTGGAGCACCTTCCACTGCCGGATGACCTCCTGGTTCCGGGGCACACTTCATCCTAAGGCCTTTTCGCTCCCGGCCGCGCGCCGGCGCTGCGGTAACATGAAGACCGGCATGAACCTGAACACATTCGCACTGATGTCGATCCTCATCGCAGCCGCCGCCTCGCCCGGCGCCCAGGCGCCGGCGCCGAAGCCGGCCGAGAAGCCTGTCGAGGAGAAGCCCGCGGCCCCGGCGGACCGGGAATGGGAAGGCGAGAAGCCGGTCGTGACCCGGCGTTCCGTGCGGGCCGGCGGACGAACGTTGAACTACACCGTCACGACCGGCATGATGCCGATTCGAAACGCCGCCGGCGACGTCGAGGCGCGCATGTTCTTCATGGCGTACACGCTCGACCAGCCGGCCGACGCGGCCCGGCGCCCGCTGATGTTCTCGTTCAACGGCGGACCCGGGTCATCCTCCGTGTGGCTGCACCTGGGCGCCCTCGGGCCGCGCCGCGTCCGGATGCTCGACGACGGCGGGCTGCCGCCGGCGCCGTACGAGCTGGTGGACAACGAGTATACGTGGCTCGATCAGACCGACCTCGTGTTCATCGACCCCGTCGGGACGGGCTACAGCCGCGCGGTGACGCCCGATCTCGGGAAGAAGTTCTTCGGGCTGAAAGGCGACGTCGAATCGGTGGGAGAGTTCATCCGCCTGTACCTGACGAAGTTCGAGCGCTGGACGTCGCCGCTGTTTCTCGTGGGCGAGAGCTACGGCACGACGCGGGCGTCGGCGCTCTCGGGCTACCTGATCGACAAGGGAATCGCCTTCAACGGCATCCTCCTCATCTCGTCGATCATGAACTTCCAGACCGTCGGATTCGACGACGGCAACGATCTGCCGTACGCGGTGCACCTGCCCACCTACAGCGCGATCGCCTGGTATCACAAGAAGCTGCCACCCGACCTTCAGAAGGATCTGCGGAAGACGCTGGCCGAAGTGGAGGCGTGGGTCACCAACGAGTACCAGGTGGCGCTGGCCAAGGGCGATACGCTCACGGCTGCCGAACGTCAGGCGACGCTCGAAAAACTGGCGCGCTATACGGGCCTCAGCCGCGAGTACCTCGAGCAGACCGATCTGCGCGTCGAGATCATGCGCTTCTGCAAGGAGCTGCTGCGATCGGAGAAGAAGACGGTCGGCCGGCTCGACGGGCGATTCACCGGCGTCGACGAATACGCACGCGGCGAGCGCCCCGAGTTCGATCCCAGCATGGCCGCCATCCGGCCGCCGTACACCGCAGCCATGAACGACTACGTGCGGCGTGAGCTCGGGTACAAGAGCGAGAGCGAGTACTACATTCTCGGCGGCGGCATCGGCCCGTGGGACTGGGGGCGCGACAACGAGTACGCCGACACCGCCGAGCCGCTGCGGGCGGCGTTCGCGAAGAACCCCTGGATGAAGCTGTTCATCGCGTACGGCTACTACGACCTGGCCACGCCGTACTTTGCGGCACGATACACGCTCTCACACATGAACCTGGCCCCCGGCCTCCGGAAGAACGTCACCGAGGCCTATTACGAAGCGGGGCACATGATGTACGTGGACGTTCGGGAGCTCGCGAAGCTGAAGCGGGACGTCAGCGCGTTCCTGGCCGACGCGCTGCGACGGCCGGCGGCGCCGCCCACGTCGGGCCGGTGAACCTCCGGGCGCGGCGGCGACTCAGTCGTCGCGCCCTTTCGCCCTTCGAATCTCCCGCCGCCGCCGTCGATCGGTGCCCGCCGATGCGGCGGCGGCGCGATAGAGGCGCGCCAGCCGGCGGGCCTCGACCTCCTCGGGTGTGGGCGCCGGCGTGACATCGACGTACAGCGTGCGCGCGTCAGCCTTGCGTACGTGCGTGGCCAGAACGCCGCGGACGACGACCGTCTGATGCTGGCCGAAGCCACGGCTGATGCGGACCGTATCGCCTTCGCGCACGACCCGGTGTGCCTTCGCGCGGTCGCCGTTGACCGCAACCTTGCCGCTTTCGCACGCGCGCTTCGCCTCGGAGCGCGTCTTGAACAGGCACGCGACGTCGAGCCAGACGTCGAGACGAACGCTTTCGGGTGACGCCGTCAGATCAGAATCTCGACCTTGCCCTTGGCCTTCAGCGACTCGATGAACGCCTGCGTCTTCTGCTGGCGCTGCTGGTTCTGAAGGAACTGCTCGATCTGCGGCTTGACCTGTTCGAGCGGAACCGTTCGAGCCGCTTCCTTCTGCGCGAGCTTGATGATGTGAAAGCCGAACGGGGTCTCGACGACGTCGCTGACCTCGCCCGGCTTCAGGGCGAACGCCGCACGTTCGAACGCGCCGACCATCTGCCCCTGCTGGAAGAAACCGAGGTCGCCGCCGTTCGCCGCGCTCCCGGGGTCCTGCGAGTGCTGCTTCGCCAGCTCGGCGAAGTCCTTGCCGGCCTTCACCTGCGCCAGGATGTCGGCCGCTTTCTGGCGGGCGGCATCCTTCGTCTTCGCGTCGGCCTTCTCGTCGGTCCGGATGAGAATGTGGCTCGCGCGGACGCGTTCGCCCTGCCGGAACTTGTCGGGGTTGTCGCGGTAGAACGCGTCGATCTCCTGCGGCTGCACGGCCACCTTCGAATTCACCTCGGCCTCGAGCATCTTCGCCACGCGCATGTCGCTCTTCGCATCCTCGCGCAGCTGCTCCATGGTCATGCTCTGCTGCGCCAGCGCCTGCTTGAAGACGTCAGGCGAGGGGAACTGCTGCTGGATCTGCGCGATCCGCGCGTCGACCTCCGCATCGGCCACTTCGATCTGGCGCGCCTTCGTCTCCTGCATGAGCAGGCGGTAGGCGACCAGCTGATCGAGCACGCCGCGGTAGACGCGGTCGCGCTGGTCGGCCGGCACGGCGCCGCCCGCACGCCCCTCGATGTTCTTGATGGCCTTCTCGAACTCCACCTTGCCGATCGCCTCGCCGTTGACGCGTGCGAGGACGTCGGGCAGCTGGGCGGGAACGGGCTTCGGCGCAGCCTGGGCCGCCGCTGCCGGCTGCGTACCCGGCGCGGGCTGACCGGTCTGCGCCGATGCAGCGTTGTTCCGGGAGCACGCCGGCGCGGCGAGCACGAGGACGAGTGGCAGAACTCTCAACATCATGTCGTGATCGAATCCTGATTCTTGACCGGGTTAGTAATTCGGCGCGCGGCAAGCCCCCGTCGTGGTTCTCGACCAAGAATCAGGCATCAAGAATCACGAGCGTGAGTACAGGGTACGACGGCGGGAGAGACCGGTCAAACGGAGCCGACGAACGCGGGGCGCCGGCTAGTACTCGCCGCGGATCGACTTGCGTTCGAGTTCGAGCAGCCAGTCCTGGCTGACCGTCGCGGCGCCGCTGCGCCCCGCACGGCTTCGAATCCACGACACGACTGCCGCCAGTGCGGCCCACGTGGCCGCAAAGTTCGCCCGCATCACTGTCTTCGTCATATCGCTGCGCCCGAGCTGGGAATACATGAGCTCGTGGTTTGCCTCTTTTATCGGAATTCGAGGCCCGGCGCACAGTCTTTTTTGGGGGATCCGGCAAACTTTTTTGGGGCGGATGCCGCTCCGGACGGCGAACAACAGGCGATCCCTACCTGAGTACCTCCTCGAAGAACGCGAGCGCGCGAGGGTCCTTCGACTGCCCGAGCCAGAACATGGCCTGCCGTCGGACGGCGGTGTTGGGGTGGGTGCGGGCTATCTCGACCAGCCGGGGGATCCCCTGGCCGGCCGGAAGCTGTGACAGGGCAAATACGGCCCGCTTCTTCACGTCGGTCTCGGGATCCTCGCGGGCAGCGTCGGCGAGCACCCCTTCGATACGGCTGCTGGCTCGCTGGGAGAGCCAGAACAGCGCATCGCCTCTCACTCTGGCCTGCGCCGCGGTCCGGGCCAGGCGAATGAGCCTGGCGACCGCCTCGGGTGCCGCGTGCTGGGAAAGGGCGACCAGGGCGCCCTGGGCGGCTCTCCGCGAGGCCGAGTCGTCCTCTGCAAGCGACGCCAGGAATGAGACGCTTTCCGCGGCCGGAACCTTCGTGAGCCAGACGATCCCCCGGCCGCGTCCATCCAGCGGGCAATCGGCGGAAAAGATGCGCACGCGTTCGACGGCGCCCCCCTCGAGCCTGGCGAAGACGAAAAACGTTTCGGCTGGCTCGAGCGAGGTGCCGGCCGCCGGGTCGCGCCTCAGCACCGCGCCGCCGGCGCCGGGCTCGAGGCTGCAGGCGGCGCCGGGCGGGCGTGCGTCGGACCATCCTTCGCCGCAGCACATGCGGCTTTCCGGGTCCGCCGCCGCGGCCTCCCACGCGACCCACAGCGGCGCGGCCGCCGACTGCGCGATCTGCCGAACGGCAGCTCGGAGGCTTCCGTCGAGCCCCCGTTCGGTGACGCTGGCGTTGGACGCACGCGGCTGCGGATGTCCCGGAGCCGCCGCGAGGATCAGCGCCGCCGTGGCACACGCCCTCCATGCCGCGGGCGCTCGCCACGCGGTCACTTGAGCAGCTCCAGCAGGTAGTCCTGCACGACCTTCGAATTCGGCGCCATCAGTCCGAGCTTCTGCACGATCTCGGCCTTCAGCCTGGGGTCCGATTCCCTGCGGGCCAGCGCGACGAGCGCCTCCCCGTTGGTCTGGATGAACAGCGCCTCGATCACCGCGCGCTTGATGTCTTGGTCGGAGTCGGTCCCATAGATTTCGACGAGCGCCTGTCCCGTGCGCTGCGCGCCAATCAGCCCGAGGTTGCGTACGGCGGTGCGCCGCAACGTCGGGTTCGGCTCGCGCTTCGCCAGCTCGATGAGTCGCGTGGCATCGCCGCCGACGAACATGGCCTGGAGGATGCGGCGCTTCACATCCACGCTGGTTTCCTTCGCGTAGAGCTGCGAGAGCTCGGCGTGCGCTCCCATGACGCCCAGCTGCTGCACCGCTTCGGCGCGCAGTTCTGGCGCCTTCTCCCCGATCGCCGCCGCGAGCAGCCGGTCGCGCTCGCCGGCCACCATGAAGGCACGCAGGACGCGGCGCTTGATGTCGACATCAGTCGCCGCGTCGTAGATCTCCGACAGCAGCGCCCGGTTGTCGCGTCCTCCGTGCACGCCGAGATACTGGATGGCGCGCTCCTGCAGGTCCGGCAGCTGGGCGCCCTTCGCAATGTTGGCCAGCACGGCGCGCGCCCGCGGCGAGGCGCTCTGCGCGAGCACGAACAAGGCTCGCGCCTTGAGCTTTGGCGAAGCCGCTCCCTGGAGGAGCGATTCGAGCATCGGGACGGCGCGTTCGGGATCCGAATACTGCAATCCCTGGATGGCCAGCAGCTTCATCTCCTCGTCCGCCTGGGTCTCAGGCCGGACCGGCTGGCCGGTGTCCCGGCGCACCTCCACTTCGAGCGCTTTCGCCTGCTGGATGTAGCGGCTTGCCGGGAACGCTTTCGTCAGCTCCGCAATCGTCTGGAGCGCGTCAGCCCGTTGCCCCAGGCGATTCTGAGCGTACGCCTTCCAGTACAGCGCGGCATCGGCGCGAGCCCCTTTCATCTCTGCGACTCGCGCGAACCGCTCGACCGCCCGGTCCCATCGCCCTTCGTCCAGCGCCTCCTGCCCGTCGTCGTACAGCTCGGCCTGCCGTTCGAGGCGCGCCTGCTCGCGTTCGCGCTGGGCCTCCTCCCGCTCCCGCTCGCGCTGGGCGTCCTCCCGCTCGCGCGCGGAGCGGTCGCGCGCCGCGTCGGCCGCGGGCCGGGCGGCCGTTGGCGTGCAGAGTCCGATGGCGAGGATGAAAACCGACAGCAATCCTGGTGTCTTCATAACGTGGTGTCCTGTGCCCGCGCTCTGGCGGGCTCTTTCACGCGCTCCTGGAGTTGTCCGCGTATCACGCGGACCTTGAACAGCAGCCCGCGCGCGTCAATCCGCCGTCGCACGGCATCGAGGGCGTCACCCGACGAGGCCGGGCCGGCGCCGGCCATTTCAATCAGGACGCGCTCGAGCTCGTCGAGCACCTCCGCGACCGCCCGATCGCCGCTTGCCACTGCCGTGCGCCGGTACAGCCGGTTGGCGGCGACGAGCTCCTCGATGCGCTGCCGGCCGGCAGCGGCTTCGCCGGGATCCGGCGCGCTGACGAATTCGACGAGCGCGTTTTCGGAGCGAACGAGATGGTCGCCCAGATCCACCAGCAGGACGCGCTCGCGCAGCGGCGCGCCGGCGGCCGCCGCCTGCTGAACGGGCGCCGGGGGCGGCGACGAAAACCGGCCCGCCACGAACGCCGCGATCACGACGAGCGCCGCGGCGGCGCCCCAGGCGATGGCGCGGAACGGGACGCCTCCCAACCATGAACGGCGCCCTCCGAGGGGCCGATCCTCCACGAGATCGTCCGCGGCGCTCGCCGGTCTCGGCGCCTCCCGCACCGCACCTTCGAGACGCGCCCAGGTGCGCTGCTCGAAGAACGCATCGGGCTCCGGCACGGGCGCCGCATCGATCGCCGCCATGACGCGCTTCAACCGCGCGAAGCTCTCCCGGCAGACGGCGCAGGTCTCCAGGTGCGCGCACGCGCGCGCCTCGGCGGCCTCGGTCATCTCGCCGTAGTAGTGCAGCACGAGGTCGTCATCGGTGAGGTGCATGGTGGCTCCCGGCGTTCCGCGTTCCCGCATTCCTAGGTGACGAACGGCTCGAGGGCGAGCCGCATCTTCCGGACGGCCCGGAAGATGCTGTGTTTCGCCGCGTTCTCCCGGATGTTGAGCGCCCGGCTGATTTCGTCGATCGAGCGACCCTCGTAGTGCCGCATGACGAATGCCGCCCGCTCCAGCGGCGAGAGCCGTGTCATCGCCGCTCTGACCCGGTCGCCGACCTGCACGCTGGCCATGAGGCGCTCGGGAGAGACGCCCGCTTCGCCGGTGACCGGCCCGTGTGTCGATCCGAGTTGCTCCAACGTGTCGACCTCCTCGGCCTGTTCGCGTTTCGGCCGCGAGCGGAGCAGGTCCACCGAGCAGTTCCACGCAATCCGATGCAGCCAGGTTCCGAAGCTCGACCGATCCTCGACTCGATCGAGCTGGCGATAGGCCTTGAGGAAGGTCTCCTGGACCACGTCCTCGGCATCCGCCTGGTTTCCGGTGAGCCGGTACGCGACGTTGTAGACACTGCGGCTGTGGCGCTCCACGAGCACGCGGAAGGCCTCACTGTCACCGTCACGGGCCCTGGCGACCGTGGCGGCGTCACGCTCCGGCATCTGAAGCATTTGACGGGAGTTACGGCTGACGGTTAGCCGGGCGACAGTGTGCCACGCCGGCGCCCTGGCGGGAGGGGGCACGCAGGTCTTAGGGCTGAAGCCGGAAGTCGTGTCATGGCTTGTCCCCTCAGGGGCGGCAGGCGGCATCTGGCTGACCCGCTCCACGAACGAACCGGTCCGCACGTCGGTTTCACTGACGAGCCCCAGCACGTGGGCCGGCAGGTCCGGCGTTGTCACGAGCGTGGCGCGAGCGGGCACGACCGCCCGGTTGACGATGTTCTCGGGCTCGCCGATGTGTCCCGGGTAGCCGTAGCGGAGCAGGGCCTCCATGGCTTCACGCGAAACGCCTTCGACTCGCCTGCCGTTTTCCGCCGCCGATCGCGCAGGAACTGGTCCACGAGCATCGGAATGTCTTCGCGGCGCCTGCGGGGACGCGGGGCCTGCCGGATACGGGGCTTGACAGGAAGGCCGGCGGGGGAGCATGGTTCCCGGCTGGGAAATTTCCCTCGGGCGGAAGGAGACACGTATGAAGCGGCTGTTTCTGGCAGCGGTGGTGCTCCTGGCCGGCGCTGCCCCCCTCCTCGCACAGCAAGGGACGTCGGAGCTCCGTGGCCGTGTGGTCGACCAGCAGCAGGCGGCGCTTCCGGGCGTCACGATTACCGTGCGCAACCAGGAAAGCGGCCTCTTTCGAGAGACGGTGAGCGGTCCTGACGGGTCGTTCTTCCTCAGCGCGATGACTCCCGGCGTATACCAGATCGAGGCCACGCTGCAGGGCTTCAAGAAATATCAGCGGGGAGAGATCCGCCTGGAAGTCGGGCGCACCACGGCGATTGAGGTGCCGCTCGAAGTCGGCGCGATCCAGGAAGCCATCACCGTGACCGCCGAGGCGACGCTGGTGGACACGACGTCGAAGGAGATTGGCGGAAACGTCGGTGTCCAGGAGCTCTCCGACGTGCCGACCTTCAACCGGAACTTCACCGGGTATCTCGGGCTGCTTCCGGGCATCGTCGCCGGCACCTCGTCGAACTCGTTCGGCGCCGACTCCATCAACGTGAACGGGCAGACGGTGCGGAACGTGAACTACACGTTCGACGGCTCCAACAACAACGACACCTTCAACGCCGGGAACGGTGGTGCGCAGGCTCGTATTCCGGTCGAGGCGGTCCAGGAATTCCAGATGCTCACCAGCCAGTTCGACGCCGAATACGGCAACACGGCCGGGGGCATTGTCAATGCGGTCTCGCGCCAGGGCACCAATCAGTTCCGCGGCGCGGCGTTCGGATTCTTCCAGGACCATCGGACGGCGGCGAAGGACTACTTCGCGCGGACGCAGGACCTGGAGGAGGCCGAAACCAGCCAGAAGCAGTGGGGCGGCCGCATCGGCGGACCGATTATCCGCGACAAGGCGCACTTCTTCTTCAATCTCGAGCGCATCGAGTTCGACCAGGGCATCGCGGTGCAGATTCCGGCGCGCCCGGATCTGAGCACGAGCGACATCGAGCGCGTGCGCGTGTGGAACACGCTGCTGCGATTCGACCACCAGATCAATGCGAGCAACACGTGGGGCATCCGGTGGCTGCGCGAGACCTCGCCGCAGTTCAATCAGTACGACGCCACGAACTGGGGCCCCGGGCGGCAGCAGCAGGAGAGCGACGTCGACTGGACGCTGGTGGGGACGCTGAGCTCGGTGCTGGGCTCGACGAAGGTCAATACGTTCCGTCTGTCGGGCACGAGCGAAGACGTCTTCTTCGGGAATCCCCGCTGCGCGGAGCAGGGATGCGATCAGGCGGCGCTTCCGCCGCGTCTGGATTACCTCTCGTTCGAGACGCAGCAGAGTTCGCGCGCGAACCGGCGCTACGACGTGGCGGTCGCGATGGACGAGACGTTCGCCTGGTTTGTGCCCGGACGGCGCGGCGACCACGACCTGAAGTTCGGCACGAACTACATCTGGGCCTCGCTGCGATTCCAGAACGCCACCGATCAGAACGGCACGTTCGTCTTCTCGCACGACCTCGACTTCAATCCGGCCGACCCGCGCACCTACCCGGAGCGGCTGCAGATCCGCGTGCCCGGCGTCGACGATTTCTACATGAAAGGGCACTTCATCGGGCTGTTCGCGCAGGACAAGTGGAAGATGAACAACCGGATGACCCTCAGCCTCGGCGTGCGGTACGACCTGGAGATCCTTCCGACGCCGACGGAGAACCCGGCGTTCGGCGGCAGCGACGAGTATCCGGTCGACACCAACAACCTCTCGCCGCGGATTGGCTTCTCCTACGCGCTCGATGACGAGGGCACGTCGGTCGTGCGCGGCGGCTTCGGCGTGTTCTACCAGCGGACGCCGTTCACGTTCGCAACGAACTTCTTTTCGAACGGCATCGAGTCGAACTCGTTTCTCGTGCTGTTCCCGCTGACCAACGCCGACCCCGGACCCTCCCGCGGGCAGTTTCCGACCGACCCGATGCTGGTGAACGGGCCGACCGTGAACCGGACGCTGCTGAACGCGCTCTACCCGCCCGGCACGCGGCAGCGCAACCGGGGCGACGTCTGGTTCGACAATCCCGACCGGAAGCTCGCGTATTCGCGGCAGTACTCGGTTGGATACCAGCGGCAGCTCGGAGCCTCCATGGCGGTCACGGCCGACTACGTGCACTCCGAACAGCGCGATCTCTACATGCGGCGGAACCTGAACCCCGGCGCTCGTGTGAGCACTTCGCGGACGGGACGCGTGGTGCGTCCCGACCCGAACTTCGCGCAGAACGTGTGGGAGGTCGGGAACCACGGCCGTATCGACTACGACGCGCTGATGGTCGGGCTCGAAAAGCGGATGTCGCACGGTTTCAGCGGCCGTGTGTCGTACACGTTCTCGCGCGGACGCGGCAACGTGGACACCGGCAACAACGAGATCATCGACACGCAGGTCGGGGACAATCTCAATCTCGACCAGATGGAAGGGCCCACGAGCGTCGATCGGCCGCACATTCTCTCGGTCAACGGCACGTGGCGTGTGCCGCGCACGCGGGGGTTGCTGCTCAGCGGCGTGCTGCAGGCGCGCAGCGGCACGCCGATTACGCTGACCGACAGCAGCTTCGACTTGAATCAGAACGGGCGGTTCGAAGACGAGTACCTGCCACCCGGTACCTACTCGGGCAGCGGCGAGAATGCGTTCACCGTCGAGAACGAGGGCGGCCGTCGCGGCGCGCGCGGTCCGAATTACATGATTGCCAACCTGCGGGCAGGCTACCGGCTCGCCCTGCGCGGGCAGCAGACGCTCGACCTGTTTCTCGACCTGTTCAACATCACCAACCGCGCGAACTTCAGCCTGCCGACCGGCGACCGGCGCAGCGGCAATTTCCTGATCCTGCGGGAGCTGGAGGACGGTGTCACGCGGACGGCGCAGTTCAACGTCCGGTACACGTTCTGAGACGCGCTGCCGGTTTCAGCCAGGATGTCAACCCGCGCCGCCAGCCTGATGCTGGCGGCGTTTTTCTGTACCCGTGCGGCGGCCGTCCACTTTGCCGCGAAGCCGCAGAGTCGCGAGCGGCCGGCTCGCGCGAGCTGAGGCGCGCCAGTCGGAGGCGGAGCGCGGCGGCCATCCGGACCCGCCCTCGAACAGGTGAAGGTGGACGGGATCCGCGACGGCTACGGCATTCCCGTCGTCGCGGTGAGCGCGCCGGCCCACGAGCGGACGCGACCGGCGGCTCGGCGCGAACGGCCGAGTCCCGAAACGCGCTCGTTGCGAGTGTCGGGTCGCGATACACCTTCACGACTTCCGATCGGCGTCGTCGGAGCGCTCGTCGACGCGTTCGGTCTCGAGCGTCGGCCACTGCAGGCTGCAGCGCTGACATCGCCAGAGCCACACCGATTCGGTGCGATGTGTGAGGATGACGCGGGACGAGCCGCAGAGCGGGCAGCGCTCCCGTCGAGGTCTCGACTCGCGTGGCACGGGCGCGAGCCGTGCGAGCCGCGTGCCACTCTGCATGCGTGTGCTATACTTTTCCGGTTGTGCTCGCGCCAAAACGCGAGCCCAGCAGCACACCACATCCCACACCGGCCAGGTAGCTCAGTTGGTAGAGCACGTGACTGAAAATCACGGTGTCGCTGGTTCGATTCCGGCCCTGGCCACCATCGCTCGATAGATCGACCACGCGATTCAGCGATAGTCTCGGCGGCAGCCACATCAACGACAGGACGTCGCGACGCCATCGGATGGCTCGCGATCGACGCGGATAGTCAGTGTCAGTCGCTGATTGCCTGGATGCGGCCGTGGTCCTCGCGGTGGGATCGAGCAGATTCTGCCACCCTGATCCGATCTGTACTCGTACTCAGACCGGGGTCTGACCCCGGTCTGACCCCGGTCTGACCCCGGTCTGACCCCGGTCTGACCCCGGTCTGACCCCAAGTCAGTCTCGCTGCTCGCGACGATTTACGCCGCGCGGCGGCGCTGACCGTCGGGCCGGTTCGCCACGCGCTCGCGGATGATCCGTGCGAGGGTGGCGCTCGGCGTACGGCGTGCGACGACGGTGACGCCTGGCTGATCCGACGTCGCATCGGTTGCAGCAAGCTCGATGACCGGCGTGCCCGCGTCCGCGAGCATGGGAACGGCGCGCGTGTCCGGTCCGTCGACGATCAGCGCCGCGACTTGAAAGTTCTGCAGCAGACGCAGCGCGCGATCGACGCGGTCGACGCCAATCACGCCGACGCGATGGTCCTGCAGCCCCTCCACGCAGGCCGGCGCGGCGGGTCCGATGTACAGCACGGTCACGAGCGCGTCGTCGGACGACCTCGGCTCCATCTCGGGCACCCCCGAGCCGCTCAGGGGCAAAAGCAGTACCGAACCGTTTGCCCGCGACCTGGCCGGAAATCGCGCGCCGGGCTTACCGCGTGCGGAATGAGAGGGCCATGGAGGACAGCTCAGGCGCCGCCGGATCTCCGGCAGCCGACCCAGGCATCCGGCGGTCCGATCGAGTCCGGTGCCGGAGAACCGGCAGCGCCTTCGGCCTGCACCCCAATCTGCCGGGATTGGAAGTTGCACGTCTCCGCGCGCCGGAGATCCTCCATGCGCCACTGCCGCTGCTGGATGGCGCTCCTCCCGCTCGCGGCCATCGCTGCCCCGGCCGCCGCCCGCGCGCAGGACGTCGCCACGTTTTTCGAAGACAACTGCACCGCCTGCCACACCATTGGCGGCGGCGAGCAGGGCGGACCGGACCTGAACGGCAGCACCGACCGCCGCGATCGCGCCTGGCTGATTCGCTTCCTGCTCGATCCGGAAGGGGTCGTCGCCAGCGGCGACCCGTACGCCACCGCCCTCGTGGCGAAGTGGGAGGGCGCGGTCATGCCGCCAACCGAAGGGCTGACCGAGGATCTGGCGGCCGCGCTCGTGGACTACATCGCCCGCCAGTCGTCCGGAAGAGAAGCGGCACCGGCCGTCGAGGACCCGCCAGCCACGGCGGCCGACGTCGAGGGGGGCTACAACCTGTTCACGGGCCGCACGCGTCTGGCGAACGGCGGACCGCCGTGTTTCTCCTGCCATGATGCCGGCGTCGCGGACGCGCGCGGGGCCAGGCTCGGCCCCGGCCTCGCAGCGGCGAGCGGCCGGCTGGGCGGGCGCCGCGGCACCGCGGCCTGGCTTGCCCGTCCGCCAACCCCCATGATGCGCGCGCTCTACCGCCGCGCCAGCCTGACCGACGGTGAAGTGCGCGCGCTGGCGGCGCTGCTCGCGAGTGCCGAGCGCGAGGCGCTGGCGGCGGCGTGGATGCGGCCGCTGTGGCTGGGCCTCGGAGTGGGCGGACTGCTCCTGGCCCTCACGGCGTGTGGCGTGGTGTGGGGCGGGCGCCTCCGAAGCGTGCGCCGTCGGCTCGTGGCCGCGAGCGATGGAGGCGTGCGATGAGCAGGAAGTGGATTCTCGACGAGCGCAAGCCGGGCGTGCAGGACTGGGAGGCGATGTACCGGGATCGATGGCAGCACGACCGCGTCGTGCGAAGCACGCACGGGGTGAACTGCACCGGCGGCTGCAGCTGGCAGATCTACGTCAAGAACGGCATCGTCACGTGGGAGATGCAGGCGCTCGACTATCCCGAGATCGCACCGGACATCCCGCCGTACGAGCCGCGGGGATGCCAGCGCGGCATCTCGTACTCCTGGTATCTGTACAGTCCGCTGCGCGTGAAGTATCCGTACGTCCGGGGCGTCCTGCTGGACCTGTGGAACAAGGCGCGTGCGGTGCATGCCGACCCGGTGCACGCCTGGCGGTCGCTCGTCGACGATCCGGCGCTCCGGCAGCAATGGCAGCAGGCGCGCGGCAAGGGCGGCCTGCGCCGCGCTGATTGGGACACGCTGCTGGAGATC
>Ga0073934_10007556_pt1 | contig 15025 bp, 14 predicted proteins | sample LarsenN4metaG_FD_76834 | JGI IMG/M metagenome (GOLD analysis project Ga0073934, IMG submission 76834) | Hot spring sediment bacterial and archeal communities from British Columbia, Canada, to study Microbial Dark Matter (Phase II) - Larsen... ...
TAGTACACTTGGGCGGAAGTAAGTTTACAGTTTGTAGTGGCGACTTCAGTCGCTTAACCTGCCCAAAACGACTAAAGTCGTCACTACGATCTGTAGGGTCATTTACGCCGCGTTGTACTAGTTTTGAGCGAGTCCAACAGAGTGACTTGTCTGGCTCACAAATCTGCGCAAATGGTTTCTATGCTATTGGACAGGTAGGGGTAAAAACGGCAAGCAAGACAGCGATGTCTGGCAGCAGGATAATTGAAATGTCTTGACTGGCAGCATCTTTACACCGAGAACCGGATTTTTTATCCCCCCAGAAGTTTTCGGCGTAGCGTGGATGAAAATGAGTGAATCGAGTCGGTTTGAAGTGGGATGAATAGATTGAATGGATGGCTCGGTTCTAATCATACCATATTTTTTGTTTTATGCAAATGGTTTTTTTATTCAAGTCCAAATATATCAGAAAAATATCAATTTTATATTACAGTTCCCAGACATCCTGAACGTGTTTATTGACAGCCACCACCACCTGGCCGCTGGCAACCAACTGCCGCACCGCCTCGAGATAAGGATACATAACGGCATCACGCTCCAGAAACGGCACTTGTTCCCGGATAAGCCTATAGGCCGGCTGCGTCCCCTGGCCCAGCCGGGCGGACGTTCCCAGCTTCTGGCGGCGGAAGTCAATTCCCTGAGCGGCGGCCATCAGTTCAATGGCTAGAATCTGTTCCACGTTGGTGATAATCTGGCGGGTTTGCAGCGCCGCCGTAACCCCCATGCTAACGTGGTCTTCCACGTTGGCCGAGGTGGGAATAGTATCCACACTGGCCGGATGCGCCAGCACTTTGTTTTCAGTAGCCAGCGCCGCCGCCGTGTACTGGGTAATCATAAAGCCGGAGTTGAGACCACCCTGCTGGGTTAAAAAAGCGGGCAGGGTTTGAGCATTGCTAGCCTCGTCGGTCAGGCGCATTATCCGCCGCTCGGAAATGTTGCCCAATTCGGTCATGGCCATGCCCAGGTAATCCATGGCAATCGCCAGGGGTTCACCATGGAAATTGCCGCCGGAGAGAACGGTGATTTCGCCGGTAACATCGTCAATAAAAATCAGCGGGTTATCGGTAACGGAGTTCAATTCAATCTCGATAGCCCAGCGGGCATAGGCAATGGCGTCGCGCACCGCGCCGTGAACCTGGGGAATACAGCGCAGGGTGTAGGCGTCCTGCACATTGGTCGGGTCGTGATGGCGGGTGAAATCGCTATCGGCCAGCAGGGCGCGCAAATAGTTGGCGCAGTTCAGTTGGCGGGGATAAGGCCGCAGTTGGTGGATGCGGTCGTCAAAGGCCAGGGTGGTGCCGTGCAGGGCTTCCAGGCTCAGGCAGCCGGCGATGTCGGCCACCCGGCTGAGCCGCCGGGCGCGGTAAGATTCTAACGCGCCGAGAGCGCACATCACCGCCGTCCCATTGGTCAGGGCCAGCCCTTCTTTGGCTGCCAGCGTCACCGGCTGAAGTTGGGCGCGGCGCATGGCTTCTGCGCCGGGCAGTCGCTCACCCTGGAATTCGGCTTCGCCCTCGCCGATGAGGGTCAAGCTCATGTGAGCCAGCGGGGCCAGGTCACCGCTGGCCCCCAGCGACCCCTTTTCGGGGATAATGGGATGAACGCCAGCGTTGAGCATGTCGAGGAGCCGCTGGAGTGTATCCAGCCGGATGCCGGAGTAGCCCCTTGCCAGGGTGTTGGCCCGGATGAGCATAATTGCCCGCGTGGTCGGAATATCAAAGGGCTGGCCCACCCCGACCGCGTGGCTGATGATGATATTCCGTTGCAGTTCCCTCACCTGCTCCGGCGGAATAATCCGATTTTTGAACGCGCCAAAGCCGGTGGTGATACCGTAGGCAATCTCGCCGCGAGCCAGCAGTTGTTCGACCGCCCCGGCAGCGCGGGTCACGTTGGCCTGAGCTTCAGCACTGAGTTCAACTCCGGGCGCATCGGGCTGGCCGTAAGCTACGGCGATAACCTGATCAAGGGTCAAGCTTTGGCCGTCGAGGATAATTGGGGACAATTTACACTCCTGGTAAAACTTCCTCAAACAGATGATTAACGAGTGGGACAATATTAATCAGGGGTTCATCATAAGGATGGATTGTTTTGATCACCTTTAGAGCATCGCGGATATATTCCCGCTTACAATTCACTTCTACTTTACATTCATACCCCTCGGAAATCTGGCCTATCTCACCCTGATACGGCTCCGCTCCGACTAAGGGCCGCCAGTAACCCCGTACCGTAGTGATTGACATACAATGATCATAATCCCCAATCTTGCCCACATTGACTCGATGGAGTTCATCCCGCAACGCCTCGATGTAGACTTCGGGTATAAATATCTCAATTTTGACATCCGTAAAATCTAGCATACGTGTTCAACCATCTCCATTCATTACAAACTGCCCCCGCTTGACCACCCGCTCGACCAGATTCCCGCCAAACTGATAAGCCAGATAGCGATAATCTGGCGCATTGACCAGCAATAAATCGGCCTGCTTGCCGACCTCCAACGAACCGAGCTTATGGCCCAGCCCAACCGCGTGGGCTGCGTTGATGGTGCTGGCGTTCAGCGCTTCGGCGGGGAGCAGTTTTTGGTAGCGGCAGGCCATGGCCATCACCAGCGGCATAGATGGGCAAGGGGCCGAACCGGGGTTGATGTCGGTGGCCAGGGCCAGGGCGACCCCGGCATCAACCATCGCCCGCGCATTGGCGAAGTGAGTGCTGCCCAGGTTGAAATTGACCGCCGGCAAGACCACGCCGACCGTGTTCGATTGGGCCAACTTTTCAACCTCAGCCAGAGGCGTCACATCCAGGTGGTCGGCGGAAACCGCACCCAATTCAACGGCGAGACTGACCCCGCCGAGGTTGGTAAATTCATCGGCGTGGATTTTGGCCGGCAAACCAAACTTTAGTCCGGCTTCCAACACCCGCCGCGCCTGCTCCCGGCCGAAGACGTTGGCTTCGCAGAAGACATCGCAGAAGAGAGGAGATTGGAGATTAGAGATTGAATCTCCAATCCCCACGCGAAGCGTCCAATCTCTAACTCTCGGCAGCATGTCTTCGATCACCAAATCCACGTATTCATCCGTGCGGCCTTTGTATTCCGGGGGAATGGCGTGCGCGCCGATGAAAGTGGGAACGAGGTCAAGCGGGGTTGAAGCGGCGAGACCGGCGATGGCGTCGAGCATTTTGAGTTCGCTGGCAGTGTCGAGGCCGTAGCCGGTTTTGATTTCGACGCTGGTGGTCCCCAGGGCCAGCATGGTTTCCAGCCGGGGACGAGTCTCGGCCACAAGCTGCTCGACGGTGGCGGCGCGAGTGGCCCGCATAGTGCTGACGATGCCCCCGCCGGCCTGCATGATCTCCATGTAGCTCGCGCCCCGGATACGCAGTTCAAACTCGTTCACCCGGTCGCCGGCGTAGACGACGTGGGTGTGGGGGTCTACAAAACCGGGGCAAATGGTTTTGCCGCTGGCGTCAATTGTTTCGCGGGCGGTAAAGTCGGCCCGTATCTCACTGGATGGGCCAACCGCTACAATTTGACCGTCGGCAATGGCTACCGCCCCATCGAGAATAAGCCCCACCTCGGCCATGCTCTGACCGCGCTTCGGCCCGCCGGGGCTGGCGCAGGCAACGAGTTGAGTCGCATTATAGATGAGTAAATCAACTTTCATATCAGCCTATCCACTAATTGATGATGCGTGATACGTAAAGAATCTCACGCATCACGTATCATTCTAACAACGCCGTCTCCAAAATCTGATTGAGCGTAAAATCGTGGGCCTGGACGTAATGTTTGATGATCTCTTCCACCGCGCCCAGCGGAATGGAGCCAATAATCTCCGTCCCGGCGACGGCGACGCCGTGACGGGCGGCCTCCATGCGCACCGTTTCCAGCACGCGGGGCAGCGGCGTTTCGACATAATTGGTCAGGTTCATCGAAACCTGGACCAAACCCTGCTCCTTTAGGTCCACACCCATGGCCTGGACATGGCGGTAGCCGCCATTTTTAAAGCGGACGCCCTCGGCAATCCGCTTGGCGATAGCCAGATCGGTGGTGCGCAGGTTAACATTGAAGGCAATCAGAGGGAAGCGGCAGCCGGTGACCATCGCCCCGGCTGTGGGATTAAATTCTGCCGGGCCTTCGTCGGGTTGCCAGGCGGCCAGGTCTTTGAGCTTTTCGGGTAGGGCTTCGTACTGGCCTTTGCGAATGGCCGGCAAATCGTATCGTTCCGGGCGGGTGGCCGACTCGCGGTAGTAGTAGACAGGCACGCCCAACTCGCCCACAAAGCGGCCAAAACGCCGCGAGATTTCAACAGCTTCGGCCACCTCGACGTTGCGGACGGGGATGAAGGGGGCGACATCCACCGCGCCCAGGCGGGGGTGCGAGCCTTGATGCCGGCTCATATCAATTAACTCAAAGGCTTTGCGGGCCATCGCTTTGGAAGCCGCCAGCACCGCTTCCGGCTCGCCCAGGTAAGTCAGCACCGAGCGGTTGTGGTCGGCATCCGAGGAGTAATCAATCAGCTTGACTCGCGGGGTCTGGCGGATAGCCTCGGCCACCTGCTCGACCACCTCCAGGTTGCGCCCTTCGCTGATGTTGGGGACAGATAACAGAATTTTCATGCGTTTTATCCTCGTTGTGAAGTCAGTTTTTGATTCCTGTGTACAAGCAAAAGAGTTTTAAGGTTTGTAGTAGCGACTTTAGTCGCCAAGCTGCCTAAAAACGGCTGAAGTCGTTACTACCAGCCTCTCATAATTTACCTGTTTGTACTTAGTCGTTTACTAAGGTTATAAGGGAAAATATCAATCACCTCATTGGCCCGATGCCGGGCCTGCATGGTTTGCCAGAATTCCAGTTCAAACAAATCGGCATGGTATTCGCTAAAAATTTCCAGCAGTCCTTTCGACAGCCCCAAAAAGGTCTTGAACTCTTCCGGGAAAATATCATTTTCATCGGCAAAAAACCAGGGTTGGGCTTCAAAATCATCGTAAAAACTTGCGGCGGGTGGAATTTTTCTAAAAGTACAATCGGTCACAAAACAGAGTTCATCGTAATCATAAAAAACCACCCGGTGATGCCGGGTGACGCCAAAATTTTTTAACAAAAAATCGCCGGGGAAGATATTGGTCGCCGCCAAATCTTTGATGCACTTGCCGCAGTCAATCACCGCTTCACGGGCGGCCGCGGGCGTGGCGGTCTGGAGGTAAAGATTCAAGGGGGTCAGTCGCCGCTCACTGTAGAGATGCTTAATCACCACCGTGTTGGCCTCGATGATGACGCTGTTGGCGGCTGCCTGCGCCAGCTCGTTCAATAAGGCCGGGCTAAAACGGGCCTTGTCGAAGGTTAAATGCTCAAATTCCTGGGTGTCTACCAGCCGGCCGGCCCGATCGTGCTTGAAAACAAGCTGGTAACGGTCCATCACCTTCTGGCGGGTGGTTTTTTTGGGCTGGCTGAAGCGATCCTTGATAACTTTAAAGACAATATCATACGAGGGCAAAGTAAACACCAGCATGACCATGCCCCGTTCGCCCTTGGCAATTTCAAAACAGTCGGACGATTGGGCCAGGTGGGCCATAAAATCGCGGTAAAGCTCGGTTTTACCGTGCTTGTAATAGCCAATCGAAATGTAAAGTTCGGCGATGCGCTTGAGGGGGATAATGGATTTCAAAAACGTGACCAGCGCCCGCGGCTCGGCCACTTCAACGTGGAAATAGGCGCGGGTGAAGCTGAAGAGGATGCTCAAATCGTCGTCGGTCAGCAATACGGCATCAATCACAATGCCTTCGCCCGTATTCAGAAGGGCCAGCGCCAGCGGGATGATCTGCGAGCCGATACGCAGCCGGCCCACCAGATAAGCTGTTTTACCCCGATAAAAAACCGAGGTGATCATCTCGGCCACATCAATCACCGGGCGATGGCCGAACACGTCGCGCAGATGGGTGTCAATTTCCACCCCAACCAAGTGGCAGTGATGGTCCAAACAGGCATAGGCCACCTCGAAGGGATAATCCTGTAAAATTTCCTTGACCAGCGCCGGGATGGTGCTGCGGCGATAATAGACCTTAAAAATGGAAGTCTGAGGCTGGGCCAGGGGAGCATCAAAATTGAATGAAACGTACTCAATCTCAGGGTCAACCCCCACTGTATTAAAAATGCGGCGCGTCACCGAATTAAAAAAGGTTTCGGCCAACTCCCGGTCGGGCCGGCCCGTGACCAGGCTTGAATAATAGCTTTTCATCCAGACCCAGACGGCTTTGTATCTGGCTCTTTCCCCCACAATGCCTTTGAGTTCAGCCACTGCCGCATTGACGATCTTTTCCCTTAACTCCAGGCGTTCCAGGGCATCGTGCTGCATCCCGGCCCAGTCCCGCTGCTCAAAGCGGACTTTGGCCCGACGGGTGATGGCTTTGAACCCGTCGTGAAACACAATGAAGGCATTTAAAATGGCTTGAGCGCCAGCGGCGGCTCCTTGATAATTCGCTGTATCTTGAGCCATTTAATTTGAACAATAACCTCAATCCACCCAATTTGTTACACTTAAACCAGGGACTTGTTGGAAATGACGCACATTGTGTGTGACCAGCGTAGCCCGTTAAGCCAAGGCAATGCTGGCAATCATGTTGAGGTCGCTTCCTATTCACCCTCTGACCGGCCGCGTTGCGCATAAATGGTGGCGCGAAGTTCGGGCAGACTTTCATCCCCTGCCAGGGCACCCGCTTGTTGAAGTAAAATGGTTCGGCTGTCATGGCTTCGCAGCCATTCGTCAATGGCTGTTTTGAGAAAACGCCAGGTGTCCTCGATCCGCCGGCCTGGAATTTGCCCCCGCACAGCCTGTCGCTCAATTGTCTCTTTAGGTAGCCGTAGATAATTAGCAACTTCTTCTAAAGTCAAAACTTCGGCAGCTATCGTGGTTTGACTCATCTCTGTTACCTCACTCACCCTTTAATATCTCGTTTCCAGATATTGTAACATAGCGCAACTTTTACTTCAACATCGGAATCTTTACGCCGTTTGCCTTCGCAAACGTCACCGCCTCTGGATACCCCGCATCCACATGCCGGACGACGCCCATGCCAGGGTCAGTGGTCAAAACGCGCTGCAAACGGCGAGCGGCGGCCTCGGTGCCATCGGCCACGATGACCTGCCCGGCGTGGATGCTGTAGCCTATGCCCACCCCGCCGCCATGATGGATGCTGACCCACGTCGCCCCGTTGACGGCGTTGACCAGTGCGTTCAGCAGCGGCCAATCGGCAATCGCATCGGAGCCATCGAGCATACCCTCGGTTTCGCGGTTGGGGCTGGCTACTGAACCGCTGTCCAGGTGGTCGCGCCCAATCACAATCGGCGCGCTGACCTGACCGGAAGCCACCAACTCGTTGAGTTTGAGGCCGGCTTTGGCCCGCTCGCCGTAACCGAGCCAGCAGATACGCGCCGGCAAACCCTGAAACTCGATCTTTTCCTGGGCCATGCGAATCCAGCGAGCCAGGTGTTCGTTTTCGGGGAAGAGGTCCAAAATGGCCTGGTCGGTGGTGTAGAGGTCTTGCGGGTCGCCGGAGAGGGCCACCCAGCGGAAGGGGCCTTTACCCTCGCAAAAGAGGGGCCGGATGTAGGCCGGCACAAAGCCAGGGTAGTTGAAAGCGTCTTTGACCCCGAAATCATAGGCCCGCTGGCGCAAATTGTTGCCGTAATCAAAAACGATGCTGCCTTTCTTCTGCCAATCGAGCATGGCCTGCACGTGCCGGGCCATGGACTCCACCGAGCGGCGCTGGTATTCCGCCGGGTCGCGCTGGCGGAGTTCAGCGGCGGCTTCTAGCGTCAGGCCGGCCGGAATGTAGCCGTACAGCGGATCGTGGGCCGAAGTTTGGTCGGTGACGACATCAGGGACGACACCGCGGGCAACCAGTTCGGGCAGGGCTTCGGCGGCGTTGGCGATCAAGCCAATAGATTTGGCCTCTTGCCGGGCCAGGGCCTCGTCCACCCAGGTCATAGCCTCTTCCAGGTTGTCGGTCATGGCGTCAAGCTGGCGCAGCGATAAGCGCCGTTCGGCTCGCCAGCGGTCCACCTCAACCAACAGGCCAACGCCTTCGTTCATAGTCACAGCCAACGGCTGCGCGCCCCCCATTTCACCCAAGCCCGCTGTGACCACCAGCTTGCCTTTGAGTGTGCCCCAGCCGTACTGCCGGGCCAGCGCCCCCAGCGTCTCGTAAGTCCCTTGCAAAATCCCCTGCGTGCCGATGTAAATCCAACTGCCGGCGGTCATCTGGCCGTACATGATCAGGCCGGCCTTTTCCCAATGGTCAAAATTTTCCTGTGTCGCCCAGGCCGGCACAATGTTGGAGTTGGCCAGCAGCACCCGCGGCGCATCCTCGTGGGTGGTAAAAACGGCCACCGGCTTGCCCGACTGGACCAGCAGCGTTTCGTCCGGTTCCAGATTACGCAACGATTCCAAAATCGCCTCAAAGCAGTCCCAGTTGCGCGCCGCCCGGCCTCGCCCGCCGTAAACAATCAGATTATCGGGGTCAAAAGCCACCTGCGGGTCCAGATTGTTTTGCAGCATGCGGTAAGCTGCTTCAATCAGCCAATTTTTGCAGGTTAACTCGGTTCCACGCGGGGCGCGAATGGTGCGCGTCATTGCTTCACCTCCATAGACATCAAAATACAGGTATGTTATAATGGGGAGAATAAGAATTAAAAATTAAGAAATTAGAAATTAGAAGAGAGAAGAGGTAAATAAGTTCTTATTTCTTATTTCTTATTTTCAATTTTACCAGACTCCTCAAATTGAGGCTAAGTTCGGCCAAAGGCATGAATTTATGACGAATAATGATTTGATCATCACCCCCGCCACCTGGCCGGGCCAAAAAGACAGCCTGAGCCGGACTCCGACTGATCTCTTGAATCTGGTCGGCTGGTACGGTTCGACGCACAGCGCCGCTATGTGGCGCAAAGCGACAGAATTTTTGGCTGTTTTCCAGGCCGAAGGCGTGCCCGGCTTTGACCCGCAAATTGATAGTTGGGACCCTACCTTCGCCGCCGTTGAAGCCGAGGTGATGGCGACAGCTTCCGTGATCATTATTCGTCTGGAAAATAATGAACTGCTCAACGGCAGCCTGGGCTCCATCGCCGAAACCGGCCTGGCCCTGACCTCGGCGGCGCTGCGGGGGCAGGCGGTAATTATCTCCATCGAAGACAGCATGCTGACCAGTTTGAATGATCCCGGCGCAATTGCTCAATACATGATCCTGGAAATGTTTGTCGAGGAGATCGAGACCAATCCGGCCCTGGGTGGCCTGTTTCAGCTTCACCGGGGTAATAATTTGGCCGACCTGGCCCAACTGGCCTGCGAAGCCGCCCAGCAGCAAATGACAACGCCGCTGGCCGGCTGGAATTATCCCAATTTTCTGGTCAAAAGAGATCGCCGTCAGCAAAATTACCCCCGGCGAGTCCTGCTGGGCGGGTCGAGCGGGCCTTACGCCGAAGTTCATCGCGCCACGTTTGAGCAGAAAAAAAGACATCTCGCCGCTCCCTACACCAGTGAAGATTTTGCGCTCAAAATTCTCTCGGAGGGCGCTATTGCCGAAGCCTGGCATATTCCTTACAACAACACCGACCCGCTGTCCACCGGCCTGGGCATGCGGACTCTGCTTTCGATTGAAGCGGAATACAAAAAGGAAGCCGATCAGTTGATCTTACCCATTATGGCCGAAGCCGCCTCGAAGGCCGCCGCTACCGAAATTGGCTTTCTGCTCCTTTACGCCCTGACCACCGGCCAGGAGATTAATATTTATCTGGAGCCGTTTGATCCGGTAGATTATCTGCACCATCATCTGGCCCAGGTCTCGTTTGAAGCCGACGCCGACGAAAAATCCCTGCGCCGCGCTTTGCGCCATGCCGGCGTGGCCGACGCCGTGCTGGCCACGGCCACCCGGGCAGAGGTGATTGAAACGGCTAACCTTATCAGCGCGCTCCATCGAGCCGAAACACCCGCCTTTAAGCAGGTCAAACAATCTCTGCTGGGCCAAACCGAGGCTTTTCACGCCGCCGACAACATTCGCCGGGTACGGACGTTGGTGCAGGCTCACCTGGAAAAATTGCGCGGGGACCCCCGCTATCCTAACTTCTTTACCTACGCCACTCAAATATAGATTGACACTCCGTCCAACTATGTTATAATAGCCCCACTGTACGGGAACAGCGTTTTATAATATGCAACAACGTCCCTGTTCTCGACCCCGTTCCATGCTGCCGACCATCGAAGGAGCCGATATGACTGACACCATGGAAATCTCTCGCGTCGACAGACGGGCGGCCCGGCGGCGGCAGCGAGCCGAGTCCCCGCTGCTCAAAATTCCTTTTCGCCAGCTACGCAATCCTCTTCGCCCTCTGGAAATTCTGTCCCCGGATCAAATCGAAGAATTACACCTGGCCTCGCTGCGTATTCTCGAAGAAGTGGGCCTGGATTTTATGGACAGCGAAGCCCTGGACCTGTGGCAAAAAGCCGGGGCCAAAGTAGACCGGGCTGCCCAGCACGTCTGGATTGACCGGGGACTGCTGCTGGAAACCATCGCCGCCGCGCCCTCCACGTTTACCTGGCGGGCGCGTAACCCGGAACGGGATGTGTCCATCGGCGGTAATTCGATTGCCTTTGGCCCCAACGGCGGTATGGTCTACGCTTCTAACCTAGATATTGGCCGGCGGCCCGGCACAATGCAAGATTACGAGAACTTTGTCAGGCTGTCTCACATGTGTAACGTGCTGCACTTTGGCTGCTGGGAGCAGGTGACGCCGCAGGATGTGCCTGTGTCTGTCCGTCACCTGCGGCGGCTCTACGCCGGTTTCACCCTCAGCGACAAGGCTGTGATGGAAGCTGCTCACGGGCGCGAAATCACCGGCGATATCATCAAAATGGCCGAAATCGTCTTTGGTGATCTGTCGGGTGACCCGGTTGTGGGCGACGTGATTAATGTCAACAGCCCGCTGCGCTATGACAGCCGTATGCTCGGCGGCCTCATTACTTATGCCCGCGCCGGGCAGGTCTGCTTTATCACGCCCTTTATCCTGGCCGGAGCCATGAGTCCCATCACCCTGGCCTCGGCCCTGGCCCAACAAAACGCCGAAGCCCTGGCCGGAATCGCTTTGACCCAACTGGTCCGGCCCGGCGCACCGGCCATTTACGGTGGCTTCACCACCAATGTGGATATGAAAAGCGGCAGTCCCGCCTTTGGCACACCCGAAGGGGCCTGGGCGCTGGCAATTGGGGCGCAGTTGGCCCGGCGCTACAACCTGCCTTATCGCGCCAGCGGCAGCCTGACCACCGCCAAAATCCCCGATGCCCAGGCCGCCTATGAAACCTTGTGGACCCTCTGGCCCTGTATCCTTTCGCACAGCAACCTGATTATGCACGCTGCCGGCTGGCTGGAAGGCGGCCTGACCGCCTCGTTTGAAAAGTTCATTATTGATGTGGAAAACCTGGCCATGTTTTACCATTTTCTGGGCGGCTTTGAGATCAGCGACGAGACCCTGGCCCTGGATATGATTGCCGAGGTTGGCCCCGGCGGGCATCACTTCGGCACGCCGCACACCCAGGCCCGCTACAGCACCGAATTTTACCCATCCGTACTCAGCGACCGCCAACCCTATGATACCTGGCGCGAAGCCGGCGGGCTGGACGCCATGCAGCGGGCGCACACCGTCTGGCAGGAATTATTAGCCAGTTACGAACAGCCCCCGCTCGACCTGGCGATTGACGAAGCCTTACAAGATTACGTCGCCCGGCGGGAGCGGGAGTTGGCGGGGAAGAATTTATATGACTCGTAGTGAGCGACACGTAAGGCAGGGCCTACAACGCTTATAACATTGATCTCAACGGGTGGACCAATCCGCGCGGTGAGTGCAGCGGTGATGGAGGAGCTATGCGGGGCAGCATTTTGACAGTGCTACTTTTCTCTAAAGGTGAAGGCATATTTAATTCTGCGCCAGATTTGGTAATTTCTAAAAGTAGCGTAGGGCAGGAGGAGCATCCAATCTATTTTTCTACCGAGAAAATCTTTGCCTGAGAAAAGGGAATCAAAAGCGGATAAAGACATCCGCCGGCTCAGGAAGTGGACAAGGCTGGCCCGAAGGGGATTAATCTTTAGCCGGTTGAATAGATCCGGGGGCAGTTCACAGCCTATGGTCATCTGCGTGACAAAAAGTGCGGTGTAAACAATATTAAGGCAGTCATAGGCTTTGGCTTTTTGAATCAAAAGTGACCAATTCAGAGTTTCTTGAAATTTGGTCAGGATTTCAGCGATATCGCACAGAGATTTAAGGCGAAAGAATCTCTTTCGGCAGCTATTAATACAGGCTGAAATCAACATATCTTCAGGCGACATGATCCAGAGCCGGCGTTCTCTAAAACTAATCCGGGTCGAATCAGCCCAAATTTGGCTAAAGTTGATTGGCAATACGTTGTTGATGCTCACGTCGTGGTGTGCAAAATATTCATATTCAAAACCCGGAAAGCCATTAAAGAAGGTTTTGATTTCCTGGTCGCGTTGAGCCGAAATCTGGGCAGGCTGAATATTGATGATCAAGTCTACATCATTGGAGAGGGTGTACCAGGGACGCTCATAAACTATAACATCCAACGCAGCGCCTTTAATAGCCATCACCGCCAACGACTGCTGCTCAAAGAAGGCCAAAATTTCCTATGACCGCCCAGGAAAACCAGGCTCTGCTCAAGGCCGCCAACGACTGCTGCTCAAAGAAGGCCAAAATTTCGGCCAACTTTTCCGCGATGTAGGCTTTTGTTGAAATGTTACGGCTAAAACAAAGTCGAAACTGATTAATAATTTCTTGAGGTAAACCCAATTCCGTAGGGTTACATTGCTGAAGATTGGCAAAAATTAACGGGGCAACGCCGTGCCGGCGCGCCGTTGAATAGATGGTATCCCAACGAACAGTTTGCCCCCGACAAAGATCATAAAGCTGCTGGCGGTGAGACTCGTTGAAAGCTGTTTTGGCGCAGAGAAATAATAATTTATCCTCAAGCTGAATCATGGAAAAGTATCTGGGTTATGAACTGGGCGGTAGCTTCAGGGCCATTTACAGTCAGGGTAAAAGATTCGGCGGCAGCGGTCAACTGGCCCAGGAGTTGTAGCCCACCCTGGCCCAGTTGAGAAAAATTGACTACATTTTCTAAAAGTTTACGCATGGCCTGAGTTTGGCTAAGGGGCTGTAACTGAGGCCTAGCCGCAGGATCATATCGCGGAAAGATAATGTAACACACAGGAACGGTTCCAGTCTCGACGGCCTGGGTTTTAAGATCGTCAGGATGGACATACCAGACGGCCTGCCTAATTTGGTTATTATTTTGTTCAGGCTTACTTGCTAACTCCAGCCCGAACCAAGTTTTGGCCGAGTAGACCAGGCTGGGAAAAATTAAAGGATTTTTGAGGCTGAAAGGTTTAGGAAAAGCTCGAAGTTTAGCCGTAACCGGGTCAATTACTGCCAGCTCATCCGAAAGATAAGCGCAGTCCTGTAAAAGCAGGGCCAGGGTTAGACTGCTTTTGCCGCTGCCTGATAAGCCAGGCAAAATAATGCCTGCCCCGGCCCTGGATACGGCCCCGGCATGCAGTAAGAGGTGGTTCTGGACGCTTTCCGAAAGGAAGATATCCAGTTGCCACTCCATGAGGCGGAAGAGATACCAGGGGTCTTTAGCAAAGTTAATCAGGTCTCGATTACGATATACGGCATGGCCGAATTGATTATGGACCTCGGAGAGCGGCGAGGCTATCACAAAGGAGAAGGTCAACTCTGGCTCAACGGGAGTCTGGCAAACCGAAAAGGATCGGAGAAGTTGATGGACCTGCCTCATAAACTCAGCCGATGTGGACCGCATCAATACATAACGGCCCAAAAAATCATAACAAGTTGAGGTTGTCCAGGGCAGAGCATCTAAATTGTAAGGGACAGCAAGGGTTGCCATAAAGATTTTTTGTGTTATCAAGAAAAAGAGCCAACATATTCCGCTATGCTGGCTCTTTCAGTAGAAATGCAGGGTGTTTAACAAGCCTTAGCAGTGGCTAATAATGAGTTTCTCAAGAGCTGATCAAATCACCCAAACTAAATTTCAGTCCCTGAAAATGTCATCAAACTGTGATTAGGAGTGTTACGGAATAATCAGCCCTTATTGGCCGCCGTTGCCGCGACCAGAGCCGCCGCCATTTCCATGGCCGTTGCCGCCACCGTTGCCGCCGCCATTTCCTTGATTACCATGGTTGGAGCCGCCTTGATTGCCGGGATTGCCCGGGCCAGTACCGGGGCCATCGTTTATGGGAGGGTTGCCTGGAGGTTGCGGGTCTTCACCGTTACCTACGCCATTATTGCCATGGTTCCTGCCATAGTTCTGAAAGGCCGGTTTGGCATGGATAGGCTCGACAAAGGGTTTTGTATAGAGTAAGCCTAGCGATACCAGGCCAGCAGCTTTAATTACATCTCGACGAGACACTGTATTGTTGTCGGGTTTGTGCATAGCTTTCTCCTGTCTTTGTTTTATTTAATATTCTCGATTTAACTGTCTAACAGATTCAGGGTCTGAAATTGAGCAATAGTTTCATCCACTTCGGTGCGAATTTGGGGTTCTGGCACAGTAGAGATAAGAGCGATTTCGTTGACAATATGATCAATTTCACGCGTACCATCACACAAAAACCAAATCAAGGCTGCGCCACCATTGAGGCAAAAGACGGTCTGGCTTTTTTGGTCAAACAAAAACAATTCTTGACCCACCAATTCTTCTGAAATATCAGGTTTAGGTTGTGGTTTAATTAAAGTACTGTTTATTTCCATTTTTTACTTTGGTAGATTATTTTTTGGTTCTTCTATAACAAGAATTAGACATTATACCGATTAGACTTATGTCACCCGGAAAGAGCAGGATTATCTGAATGATAGGATCAAAATCCTTTAATTCTGGAAATCCTGCTCTACACGATGGGTAAAAAACGCTCCCCA
>Ga0073934_10007558_pt1 | contig 15022 bp, 13 predicted proteins | sample LarsenN4metaG_FD_76834 | JGI IMG/M metagenome (GOLD analysis project Ga0073934, IMG submission 76834) | Hot spring sediment bacterial and archeal communities from British Columbia, Canada, to study Microbial Dark Matter (Phase II) - Larsen... ...
GCCAATGATGGGCGCCATCTGCGCCGAACGCAGATCCTTGGCGGCAAGTACCCGCTGCACGACCAGGAAGTCGGTAGTCCAGTATCCGAACGAGATCACCCATCCGAGACCCAGGACGATACCGGTCCAATGGATGCCCATAGGATTGTCGGTGAACGATCCCAGGGTGCTCCACAGGTGCGTGTAGTCAGCGCCGGCAAAGTTCTGCGCGATGCGCGCCTTCATCCCATCCCATCCGCCGGCTTCGATCAAGCCGAAGACCGGAATGATCATCGATCCCAGCCAGATCAGAACGAATTGCAGCACTTCGTTGAAGATCGCCGATCGCAAGCCACCCAGGGCGACATAGGCGGCGACCGTAATCGATGAAACCCAGATACTGAAGTTGATATCCCAGCCGAGCACGACGCGCATCACAAGCGCCATCGAGTACATGTTGATTCCGCTCATCAACACGGTCATGAAGGCAAACGTGATGGCGGACAATGCGCGGCTGTCTTCGCCGAAACGAAGTTGCAGATAGCCGGGAACAGAGTGGGTCTTGGAGATGTAATAGAACGGCATCATGACGATGCCGAGGAACAGCATGGCCGGAATCGCGCCTATCCAATACCAGTGCGTCGCGAGGATGCCGTACTGATAAGCGGCGGCGGCCCAGCCCATCAGTTCAAGCGATCCCAGGTTGGCGGACAGGAAGCTGAGCCCGGCGATCCAGGCGGTCATTTCACGCCCGGCGAGGAAGAAGTCATCTCCCGTTTCGGCTCTGCCTTTCAGATAAAATCCGATCCCGAGCACCATCACGAAGTAGATGGCGATGATCGTCATGTCTACGGCGTTCAGGGATATCAACCGCGACGGGGCAGGCATCTGTAACAGGAAAAAGGCAGGCATTCGGCTCCTTTTGGCGTCAGCGGCGAGCGGAAACACGGCGCCCGGCTGAAAGCGTTTGCAAGCCGCATGATAATGAGCCGGAGGGACTCTCGTCAAGCCGCGCACGGCAGAAAAATCGGTCTCGGTATCGGGTTTAATGCCATACTCATCAGAATATGTTTGGGATTACGCGTCGACACTACCTGGTTCTAAGTGCGGCTACATGGGCGGAAGTCGCTGTGGCTCAACAACATGCTCATGACGCGGGCACGCCTGGCAGAACTGCCGGTTTTGAAGTCCTGACAGCCGAGGAAGCCCGCGAAGTGGAGGCGCTGACAACGCAAATCATCCCCAGCGGCGGCGCCCCCGGGGCGCGGGAGGCAGGGGTTGTCTATTTCATCGACCGGGCGCTGGCGACATTCGATGCCGACAAGAAGGAGAGCTATCGCCGCGGGCTCGCGCGGGTGCGGCAAGCGCGCGTGAAGCTGTTCCCGGAATCGACAGCGAGCGCGGCGCTCAGTTCAGAACAGCTCATTGAACGGTCGATGGCAGCAACTTCGTGACATCAGCCCGGCAGCAACCAACCGCAACCATTCAGGCGCTTGCCTACCGGTCCTCTGAATACATGATCCATCTCGCGCGCCGCGGCGATTTCGGAAAGTAGATGCCGGATCGCGGAAGTCAGCCGCCGGCTGGAACGGGCGGTTGTTCCGAAAGCGCGTTACTTGTGCAAGTTGGGCCAGTTCTTGCTGGCGTTGGCGATGCGCTGATCGACTTCCTTCTCCCATTTCTTCTGGACGTCGCGGTTGTAGTTGACATACAGCTTGCCGTCCACGATCTTCCAAGCCTCGGGATCCGCATCCGCGGTGTAGTTGTTGCTGACAGCCCAGGCGCAATAGCCGCCGAACTGCGGAGCGAACTTTTCGGGCGCCGAGGCGAAGCGGTCGCGGTTCGCGGGGCTGGTGAACCACCACATAGCACCATTCCAGGGATGGGAGAACTGTGCGCTGCCCTTCGTTGCCTTTCCCGGGTCAAAGTAGGCCACCACGTCATATCCCTTCAACGCGACTCCCTGGGAGTTCCGGTTCACCGGTTCCACTTTGCGCTGAGCGAATAGGGGCATGCTGGTCGCCGTCAAGGCACAGATGGAAAGAGCAAGCGTTGTAATGCGAATGTTCATGCCCCTGGAATCCTTTCGACGGCTCCCGATATTCCCGGAATAACGAGAGCACCGAAGGGGATCTTGCAAGTGACAAAAGGAATGGAGAGTTGGGAAGCATGCTGAAACTGGCAGGCAAGAACGCGCTGATCACGGGTGCATCCACAGGTATCGGACAGGCGATTGCAGTGCGCTTCGCGCAGGAAGGGGCAAATGTCGCAATCAACTACCGCAGTGGTCCGGATCAGGCCGAGGCGACGCAGGTTCTTGTGAACGAAGCGTGTTTGGCCGTGCGCGGAGGGGGCTGCAAGAACCTGATCGTACAGGCGGACATTTCTAAAGAGGATCAGGTTAAAGAGATGTTCTCGCGGGTGATCTCCGGGCTGGGCCACATCGACATCCTGGTCAATAACGCCGGCGTTCAGAAGCTGTCGCCCAGCGAGGATATCGACATCCAGGACTGGGACCGCGTGGTCGGCGTGAACCTTCGAGGGGCTTTTCTTTGTGCTCGTGAAGCTGTCCGTCACTTCCTCGCGCGAGGCAAGGGCGGCGTGATTCTGAACAACTCGAGCGTTCACGAGTTGATTCCCAAACCGAAGTACCTGCCCTACTCGGTGAGCAAGGGCGGTATGGAGAACATGACGCGCACGCTGGCGCTGGAGTATGCGGGGCGGGGCATACGAGTCAACGCTGTGGGACCCGGAGCGGTGGTCACGCCCATCAACAGCGCGTGGATTCACGACCCGGAAGCCAGGGCGGCTGTAGAGTCGCATATTCCGATGGGCCGTGCGGCGCAGCCGGAGGAAATCGCAGCCGTGTTTGCATTCCTGGCCTCGGATGACGCGTCCTACATAACCGGGCAAACGATCTTCGCCTGTGGCGGGCTGACGTTGTATCCCGAGTTCCGTTCCGCATGGTCGTCGGGGGAATGAAGATGCTGCTCGAGGGTAAGACCATTCTGGTAAGCGGCGCCAAGGGCGGACTTGGCTCGTTTGTGACGCAAGAGCTTCTGAGTGCGGGGGCAACCGTTATCGGCGTGTCCCGGTCCATTCGGGATTCGGATTTCCCCAGCCTGAACTTTCGCGCAATGGCGGCTGAGATCGATGGACCGGAAACAGCGTCAGCCGTGATTGAGAAAGCGGGCGGCGCACTGGACGGGCTGGTACACCTGGTGGGAGCGTTCGCGGGAGGTGCAGTGGCGGAGGAAACCGATGTCGCCACTTTCGATCGAATGATGGAGATGAACTTCCTCCCGGCGCTTTACTTGATCCGCGCCGTGTTGCCGGGGATGAAAGCCAAGCGCAGCGGCTCGCTGGTAGCGATCGGCGCCCGAACCGCACTCGAACCGCGCCCTGGACTTTCCGCCTATTCGGTTTCCAAGGCAGCCCTGATTGCATTTATGCGTACCGTTGCCGTCGAGAACAAACAGCATGGCATTTCCGCAAACGTGATCCTGCCGGGAACCATGGACACGCCCGCGAACCGGACAGCGATGCCGGATGCGGATTTCTCTCAATGGGTGGATCCGAGGCAAGTGGCCCACGCTGTGGTGCATTGCGTGGGGGACGCGTCGCGCCAGATGAGCGGGGCGCTGCTTCCGGTTTACGGCGCTGAACTTTGAAAGGGTTGCGGATGGGATTAGCGGAAGCGATCGTTTCGTTCCTTGGGGCTTATGCGGCCGCCGGACTGCTTTTCGCGTCGGTTTTCGTCACTCTAGGAGTGTCGCGGATGGATGCCACGGCGCGAGGTTCGCGCTGGCCGTTCCGTTTGATTATCCTTCCTGGGGCCGCGGCGTTGTGGCCTCTGTTGCTGTTGCGCTGGCTGCGTGAAGGCGGGCGCCGATCGTGATCCGGCCCTTGCGCCGAACGCACGCGGCGGTGTGGTTTGTGCTGCCTTTCCTGCTGCTCGTTCTCTTTGTTGCGAGCCTGCTGGTGCGCCGGACTACGACGCCTGCGAACCCCGATTTGCAATGGGAGAAGTTTCAGTGAGTATCGAATACAAAGCGATCTTGTGGAACAGGCAGAAGCGAATCTATGACCTCACGTTGAGTGCGTTCATAGTCGCCTATCTGCTTCTCTTTGTAGGCATGGGAACAGCGCTACAGCCGGCCGCGACTCCTGAGACGTTGCTGATTCGTGGATTCGGTACGCTGGCGTTCTTCCTGCTGCACGTCACTCTGGCCATCGGACCGCTATGCCGCTTGGACTCACGGTTCCTGCCGCTTCTTTACAACCGCCGCCACCTGGGCGTGACGCTGTTCCTGTGTGCTCTCGCGCATGGCGGTTTGGCCGTGTTTCAGTTTCACTCTCTGGGAAACGTCAATCCGTTTGTCAGCTTGCTTGTCAGCAACACGCGTGTGGACTCCTTGAGGGACTTCCCCTTCCAGCAGCTTGGTTTTGCGGCGCTGGCGATTCTGTTCCTGATGGCGGCAACAAGCCATGACTTTTGGCTGCACAACCTGACTCCCGCGGTATGGAAGTCGCTGCATATGTCGGTGTACCTGGCGTATGCGCTGCTGGTGGGACATGTTGCTCTCGGGGCGCTTCAGGATGAGCCCGGGACTGCCGCTGTCGTGTTGTTCGGCTCCGGTCTGTTTGCGCTCTGCGCGCTGCATGTCGCCGCCGCACTGAAGGAACTCAAGCAGGATCGCTCCCTGCCTGTATCCGGCGGTTACGTGGATGCCGGACCCGTGGATTCGATTCCGGAGAACCAGGCCAGGGTGGTAGCGCTTGCCGGGGAGCGAATCGCCATTTTCCGATACGACGGCAAAGTATCAGCCGTATCCAATGTGTGCCGCCATCAGAACGGACCGCTGGGAGAAGGCCGCATCCTCGATGGATGCATCACTTGTCCGTGGCACGGATATCAGTACCTGCCCGATTCCGGCACAAGTCCGCCGCCGTTCGATGACAAGATCTCCACCTACTGTGTGCGGGTGGAGAATGGCCATGCCTGGGTAGATCCCAGGCCTAATCCGCCGGGCACGCGTGTCGAACCGGCAATCATTCCGCCGCTATGAGTCGGCGCGATTTCTATGTCGGGTACTTTGCGCGTGCGCCCCGCGATCTTGCGCGGTGGGTGCGACAGGTGGTGATCGCCACGGCCGCGGCCGGCTTTCTCGCGGGCGTGACGCTGCTGCTGAGCCAGCCCGCGTTCGACCCGAGCGTGTTTGAGTTCCAGAATTTCCAGCCCTACACCGGTGTGGTCAGTCTTGACCGCTATCCGGTGCTGCTTGGACCGGCCGGGCCGGCGGTTCTGTTCGCACCCGGCAAACACGGAGCGGAATTGCTTCTGTCTCCCTTTCGCGGGCGTGAAGTGACACTAAGGGCGCAGCGCATCCAGAACGGTTCAAACCTCGGGCTGGAGGTGCTGCCTGGTTCGATAGAGGTGCTGGCGGGAGGCCGGGCGCCAGCGATTGCGGTCGAGGACCTGGGACCGTTCCACGGACAAGGAGAGATCGTGGACAGTAAGTGCTATTCCGGCGTGATGAACCCCGGCCGCGGAAAAGTGCACCGTGATTGTGCGGTGCGCTGTATCAGCGGTGGCGTCCCGCCCGCCTTGCTGCTCCGTGACGCCAATGGGAACCGGAGGGCGATACTGATCAGCTGGACGGACGGACTGCTCGATCTTGTTGCCGAGCGTGTGGAGGCCGAGGGCAGGCTGCTGCGAGTCGCGGGCCAGTTGATGCTACAGGCAACGAAAATTCAACGAGCTCCCAACTAAACTGAGCCCGGTTGCTACTTGATGGACATCGCGCAGCGGAAGCCGACATCATCGGCAGTGAACCGGGCCGGCAGAGTGATGAACTCATAGGCCACGGTATGGGTTAGGTCGCGCCGGAAGCTTCCCCCCTTGGCCGAGTACCAGGGCTCCTGGGCGGTAGGAGGCGGGGTGAGCACCGATGCGAACCGGTCCACAGCTTCCATGCTGGGTACGCGCGCTTCGTCCACCCATTCCCAGACGTTGCCTGCCATGTGCAGCAGCCCGTAAGGGCTGGCCCCATCCGGCATGGAATCCGCGGCGACCAGGCCCGCGGCGTTCCGGCTGTCGGTTACGTTCGCGCGGGAAGCGTCGGCCGAGTCTCCCCAAGGGTAAGTACGGCCGTCTGTTCCGCGAGCCGCTTTCTCCCATTCGATGGGGAGGGGCAGACGTTTGTTAGCCCACTGGCAGTAGTCCTTCGCTTCGAGGACGCTGACGTTAACGACGGGATTCTTCGGCTGGTCTTGGGGAAAGTCTTTCGGTAGCGGACGGCTCCGCTCGTCTGCGAATTTCTTGTATTGCTCGTTGGTGACTTCGGTCTTATCGATGTAAAAAGCCGGCAGCGCAATCTGTTCTTTGTTGTTTCCAACAAGAAACACGCCGCTGGGCACGATTCGCATCTCTCCGTTGGGATTGGCGAGAATCGCGGGCAAGTCTTTGATCCTGGCAGCGCTTTCCTTCGCCCGTTCCCGATTGAGATAGAGCAACACCCCCGCGGCGACACCAAAGACGACGATGATCGCACCGAGGATCATCGTCAGACGCTTTCCCGAAAGTTCCCTCGCGGGCTGCGCAGGCGTGCCCTGGAATGCGGGCTGTTGCAGGGCTGGGGGCGCTCCGGCGGGCAGAGGCAGCGGGCCGGTAATCGAGTTCAACACCGATTCCAGCACCCCGATCACCTCGGTGAAGGAACCCGGGCGTTGCAGGGGATCCTTGGCTGTCATCGATTGGACCAAATGAATCAATTCCCGCGGCGTACCGTTATCCACCAGCGGCTGCATATCGAGCGTCTCGTTCAAAATTGCAAAGAACAACCGTTCCACGGTGTCGCCCGTGACCGGACGCTTCCCTGCGAGCAGTTCATACAGCAGAATTCCATACGCATACACGTCCACAAGAGGGGTAACGGGCTTACCCATCACCTGCTCGGGTGACATGTAGTAAGGAGTGCCGAGTTGGAATCCTGTTTTCGTCAGCGATAGTCCGTGCGCCTTGGCGATGCCGAAGTCCATCAGCCTGACCCGGCCCGAGCCATCGATATGCATGTTCTCGGGTTTAATGTCCCGGTGCACGATCCGCTGCGCGTGGACATACTCGAGCGCGCGGGCGCCTTGAATAGCGATCTTCAGTTTGCTGGCCAAGTCACCGGTCAGGTTTTCGCGGATCGCGTGCCGGAGGTCGGATCCGACCAGAAACTCCATGACAATGAAAGGTTTACCTTGCTCCTCGCCATAGTCGTGGATGCGGATGACGTTGTCGTGCATGAGGCCGGCGGCGACCTTGGCCTCTTGCAGGAAACGGGCCTTGGCGTCCGGATCGGCCGAACCCTGTTCCGTCAGGATCTTCACGGCAACGGTGCGATTCAACACCGTGTCCACGGCGCGAAACACGTGCGACATGCCGCCGCCGAGGAATTCCTGTAGCTCATACTTGCCAATACGTGCGGGTAGTTGCATCGCTCGTCGCCGTAAGCCGGCCAGACACTAATGATACCGAACGGCACAGCCGCGTCTTTTCATTTCAAGCGCTGCAACAGAATGCCGTACCCTACCCCGGCTTCGTCGGCGCTTTTCGCCGCCTGAAACGCCAGGTATTTGCCATCGGTCGAGACTACCGGATTGGAGGCTTTCCAGCCCTCAAAATCGTTGAAATGAGTGATCCGGGTGAAGTCTTTGCCTGTGCCGTCCAGCTTTAGCTTCCACACATCCACATTGCGGAAGCCTCCGTTCCAGCCGTTCTGGTGAGCCTGCAAGTCCGATTCAACGCAGGTGTACTTGCCATCCGGGAAGATGCCTTCGACTTCGTTGTAGTGCCCGATGGCCGCAGATTGATTCGCCACCTGGCGCGTGAGGCGGTCCAGGGTCCAAACTGAAGACGAATCTTTCGGCTCGTAGCAGGTGAACGTCAGCCGCCGGTCATGATCGTAAAAGTCCTGCGCTTCGAGCGTGCATTTATTGTCCGGGCTTTCGTAGACAACGCTCTTCTCTTTGATGGATGCGTTCGTACCTTCGATGCTCAACTCCGCCACGATCAGCCGCGAGGAACCGGGTTTCAAGGCGGGGTTCTGCGCACTGGTTTCGGAGAACGAAATCGTCAACTGGCGCTTGGATACGGCCGCGCCCTCGCTCATTTTCTGGCCGAGTTTGACCGGCCGGGAGCCGGGTTGCCGGCTCAGAAACCACAACTCGTTATCCGCGCGCCGGCTGCCGCGGACGTCCTGAAAGCGTTCGGGTCCAATGAGCAGGTAATCGCCGGTGGAAAGATGCATCACCCGCAGAAACGCCGCGCCTGGGACGTTGCAGGTTAAGCATCGGATTTGCCTGGATTGCAGGTCGATGGTGAACGCATCGCCGAAGCTCTTCGCCATGAAAGCGATATGGCGGTTGTCGGGCGAGAAGTCGGCGCGCTCGCCGAAGACGGTGAGCACCTCCACTCCTTTCGGAAGGTTGTCGAGGGGGTTTCCGCTCTTTCGCTGTCCCGCCGTTGCAGCCAGACAGCAAACCAGGAAAACGCAGGGGCTGAGTTTCATGGACTCTCCCTACACAGAAGTTTTAAGGGACACTGGCTGGCCGGCTTGACGACTTGCCTGTGTGAATCCAACGTACTGCACTTCTTCTTCAAGCTCAATCCCGAAGCGCTGGTTCACTCGCTTTTTCAACTCGGCGATCATTGCCCGCACCTGGCGCGCCGAACCCGATCCGGCATTATATATAAGGTTGGCATGGTAATCCGCCACGTGGATGTCCCCGTCACGCATCCCTTTTCCGCCTACCTGCTCCAGAAACCACGCCGAGGGGACCTTTCCCTCGCGGATGACCTGGCTTGGGATCTGCTCCCGAACTGCGGGTGCAAGATCGCGCAGCAACAGATTCTTGAAAATGCTTCCGGCACATTTCATTTCGGGCGGGTACTTCCGGTTGCGCAGATCCAGGATCGCGTCTGCCTCGGCTTTGAGCGTGGCAGCGTCGCCGCAAGGCATTTCCAGTTCTGCGGCGATAATGATCCAGTTCTTCTCCGCCTTAAAGATGCTCTCGCGGTAGCGGAACTCACACTGGGCATTCGTGAGGCTCCGCAGCGCCGTTCCGTCGAAGAACCACACGCGCGCGACGCTTTCCTGAATTGAGTGGCCATAAGCGCCTGCGTTCCCGTAAATCGCGCCTCCCACGCCGCCCGGAATGCCAGTCATGGTATGCAAGCCCGACAATCCACGAGCGATGCTTTGATCCACCAGGTCCTGAAGCACGGCGCCGGCTTCCACCTGAACTAGTGGTCCTTCGCCGCTGATCGCGCCGCCTGTGTAGCGGAGCACAACGCCGTCAAACCCTTGGTCGGAAACGACCAGATTTGTCCCGCCGCCAATGAGCGTCCACGGTACTCCAGTATCGAAAACGATCCGCAGCGCTTCGAGGAATGGTTCTCTCGCCGCGCTCTCCGCAAACAGGCGTGCCGGTCCCCCGATTCCAAACCGCGTGTGTTGCGCCAGCGGCTCATCCTCGTTAACTCGTAGACCTGGGATCGCTGCCAGGCACTGGCGGGTCGCCTCGATTGCGGACATCTTGCTCCATTGTAAGAAACGAACCCCGGCGGGGTCCGTATACTAAATCGCGATGGCTGCGACGACCCCACAAACCGGTTTCACCGGCTTCCCGCCGGAAGCACTGAAGTTCTTCCGCGCGCTTGAGAAAAACAACAACCGCGACTGGTTTGAGAGCAACAAGCAGATGTATCTCCTGAAAGTTCGCCAGCCGATGGAGCAATTGGTAGCCGCCGTCGGTAGCCACATGATGCGATTTGCTCCGGCATACGTGAAGGAGCCGAACAAAGCCATCTACCGGATCTATCGAGACACTCGCTTCAGCGCTGACAAAACACCGTACAAAACCCACATCGGCGCCTTGTTTACCCGGCCCGATCTGCCCAAGAACGAATCCGCCGGGTTCTATGTGGCTCTCTCGGCGAAAGCAGTTTCCTTTGGCGGCGGGCTCTACATGCCGCTGCCCGAACATCTGCCGGCGTTGCGGGCTCACATCGCCGGGGAGCACGAGCGCTTTCGCAAGTTGGTGACCGCGAAGCGGGTCACCGGATTGCTCGGAGAACTGCTCGGCGACCAGTTGCAACGGCCGCCCAAGGGCTTTGCGCCGGATCACCCTGCCATGGATTTACTCAAGCGGAAGCAATGGTACTTCTATCGGGAGGACGATGCCGCAGCGGCGCTAAAGCCCGCGTTTGTACAGGATGTGGTGAAGCGGTTCAAGGCGGCGTTCGAGGTGGTGGAATTCCTGAACGAGCCGATTTTCAACTTGCAAAGGAAAACCTCCGGTAGCATACTCGAATGATCCAGCTTGGTGGGTCGGAGCGCGGCCTTGCAGGGCGCATTTGGTTGCTACGTTTGGGGGTAAGGGTAACCCTCCGAGGCCGTGCTCCTTGGCGTTGTTATCTGTAATGACGTCCGCCGCCTTCAAAAGTTCGGAAATCTGAACCGGTTTCTTCGATTCCTGGAATTCTCCCGACCACGCCTCTCCTGGTACTACGCAGCCGAAAACAACGTGCCTTCCTGCATCTGTTCGGATAATACACTTGTAAATTCCTGGATGTGCTGAGGCAGGTTCCGCGTGCGTAATGTCGCCGCGCTCCACTGGCGGCGTATGCCTTTTCGTGTCAGCCGGACCAGTCGCATCTGACTCGCGGCAGAATGACTGGCCACGACCCAGCGCGGCATGATGGCAATTGCGATACCCGCCTTCACCAGCTCGATCATCGCCTCAGAAAGCTGCATGCGGGTGTGGCGGCCCGGCTTGAGACCGGCGGGGTCCATGATGTCGGTGAACAGGGTCAGGTTCTCGCGCGGGGCGTCAAAGGTAACCACGTGCTCTGGCGCCAGGTCGCGCGCTTCAATCCATTTCCGCGATGCAAGGTGATGCCGGATCGGCACGGCAGCGATCATCTCGTCGACAAAGAGGGGGGTCAGTTGAAGGCGGCGGTCAGCATTGTTTGCCGTGATAATCGCAACGTCCAGGTCGCCCTTCAACAGCGCCGGCACCGAGCTACGGGTGTACTCGGCGGCAATGCTGACCTCGATGTCCGGAGCACGCCGATGCAGCCTTTGCAGCAGGGATGGCAGCCACGTATAGCAGGTGAAGCATTCCGTTGCAAGCCGCACCGGCGGCGGCGCAGCGGCGCTCATGGTACGAATCTCCCGTTCTGCCTCGTCGATCTCGCGCAGAGCAATCCGCGAGGCTCGCAGTAGCCTCTCGCCGGCCGGGGTCAACACCATCCGGCGCCCCAGCCGCCGGAATAAGAGAGTGCCTAAGCGCTTTTCGGCCTCTTTCAACTGGCAGCTTAGTGCTGACTGAGTAAGGTGAAGACGCTCTCCTGCTTTGGTGACGCTGCCTTCGTCAACGATCGCCGAAATCAACTCAAGGTGACGCAAGTCGAGATGCATACCATCCCCCTCTATCGCTTATTCCAAGCCGTTCACGGAACCTCGCGGCCAGGTAACTATTGAAAACTTCAATGCAAAGCATGGAAACAATTCGTTGGATCAATTAAGAGTCTAACCGCAAAATGGAGCAACAGGAGTAAAAATGCACTGGGTTCGGCAAGACGTGAGGGCTGCTCTACGGGGATTTCTGCGTGCTCCCGGCTTTTTATTAGCCGCGGTAATAACTCTGGCGCTCGGGATCGGTGCGAACACCGCGATCTTCTCTGTTGTCTATGCGGTCCTGCTAAAACCGCCGGCCTATAGCCAGCCGGAACGGCTAGTGGCGATCAATAGCAGCGCGGGGGATTCGAACCATAAGTATTCGAACCGCATGGCCGATTATCTCGACTGGCGCGCGCGAGTCAAGGCGCTGAAAGACAGCGCCTTGTTTCGCCGCGGCGAGATCCAGAGCCTGACCGGCGCCGGTTCTGCCGAACCCGAAAGCGTTCGTGTGTGTTCCATAACGCCCAATCTGTTTGGGGTGCTCGGAGTTCAACCAGCGCTGGGCCGCAGCTTTCAAGATGACGAAGCGCAGGCCGGGCGGAACCTCGTCGTGATCCTCAGTCACGCCTTCTGGAAGAACCGGATGGGCGGGCGGAAAGAGGTTGTGGGCGAGAAGATCCAACTCAATGCCCAGGCATTTGAAGTGGTCGGAGTGATGCCGGCTGGTTTCGACGTGCCTGATCTGCAGACCGAGATCTGGGTTCCGCTCGTCGTGTCTCCCGCTGAAGTGAGGGCCCGCATCATGCACCGTTACCTGGGGTACGGCCGCCTGGCCGACGGGGTAAGCATCGATGCGGCGAGAGCCGAGATGGCTTCGCTCGCTTCCGTCCTCGCTCGCGAATATCCGAGGAACAATCTCAAGACTCGCTTCTTCCTCACACCGCTGCAAGAGGACCGTGCCGGACAGGTACAGGCGCCGCTTTTAGCGCTACTGGGTGCAGTCGTGCTCGTCGTGCTGATCGCGTGTGCAAACGTCGCCAACCTGCTGTTGGTTCGCGCTACGGGAAGAAGGCAGGAGATGGCGGTACGTACGGCCCTAGGGGCAAGTCAGTTCCGGCTCACGCGGCAGTTGCTGGTGGAAAGCCTCATTCTGAGTGTCGCGGGATGCGCTGCGGGTATCGCCGTGGCGGGGGCTGCTCTGCGTTCGATGGTGTCGTTGATCCCCAGCCAGGTGCCCGGTCTCGAACACGCGACGTTGAACCTGTATGTATTGCTGTTCGCGCTGGGGTTATCGCTCCTCACCGGATTGGTGTTCGGCGCTGTGCCTGCCTGGATGTCTTCGCGCGCCGAAGCGGCTGAGTCCCTCCGTCAGCGGTCCGGCTCGAGTGGTTCTTCTTGGGGACGCCGGGCACGAGCGGGCCTGGCCGTCATCGAAGTCGCCCTGTGCGTGATGCTGCTGCTGGGGGCGGGGCTGTTGCTGCGCAGCTTCGACTCGCTGCTGCGCGTCGATCCGGGGATCCGTCCCGAGGGGGTCTTCTCCATGCGGGTCTCCTTGCCGACAAACCGCTATCCCGACAATCAGTCGTGGCGCACTTTCCAAGGCAAGTTTCTGCAGCAGGCCGGCGCTCTACCCGGCTTGGCGTCCGCGGGCATCGTCAGCAAATTGCCGTTCGACGGTTCACTGCAAACCGCACCCATCACGGTCGAAGGCAAGCCCCAGGAGCAGCAAAGCATCGAGCAGGTTGACCTGCGCAACGCAAGCCCAGGTTACTTCCCCACTATGGGAATCCAGCTGCGGAAGGGGCGCCTTTTCAGTGATTCAGACCACGCCGACGCGCCGCGGGTGATGGTGATCGACGACCTGATTGCCACGCGCTACTTTGGGACCGAGGATCCGGTGGGCCGGCGGCTGAAGGTCGGCTCTGTCTTCTCCACCGAACCCTGGCACACAGTGGTAGGCGTTGTGAACACGGTGCGGGGCGACGGCGTTGACAAGCCGAATCGAGGGCAGGTCTACGTGCACTACGCGCAGACGACTCTGGACCGGTTTGCCATCGTAGGGCGCGCCGCGGCGCCGGGAGTTGATATCGGCGCGGCGATGCGTGCTCTTATCCATAACATCGACTCCGACCAGTCGGTGTTTCAATTGGACTGGATGCAGAGCGTTATGGACAGGGCAGTCGGGCCCAGACGGTTTCCGCTGATCCTGCTCAGCACCCTGGCCGGCATTGCTCTGATCCTGGCCGGAGTAGGCATTTACTCAGTGATCTCGTACGGGGTGAGCCAGCGAACGCAGGAAATTGGTGTGCGCATGGCTCTAGGCGCGGGTTCCGGACCGGTTTTGCGAATGGTGCTCCGCGAAGCCGGCCGGCTCGCTCTGATCGGTACATTGGTTGGGCTGGCCGGAGGAGCGATGCTTTCCAGCGCGATACGTAGTCTTCTCTTTAATGTCAGCGTCTTCGATCCCCTGGCATTCCTATCGGCCGGCATTGTTGTGGTCGTCGCGACCCTTTCGGCCGCTCTCGTCCCGGCTCGCCGTGCCGCCTCGCTGGATCCGTTGACCGCTATCCGCTACGAGTAAAGGAAAATCAGAACAATATGACCGCAGAACGACTTAGCCTGATTGGCCAGATCGAAGCTCTGCCCGAGTTGGTCGCCGCCGAGGTAGAGTTCGCGCCGGACGCCCAGTTGGATACCGTCTACAAGCAGGGTGGCTGGACGGTGCGCCAGGTGGTCCACCACCTGGCCGATTCCCACATGAATGCCTTCATCCGCATGCGTCTGATTCTGACCGAGGACCACCCCACATTGAAGCCATACCAGCAGGACGACTGGGCCCGTTTCGAAGACAGCAGTAAAGGCCCGGTAGCCACCTCACTTGCGATCCTGCGGGGGGTTCACGCGCGCTGGGCTACGATGCTGCGGTTATTGCCTGACTCAGCCTGGCTGCGGACCGGCTACCACCCCGAAAACGGCACGGTCTCAATCGATGGCCTGCTGCACAGCTATGCCGAGCATGGACTGAACCACCTCAAGTACATACGCACCGGTCTGTCCAACGCCAAGGCTCGCCTGGCGGTCGGGGCTTGAAAGCGGCTCGTGCCACCAGTAATACGGGGATTAAGCATTGCCCATGTTGTCCGCATGTGATACGATGAAAGCGCTTCATGGACTGTTCTCCCCTGACGCGTCCAAAACCCCAACGGAGTTTAAATTTCCCGGCTGAATGAGTTCCACCGTCTTTCTTGGAAACCTTCCGGTATGGGTCACGGCTGACGATATCAAAGCCTGGCTCGTAGCGGACAACCTGGTGGCCGATTCTGTAAAAGTAATTCGCAATCCTGAAACCCAGGAAAGCAAGGGTTTCGCCTTCATAGAAGCGCCAAACGACGAGGAGATGCAGTTGATCATCCGTCGCTTTGACCGCGCCCCGCTCGAAGACAAACTTCTGCGCGCAAATCCTGCTCAACCGCCTCGCGGCAAGGGTGCTCCGGTGCGACCGGCTACGGTCTCCGGTACCTCCCATCCCGCTCCGGGCGGAAGCAACCACGCTCCCGCCGGCTCTTCCTATTCGCAGGGAGACCGTTCCC
>Ga0073934_10007559_pt1 | contig 15021 bp, 14 predicted proteins | sample LarsenN4metaG_FD_76834 | JGI IMG/M metagenome (GOLD analysis project Ga0073934, IMG submission 76834) | Hot spring sediment bacterial and archeal communities from British Columbia, Canada, to study Microbial Dark Matter (Phase II) - Larsen... ...
ACCGCCCAGAACGGCGGCCACGTCGGCCCCAACCTCGGCGTCGTCGAGCTCACGATCGCGCTGCACCGCGTGTTCAACACGCCGGAAGACCAGTTCGTCTTCGACGTCGCGCACCAGGGCTACGTCCACAAGCTCCTCACCGGCCGCGGCGGCAAGTTCTTCGCCGGCCTGCGCAAGAGCGGCGGCGCCTCCGGCTTCCTCTACCGCGCCGAAAGCCCGCACGATGCCTTCGGCGCCGGGCATGCGGGCACCGCCCTATCCGCCGCCCTTGGCATGGCCACCGCCCGCGACCTGCGCGGCAGCGGCGAGCACGTCGTCGCCATCTGCGGCGACGCCGCCTTCACCTGCGGAGTCACCATGGAGGCGCTGAACAACATCGTCGGCTCGACCAAGCGCCTCATCGTCATCCTCAACGACAACGAGTGGTCCATCGCCAAGAATGTCGGCGCCATCGCCAGCTACCTCAACCGCGTCAGCACCAACCCCACCTACAACAAGCTGCACCACGACATCGAGGCCTTCTTCCGCAGCTTCCCCACCGGCGTGGAGATGAACCGCGTCTACATGAAGTGGAAACGCGAGACCAAGGACTTCTTCGTCGAGTCCTCCCTCTTCGAGAAATTCGGGCTGCGCTACCTCGGCCCGGTCGACGGCCACAATTTCGACGCCCTGCAGAAGAACCTCGAGTTCGCCAAGCACTGCGACGTGCCCGTGCTCATCCACGTCCTCACCAAGAAGGGCAAGGGCCTCGAGGCCGCCGTCTCCCAGCCGGAGAAATTCCACGGCGCCGGCCCCTTCGATCCGGTTACCGGGGAGAGCATGAAATCCGCCCCCGGCACGCCGCCGAATTATCAGGATATCTTTGGACAAGCCCTCGTCCGCTTTGCCAAGGCTGATCCGAAGATCGTCGGCATCACCGGCGCCATGCCGAGCGGCACCGGCCTGTCCTACCTGGCCAAGGAGGTGCCCCAGCAGTTCTTCGACGTCGGCATCGCCGAGGAGCACGCCGTGCTCTTCGCCGCCGGCCTTGCCACCAAGGGCTTCCGCCCCGTCTGCGCCATCTACTCGACCTTCCTGCAGCGCGCCTACGACCAGGTCATCCACGACGTCTGCCTGCAGAACCTGCCCGTGACCTTCTGCATGGACCGCGCCGGGCTGTCGCCCAACGACGGTCCCACACACCACGGGCTCTTCGATCTCGCCTACCTGCGCTGCGTGCCCAACGCCGTCGTCATGCAGCCCAAGGACGAGGAAGAGCTGGTGGACATGATGCACACCGCGCTCCGGCACAACGGACCGGCCTTCATCCGCTATCCGCGCGGCGCCGGCACCGGCGCTGCCGTCAAATCCCAGCCCGCCGCCCTGCCCCTCGGCCAGGCCGAGATTGTCCGCGAAGGCTCCAACATCATGCTCTGGGCCCTGGGTCCGATGGTGCAGGAAGCCCTGAAAGTCGCCGAGCGTCTCGCCGCCGACGAAGGTTTGTCCGTGGGCGTCGTCAACGCCCGCTTCGCCAAGCCCCTCGACCGCACGCTCCTGCTCGGCCAGGCCGCCGTCGTTCCGCTGCTGGTCACGCTGGAGGACCATGTGGTCACCGGCGGCTTCGGCAGCGCCGTGCTGGAGGCGCTGCAGGAGGCCGACTGCCTCGTGCCCGTCGAGCGCATCGGCTGGCCGGACAAATTTGTCGAGCACGGCAGCAGTGTCGAGGTGCTCCGCGCCGCCTACGGCCTCTCCACGGACGACATCGTCCGCCGCATCAAGGACCGCTACCGGCGGCTTGGGACGGCAGCGGTCGAGGCCGAGGCTTGATTTGCGCACGGCGACCCGTTTGGCTCCGCCGCGTTGTTTGCGGGCATAGTATATCGGCTATTATGCGAGCTTCCCAAGCTTGAGAGGAGGGTTCGATTCCCTCTGCCCGCACCAACTTTCTTTTCGGAGCGAAAGGAAAGTTGCCTCGCCTAAGCCTCGGCGAAGGCGGGCGCCAACACCGCGTTTTCCGAAGGGCGGATCAGCTCCCTCCCGATTACGAATACTCCCGTCGGCCCTCCATCGCGCTCTTCAGTGTGACGGCATCGGCATACACGACACCCGCCCCGCTGGGCAGCCCGAAGCCGATGCGGGTGATGCGCAACTTCATCCCCGCCGCCTGCTCGGTCAGGTAATGGCAGGTCGCCTCGCCCTCGACGTCGTTCGACAGGGCGAGGATCAGCTCCTCGACTCCGCCCGATTTCAAGCGCGCCACCAGACTCGCAAGATTCAGATCCTCGGGGCCGACGCCGTGGATGGGCGACAGCTTCCCGTGCAACACGTGATACTGTCCGCGATATGCACCCGAGCGCTCGACGGCGACGAGGTCCGGCACCGTCTCAACCACGCAGACCTGAGCGGCGCTCCGCCGCTCATCCCCGCAGATGGCACAAAGTTTTTCCTCCGCAAGGTTGCCGCAGCGCTCGCACCGGCGCACTGATTTTGCCGCCTGCTCAAGCGCGCGGACCAGCTCAGGCAGCCGCGCGGGCTTTTCGACCAGCAGGTTCAGGGCGATGCGCTCGGCGGAGCGGTAGCCGACGCCCGGCAGCCCCTTGAGGAGCCTTTGCAGTTCTTCGAAGGCCGGGGTCAAGGTGGGTTCAGAACATGCCCGGGGCTTGGAAAGCCGCCGAGATCCGCTGCATCTCCCCGTCGTTCATCTCCTTCGCCTTTTGCGCCGCTTCCTGCACCGCCTGGCAAACCGTTTCGCTCACCAACTTGGCATCCTCCTTGAGGAATTCAGGATCGAGCTTCACCGCCAGGAATTTCCCCGCGCCGTTCACCTTCACCTGCACGGCGCCTCCGCCGGCGGACACGTCGATTTCCCGCGTCTCGAGGATCTTCTGCATCTCCTCGATCTGCCGCTGCATCTTCTGGGCTTGTTTGAGCAATTTGCCTACGCCGGCCATGGTGGAAGGTTGGCGCGAAAAATTGCCGCGCCCTCCGCCGACGCAAACAAAAACCCGTCACGCCTGGCGCAGGATCTCCTCATAGCCCGAGCGGAAGTCGGGATGCCGCGGCGCCCAGCCCAGCGCGCGACGCAGCTTTGCACAGTCTATCCGGCGCACCGTCGCCGCCTCACCTGCCGGCGGCAGGGCTGGCGCTGCCTGTCCCAGACGTTGCGCCAGCCAGGTGAGGATCTGACCGCGCGTGGCCGGCGAACCATCGGCCACGTTGTAGATGCCCCCGGTCCCGCCTTCGGCCTCGAAGCAGGCCATGATCGCGCGCACGATGTCGTCGCGATGGACCAGATTGATCGCGCGCTCGGGCTCAGGCGCGCTATGCCAAGCGCCGGTTCGCGCCAGATCGAGCAGACGATGCCTCCCGGGTCCGTAAATGCCGGCCAGCCGCAGCACATACCAGCGCGCACAATACGGCGCCACCTGTCGCCCGACCACCTGCTCCGCCTCGAGCAAGGCCGCGGTTGATGCCGAGTCGGCTGCCGGCGCCGTCGCCTCGGTCACCGCGCCGGTCGCCGACTTCGCATACACGGAGGTGCTGCTGGTGTAGACGAAAACGGGTTTCCGCCCGGCGCGCTGCGCCAGCCACCGGGCGATGGATTGCATCCCGTCGACGTAGGACCGTCGGTAATCCCCCGGTGCGCCACCGCCTGATCCGACGCTGTTCAGGACGAAATCGAATTCTCCCGCCATCTGCTCGTGCCAGCTGGCTTCGGCCAGCTCCGCGACCAACACCCTTGCACCCATCTTGTCCAACCCGGCTGCCGTCGCGGGATTTCTCGTCAACGCCGTCACCTGCCAGCCGCGCGCCAGCGCTGCCCGGGCGACGGCACCGCCGACATAACCGCAGCCGAAGATCGCCAGGCGCCTGACTTGATTGGCCATGCGGCAACAAGGCCGCGTTCTTCCCACCCATACGAGCAAAAATCGGTTCGCCCGCGGCCCGCGCGGGTGTAGATTTGCCGTATGCCTTCCGTGCTCGTTCCGCTCGCCGATGGATTTGAGGAGATCGAGGCGTTTGCTCCGGTCGACCTGCTGCGCCGCGCCGGCGTGGAGGTGGTCATCGCCTCGTTGAGCGACAATCGCCACGCCACCGGACGCAGCGGCATCGTCGCCCACGCCGATGCCACCCTCGATTCCGTGGCCGGGCGTGTGTTCGACCTCCTGTTTATTCCCGGAGGGCCAGGGGTGAAGAACCTCCGCGCTGATCAACGGGTGCGTGCCACCGTCCTCCGGCACCACCAAGCCGGGAAATGGCTCGCCGCCATCTGCGCCGCGCCGACCGTGCTGGCGGATTGCGGCCTGCTGGAAGGACGGCGTTACACCGCCCATCCTTCTGTGGCCGCGGAATTGCCGCATATTCTTGCGAATGAGCGCGTGGTCACCCACGGCCACATCGCCACGTCACGCGGCGCGGGCACCGCGGTTGAATTCGGCCTGCACATGGTAGGTTTGCTGGTGGCGCCGGCCAAGGCGGAGGAGATTGGCAAAGCCATTTGCCTCTAAGATTTGCGTGAAAATGCGCATTGCACGGCGGCGGCGGCTTTGATTGCCTCCGCATGGCCGGCGAAGGCTCTGCCTGCACGCCACTTGCCCATCAATGCACAATCCCGCGCCTCCAGTCCGGAAGCGATGCTGCGAAGCGTTGCCTAGTGGTTTTCCCCTAGCCATAGACTCCCCCGACCGGTCCTTCGCCTAGAATGTCGCTCCCCGCCCATGAACTCGTCATCGAAGCCGGTCGCGGCGACCGCCACTATTGGTCCGACCTGTGGCGCTACCGGGAACTCCTGGGCTTTCTCGCGTGGCGCGACATCAAGGTGCGCTACAAGCAGACCGTGCTCGGTGTCGCTTGGGCGCTGCTCCAGCCGCTCGTCACGATGGGCATCTTCAGTTTCGTGTTCGGCGTGCTCGCCGGCATGGGCAAAGGCGACGTGCGCTACCCTCTCATCGTCATGGCCGGGCTGCTGCCTTGGCAGCTGTTTGCCGCCGCGGTCAGCGGCTCCAGCGGCAGCCTCGTGTCCAATGCCCACCTCATCTCCAAGGTTTTTTTCCCGCGGCTCATCGTGCCCCTCTCCGCGCTCGGCGTCGCGCTCGTGGACTTCACCGTCGTGCTCGCGCTCTATGCCGCGATGGCGGCCTGGTTTGGTGTCATGCCTGGCTGGCAGGTGCTGCTCCTGCCGGTGTTCGGAGCCTGCGCGCTGCTCATCGCGCTCGGCGCGGGACTCTGGCTGTCCGCTCTGACGGTGCGCTTCCGCGATTTTCGCATCATCGTGCCCTTCATCCTGCAGGTTGGCGTCTTTCTCTCTCCCATCGGTTACCGCACCGATGTGCTGCCCAACTGGCGCGACCTGCTCGCGCTGAACCCGATGACTGGCGTCATCGACGGCTTCCGCTGGTGCCTGTTGGGCGGCACGACCGACTTCTACTGGCGTGGCTTCGCCACCTCCGCGGTCGTCGGCGCCGTGTTGCTCGCCACCGGACTGTGGTATTTCCGCCGCACCGAGCGCACGTTTGCTGACGTAATCTGACATGGCTGAACCCGTCATCAGCGTCTCCGGCCTCGGCAAGCGCTACGTCATCGGACACGAGGCGCGTCACGATACATTCCGCGACACGCTCGCGCACGGGGCCGTCGGCGCCTTGCGCCGGCTTTTCCGGCGCACGCCCACCCGCACCACCGAGGAGTTCTGGGCGCTCCGCGATGTGTCCTTCGAGGTCAACCAAGGTGACGTGGTCGGCATCATCGGGCGCAACGGGGCCGGCAAGTCCACCCTGTTGAAGATTCTCTCCCGGATCACCGAACCCACCACCGGCTCGGTGCGCCTGCGGGGACGGGTCGCCTCGCTGCTCGAAGTGGGCACCGGGTTTCATCCCGAATTGTCCGGCCGCGAGAACATCTACCTCAACGGGGCCATCCTCGGCATGAGCCGCGCCGAGATCGCGCGAAAATTCGACGAGATCGTCGCCTTCGCCGAGGTGGAGCGCTTCCTCGACACACCGGTGAAGCACTACTCGAGCGGCATGTATGTGCGCCTCGCCTTCGCCGTCGCCGCCCATCTCGAACCCGAAATCCTCATTGTCGACGAGGTCCTCGCCGTCGGTGACACCCAGTTCCAGCAGAAATGCCTCGGCAAGATGCAGCATGTCGCCCGCAGCTCCGGCCGCACCGTCCTGTTCGTCAGCCACAACATGGCCGCCGTGCAGCAACTTTGCCGGCACGCTCTCCTGTTACGGCAGGGGCAACTTGTCGCGGCCGGCGCGCCGGCCGCCATCGTGCAGTCCTATTTCTCCGATTTGTCCTCCGTGGCCGCCGGGGCCGCAAGTTGGCAGTGGCTCAATCGCAGCGAACACATGGATCTGCTCGCGGCCGAGGCACTCGTCGGTGGCCAGCCGACCCGCCACATTTCCAGCGGGCAGACCCTTACGCTACGTCTGCGCTACCGTTGCACCGATCCCGCCCGCTATCCCGATGGACTTCACTTCACCTTCGTGCTTTTCGGTGCCGGACAGAGTCTCATCAACGTCTGGAGCCTGGCCGCCCTCGGCCGCGCTGTGCCTGCGCGGCGCGAGTCCGTTATCGAGTGCGTTATCCCGCACTGGCCGCTTCGCACCATGCCCGTCAGCGTAGCCGTTCACATTTCCCATCGGAACCAAAACCTCGTGAACGTCGGGCAGGCCCTCCAATTCGACTCCATCGACGGCGACCTGCACGGCCACGGCATCATCCCCGGCCCGGCGGAGAGCATCCTCTCCCTGGCGCATATATGGAAAATCGACTGTGCCTGATGCGCGCTTGCTTCCAGCGATGAAACAACTGCTCGGCCGGTTTGCCCAACGAATCACGGGGCGCGGCCCGCACGGCGTCGCCCCGTTCGATTCGGTTGAGGCGGATCTCGTCCGCGCCCGGGCGACACTCGCCGCCGGAACCTGGCCGGATGGCGCCCTCCATGCCGTAGAGGCCGACCGCACTGTCGTAGCCGGCTCCTTCGCCCTTCTCGGCCAGCAAATCCCGAAGCCGTTGCGCCCGGCGGCTCAGCTCTCGCCGGTGCGCCGGCTCTTTGCGCTGCGCGACGCCTGCGTGGCCGGCGACGACGGCGTTGTCTGGTGCCCTCACCTTGGCCTTGCCGTTGAGGAAACTGTCCGGCAATGGCACGGCGGTCCGGATACGCATCCGCTGTTATCCGCGCCGCGCTATCCCGTGGCGACACCATTGCCCGGCGTCGCACTCAACCTCGGATCGCTCGACGCGGGCGGTTTCTACCATTTCCTCCACGAGTCATTTCCGCGTCTCGCACTGGCGCGTAAGTGGCTCGACCACGTAGACCATTTCCTCTGCCCGGGCGGGCCGGATAGTTTTCACGGAGGTTGGCTTGAGCTCGCTGGCGTGCCCGCCGCCCGAATCAGGTGGCTGCACGGCCATGCCCACTGGCGCTGTGAACAACTGCTGTTCACCAATCTGCCCACCGACGATTGCGCTCCTACGCTCTGGCTCTTCGGAGCCATCCGTGAGCTGGCTCGCTGGTCTCCAGCGCCATACCCGACCCGCCGTCTCTGGCTCACGCGGCGCGACGCGCCCAGCCGGCGGCTGGCGTGGGAAGATCGTTTGCTCGCTCTCCTACCGGATTTTGAGCCCGTTAGCCTCGCGCGCCTACCTGCCGCCGAGCAGGTGGCGCTTTTCGCGTCGGCCGCTGTCGTCGCCGGGCCGGGCGGAGCCGGTTTCGCCAACCTGCCCTTCTGTCACCCGAACGCCCGTGTGGTTGAGCTACTGTCTGACCTCCTGCCGCTGCCGCTCTACGCGCAGCTCGCTGCGGTGGCGGGGCTGCCGCATGCTTGGGCTATCGTTGATTTCCAGCGCGAACCGGACGACCTCCCTGCACTGGCTGCCGCGATCCGCGCCTTTATCTCGTGAGCACCGCCCTGCTGGTTCCCTGTCACAACGCTGGGAGGTTTCTCCCGCGCCTCTTCGCCACCGTCGCGGCGCAGACCCGCCCCTTCGGCGAGATCATCTGCTATGACGACGCCAGCACGGATGACACCGCCGCCGTGGCGGCACGCCTGGGCGCCAGGGTTATCCGGGGTGAACAGAACCGCGGTCCCGGTCACGCCCGCAACAACCTCTGGCGCGCCAGCACGGCCGATTGGGTGCATTTCCACGATGCCGACGATTTCCTCGATCCGGCCTACCACGAGCGGGTTTCGGCCCTCGCGGACGACACCATCGATGTCGTCATCTGCTCGGCACGTTGGATCCGCGAATCCGACGGAAGCACCGAGATGGAATGGCGCTATTCGGACACGGAACTGCGTGCCGCGCCGCTCGACTACCTGCTTTCCCATCCCGTCGGCGGCATCAATGGCTACTACCGGCGCTCCGCCCTCGAGCGCGTCGGCGGCTACGATGAGGTCCTTCGGATCTGGGAGGATGCCGACCTCCATGTGCGTTTGGCCGCGGCGGGGGCCCGCTTCGCTGTTGCCGAGGAGATTCTTGTCACCGCCGTCCGTCGCCCCGGCAGCATCAGCACACCGGTGGCGGAGAACTGGCGGTGCCGCCTGAGAGCATTGGAACGATATGCCGGCATGCTGCCCGCCGGCAGCCGGCCCGCTCTGTTGGCGGAGATCGACGGCGCCGCGCGCGCACTGCTTCGCGCCGGAGACGTCGGTTCGGCGCAACATGCCGTTGCACTCTCACGCTCGCTGGGCGGCAACCCACCGGCCTCGGCCAACCCGCTGATCCGCCTCACCCGCGCGGTTGTCGGTCCACTCGCCGCCTTGCGGCTCCAGAATCTTGCCCGTCGCTGAACCTTCCATGATGACGACACCCGCACTGTCCCGTTCCCTGCGTAATTCAATCCGCACCGCCTGGCTTCGCCTGGCCGGGGCCGACCTCACAGAACCACGTCTGCTTGGGCGCGGCATTGATTGCCGTCTTGGATTCCGCGCACAGCGCGGGCGCATCACGATCGGCGCGGGCGCGTGGCTGGAGACCGGCGTCGTGCTGCATGCTTTCGGCGGTTCCATCCGTCTCGGTCGCGATGTCTTCGTCGGCCCCCATGCCGTGATCTACGGCCACGGTGGCGTGGAGATCGGTGACGCCTGCCTCATCGCGATGCATTGCCGCATCCTCTCCTCGAACCACGCCGTGCCCCCGCTGGGCACCGACATCCGCTCGCAACCCGACACGCTGCTTCCGACCCGCATCGGACGTGACGTCTGGCTCGGCGCGGGAGTGACGGTGCTGGGCGGTGTCACCATCGGGGATGGCTGCATCGTCGGCGCAGGCGCGGTCGTGACCAAGGATCTCCCGGCCGGCTCCATCGCGCATGGCGTGCCGGCCGCCGTGCAGGGCATGCGACCCCGCGCCGCTACCTGACCCTACGGTGCCTGCCCTTCTGCGCCATCCCCTTATCATCGCCCTCGGTTGCGTTGCCTTGGCGCTGGTCGTGTTCGCGCCCCGTCTTTGGCTGTTGCGGCAGCCAGTGCCGGGCTCATTTCAGTGGGACCGCGCCGTCACGTTTCTCCAGCAGGTCGAGAGTCCCTTCCGTCGCGACATCGAACCTGCCATGCTCTGGCGGCAACTGCCGGCGGTGGTCTGTCATTACGCCGGCCTGCGAGGTCAGGCGGCCTTTGCTTTCCCGTGGCTCGGTGCGCTCGCGGCGGTGGCCTATGTTGCAGCTGTCGCGTCGCGGCATAATCCTGATCTCCGGTTTGTCGGAGGCTGCACGCTGCTCTACACCAGTTCATCCGCGCTGCTCGTGCCACTGCATTGGTGGGGCATTAATGACGGATGGATCTGGCTCGGCCTGCTCGCCGTCGCTTTTGCCCGGAGCCGCGTTGCAATGATTGCGGCGCTGCTGCTCTGCCCTTGGGTGGATGAACGTTTCCTCATCGCCCTGCCGCTGACACTGTTGGTGCGCGGCCACATGGGGGGACATGGGTTTTCCTGGCGGCAATTCCTCCCCCTGGCCTGGGTTCTGCCCTATCTCGTGGCGCGCGCCGTCCTCAGCGGTCCGGGCAGTGAGGGCGTCCAAAATGGGTATCTCGCCGAACGAGCACAGATGCTGGCTGGACTCGCCCCGTTCGCGCCTCTCGGGTGGTGGATGGCTTTGCGCGGCGGTTGGGTCGCCGTGGGTTATGCGGTGACATTGGGTGGCTGCCGCATCGCCGCCGCGACCGCACTGACACTTTTGATCTGCTTCGCCTTGGCTTCCGATATCAGCCGGTCCGCTGCCGTCCTCACGCCTTTGTTGCTGGCGGGATGTATCGAGTGGAACCGGCGGCATCCCGCCGATTCTGCCACCCATGTCTGGCGGCTTGCCTGGCTGAACCTGCTGCTGCCGGCGGCGCATGTCGTGCACGACAAGATTGACCTCATCAGTCCTCTGCCCGTCGAACTCTTACGCCTCTGGCGCATTGCAGGATGACTGCTCCGGTGGAACTGTCCGTCATCCTACCAACGCATAATCCGCATGCCGGCCGCCTCGCCCGCGCACTTGCCGCATTGCGCCTGCAGAGCCTGCCCCCCGATCGCTGGGAAACAGTGCTCGTGGACAACGCTTCGTCCGCGGCTGTCACCAACGGCGGCAACGGCCCGGCTAACCTGCGGATCATCCGCGAGCCAATCCTTGGGCTGACCTACGCCCGGCGGCGCGGACTGCAGGAATCCACCGGTGAAATCATTGTCATGGTGGATGACGACAATCTGCTCGCACCGGACTATCTCGAACGAGCGCTGGCGCATTTCGCGGCGAATCCCCGCATCGGTGCGATCGGCGGGCGCAGCGTTCCCGAATTCGAGGTGGAGCCACCGGCCTGGGTGCGTGAATTCGACGACCTCCTCGCCTGTCGCGACCTTGGAGCAGTTCCGCTTATCTCTGATCCGGGTTCTCGCGAGTATCCGGCATTCGCGCCCATCGGCGCCGGGATGGCTGTGCGCCGGGCTGCCTTGCAATCCTGGCTCGACGACGCGTCGGCCGCCAACCTGCCGGACCGGCGCGGCGCGGCGCTGACGTCGAGCGGCGACAACGATATCATCTTCTCTGTGCTCCGATCCGGCTGGCAGGTGGCCTATTTTCCGGATCTGACGCTCACACATCTCATCCCGGCGAATCGCCTGCAACCGGACTATCTCGCCCGGCTCAATCGCGGCATCCAGCAGTCGTGGCAGCAAGTCCTGCGGCGACACGGCGCCAGCCCCTGGCCTGCTATCGCGCCGTGGACCGTGCCACTCCGCCAGGCCAAGGCTTGGTTTGCTTATCGCGCCTGGTCCACGCCCGCCGCACGCATCCGCTGGCAGGGCGCCTGCGGTCACTTCAAAGGACGCGTGGCCTCCTGACATGTCACTTCCAGGAAGGATCATTTATCATCTTTGGCACCGGCCCGCAGGATGGACCCGAGACTTGGTCGCGGATGGCGGGCCATTTGAGCGGCGGCGCACGGCCCGCGGCCGGGCGGAAATGGAGGCTGCTGCGCGCCGATTGCCCCCGCCGGCCGCAGGCACCGGTCCACCCGTCGAACTGCATCTCCTCACCGGGGCCCGCTTCTGGGATCAGACGGCCTTTTGCCTGTGGTCGTTCGCCCGCCACAGCGGGCGCCCGCTTGCGCCCGTCATCTACGACGACGGCTCGTTGCGCGCCGAACATCAGGGGCCGCTCGCTCGGCTCTTCCCCTCCACGCGCTTCGTGGCACGATCCGAGGCGGTCGCCCGTCTCGACCAGCACCTGCCGGCGGCGCGGTTTCCCTACCTCCGGGAGCGCTGGCTCAACTACCCCAACATTCGCAAACTGATTGACCCGCACCTCGGCTCACGTGGCTGGAAGCTCGTCATCGACTCCGACCTTCTTTTCTTCCGGCGACCCCAGTTCCTGCTCGATTGGCTCGACCGGCCCGACCGGCCGTTGCACGCCGTTGATTGCACAACCTCCTACGGCTACTCGCGGCCACTGATGAGCAAACTCGCCGGCGCACCCGTGGCCGAGCTGGTCAATGTCGGCCTCACCGGGCTGGATAGCGCCGCGCTGGACTGGGAGCGCCTCGAGCACTGGTGCGCCACGCTCATCGCGCGCGAGAAGACCAGCTATTATCTCGAGCAGGCGCTGATCGCCATGCTGGTCGCCGGCCGCGGATGCGCGATCGCGCCGGCAACGGACTACATCACCATGCCGCGCCCGCCAGAGGCCGTAGAATGCCGCGCGGTGATGCACCACTATGTCGCCGGCTCCAAGCGCTGGTATTTCCAGCATAACTGGCGGAAGGTCGCCCCGCCCCCGCAATGATGACACCCCAGGCGCCCACGTTGCGGTCGGAGCAGCCCCACGCTTGGCTGAACTGGATTTTGCCCGTGGCTGCCTTTGCAGGAGCGGCTTGGTTGAGCCATGCTGGAAGGTTAAGACTGTCGTTTGACGGTTACTATTACGTGGAGCTGGCCAAGCTTTTCCGACACACACCGCCCGAATCGTTCGGCAACGCGTGGCCTTTCGGCTGGCCACTGATGGGAGCCGCCACCAGAATCTTCGGAGCGAGTGCCTATCAAGGATTGCTGGTCTGTGCGGTGGCATCCTGGGTTGGCTTATTGGTGTTGATGGCCAGGCTTTGGCCATGGGCGGATGCCGGCCGGCCTGCGGGTATGCTCGCACTTTGCGCATTTGGCACTCTCTACCCCGTTTCGGCGCTGGTCACAGGTGTCTTCAGCGAAGTGCCGTTTGCCTTGGCCCTGCTGGTCTTTGCCTGCGGCCTTGCTGTTTGGCCGCGACCGTCCGCCATCCTCTTGGCCTGTGTCGCCGCATTGTTCGCCTTCGTCATCCGCTACGCAGGAGCGTTGCTGCTCCTTCTGGCGGGAATGTGGCTGCTGATGCCCCCGGAGCGCGGTCTGACGGGCCGACAGCCGCGCCTCGCCTGGATAGCCGTTGCCCTCGTAGCTGGGATCAGCCTCGCCTTGCTCGCTTGGAACAAGTCCGCTACGGGACATTGGAGCGGATATCCGCGCGGTGGCGCCGCGCCCATGGCCCAGTGGCCCGAGATCGCGGCGGATCTGGGTTGGAGCATGCCCAGCTTGCTCGGCGGGTTGGGCCTCCGTGATGTCCTCGGCTTCGGAACGAAGCTGCGAGTGCCGCTCGGCCTGTTCATGCTGGGCTGCCTGCTTTGGCTGGCCGCAAAGGCATTTGTCTCGGCTGGTGGCCTCCGGCGCGTTCTGGGGGCGACAATCCTGGTCTACGCTGCGGGCATGGTGCTGCTTCGGTGGGCGGGGGAGTTCGATTCGCTGCACAGTGCCCGCACCGCTTTGCCCCTGGCCGCGCCGGCAGCATTGCTGTTGGCGCACCTGTTGCCAAAAGGATGGCCGACGATTGCAGCCTTGGTCGCCTTGTTGGGGCTGAACCTGGGGCTGGCGTCGCGCGGTGCCTCGCTTGAAGTTGCCGCGGACGTGCGGCCTGCGCTGCCCTGGACGCGCAATCTGCGTGCCGGGGCGATTGTGTCGGTCAACGACCCTGCGCGCACTTTGGCCGCTCATTTGGACTGTGCCGTGCAAAGGCTGCCCGCGCCCGTCGGGGTTGATCCGGCCCGGTGCGGAGACGTCGTGGTCCTTGCGTCCTCTCCGGTCAACCGGGAGGGATTGGCCGGCGCACTCGATCCGCGGTGGAATTTGGCCGCAAATGGACTTCGGGAACGCGGCTACACGATGGTTCTGGAAACACCGAGCCTGCTTGTGCTGGTCCGGAATGTAACGGGATGACCATGCCCGCCAAAGTCAGCATCCTCATCCCCTGTTACAACGCCGCTCCCTGGCTCGCGGCGACCCTGGACAGCGCACTCGCGCAGAGCTGGCCGGACAAGGAGATCATCGTGGTCGACGACGGCTCCACGGACGGTTCGCTCGTTCTCGCCCGTAGTTACGAACCACGCGGTGTGCGGGTGGTCACACAAGCCAATGCCGGCGCCAGTGCCGCCCGCAACCATGCCCTGCGGCTCGCTCGCGGCGACTTCATCCAGTTTCTCGACGCGGACGACCTGCTGTCTCCCGGCAAGATAGCCGCGCAGCTGACCTTGCTCAGCGAACGCCCGCGGGGCGCTGTCTCTACATGCGCTTGGGGTCGGTTCACCGACAACCCGGCCGCTGCCCGATTTGTGGACGAAGCTGTATTCCGGGACTTCGCACCGGTGGATTTCCTCGTGCTCGCCGGGGAGAGCGGGGCGATGATGCACCCCTCTGCCTGGCTCGTGCCGCGCGCTGTGGCGGACAAGGCCGGACCTTGGGACGAATCCCTCTCGCTCAACGATGACGGTGAATATTTCGCCCGCGTGGCGCTCGCTTCCTCAGGCATCGCCTTCTGCGCAGATCCCATGGCGCGCAGTTATTATCGTTCCGGCATGCCCGGCAGCCTCAGCCAGCAACGCAGTCTGCGGGCGCGACGCTCGCAGTTTCGTTCCCTGGAGTTGATCACGGCGCGCCTCCGGGCGGCGGAGGATTCGCCGCGCGTCCACCGCGCGTGCGCCGGTTATTGGCGCCGCTTTATCCATGATTTCTATCCGGTCCCTGCCGATCTCATCGCCCGGGCGGAGGCAGAAGTGGTCCGGCTCGGTGAAACCGTCGGCCGCCCCACGATGGGCCCCAAGACCGCCGCACTTGCCACCCTGCTCGGTTGGCGGGCGGTCTGGCGTCTCAAGCATCTTCTCGCCCGTTGAAGCGGATACTCATCCTCAGTGCGTCGCACCTCTGCCGCAATCCCCGGGTGGTGAAGGAGGCGGCAGCGCTCGGAAACGCGGGCTATGAGGTCACTGTTCTCACCGTGTCGTGGTTGTCGGCTTACCGTGACCTCGACCTGCAATTGGTCCGAGGCCAGCCGTTTCAATTTCAGACCGTCGACTTTTCGGGCCAAAGCCTCGGGGCGAGATTGCTGGCCTTGGGATGGCGGGCGCGCACCCGTGTCGCGCGGACCCTCGTTCGGCGGTTTGGCTGGGAATTTCCGTCTGCCCTCGGACCTGCCGGCACACTGCTCCGCCGGGCACGCGCCATTCCGGCCGACCTGGTCGTCGCCCATACGGAGCT
>Ga0073934_10007560_pt1 | contig 15021 bp, 15 predicted proteins | sample LarsenN4metaG_FD_76834 | JGI IMG/M metagenome (GOLD analysis project Ga0073934, IMG submission 76834) | Hot spring sediment bacterial and archeal communities from British Columbia, Canada, to study Microbial Dark Matter (Phase II) - Larsen... ...
GTCAGGTCGCGGCGCTGGCGCAAGAACTGCGCCATGTAAATCGTGGTCGAACCCGTGTCCAGGATGATCGTCTCGCCGTCTTTCACCTGCGATGCGGCGAATTTGCCGATAATCCGCCGCAGTTCCTTGATTTCATCTTGCAGGTCATCTCTGAGGGATTTGACTCGTAAGGAGATGCCGAATGCGGCGGCGCGCTGGTGCATCGCTCGCGCCATGTTCTGATACCATTCGTGAGTCTGGTGCAGAATCACGAAGGTGATTTCTTTATCCTCAAAACCGGAGGGAAGTTGTGTCGCCCCTCCCGGCACGTTGATGGCCGGAGCGCCAACCAGCTCCCAGCCAGTTTCGGTCTCTCGATAATATTGCGACAGGTTGGCCTTCGTCAGCAGCGCATACGGCGTAATCAAATCGCCATCAATCCTGCCCCCGCTCCACAAATGAACAACGGCATCAATTGCCAGATGGCCGACGACTTCGGGGAACAATGCGGCGCTGGCGACAAGCGGTGTGTTTTCCGAAAGGGCCTTGAGCGAGGTTGCGCCCTCCGCGCCGATATTCACCGCGATCAGATTGTCCGGCGGCAGGTTCAGATCGTAGTATGCCTGTATCCCTGCCAGTACCGAGTCGTCGTTGATGCCGAAGATCACGTTGGTCTTTGGCTCCAACCGGAGCGCATCCAGCGCAATTTGATATGCTCCGACGTACAGGCCGCCGCCATCAACCGAGTGAATCACCCCATCATCGGCCAGTACAGCTCGGATGCCTTCGGTGAAGCCCGCGCTGCGCTCTTTGGTATTGGGGAGATCGTATTCGGAAATATCCAGGATGTAAGCGGTCTTGCCCTCAGCCCACTTTTCGCGGAAATACTCGCCTGTCCAGCGCCCCAGCGCATAGCCAGCCTCGAAATTGTTGGGGCCGAGGTAGATCGCGCCTTCCTGCCGGCAGGATTCAGCAAGAAAAGGGATTTGATTGCGGAGCGTTCGCTCCCGCAGCGTGTGGGAGGCTGTGTTTTCAACCGGCGCGAGGATGAGAGCATCTTCGCCCATTGCCTCGTCGTCTATTGGCAGCGGCGCTGCCTGGCCGCTGCCTGCTTCCACCGGAATGGCCCCGCCGTGCATTCGCTGGAGCAGATTGTGCGCTTCCAGTTTGCGTAAATCACGACGGATGGTCGCTTCGGTGACATCGAAATACTGCGCCAGCTCACGGACGCCGTAGCCGCCGTGCTTGTTAACAATCTCAACAATCTGCTTTTCGCGCTTGGAAAACAACATGTTCGTTTTGTTCGCAGTATTTTCGGATTATTTTCATTTTCACCGGATTATATGCGCACACTGTCCGTTTGTCAATCACAACGGACAGATGGAGTCGCATTGAATTCCCTGATGGCGCAGGGTGTATCCCTTCAGGAATAATCGGTGTTGTCTGTCTCAACGGACCTTCTGACTTCTATTGCGCTACTTATGCTAGAATCGAGTGGAGTAACAGCCAATCATATACACTCGGAAAAACAAATGAAGGTCGTTATTCTGGCGGGCGGAGCGGGCACGCGCCTTTCCGAAGAAACTGAGGTTCGCCCCAAGCCAATGGTCGAAATTGGAAACCGGCCTATTCTCTGGCACATCATGCAGCATTACGCCTGGTATGGCTTTAAGGAGTTTTATGTCGCGCTGGGCTATAAAGGCGAGGTCATCAAACGCTATTTCCTCGATTACCATTTCATGAATGGCGGCGCAATGACCGTCGAGCTTGCAACGGGCAAAGTTGAAGTCTCTGAAAGCCCGGTCGAAGATTGGAAAGTCCATCTTGTGGATACCGGAGAAGCAACCATGACGGGTGGACGTATAAAACGCCTGGAACCGTTCCTGCGCGATGAACCGTTCATGGTGACGTATGGCGATGGCGTCTGCAACCTCGACCTGCATGAGCTGCTGGCATTCCATCGGCAGCGCGGAAAACTGGCGACCGTGACCGCAGTACGTCCCCCGGCGCGCTTTGGCGAGCTTATTTTCGATGGCGATATGGTGATCCGGTTTACCGAAAAGCCGCAGATTGGCGAAGGCTGGATCAACGGCGGGTTTATGATTTTTGAGCCGGGGATTTTTAACTATTTGCATGAAGACGGCGACAGCCTTGAGGCGGATGCGCTGACCAAAGTCGCTGCTGACCGGCAGCTTACTGCCTACCGCCATGATGATTTCTGGCAGTGCATGGACACCCTGCGCGATAAGCGCTACCTGGAAAGCCTGTGGCAAAAAGGCGATGCGCCGTGGAAACTCTGGTAAATTTCTGGTCCGACAAGCGAGTCCTCGTCACTGGTGCGACGGGTTTAGTCGGTTCAAGCCTGGTCAAAGAACTGCTGGCGAAAGGGGCTTATGTCGTCGCACTGGTGCGCGACCCTGATCCACAATCCGAGTTCTACCGCTCTATGGATTACCAGTCTACCTCCATTGTCAGCGGACAACTGGAAGACTACTGGACTCTGGAACGGGCCATCAACGAACATCAGATTGATACGGTCTTTCACCTGGCTGCACAGGCAATTGTCTCCGTTGCCTACCGCTCGCCTCTCCAGACCTTTGAGAGCAATATTCGAGGCACGTATAATCTGCTCGAAAGCTGCCGTCAGCACCGCACGTTGGTCAAGCGCATTGTCATTGCCTCCAGCGATAAGGCATACGGCGAACACCCTATCCTGCCTTATACTGAAGACATGCCATTGCAGGGTGTCCAGCCCTACGAGGTATCGAAAAGCTGCGCTGATCTGATCGCCCAATCCTACTTTCACACCTACGGCCTGCCGGTTGCAGTTGCCCGGTGCGGCAATATCTACGGAGGCGGCGATTTGAATTGGAGCCGCATCGTCCCGGATGCCATTCGCTCCTGTTTGCTTGATATACCGTTGGTTATTCGCAGCGATGGCAAATTCGTGCGCGATTACATCTATGTTAAGGATGTCAGCCGGGCCTATTTACGTCTGGCCGAGCGATTGGAGGATGAGCGGGTCAAAGGCGCTGCTTTTAATTTTAGCCCCGGCAAAGCAGTAACTGTACTTGAACTGGTCGAAGTGATTCAGCGTCTCACAGGTTGCAGCCATCTGAAACCCATTATCCAGAACTCCGCCAGAGGTGAAATTCACGACCAATATCTCGACTCAACTCGGGCGCGCGAGATTCTTGACTGGTGTCCCGAATACACACTCGAAGCAGGCCTGGCAGAAACGATAGCGTGGTATCGCACCTACTTGGGATAGGTATAACGTCTTGACCACTGAAACGCAGTGCCGCTCTTGCGGCAGCCAATCATTGTATCCTGTGCTGTCACTGGGAAATACTCCCCTGGCTAACTCGCTGCTCAACCAGGAACAGCTTAACCAGCCTGAGCCTACTTTCCCACTTGAACTGGTATTCTGCGCCGACTGCACGCTCGTGCAGATCAACGAAACGGTGCCGCCGGAACAATTATTCAGCAATTATCTTTACTTCTCATCGTTCTCGGAAACCATGTTGCAGCACGCCGCAAAACTCGTGGCGCGCCTGATTCACGAGCGCCATCTGAACGAGCACAGCCTCGTGATTGAGATTGCCAGCAATGATGGCTATCTGCTTCAAGACTATGTAAAAGCCGGCATCCCGGTGCTGGGCATCGAGCCGGCGCAGAATATTGCTCAGGTTGCCAATCAGCGAGGCATCCGCACCCGCGCCGAATTTTTCGGGCTTAGGGCGGCGCAGCAGCTTTGCGCCGAGGGATTCCAGGCTGATGTGGTTCACGCGAACAATGTGCTGGCTCATGTGGCCGAACTCAACGGCGTTGTTGCGGGGATCGGGCTGGTAGTGGCCGACAAAGGCGTCGCTGTCATTGAAGTGCCTTACGTCAAGGACTTGATTGACCACACCGAATTCGACACGATTTATCACGAACACCTCTGCTATTTTTCCTTGACCGCGTTGCAGCATCTCTTCCGCCGCCATGGGATGGAAATTGTGGATGTCGAGCGCATTCCGATTCACGGCGGCTCTCTGCGGATTTTCGCCGCCAAATCGGGAGACATCTCACCGCGCGTCACCGAGTTGTTGGATGAGGAGCGCGCCTGGGGTGTACGCGAGCCAGGCTTCTACCAGCGTTTTGGCGAAAAAGTGGAACGGCTCGGCGCTGAACTGCGCGGCACGCTGGAACGATTGAAAAACGACCATCAGCGCATCGCCGTTTATGGCGCGTCGGCAAAGGGAAGCACGCTGCTCAATTACCTGAAGTTCGGAAGCGACCTGTTGGAGTACGTGGTTGATCGAAGCACGGTCAAACAGGGTCGCTTTACACCGGGCACACACCTGCCGATTTACGCCCCTGAGAAACTGCTTGAAGATATGCCGGATTATGTGCTGCTGCTGACCTGGAACTTTGCCGACGAAATCATGAGCCAGCAGACGGCCTATCGCCAGCGCGGCGGCAGGTTCATTATTCCGATACCCGAAGTGAGGATTGTATGATTGACGGCGTGCAGGTCATTCCCTTAAAACGTATCCCGGATGAGCGCGGTACGATCATGCACATGATGCGCGCGACGGATCCGCATTTCCAGCAGTTCGGCGAAATCTATTTTTCAACCGTCTACAAGGGCGTTGTGAAAGGGTGGCATTGGCACCGCGAGATGACCTTGAATTATGCCTGTGTCTTCGGGCGAATTAAACTGGCCCTTTTTGATGAGCGGGACGGGTCGCCTACTCAGGGGGAGCTGATGGAGATTTTCCTCGGCCCCGATCAGTATTCGCTGGTGATTATCCCGCCAGAAGTATGGAATGGCTTCAAGGGCATGAGCGAGCCTTATTCCATTGTGGCGAACTGCTGCACCCATGTCCATGACCCATCCCGCAGCAAGCGCCTCGATCCTTTCAACAATCACATTCCCTATCGTTGGGATATAAAGCATCAGTGACATGCGTATTTTTGTTACCGGGGCAGGCGGTTTTGTCGGCTCGCTCGTCACGCGACAACTACTGGAAAGCGGCGATGAAGTCGCTGTTTTATGCTCCCCCAATGCCGGACGACTGCATGGCGTGCTGGACAGCGTAACGGTCATCCCACACCGCCTCGCCCATCGGGCCGAGATTCGGGCGGCCTTAGAGGCGTTTCGTCCCGACGCCTGTATTCATCTGGCCTGGTATGCCGAACCCGGCAAATATCTGGACTCGCCCGAAAATATCCCCCTGCTTCAGCAAAGTTTAGACCTGTTAGAGACTCTGATTTCGGTGGGATGTGGGCGGGTTGTCATGGTTGGGACGTGCGCGGAATACGATACCGATTTCGGCTACCTGCGCGAAGACACCCCGAGGAAGCCGGCAACGATTTACGCGGCCTGTAAATTGTCGCTGGGGCTGGTGGTGCAGCAGCGGGCAGCAGCGGCGAACATCCATTTTGCCTGGGCGCGCCTGTTCTATCTCTACGGCCCCGGCGAAGATTCGCGCCGTCTCATCCCATCATTGGTGGCCGCGCTGAAGCAGGGTAAGCCTTTCGACGCGACCCTGGGCGAACAGGTACGAGATTACCTTCATGCACACGATGTCGCGTCAGCTCTGATTACGCTTGCCAGGCAGCCGGCCTCCGGTGTCTATAATATTTCGTCAGGAATTCCTATCACCCTGCGCGCTCTGATGGAGACAGTGGCGGAAATTGTCGGCGGCAGGCATCTCATACGATTCGGAGCACTCCCCTACCGTCCCTGGGAGCCAATGTTCATCTGCGGCGACAATCGCAAGCTGAAGGCCATAGGCTGGACGCCGCGCTATGGCCTGCAAGAAGGACTGAAAGAGATGGTAGCTTTGTAACAGGCGGTCTACGATACATCCCTGCCCTTCTGCAAAACGAGCGTATAGCTCGTTCCACGCAGGCCAGTGTACTCAATTGGGCTGAATACTGTGCTGAGAAAAAACACGCCTGTGCGCAAGATGCCTCGTGTGACAAGATAGCGGAAAGATAGTGAGGGTTTTATCGTAACCTCGAACGCCGCCTCAGGCTGCTGGCTGACGCCAACCCCCAGAAGATTCATCAGGCTTTTTTTCCAGCCATAAATATTTGTCTTGATGCTTTCCCGATCATTGGTTGTGACGAGCAGCGGCTTCAGCCCAAGATGCTTTGCCCGCTCAAGTAACAACGGAATAGGAATAAGCTGCAAATGGCGCGGCGCGTCTAGGTGCGCCCATCGGCGGCCAAATAATCTGAACTGCAAAGACTTCGGATTAGGCGCTGCCAGTGCGAGAATCCCGCCCGGCGTGAGGTGTCCGGCAATCGCTGCCAGAACCGACCAGGGGTCTGGCAAATGCTCGATGACCTGCCACATCACGACAGCATCATATCTCCCTAGCGATGTTAGCGCTTCGCTGGGATGGCTGCTATTGATCGCTCGAATGCCGGCTACGGTATTCAAGAAGTGACAGCAGTCGGCATCCATTTCAATCACATCAACCTCGTAGCCAGACTGCTTTGCCAGATAGGCAAAGCCCCCATAACTGGAACCGATCTCCAGGAGACGTCCGGATGGGACAAACCGCTGCACGGTTTCCATCCTCGGCCCTTGCGACTGAGCGGACGCGACAAGCGTTTCAAGCGATGGTGGTACGGAGTAATAGTCGCGCGAATAGTAACGACTCAGATCCGGCGGGATGGGGCGCAGGAATAGCAAACCGCAATTGGGGCAGCGGTAGTAATTGAAGATTTCGGCGGAAGATCGCTGATTAATATCATGTGCCTGAAACTGTAGAGGGGATTGCTGCTGGCACTGAGGACAGGAACACGTCATATGATTCCTGAGGCGTGATGGTTGGTGGAAACGTCCACACTTTTTGGAGACGGTTGATAGTATACTACACTGACGGGCACACAAAACACAACGAAGATTCACCAGAAAGCTGTATAATCAGTAAGAAATGCGTAAAAAAACCGTTTTCATTATCACCATAGCCCAATTGGTGAATTATGCAATCCCGGCCCTCACTTTCCCGCTGCTCATCAGTACATTCGACATCAACACCTATGGTCTATGGATTGTCGCCAATACCGTCGCTGGCTTCGCAGTGATCTTCTGGGCACATGGGCTTAGCAATGCTTTAGGAACGATAATAGCGAATCGGAAAGATGACCCCAATCCCTATTATGCCAACGTGTTCTACGCATTTCTGACCATCGGCAGCGGTATGACGGTCGCCATCCTTCTGGCGGCGCCAATGTTGAACGCCATCATGATGCACAGCGCTATCGGCACTACTGTTTTGCGCATCGTTTCTATCACCGCATTTACCATGTCGCTCAACGTGCTCGCAGTTCAGGTCTTCCGCCTGCGCCAAAAACCTGTGATAGATGCTATTCTGGAGATAGCCGTCGTATTAACCCGGTTCCTCGCCGTTGGCTATGCCGTCCTTGTGCCTGATCTTCTCACGTTCGTGCAGGTCTTCGCGGTCTCGCAGGTCGTCGTTACTGCCGTGCAGATTGCAGTTGCGTATCGTGGAATACCGCTGTCCCGCCCTTCCGGGTTGGTCATCAAGCATTTGCTGCATTATGGATGGAATCTTTCGACGGTCAGCCTGGCAAACTGGTTGATGATGTACGGTGATCGTTTGATGCTCTCAATATTTTCAACCAGCGCAGCCGTTGCTGTCTACTCGGCATCCTACCAACTGGGCCAACCGCTGATTGCGTTGGGCTGGCCCTATGCGTACACGCTGTTGCCAGTATTGGCCGAACGCTGGAAAAGCGGCGACATCCAAGGGGCGCAGCAGGTCGTGCGCCAGAGTACGCGCGCGATGTCCATTCTACTGATTCCGGCCACTGTCGGTCTCACCCTGATCGGCAGCGCGTTGTTGCAACTGCTGGGTGGCGACGAGTTCGCGCAGGGGCAGTGGCTCATTGGGATGATCGCGCTGGGAATATCGCTTGACGTAATCGGCACGAATTTGCAGTACATTTTTTACGCGCAGGGGCGACCCGAAGTGCTCCGACGGATTTACGGCCAAGCCACCCTCTTGAATTTGGGACTGAATCTGCTCGCCATACCCCTCTTTGGCTTTTACGGCGCGGGGTTTGTGACGCTGCTCACTTTTGTGTTCACCCTTTACCGTTTGTGGCGGCAGACGACCATGCCCATGGCTGCGTTGTTTGATCTGGGTGTGTTGTGGCGCTGTCTGCTCATCAGTGCCGTTATGGGTGTGTGGGTCGCTATAACGACTGCGCCTTCGGTTGTCAGAGTGGCAACCGCGATAGCTGGCGGCCTCACCATTTATGGGGCAGGCCTTCTGACAACACGGGTAATATCGTTGTCAGAATTGGCTCAGATGCGGCACGCCGTCGCCAACCGCTTCACGTCGCCTTGATTGCCTGCTGCGCCTAAGCTCATCTGGAGAGATGTCGTGCCTGATATTAGCCCCAGCTTTTCTATTATCCTGCCGGTGCGCAACGGCGCGAAGTATCTATCGGAAACGCTGGAAAGCCTGTTTGCTCAGACCTATCGGCATTTCAATATCCTGGTACTGGAAAATCAGTCGGATGATGGCACGGTTGATATTCTGCGCGCTTGCAAAGATGAGCGCCTGCGTGTTTTCCCATCGGATAAACCATTATCCATTGAGGACAATTGGAGTCGCATCCTCGATCTGCCACTGGCAGAATGGATGACAATCGTCTCCCATGACGATTTACTCTATCCTGACTTCTTGCGCGAGATGACGCTTCTCATACAAGCCGAGCCGGATGCATCATTATATACCGCACATTTCGACCTGATAGATGCGCAGGGGCAAAACATCCGACCATCCTGGCCCGCGCCCTATCGTGAGAGTGGAGATGCGTTTCTGGAACGCCGTCAGTTGTGGCGGGCTGACTCATTTGGCACCGGTTATGTCATGCGCTCAGAGGATTATCGGCGGGTCGGCGGTATCCCCTTGTATCCCGGGTTATATTACGCGGACGATGTGCTGTGGACGGAACTGGCAAATCTGAAGGCGCGTATTTGCAGCCCTAGGCGTCTGTTCGCCTATCGGTATTATCGCAGCAGCAGCGCCCGCCAGATTGACTTGCTGGGCATATATCAGGCATCTATAAAGTATCTCGATTATCTGCAAACTCGCCTGTATTTTGCGGATGCGAAACATCGTGCAGTAGCACGGACGTATGTGGCGCGCCACCTCAATAGAAACTACCAACGCTTTCTGGTGAACTTAATTAGCGAACGTAATCCTGAACAGATGCGCACCTATCGAAAGATGAAGGCCGATCTGCTGGCGATTGCCGCGCAAGATCAGCGCTTCCCAGTTTATAATCCCCTGCTGAGTATTATCGAGCAGGTAGCCTGGATCCCCTTTCGCAGTGGCCGCGTTGGCATCTTACGTTTAATGGAGAATACGGCTATCTGGATACGCCAGTTCACAGACTAACGGATACTACCTGAGAATCAATCAATCGGCAGTATAAATCCATGAGCCGTCCTGCAACAACCGATGGAGCATGAAATTGGGTGATAATTTCACGCGACCGAGCGCCCATCCGCACTAACCGTTCACGATCACCGAGCGCTTCTTCCAAAATGTCGGCGATTGCCTGTGGGTTTTCTGGAGGAACAACCCAACCATTGCCATTCACCATTTCAGGTAGTCCACCGACATCGGTCACAATGACCGCACGTCCGTAGCTCAACGCGGTTAAGAGCGCGGCGCTCTGGCTGATATGCCGGTAGGGGAAAATCAATATATCTGCCGCAAGATGATACGTCCAAACCTGATCTGAAGGAACATATTCGGCGTGAACATGCACCTGCTTGAGTTGTCGAAGATTCTCCAGAACCTTGGCATCCGCTTCGGTGTCTGGCCTGCCTACGATCCAGAACTCGACTGGGGAATTTCTGGCTGTGACCAATGGGATAGCCTGGGCGAGAATGTCCAATCCCTTATAAGCTTTGACCGACCCAAAGGCTAACACCACCAATGCTGACTGAGGAATTTGGAGCGCCTGGCGCGCGAGCTGTTGGGTCTCGTCGCTTGAAACCACTGGACTTTCATCCGTAATCATTGGAATGAAGTGGACTGTATCGGCACTCACAGCAGGAAACCTTTTCAAGAACCGAGTTCGATTTTCCTCGCTGTGCACCACAAACGCATCAACGTGCGTATAGACATCCTCAAGATGGCCTGAAAACACCCCTTGATTAAAGAGTGGTTCTACATCATGGATTGTGTGAACAAGTGGAATTCCCATACCCTTGATAGTGGCTGCCAGCCAGCGATCAAAGATCGGCAGACGACTCCACTGGATATGGACAATATCCGGGCGATGAATTTTTAACTTTCGAATGAGATGTGCATGGCCTAGAGGATACAAAAGCGTCCGCAGCCCTTTCCGAATAAAGGGAACATGGAGGAGTGACGGATTTTCAAGGAAACGAAAATAATTGAGGTCAATTGTGACGTGTTCGGGGTAATTGAGCTTCGGGTCATACAGATATTTAGAAGTGACAAACCGAACCGCATTACCCAATGTTGCTAGAGCGTCGCATATTGCCAGGTCATAATAAGGAGTCAGACAGGCTGGATCAATTTGCCAGATGTGCATTATTCATACCGTTCTTAATTCAACGTGAGTATTGGTTAAGCGATGGCCTCCAGCAATGCAGTTGCTTTTGCGGCTATCCCACCGGCACGGTCACATTACAGGTGATGATGTAGGAGAGGCGCTCGCCGTTGAAGGCGATGATAACCGGCGATTGGGTTTCCTCGGCAGCGTCAATCACACCCTGAAGCGAGTCAATGCTCCAGCTTTCAAAGTAGCCGACGGCATAGCGATGCTGGCGCATGAGGTCGTTAACCGCGACGAGTGGCACGATACGACTCTTTTCGAGAGACTTTTTACACGATCTAATTCTAGCGCGAAAATCTATCCCTGGCTGTCACAGTCAGATGGCAATACATCGCCCTCAATCTGGGGATTGGGCGGCGCGCATGACGACCGTGCTGGGGCTGAAGACCGGGTGAAATTAGCGTCAAGCCGGCCTTCACCATACCCCCGGCAGCAGTCGGTAGCGCGTGCGCCGCGCAAAATCGGCGTATCCCGGCAGTTCAGCGTGAAGGTCTCGATCTTCCAGCGCGGTACGGGCAACAAATACAAGCGCTCCAATCAACGCTGGAATCATGGTTGTCCACGAACCCAGAACGAGCGGCGCGGCGAGAAACTGCAAAATGACTCCGACGTAGCCCGGATGCCGCACGTAATGGTAAGGGCCGGACGAAATCACCTGCTGCGCGTCCTGTGTGAACACCGTGACCTCGAAGTGCCGGTTGACGACCATAGACCATGCCAGCAGGTAGAACCCTGCCAGCAGCGCCGCGCATCCGATGAGGTTCAGGCCGAGCGGGAACGTCTCCGTCCAGCCATTACGTCTGTCCAATCCGGCGACAATTGGAACGGCAAACAGGTCGAGCGCGTAAATGGACAGGAGTACCTTGTCCCACTGTTTGGATATGCTCTGGCGTCTCCCCCGCTCGTTCAGCAGTTCACGATTCCAGCGGATCAGCGCCAGAGTTAGCCCCAGCCAGCCCACGAATGTCAGCGCGACGAAGACCCCGCCCCATACCCAATCGGTTGTCCCGGCGGCGATGAACAGCGGCAGACCCGTCAGTACCGGCGTGCCGAGGTGCTTGGCGATGGCGTTGACGCCGTAGATATTGATCCTTGCCGTGCCTGATGTTGCTGACATGGCGCGCATCTTTCTTCCATAACGGCAAAGTCGGGAAAAAAGAGACCCCGATTAATGAGGGGTCTCGCCATAGCTGTCGTCTGCCCGCAAGAATTCTCTCACGTAGGTTTCAATCTGCCGCTCCCAGCCGCGAATGAGGTCTTTGATGACCATCGGCTCGTTCGGCGGCGGCAGCGGCCCCAGGTCGTACAATCGCCCGGTCTTTCCGCTCCGGTCATGCCGGTAGGCGATGTGTACGCGCGCACATTTTTGATTATAGAAGATAAAAGATTAAGTGGGGTAACAAAAAAGCTGCAAAAAAGGGCGGCCCGTTGATGGTCGCTCTATTGGCGCGGGCTGCGGATGATGCCGAACATCTGTCGAAAAAGCTGAAAAACCTGTACCATTAATGCGAAGCTATGGCGATATTCCTGCACCAATAGGAGCTAAAAATGAAAACTTTTGCATTTGTTTTGCTGATGGTTCTGGCGCTGGACCTGACGGCCTTTGTCGTCAGCAGCCAGACGACGACCACGCTGCATGTGGTCGAGCACGCCGACACCGACGCTGTTGCCGACACGGGCGACGAAGGCGACTCGGTGGGCGACATCCTCACCTTTGCCAATCCCGTTTTTGACGAGAACAACGAGCAGCAGGTGGGCACGGACAACGGTTACTGCTTCCGCACCGCCGTTGGCTCGGCCTGGGAGTGCGCCTGGACGCTGACTCTGGATGACGGCCAGATCACCGTGCAGGGGCCATTCTACGATGCCAGCGACTCGACGCTGGCGATCACGGGTGGCACGGGCGCGTACAGCGGCGCGCATGGGCAGATGCAGCTTCACGCCCGCAACGATCAGGGCACGGAATACGATTTTGTTTATGAGATTGTTCAGTAGTATTTCCCAGTTTTAGGTTCGGATTTTTGCAAAGGGGCGCGGGAAACTGCGCCCTTTTGGTTTCCGGTGGATGCGCCCGGATGGGTTGCGCCGCTTCTATTTGCGCTACAATCACTCCTGTTTCGGACAATGAGCACGACAGGATAGTCAACATGGCAAACTTTGATCTGATGCGTCGTCTCACGCACGACACGGGTGGCAAAATTCTGCTGCTGGTCATGGACGGACTAGGTGGGCTGCCGCGCGAACAGGGCGGCCTGACCGAACTGGAGACCGCCCGCACGCCCCATATGGATCGGCTGGCAAAAGAAGGCAGCACGGGCCTGAGCATCCCGGTGACACGCGGGGTTGCGCCCGGCAGCGGCCCGGCTCACCTGGCGCTGTTCGGCTATGACCCGCTGGTGTATGACATCGGGCGCGGCGTGCTGGAAGCGATGGGCATTGGCGCGCCCATTGGGGCCAGGGATGTGGCTATTCGTGGTAATTTCTGCACGGTGGATGCCAGTGGGCTGATTACCGACCGGCGCGCCGGACGCATCCCGACTGAAGAAGGCGCAAAGCGCGTGGAACTGCTGAAGGACATCACCCTGCCCGGCGTCAAGGCTGACGTGTATGCGGTGCAGGACTATCGCTTTGCCCTGGTGCTGCGCGGCGACGGGCTGGACGGAGAGGTGGAAGACACCGACCCGCAGATAACGGGCGTCCCGCCGCTGCCCGCCAAGGCCGCCCGGCCACAGGCGGAACGAACCGCGAGTCTGGCGAACCAGTGGATTGCCGAGGCCGGGAAGCGGCTGAAGGGGCACGAGCCGGCCAATATGGTCACGCTGCGCGGCTTCTCGATGGACCCTAATCTGCCCAAGTACGCCGATGTGTATAAGCTCAAGGCGGCCTGCGTGGCCGTCTATCCCATGTATCGCGGGGTCAGCCAGCTTGTCGGCATGGATGTGATTGAGACCGATATTCACGATACACCCGCCGACGAGTTCAAGCGCGTTGCCAAAATCTGGGATCAGTACGATTTCGTCTTCTGCCACATCAAGTACACCGACAGCCGGGGCGAAGACGGCAATTTTGACGCCAAAGCGAAGGTCATCGAGGATGTGGACGCCGCGCTGCCTATCCTGCTTGACCTCAAGCCCGACGTGATGATTATCACCGGCGATCACTCGACGCCTGCGACTTACCGCGCGCATAGCTGGCATCCGGTGCCGACATTGCTCTGGGCGCCAAAGACGCACATGCCGGATCGCGCGCAGTCCTTTGGCGAGCGGGAGTGCATGTGCGGCGCGCTCGGCCAGTTCCAGGCCGCCGACCTGATGCCGCTGGCGCTGGCGCATGCCAACCGGCTGGCGAAGTACGGGGCATAGATTGCGGCGCAGGCGGCATTCGAGACAGCTATTGGACAGTTGCCCTTGCAAAATGCACGTGCTCAAAGGCGTGATAGCGATCAGTGCGTCCCTGAAAGTATCGGCCCTCGATGTCCGATGGACTTAGATTCTCCTGAAGGGATAGGCCCACGCGATTCAGGTCGTCGGCAAGCGTCTGGGGATCGAAGCCGGTTTTCATTGGCTCCCCAACCCGGCGCGCGCCGTGCTGCATCAACTGGATACGCCTGGCCGCCTTTTCGGGAATGAACGCGTCGGCATCCATGTAGTCGAAGATGATCGTGCTCCCGACAGGAGCGATGCGGGTAATGGTCTTCAGCGTGGCATAGACCACTTCGCGCGTCAGGTAGTAAGTCACGCCGAGCCAGCTAAACAGGCTCAACGTATGTGGATTATAAGATGAGCGCCGCAGCGCGTCAGCCAGGCTCTCCTGGTTAAAGTCAACAGGAACAAAGTGTAATTGTGGCGGAACATCCCATCCAGCCAGGGCAATCCGCGCGCGCTTCATCGCCTGCGTGACGGGATGGTCAACTTCGAAGACCTGCATCACCTTCAGTATATCCGGTCTGCGGAATGCGAATGTATCCAGACCTGCTCCCAGAAGCACATACTGCTTCACCCCCTGCCGAATGGCCTCTTCCAGCCTGTCCTCGGTGTAGCGTGAGCGGCTGAGGGTGACAGGGCCATGCAGGAGTTGTATCACACAAGCCAGTGCAGTCTCCTGATCGAGAGCGGATGCGGCCAGATCGGGAGCAATTCCGTCCAGCATACCGGCCATCTCTGCCAGATTACGGTCAAACTGGTCGTGGTCTTCCTGGCTGTACATCTGGTCAGCAAGGAAATCGTCGAAGATTTTGGGCGAATCGTGTGTGGCATGGTAGGCGCGCGCATAGGCTGTGACCAGCGCAGTAATCCCAGCCTGGGTGATAATGTCTCATAGTGTGGTGTAAAAGTTGACGCAGTTGGTCATCTGTGCTTCTCTGAAGAGTTACAACACTAAACAGAGGAGAGCACAAGATGACCGAAGCAA
>Ga0073934_10007562_pt1 | contig 15018 bp, 12 predicted proteins | sample LarsenN4metaG_FD_76834 | JGI IMG/M metagenome (GOLD analysis project Ga0073934, IMG submission 76834) | Hot spring sediment bacterial and archeal communities from British Columbia, Canada, to study Microbial Dark Matter (Phase II) - Larsen... ...
ATCTGCTCCACCGTGTATCCTGAGGATTCAAAGACAAATTTAACCTCAGGGAAGCAATTTTGCATCGTATTTAACAGCATTTCATAGGCGCGGCGGATCACGAATTCATATCGTTCTTCAGTAAGATAAGCATAGTTTAAATTTGCGTGAAAGATGGCAATGAATTTCATGGATTTCCTTCCAAAGCTGGCATATGAAATATTTCTTCAAAGCGTAGCGTTTGAGAGTCTGGATCACGTAGCGATTGCATCAATGCCTGCCAGCGCAATTCCACTGGATCCCGGCTGAGGGACTCTTTTTCATCCTCGTAAACTTCCAATTCATATTGGCTATGAACTACTACCTCACAATCGTTCAGAAAACAACTGATCTCTGTAATACCGGCTTTGCGATAAACCTCCAGGAGTTCCGGCCACACTTGCTGATGAAGACGAACATATTCGGGAATGCTTTCCCGTTTGAGCCGAAAGGTTAAACACATGCGAGATTTCATGATGGTATGACTTTCTAATCTCCCGGTTTGGTGACCGCGTCCAGCCGGACGAGCAAGCTGTCTCCATCTCCTTCCAGTTCGACATCCAAACCGACGTTCCTCAGCGAAGCACCGCTGCGTAATGCAGAGCTTCCATTCACTGAGTATTTCTTGTCCGGCGCCAATCCTTGTGGAAAGAGCTTGTACACGAAACGCGGCGCGCCCCAGCGAATAATGTTTTTGACCGGGGCAGGACGAGTGCAGTTCGTCCACATAAAAGCAAAGATGACGGAGTGCTCTGCCTCACGGTCAACATATTGGACTGCAGTGATATGATCTTTGCGTAAAGAATGTAGGCGGTATAGGTCGCCCTCCTGAACGATAGGTCGTATCTGTTTATGAAGTTGGATCATCTCTTTGGCGTATTCGGTCTCCTGCTCGGTCCATTCCAAAATATTGGATTGAATTCCCATCGCACCCGTCATCGCCATGTGAAACATGAATTTTAAAGATAGGCTGCGATTGGTGAGCGGGGAAGGTATATCGGTCACCCAACTTCCCATGGTCTTGGCCGGAAAGATGTACGAATAACCTTCATGGATCAAGAGGCGCGTTAGAGGATCATGGTTATCGCTCACTAATGCAAGCTCACAATATTTTAAGATGCCATAGTCTACGCGCCCGCCACCGCCTGAGCAGCATTCTAAAGAAACGTGTGGAAACTCTTTCTTGATCCGTTCCTTGATTTCGTATACACCCTGCACATGTCTTACCCAAAGTTCTTTCTGCTTGTCGGTCGGCAGGCCATTCCAACCTGGTTCACTCATGTGCCGATTGAGATCCCACTTGAAATGTCTGATATCGTATTCCCGTATTAATTGTGCAAGGCACTGCCAGATATGGTCACGGACATCCTCACGCCCGAGATTTAAAATCAGACTTTCACGCTGTATGCTAGGCTCACGAGTTGGGAAGCGATAAACCCAATCGGGGTGGGCGCGGTAAATATCGCTGTTCACATTGACGTTTTCCGGCTCGATCCAGAGGCTAAACTCCATTCCAAGAGATTTCACCTTTTCCACCAACGGTTTAAAGCCGTTTGGAAACTTCTCTATACTGACAAACCAATCCCCCAACCCGGAATATTCGTTTCGGCGCGTGCTGAACCAGCCATCGTCCACGTGAAAGACTTCCACCCCTAACTCAGCTGCTTTCTCCGCGAGCGCCGTCAATTTTTGCTCATCGATATCAAACCAGTGGGTTTCCCAGGTATTGTAAAAAACTGGCCAGGGCTTGGCACGATACGTTTTTGGATATACATAACGGAGCGCATAACGATGCAGGGAACGACTAGCGCCTCCAAAGCCATCCTGTGTATAGCCGCCAATACACTGGGGGGTTTTAAATGTTTCGCCCGGTTTCAGTTCCCAAGCGAAATCGAAATCGTTGATTCCGGCTGTAATGCGCGTCTGCTGGTTAGATGTACGCTCGACCACCATTTTCCAATTCCCACTCCAGGCCAATGCCCCGAACCAGACAGAACCAGCCTCTTCAGTGGAAGCAGCATCGGGATCAAGGGCAAACCACGGCGCTTCATGATGGCTGGTGATCCCGCGGCGGCTCTCCATTACCTTCTTGCCCTGCTGAATCATGACCTGATTTAGATTGAACTCGTCAGCCCACCGACCGGAAAGCGAGGACAACCGATACTCACGATTGTCTGGCAAATACCACACAGCAGACTGCGCGCTTTCCAAACGCACACTTTCCTCACAGTGGTTCTCGATCTCCACCCGGCGAACAAAAACATCCACATCGGGGAACACGCGATAGCCAAGATGCACGAAGAAAGGATAGTAAACATCCTTGAGGGTTACTATCAATTCGCAATCACTCTTGACCTCATGGGTTTGATACTTTAATACCAGGTCTCTCACCCCATCTGGAAAATCTACTTTCAAGCAAGGCTCGACAAAATTCAATCCGCCCCAACCAACATATTCATCATTGATCACAGCTTTTGTCGCTTCATATGGATAATAAAAATTGCTGAGGCGCAGGCTCCTTGGATTTTCCAAATTCTTTCCGATGCCAACTGTCTGACCAATCTCATGGCAATCGGGATAATCTTCTGTATAAGGTAATTTCGGGCCCCAATAGAGATATTGAACGTTGCCTTCTGGATCAATGCCAAGACAGTAAGCGGTGTTATCTGTCGTGAGGACAAACTTCTTGGTTTTTTCGTAATAATTTATATTCATCGATGGGTTCTGCTTAATGGAATGCTCCCTAGCCTTTAACCGCGCCTTCTGCCAATCCGCTGACAAAATACTTCTGCAAGAACAGATAGATCAGCGCCATAGGTATCATGCTCAGCAGACTACCCGCGGCAGCTAAGGGCAGATTGTTTTGAAACTGAGAGAAGAATTGAGAAAGGACTAAAGGAATGGTTTGGACTGATCGCTTTTGAAGGAGGAAAAGCGAAAAACGATAGTCGTTCCAAACCCCCAGCATAATGATGATGATCACACTGGCAGTCACTGGTTTGAGGAGCGGAAAAATAATGCGAAAAAAGATCTCGTAGCGGTTACAGCCGTCGATCAACGCGGCTTCATCCAATTCTCTGGGAATTGTTCGGATGAAGCCTGTGTATAGAAAGATCACAGTTGGCAGGAAAAAAGTAGTGAGTACCAATACCATCGCCCAATAAGTGCTGATCCCATGCATATCGACGACGAGCTTATACAGGGGCACCAGGACAGTCAGCGCCGGGACGATCAGGGTTGAAATCGATAAAGTGTAGACGGAGTTATTCCAGCGTGTTGGGTAACGCGCCAGTGGATACGCTGCTAGAACGCCCACGAAAACCACCAGGGCCACCGTACAAACGGTAATAATGAGATCATTCAAGAGCGCTGTGCCCAAATGAGACTGAGTCCATACTTCGGTGAAGTTCTTGAGATACAGGTAATTTGGCGGAAGCCACTTCGAACTGGTATCCTGGCGTGTTTTTAAAGCAAGATTGATCAAGATATAAAAGGGGATAAGGTGGATGATAGAAATCAGAAGCGCCGTCAAGTAACTCATTAACTTCTTGATCCTATTCATGAGCTTTGTCATAGATCCACCTCTTTTCGGCGCAGGAATTTCAATGAGCTAATTCCAAATAAGCTAATGATGACAAACATCAAATTTCCTAACGCGGCGGCAAACCCTGCATCCTGCCCGGCGAAGAACAAATCAGACATCATCGTAGACAGGGAATGTGAGGCATAACCGGGCCCTCCATTCGTCATAGAGATAATGACATCGAACAACTTTAATCCCTCGATGATATTGAGGACGATACTGATGGTTATGGCCGGCATGAGCAAAGGCAAAGTAATGTGGAAAAATTTGTAGAACCCCGAGGCACCATCTACCTCGGCGGCCTCAAGATATTCCTTCGGAATTGCCTGTAATCCTGCCAGGTACACAACCATGGCCACGCCCATATACTGGAATGTATTCACGAGTGTAATTAGCCAAACTGCGCGTGGACCATTTCCCAACCAATCAACAGGTTCTTTCCCTAATGCCAGCATGATGTCGTTCAGCGCGCCGCCATCGTACTGAAAGACGAAGTACCAGACATAGCCCATAATGATAGGGGCAACGATGACTGGAAAATAGACAATGGTTCTGACGATCCCTCGCCCCCTGAGCTTTGCATTCAAAAGCATGGCATATGCGAGACCCAAAATATTCTGGAATAATGTGCTGCCCAAGCCATAGATCAATGTATTGATAATCACCTTGTAGGTTCTCATATCTGTAAACATGTAACGATAATTTTCAAGCCCTACATAAGAATAATGAGGGGAGTAGCCATTCCAATTAGTAAAGGAAATTTTGACGCCCTGGGTAATTGGATAATAAATAAAAACGGTGAATAAGAGCAGTGCAGGAAGATACATGAGATTGAGCGATGTAGGCGAATCGAAAAATCTTTTTAACCGATGCCCGGCCGTTCTTGGCTCGCTCTTAGTGTTTGACGAAGATCGAATCGTATCCATCTCAAGTTTCCATGTGGAGAGCGGCACAATCACTTGCGCCGCTCTCATTAATTCACACTGGGTCCACCGCGAACCCAGATGGAGAATCTAGTTTATTGTGCGGCGAGCAGTCGAGTATATTCCTTCGCAATGTTCTCGGTCGCTTGCTCTGGGGTGATGCCGCCAGCCAGTACATCCTGGCCATTCTTGCACAGCACATCCCACATGCCATTTGGCAGATAGATGCGATCAAAATAGGTGAATGTACGCAAGTCTGCGTATTGATTGTAGTATTGTGTGAGGTAGCCTGCATCGACGTCAATACCGGCCAATCCCGCGGGAACCTTGTTAGATTCAGCAACTGCCTTGACATTTTCTGGCTGAGCAAAGAAGTTCACGAACTTGATGGCCGCCTCCGCGTGCTTGGAGTCTTTCCAAACGCCCCATGTGGTCAGCTCACCGCCCGCGAACGTGGGTGTGTCACCCTCTGCCAGGGATGGGATCGGCATGACGCCACAATTGAAGTCCGGATTCGTCTTCAATGCTTCTTCGCAGATGAAGGGACCGTAAAATCCAAAAGCCGCTTTTCCTTCGGCTAATGCCACTGCCGAATCCGTGTACTTGGCGGTCAACGCGTCGGTGTTTAGATAACCGTTCGTCTTGAGATCAAGTAAATTCTGCGAGAGGACCGTGTACTTCGTCCAATCGTACGTGCCATCCAGGAGAGTCTTCTCATCGTTCGGGGTGGGGCTGATCGCTAGGGCCGTCGAGAAGAAGTCATAATACTGCCCTACGGGCCATGAATCGGCTCCGCCCATATGGACACAAGCTACTTTGCCATCACTCTTGGTCTTGATGGTTTCACAGGCAGCCATGAAATCTTTCCAGGTTAAGGGAACATCAACGCCATACTCTTGAAGAACATCGGCATTGAATGCCGGGCCGGTCTTCTCCTGGTCCATCGGTAAAACGTAAACTTTGCCGGTCTCATCGGTCACTGCCGGCTCGATCGCTGAATCTAGCTGCGCGGCCCAGGGCTGATCCTTTAGATCAAGCAGGAACTCGCCATAACGAATTTTTGCCCAACCATGCGTGGAAAAGACGTCGGGCATATCGTTCGCAGCCATTTTGATCTTCATCAGCTTTTCGTAATCGGCACCGGGCGCCGAAAAATCTACTTTGATATCCGGGTTTTCTGCCTCGAATTTTCGGGCAATCTGCTCCAATAACTCAGCCTGTGTGCCCACGCGGTTGGTCATCACGGAAATGGTGACTACTTCAGCAGGTGCGCTGGCTTCCGTCGCTTTTGGCTGCGCTGCAGGTTGGGTTGGCGCGGCGGCCGGAGCTGCCGGTGTTGCCGGGCTCGCACAGGCAGCCAATGACAGGATGATGACCAGACTGAGCAAAGTAGTGATTCTCTTCATATTATTCATGTTTTCTCCTTTTGCATAACGAGAGATACCCGCTCCTTTGGCAGACCAACCTTGACTGCCAAGAAAGCGCGCGAATCTTTGTCGAACGCAACCATCCAGTTATATACATGGCTGTTTTTGGGGTTAAATCCTCCTTTAGAGTGTTCATTGCCCATTTGAGTCACTGATCCAAATGGCCTGGTGTCGTTAATTGGATGCATCCGTTTTTATAATAGCACGCAGAATATTTTTGACAATGACATAAAACTACGCTGAATGTGCTAATTTCTCTACTTTAGTATGTCCTCTATCCATGGGGCGAAACCTCAAAACAAAAGAAAAAGCGAGTGATGTGAACACTCGCTCTCCTCTGCAGGATCATTTCAATTTGAACAGAAATTGTCAAAGACTATCTCAATGGCTCTTATATTTATCACGATACTCGGAGGGGAGACACCCATAATGTTCCGCAAAGAGTCTGGCAAAATGACGGGTACTGAAATAGCCAACTTGTTTCGCGACCTGATGAATCTGAACATTCGGATCGGTTAATAATTCCTTCGCCTTTAGCATACGGATTTTCTTCAGATAGGCCATGAAATTAATACCGGTCTTCTTATGAAATAAAGTGCTCAGGTAATTGGGGGTGATCTTCAACTGTTCGGCGATTTGACCAATCCCGATATTCGACATAAAGTGCTCATCCACAAATGCAATCACTTGGTCAACAATATCCGAGTTTGGAAGTTCGTCCTTGGTCAAACTGGTAGGGAACAAAAGCTCAGATTGCTCCAGGATTTGCATCCATTGCTTCGGGCCTTGACTGGTTGTAAGCTGGCATCCAATCGATCGGTTGATAAAGTCAATCACATTTTCTACTTGCCGGTCTAACGCTTTGAAACTTTCCTGTTGCAGAGATTTCTTCAGCCGTTCGAGAGCTTTGATGTAGTTGAGCTGGTTTCTATCGCGATAACTGCGGCAAAGAAATTGAATTTGGTTCGCAAGTTCTTTTTGTTCTGGGTATTTGGCGCGTTGACTCAGGCTATTAACATCCAGCAGTTTTCCAATCCCGCAGATGACGCGCAAAGGCGCGATTTCCTGTAGACTCTCCAGCTGATCCAGGAGATGATGATACGTGGAGGCTTCCTTGGTCTTAATCAGCGTTAACGCCAGGTCGTTTCCGCTTAGATTTTGAATCTCACGTTCCAATGCCTTGAAATATTTTTGGACATGTTGTTCGGCGTGCCGATCCGGCATCGGTTCCCAGACTCCCACCGTTGCCAGTTCGCCGTTTGGCAGTACGATCAACGCCAATCTGTTGTAATTATCCAGGTTCTCACTAATTAGCTCCTGCGCGCTGCGGCAGAAAGCAAATTGTCGTTCGGCCCTTAATTTTTCGGGAAGATAGCTATCGATATAAAAAATTGCCCCGATAAAATGCGCTCTCGTGACAAAGCTTTCTGACCCTTCAAACTCCAAAGAGGTTAAGCCATAGAGCAGCGCCATCAATTCCTGTTCAAACTGTTTGTTTTGAGCCGCTTTTTGCTTCTTGTTCTCTTCTGAGAAATCATTGAGGATTTTCACCAGATCCTGCGGGCTCACTGGCTTCAGCAAGTAGCCCGATACACCGAGCCGAATCGCTTCCTGGGCATAATCGAACTCAGGAAACCCGGTCAGAATGTACCACTTGGTCTGAGGCGATAACGGCCTGCCTGCCTTGATTGCCTCCAGACCACTGAGACCCGGCATACGAATATCGACAAAAGCCACGTCGGGGAGATCTTGACGGAGGATGCTGACCATTTCATTGCCTGTGGTTGCCTCGTGAATGGAATCGATAGGCAAATCAATTTCCCCGAGCATGCTTCTCAAGCTTGCTCTTACGAGATACTCGTCGTCAGCGATCAGGATTCTCATATTGGCACCAGGTTCCATGATCATTATAAATCTGTGCCGATTTTGAGCAAATGTGCATTTATCCTTTCACTGCTCCAGCAGTCATGCCTCTCACAATGTAACGCTGGAAAATCAGCGCCACTAACACAGGCGGAACGGCCGCCAGGATGCCTCCCGCCATCATCCCATTGATATTCACCACATAGCGACCCACAAATTCCGCAATTGCCACCGGGACGGTTTTGGCAGTCAATGTACTGGTAAAGATGAGAGCATAGAAGAACTCGTCCCAGGCAAGTAAGAAGACGAACATGGCGGTGGAGACCAATCCCGGTACGGAGATGGGCATCACGACACGAAACAAAATTCCCAAACGCGAACAGCCATCGAGACGCGCGGCATCCTCCAGTTCGACCGGAACCGTTTGAAAATAAGCAGCCATCAGCCAGATGGCATATGGCAGGGCAAAGCTCATGTAGGTCAGAATCAGGACGATGGGCTTGTTGATCAAACGCAGACTCGAGGCAATGATAAACAGAGGCAGCACCAGGGACACCTCCGGAATCATGCGTGTGGCAATAATCCCAAATTGGATCGGACGATTAAACTTGAAGGGGATACGAGTCAGCGCGTAGGCCGCCAGGCTTCCAATCAGAATACAAATGATCGTCACTGCCGAGGCGATCTTGATGGAATTCATTAGTGCTATTGCAAATGTTCGTGGGACAGATGAAGCAGCCAGGCTGGGAAAGAAAATATCAAGATAATTTTGAAACGTAGGGTGTTGGGGAATCCAGTGGGGAGGAACGGTAAACAGCTCCACCTGCGTGGATAGGCTGGCACTGAATAGCCAAAGTACAGGAAAGAAAATGAAGAAGAATACGGGTATCGTCAGAAGGGACACGAAGAATTTGCGTGAAAATTTTCGGAATGACATTATTGTGTCTCCTCTGGACGATACAGAAATTTAATATAGACAAACGCCATGATAATCGTGAATACAGAGATTAAAAAGGACAGTGCCGCGCCGGTTCCCTGTTTTCCGAATGCGAATGAATTGAGATATGTTAGATACGTGATCGTCATTGTTTTGTATGCTGGCCCCCCGCTTGTCAGGATGTAGACGATGTCGAACACGCGGAAGGCATCCACCGTGCGGACGATCAATGCCACCAGGATAGCGGGCCGTAGCAAAGGAACGCGAATTTGCCAGAAACGTTGCCAAGCATTGGCACCATCCACAGAAGCGGCTTCATCAAGATCATCGGGAATTGCAGCAAGAGCGGCTTGCAAGACCAAAGCGACGAACGGCATTGTATGCCAGATATCTGCCACGATCACCAGGTTCATTGCCACATTGGGCAGGGTCAGCCAGGGTATATAATGTTTGATTAACCCCAGCTGCATTAACAGACCATTGAGTGCTCCAAAGTCAGCGCTGTAAATCCAGCGCCACATGGCACCATTGACAATCGTTGGCACAGCCCACGGAATGATCAGACTGAAACGCAAAAATTGCCAGCCCCATGGACGTGAATGAATCAACTGAGCAATTGCCAGCCCTAGAATTAACTCCAAACCTACCGAGACAACAGTAAAGTAAAGAGTCCGTCCGATGGTCTCCCAAAAGGTCTGGTCCCTTAACATCTCCAGATAATTGCCAAAGCCAACAAATGTCCGCACCTGGTTGATGCCGGTCGGTACGTGGAAAAAACTCAGGATAAAGGTGGAAATGACGGGCCATAATGTGACACCAAGCATAACCACCAGGCTTGGTGCCAGCAACAGCCAGGCAGTCCGGGTATCCTGCTGCTGTAGCGTGGGCCTTCTTTTAATTGAATTCATTGCCATATTTGAAAATAGGAGTGGATTTGCGGTTACACACAAATCCACTCGTTTTCTGTTTGTAAACTACTTATTACCTTCCAGCTCGACCCATTTTGCCGCGGCGTCATCCAGCGCCTGCTGCGGGGACTTGACACCCGTCAGGGCTTCCTGGATTGCCAGTTGCAATGCGGCGGAGGCTTCATTGTAATAAGCCACCGTGGGGCGCTCGTTGGCATAGGGGAACTGCGCCAGGAACGCGGGAACAGTGACCGGGTTGTTCGAAGTGGCGGCTTTCAGTTTTTCCAACGCCTCACCTTCAAAATCAACCTTCCAGACGGGCAACATTTCTGCAGAATACTTCGTCTGCACCTCGTTGCTTGCAAGGTAAGTCAAAAATTTCCAAGTCTGATCAGGATAGGGAGTGGTTGCCATGATGGCGAATGCACTAGAACCATCCACGCTGGAACCCTTAACTCCCGCATCAGCCCCTGCCTGGAATACAGGCATCGGCGCAAAGGCAGCCTGCCCAACAATCGTTGATTTCGAGGCATCATTCGAATCACTGTATTGGAATAGCCAGTTCACTGCAAAAGCAGATTGGCCAGCAATAAAATTGTCTCGAACTGCATTCTCGTCGGACGACACGGAACTCGGATTGCTCAAGCCATCGTCAATGGTTTGCTTCATCCATGTGAGAACTTGGACACCCTGCTCGTCATTGAAGGCGGGCTTGCCATCCTCATCCACAAATACTCCGCCGTTCCCATAAAGCAGAACAGCGTAGTCACAGACAACGCCTTCCTTCTGGTTCCAGGACCAGATGATGGGATATTCCACAATGCCTTTCTCTTTGATGATCTTTGCCTGATCGACTAATTCCTCCCACGTCTTGGGAGGCGCAACGATGCCAGCTCTCTGCAGCATGTCTTTGTTGTACATGAAGTATTTCACGTCCATCAGCCAGGGCATGCCATAGACCTTGCCGTTGCGAGTGACACCGTTCCAGGAAGCCGGGAACATGCCAGATTTCATCTCGGCAGTGATGCGGTTGGTAACATCCAACAAATATCCGGCTTTGATGAACTCATCGGGCCAAATCACATCGAGCATCGCCGCATCGTAGGCTGGCGGATTGGCAGCCATGCCCGTAACGATCTTGTCATGGATGTAATCATAACTTTGATATTCCATGACGACTTTGATATCAGGGTTCTTGGCTTCAAACTCGCGGGCGATCTGGTCAATCTCAGCAGGTTTCAGTCCGGCCTGATCCATCGTCAATACATGGATCGTGACAGGTCCGGCGGGCTGCTTGGGTGCGCAGCCTGCTGCACCTGCAAAAAGTACAATTGCCAGAACAATCAATGCAAATTTATACATGGTACGCATAGTTTCTTCTCCTTCTGCTACAAGGTTTGGATCTGTTTTCCCTCACCGGAAACTCTTTTGACGCTTCTCGATAGATTGCCTCCTTTCCCCGATTAGGACAATTTATGAACAACGTAAAAGTTGGAAGTGTTATGTAAAACATTCGTGATCGCGCCCATAACGCCTGCCCGCAAGCCGAGCTTTGAAACCACCAATTTAGGGAGAGTTGGAAGAGTCCCGCTGAGACGGTCCAGAATCGGTTCGATCAATAAGTCTCCGAACGGAGAAATACTTCCGCCCAATACGATGAGTTGCGGATCGAACGAGGCGGTCAGGTTTGCCACTGCAATCGCAAAATAATCCACTGTTTCATCGATGATGGAGACTGCCCACGGTTGACCCTGCCGCGCAGCGATGAAAACACCGTCGGCGGTCAATGCCTCCAGCTCCGCCGGGTCACGCCGGGACTTGAGCTTGAGGCGGGCGCGCTCGACGATTCCCGTGCCCGAAGCAACTGTTTCCAAGGCCCCAAAATCCTGATAATTTTTCCTAAGGAATGCGCGCCCGGGAATAAAATTACCGATTTCGCCGGAAGCTTCACTTGCGCCGCGATATAACGCGCCGTCAATGATGATGCCCGAACCGATCCCCGCGCCGCTGACGATCAGGATCATGTTCTGAATATTCTGACCCGCGCCAAACCATAACTCTCCCATAGCAGCCAGATTGACATCGTTATCCACCGTGATTGGCAGATCATAGTGTTCGCTCAGCCGGGCTTTGAGCGGAAAGTCCCGCCAGTTCAACGAATATGCCCATTTGACAACTCCCTCCTTGTGGAGGGTAATACCCGGCGCTCCCACACCGATGCCGCGCACGCGCCGCTCTCCCAGTTTGGGACTGGCGAGCAAGGTATCGATCAACTCAATCAGACGTTCATAATTTTTCTCACTCGATTTTCCATGGCGCCCCATGTCGATCTCATCGAGAATGTTGCCCCCCAAATCCGAAATTGCCCCGTAGAATTTTGTACCGCCCATGTCTACACCAACCACCACAAAGTTATCTGCGTTGAACTCAAGCAGAGGACGGCGCCGCCCACCACTCCATTCGGTTCCTCCTTGCGGCCGGATAAAACCCTCTTCGATTAACTCATCGACAATACGCATCACGGTTGGCAAACTGATGTCAAGGCGTTGGGCGATTGTTGTACGTGCAATTGGACTCTTACGGCGGATGATTTCCAGGACTGCCGAACGGTTTATCCCGCGCATTTCAGCGGAGGTAATGGTTGGTTGATGCGGCATGAAAATCCCTTTAGTTACTTACAGTGTGTAATAATTACTTACATCATGTTAATTGCTATTGTAATCATTCGGAAGTAAAAGTCAAGTATGTATTTTCGTATCTTCAATACAAGCATTGAAAATATAGGCTATCAACGTCATGGCCTATATAATGTGTTGACTATTGCAGTGAGAAATCAGTCTGCATCGCCCATCGATTGGCGAATAAAAACGTTCACAATGCAACCTGACGCAGTCAACAATTTGTATGCCTGCAAAGTAGAAGCAAAACCATTGCAATTAGCAAAATCGCCCACATAGACTGCATAGAGCGCCGGGAACTCAGGATTTTGAAAGTTTTCCACCAAATCCGGCACTCCAAAATGACACAAATCAGCGATGGCGATAATGTCCCGCGTGCGTAAGTCACCAGCCCGTCTGTTTTTTCATGGAGCTGATTTTCTCCGAGTGATTAGCCCAAGCCAGACTCATATAGGAGGAGCATTAGTCTCATTCTCACCTCAAGAGCCCTGAAGGAAGGTTCTAGCAGGGTTGTCATCGTATATCAGGAGAGATCTTAAATACGAGTATGATTAAAGCAGTCTTTCTGTAGTGAGTTCGTTACACTCATAACTTACAGGTCGTAAGCTCTAGCCCTAATACCGCTGATCTTTAAAACGAAAAGGCACTCAGCGAGTGCTTTCTTATGGCGGGCAGGACTTGCGCGCTGCGTGCGACCTTCGGGTTATGAGCCGGGCGAACTACTACTGATCTACCCTCTTGCAGATTTTGGATAGGCGAATTATAGTTGACGCCTATACGAGATGGTAGACTACGAGTTGATCTCACCCTTTGTCCATCTTCGTTCTATTTTGCAAAATTTATCTGCCCCCGGAAGCAGGGATGGTAGTTCGGAACATGTCCGCTCAGGGGTACTTTTCATCAATCCAATCTCCTCGTTCCTTGCTTTAATGAATCAATTGAAGAGTTGGGATCGATTTACACGTCAGATGCATCCGGCGTGAACAGGTTTCATTTCACAAGTATCGATAGCATTTCTCATGACCGGGTTTGAAACATCAACGCCTTCTGCATTGGATCACAACCAGTTAAACAGACAAAGTCGTACCGTTTCCCTACGCTCGACTCTTGAACATCTTTTCTTACAAGAAAAAGAGCCTTCCTATATACTTTTAATTCTGGGGGGTATCACGCTGATTGGCTTCATCCTCAGGGTAATAGTGATCAACAATCCAATTGCGTATGATGAGGCCTACACGTTTATCAACTTTGCCTCGCGCCCCTTCAAGCACATTCTGGCGGATTATAGCGCGCCAAACAATCATATCTTTCACACGATCCTGGTCGGGATTGCCTATCGCTTGTTTGGCGGACAACCCTGGGTGTTGAGACTGCCGGCGTTTATGGCCGGTACGTTAATGGCGCCAGTGATGTACATCACTGCCCGTCGATTCTTCTCCCGCCCACAGGCATTGGGAGCGGCTGCGGTAGTCGCGATTGTGCCTGTTTTTATTAATTATTCGGTCAATGGACGCGGCTATACCCTATTATTTTTATTGGCATTGCTATTAACCAATTTTGCGGCGATCCTTGTAGACCGTCAGAGCAAGTCTGCATTAATCGCTTCCGGACTCAGCGCGGCGCTCGGGTTCTATACCATTCCTATCTTTCTGTATCCGATGGCTGGGGTTTCATTATGGGTAGTGGCGACCTACCTATTCGCCAGAGAACCCTGGCAAAATAGATCTCGTAAATTGGCTGTATTTATGGGGATGTGTGTACTCGCAGGTCTGCTCACGTTCATTCTTTATTCCCCGGTAATTTTCTTTGGCACCGGACTTTCCTCCATTACCGGCAATGAGTTTGTACAATCGCTTGATTGGCCGACGTTTGTGGCTAACCTTGACCCTCGTATGGAAAACGTCTGGAATAAATGGATGATCGGTTTCAACCCGATCATCGAATATCTGTTTCTAGGCGGGTTTTTGCTGTCGTTCTTCTTCTATCGAAAAGTCTCCAAGCAAAAACTGCCATTGCAGGCCTTCCTGGTTCTTGCCCTCGCGATTCTGCTGGGGTTGCAGCGCGTCACACCAACGCCGAGAATATGGCTCTACCTCGAAGTTTTCTATTTGATGTTCGCCGCGGCCGGATTCGTATGGCTTGTAAACTTGCTGATCCGCGCCAGTAAGGCAGTCCAGCCCCAGAGTATCGAGAAAATTCTTTCGCTCGGTATTCTGCTTATTTTTATCGGGATTTTTACCAACGTGCTAATCGCCCATCAACAAAATCCTGTAGAGATGGATCGGGACCGTTCCCCGGAAGCCTATGCGGCGGATTATCTGGCAGACCATCTGCGGCCAGAAGATACACTTGTCGCAACGGGGCCGGTAGATATCGAAACAGCATACTATCTCAGTCTGCACGGAATTTCCTTCGACCGTTTTTATAAGCGAGATCATCCGGTGAAAATTCAGAATGCACTGGTACTGACACGCGAAAACTCGAAGTACAAAACCCCGGAAAGTGTTGTCGATTTTTTCAAGCTCGATCAGGAATTGGATGTTGCCGCGGCCGAATTGGTCTTTGAATATGCGAGTGTGCAAATCTATTCTGTGCCGGCAAGATAGCATTTGTTTTCGATGACGAAGTGCTGCAAAACCACTAGACGACAAGTTCGATTTTAGCCTTCAAATGCTCAGAAG
>Ga0073934_10007563_pt1 | contig 15013 bp, 13 predicted proteins | sample LarsenN4metaG_FD_76834 | JGI IMG/M metagenome (GOLD analysis project Ga0073934, IMG submission 76834) | Hot spring sediment bacterial and archeal communities from British Columbia, Canada, to study Microbial Dark Matter (Phase II) - Larsen... ...
CTGCGCGAGGCGGTGGCGGCACTGAACGACCTGGAGCTGACGGCGTTCCAGGCCAGCGCCGCGGTGACCTCGTCGCTGGCGTTGTCGCTGGCGCTGGTCCACGGCCGGCTCTCGGCGGCGGAAGTCTTCGCCGCGGCGCAACTGGATGAGACCTACCAGATCGAGAAGTGGGGCGAAGACGACGAGGCCATGGCGCGCCGGCGGCGCATCGCCGCCGACCTTGACGCCATCGGCCGCTTCCTGACGTTGACCCGCGGCGGGTAAACCCCGTCTCAGGACCGTTAGCGTCCGGGCCGGGCGGCTCGGGCGGCGGGGCGCGGCGGGCGCACATAGGCCGCCGAACCCGACCGGCCCGCGGGCGAGGGGCTGCTGGCCTTCGGCAGCCGCCTAGCCGGTTTGGCTTGCTTGGCGCCCTTGCGGTCGTCGCTTTTCTGCGTCGGCATGAGCCAATCCCCACCGTTGTCCGTGCGTTCCGGGCGGAGCTTTTGCACCGCACCATAATCATGGTGCAGTGCATACACCGCCGCCACGGCGCTGTCCACCGAGGGTTAGCGCGGCGGCGGCGCATCCTGCTGCGGCGGGGGCAGCTGATGTTTCAGGATGAGCGGGATCAGCGCGAAGCTGAAGAGCAGGGTCAGCGGCATGATGCCGAACACCTTGAAGCTGACCCAGATGTCGGTCGAGAAATTGCGCCAGGCGATCTCGTTCAGCAGCGCCAGGACAACGAAGAACGAAATCCAGGCCCGGGTCAGCAGCAGCCAGCCGCGGTCGGTGAGCTGGATGGCGGCCTCGAGCACGATCTTGATGAACAGCCGCTTCATGGCCAGGCCGGTCAGCAGAATGCCGGCGAAGATCAGGTTCACCACCGTCGGCTTGATCTTAATGAACAGCTCGTCCTGCAGATAGACGGTCAGTCCGCCGAACAGCAGCACGAACGCGCCGCCGACCAGGGGCATCATCGGGATGGTGCGGGCCATGGCGTAGGACACGGCCAGGGCCACTGCGGTCGCGGCCATGAAGGCCAGCGTGGCCGGAAAGATGCCGAAGCGCGAGTTGCCGAAAAAGAAGATCAGCAGGGGCCCCAGTTCAAGGGCCAGCTTCAGCCATTGGTTCATCGGTTTGGGTGCGGGCATGGCTTTATTTATATACGGAGGCGGCCCCCGTCGATCAAAGCCAAACCGCCAGGGGCGGCCGAGGGACGCCCATCCCGAAGCGCCCGGCAAGCGGTCGCGTTTTCCGGTCGAACTAGGCCGCCCCCCGGGGCATCCCGTAGTGTCATTCCATTCTGTCCGCCGTGCCGCGGACGCCGACGGGAAAAACCGAACCTGCCCATGCGCGCACCGTGCCGTCGCCTCGTCGTGACTATGGGTTTGTGCGTCGTGGCCGCCGCGGCCGACGCCGGCCCGGTCGCACCCCCGACCGGGCCGATCGGCTTCTACGCCGAGCTGTCGCCGGACGAACAGAGCGCCACGACCGAAAGCCCCGGACGCGGCCGTGCCGACTTCCTGCTCGACCGCGAGACGGTGCGCTTGTCGTGGACGGTCACCTACCGCGATCTCACCTCGCCCGCCACCGGCGCGCACATCCACGGGCCGCAGCGGCCCGGCGCCAACGCCGGCATCCAGATCGACCTGGCACCGAAGGGTCTGCGGCTGCCGCTGGAGGGCGCGGCCGTGCTGACCGACGCCCAACTGGAGTATCTGCTGTCGGGGCGGATGTATGTTAACATCCACACCGTCAAGTACCCCGATGGCGAACTGCGCGGGCACTTGCAGCGCGTTCCGCCAAAACCGTGAGCCCGAGGATGCGCTTCATGCCTGCAGCGCCGCCGCCCGCGCCCCATCGTCCGATCCTGGGCCTTGCCGCGCTGCTGTGCCTGCTCCCGGCGCCCGGCGCGCCGGCCCAAATGCCGCCATCGCCCGGCCCTCAGACGCTGGGTTACGTCATCGCCAACTGGAACAACGCGATCTACGAAACCAAGTTCATGGACGAGTGCCCGGAGGGGCCCGCCATCGGCAACGACGAGCTGTGGTGGCGCGCCCTGTCCAAACCCGACCGCGACCGGCTGACCGAGAAGGGGCTGGTGCAGCCGGTCGACCGCCGCTTCGTTTCGGTCATGCGCGGCCCCAACGGCGAGGACGTGTGCTGGAACCCCACCCTGGTCAAGGATCCGCCGCTGCGCACGGTCAAGGGGCCGGTGTCCTACGGGTTCAACCTCGACGGCAACGCCAACGGCCGCGCCACGCCCAAGACCTGCGCCCACGAGAATTTCATCGGCGTCGACGGCACGCCGGGCGTCGACAACCAAATGTACCGCCTGCTCGGCTGCCACTACGGCTGGCGCCGCAACGGCGTGCTGGACACCTTCGGCAACGAAGAACGCCGCAACAGCGGCCGCGGCGTCATCCTGATGGAGATCACCGGGGTCACCGACCCGCGCAATTCGCCCGAGGTCGAGGTGGCGTTCTACCGCGCCATCGACCCGTTCCCGATCGACAGTGCGGGACGCATCCTGCCCTACGCCAGCTATCGGGTGGATACCAACAACGGCAAGCCGCGCTACGGCACCCGGACCAAGGGCAAGATCGTCGACGGTGTGCTGACGACCGAGCCGGTGCACGCCAAGCTGCCGTTCTACGGCAACAGCGCCTACGCCGAGATGGACCTGAAGGACCTGACCATCACCCTCGACCTCACCGTCGGCCCCGACGGCAAGGTCAACGGCTTAGCCGGCGGCTATTACGACTTCGACAAGTGGTGGGAGTACATGCTCAAGATCGAGTTCCTGATCGCCACCGGCGACTGGAGCTGCCCCGCCCTGTACGAGGCCGCCAAGCGCTTGGCCGACGGCTACCCTGACCCCGTCACCGGGCAGTGCACAGCGATCTCCTCGGCCTTCAAGATCGACGCCCTGCCGGCGTTTATCGTCTACGAAACCGAAACCGCCGCCCGCGACTGAGCCGTGACGCCGATGTCCATGACCCGCCTGTGCCGCAGTTTCGTTCTTGCCGTCGCCGCCGCGCTGGGCTTGGCGGCGTGCGACGCGCCCCCGCCCACGACCGGCGGACCGCCGACCGTGCGCCGGCTGACCGAGGCGCAATACCGCAACATCATCGCCGACGTGTTCGGCGCACACATCGTCGTCGCCGGGCGGTTCGACCCCATGCAGCGCACCGAGGGCCTGATCGCGGTGGGCGCAAGCCGTGCCACCATCACCGCCTCGGGCTTCGAGCGCTACGCGGCGCTGGCCCGCGCGATCGCCGCGCAGGTGGTGGACGACAGCAACCGCGCGCTGCTGGTACCGTGCGCGCCGGCCGCGGCGAACGGCCGCGACGACGCCTGCGCCGCGGCGTTCTACGCCAAGGTTGGCCGCTATCTCTTCCGCCGCCCGCTGGCCGAGGACGAGACCGCGGCCTATGTGCGCATCGCCGGCGCGGCCGCCGCCACGCGCGGCGACTTCTACGCCGGACTGGCCTACGGCCTGCAGGGCATGCTGCAGTCGCCCGATTTCCTGTTCATCGTCGAGCGCACCGTGGCCGACCCGGACGATTCCACGGCGGAGCGGCTGGACAATTTCTCCACGGCGACCCGGCTGAGCTTTCTGTTGTGGAATTCGACCCCCGACGAGGCGCTGCTGGCCGCCGCCGAGCGGGGCGAGCTAGCGACCGAGCAGGGCCGCGAGCGCCAGGTCGAGCGCATGATGGCCTCGCCGCGCTTCGAGCGTGGCGTGCGCGCATTCTTCACCGACATGCTCAGCCTGGATGACTTCGCCACGTTGGAAAAGGACACGCTGATCTATCCGGCCTTCAGTCTGGCCGCCGCACTGGACGCGCGCGAGCAGGTGCTGCGGACGCTGGTGGACCACCTGATCGTCGACAATCGCGACTACCGCGACATCTTCACCACTCGCTCCACCTACATGTCGGCGCCGCTGGGGCTGGTGTACCGCGTGCCCGCGACCGTGCCCGGCGGCTGGTCAAAGTTCGAGTTCCCCGAGGGCGACCCGCGCGCCGGCATTCAGACGTGGCTGAGTTTCGTCGCGCTGCACTCGCATCCGGGCAAGAGCTCGCCCACCCTGCGCGGCAAGGCGATCCGCGAGTTGCTGCTGTGCCAGAAGATTCCCGATCCGCCCAGTACCGTGAACTTCGACCAGTTCAACGACCCCAATTCGCCCAACAAGACCGCGCGCGCGCGCCTGACGGCGCACAACACCGACCCGGCCTGCGCCGGCTGCCACAAGCTGATGGACCCAATCGGGCTGGCGCTGGAGAATTTCGACGGCGCCGGCCAGACGCGCTGGACCGAGAACGGCGAGCCGATCGACACGAGCGGCGAGATCAACGGCATCCCGTTCGCGGACGCCCCGGGCCTGGGCCGCGCCCTGCGTGCCGACCCGGCGGCGACCGCCTGCCTGGTGGGCCGAGCCTATGCCTACGCCGCCGGCCGGGCCATCGAGCGCGGCGAGCGTGCGTGGATTTCCTACCTCGAGCGCCGATTTGCCGAGGACGGCTATAGGTTTAGAGAGTTGATTCGCCGAATTGCCCTGAGCCAGGCATTATATGCCGTCAGCCCGCCGCCGGTGCGCTCTGCCGGCGCGGCCAGCGTGGAGAGCCCGTCATGAGCGTTCTGCTGAAGAAGCCGTTCGACCGCCGCCGGTTGCTGCGCGGGGTGCTGGGCGGCGCGGCGGTGAGCGTCAGCCTGCCGTTCCTCGACTGCTTCCTGACCGACAACGGCACGGCGCTGGCGGCCACCGGCGCGCCGCTGCCGCTGCGCTTCGGCACCTGGTTCTGGTCGATGGGGCACACGCCGGGCCACGCCGTGTCGCCGCGCACCGATACCCTCGAGTTCCTCGAAGAATGCCGGTCTCTGACGCCCTACAAGCACCTCATCAACTACTTCGGGCAGTTCAACTCGCCGCTCGACGGGCGGCCCAACCACGTGCATCAGTCGGGCTGGATCACCACCCGCACTGGCACTGCGCCGGCGCTGCCGTTCGACATTCCCGCGCCGACCTTGGACGTCATCGTCGCCGACGCCATCGGCACCAGCACGCGCTTCCGCCAGATCGACGTGACCTGCACCGGCAATCCGCGCGACACGTTCACCGCGCGCAGCACCCACAGCCGCAACGCCGCCGAGGTGTCACCCAAGGCGCTGTACGCGCGCATCTTCGGGCCCGAATTCGCCGACCCCAACAGCGCCGACTTCAAGCCCGACCCCGACCTGATGCTGCAGCAGAGCGTGTTGTCGGGCATCACCGAGCAGCGCCAGCGCTTCGAGAGCAACCTGGGCGCGGCCGACAGGGCGCGCATCGACGAGTATTTCACCTCGATCCGCCAGCTCGAGCATCAACTGGCGCTGCTGGGCCGGAAGCCGCCGCCGGCCGACGCCTGCCGCGTGCCCCAGGCCCCCGACGAGGCGCCGCTGGGCTACGAACTGCCCTCGGTGCAGGCCAATCACGACGCCATGGCCAAGATCCTGGCGCTGGCGCTGGCCTGCAACCAGACCAAGGTGTTCAACCTGGCCGTCAGCAACGCGCTGTCGAGCGTGCGCCGCCCCGGCACGGCCTACACCCACCACACGCTGACCCACGAGGAGGCGGTCGACAAGGTGCTGGGCTACCAGCCCGAGGCGTTCTGGTTCAACTGCCGGGTCATGGAGCTGCTGGCTGGATTCATCAAGATTTTCGCCTCCATCAAGGAGGGACCCGGCACGCTGCTCGACAACACCCTGATCTTCGCCCACGCCGAGACCAGCTATGCCAAGATCCACGCCGTCGACAACATCCCGGTCTTCATGATCGGCAGTGCTGGCGGACGGCTGAAGACCGGCAAGCACATCGTCGGCAACGGCGACCCCATCTCGCGCGTCGGCCTGACGGCCATGCAGGTGATGGGCGTGCCGATCGAGAAGTGGGGCACGGGCTCGCTGCAGACCTCGAAGCCCATCGGCGACATCCTGGTCTAGCGCCGCCCGTTCCCCCGGTTCCGTGTCAACGATGTTCCGCATGCGCGCTGCCGCCGCTGTCCTGTGCCTGCTTGCCGTGGGCGCCGCCGCGCCGGCGCGGGCCGCGACCGACGCGCCGCCGCCGGCCGAGATCAAGGTGCGTGTCACCGCCGCCGGGCGCTATTTCACCGATGCCGCCGGCATGACGCTGTACACCTACGCCCAGGACCGGCCGGGCAGGTCCGCCTGCACCGCCGAGTGCGCCAAGACCTGGCCGCCGCTGCTGGCGCCCGCCGCCGCGCCGGCCGCGGGCCCGTGGTCGACCATCACCCGCGAGGACGGCAGCGCGCAGTGGGCCTACCGCGGCCAGCCGCTCTATCGCTACGCCAAGGACGGCTATGCCGGCGCGGCCTTCGGCGATCGCATCGGCGGGGCGTGGAACGCGGCTTTTGAACCGATCCCGCGGCCGCCGGGCATCGCCGTCCGCGCGCTGGCCGCGGGCCGGGTGCTGACCGATGGACGCGGGCACACGCTCTACACCCGCAGCGACGAGACGAAAGACAAGGCGGGCTGTGCCGATGCGGCGTGTCTGGCCGCATGGCCGCCGCTGTCTGCGCCGCTGATGGCCAACCCGGTCGGCGAGTTCTCGGCGTTGCCGCGTCCCGACGGAACCCTGCAGTGGGCCTATCGCGGCCAGCGCCTCTACCTCAACGCCCGCGACCTCAAGCCCGGAGACATGGCGGGCGAGGGGGCAGGCAAGGTCTGGCGCGCGGTGGTGCTGGATCCGGCGCCACCGCTGCCGGCGTGGGTGACGGTACAGCGCTCGGACATGGGCGAAATCTTCGCCGACGCGCAAGGGCTGACGCTCTACACCTTCGCCGGCTCGCTGGACAAGGTGCGTCAGACCGTCTGCAACGACGCCTGCATCGCCAAGTTCTGGCGCACCGTGCCCGCCGCGCCCGACGCCGCGCCCAGCGGCGACTGGCTGCCGGTGACGGGTGAGGGCGGGGCGCGGGTATGGGCCTACAAGGGCAACGTGGTCTACACCCATACCCGCGACAAGGAGCCCGGCGCCATCGGCGGCGACAAGTGGGCGGCGGGGGTCGGCGGGGGCGGCGGCGGATGGCAGCCGATCCCGCGCCGCCGCGACCTCGAGGAACAGTGATTTAGCGGCGGATGCGGCGCAATTGTCCGCGCAGTTCGCCGTCCTTGTACTTGGTCGTGTGGATGTTGACGTAGACCCGGCCGGTGATCAGGTACTGGAACACGCCGTCCGACAGGATCGTCGAACCTTGCATCGGGCTTTTCAGCCCGCTCGGCGCGAAGTCGACCACCTGGCCGGCGTTGCCGCCGGCGTTTTCGGGGCCGTAAAGCCCGGCGGCGATGACCGGCGAGGTCGTGTCCTTATAGGTGACCTTCCAGGTGATCTTCAGGGTGGCGCGCTCCAGCCGCACCTCGGCGAAGCCGGTAGCCGGGCTGTAGGTGGGCGCGCTCTGCTCGTCGGGCGACAGGGCGGCGGTGAAGATGATGTCGTCGTCCGCGGCCCGCGCCGGCAGCACGGCCAGAAGGGCGGACACCGCCAGTACCAAAACGCGACCCATGCCTTGCATCGCCACCACCCCCGCTGAGCGTCGGGCCATACTTGGCCCAATTGGCCCCGGCCGACAAGCAAGCGCCGCCGGTGCGTTCACAACGGTCCGCATGACGGCCGCGGACGGCCAAGACCGGCACCGGCCTATCCGTTAGGTGACCTCGCGGCCATTTTCCGGATGTACCCCCTGGACCGAATCCCGCAGAATCCCGGCCTGAACCGGGGATCCGGAGCGGGCGCGCGCCCCTTACGGGGCAGGCCGGCCCCGGCCCTCAACCCAACGAGCACTCGAATGGCGTCTCTGCGTTTGCGTCGTGCCGCGCCTCTCTCGGCCGTCCTGGTGGCGGGCGCGCTGACTGCGGCTGCCGGTCCGGCAACGGCGGCGGAGAAGGGCACGCTGGGCTTCGTCATCACCACCTGGAACACGGCGATCTACGAATCGAAATTCATCGACGAGTGCCCCGAGGGTTTCAACGTCGGCTACGACGAGCTGTGGTGGCGCGGGCTGTCGAAGGAAGAGCGCGGCCGGTTGACCGAGAACGGCCTGAAGACCCGGCTCGACCGCTACTTCAACGCCATCCGCCGCGGACCCAACGGCGAAGACGTTTGCATGAACCCGACCGTGGTCAAGGACCCGCCGCTGCTGACGGTCGAGGGCAAGCTGTCGTACGGCATGGACCTCGACGGCCCGGCCAACGGCGGCGACGGCTCCAAGAGCTGCAAGCACGAGCAGTTCACCGGCCTGAACGGCGAGCCCGGCATCGACAACCAGATGTACCGCCTGCTCGGCTGCATTTACGGCTTCCGCTCGTACGGCCAGTTCGAGGTCAACGCCAACGAGAACCGCAAATCGAACGGCAACGGCATGACGCTGATCGAGGTGACGGGCGTGGACGATCCGCGCAACGACCCCGACGTCACCGTGGCGATCTACCGCTCTATCGACCAGTACACGCTGGACGGCAGCGGCAACTTCCTGCCCTTCGCCAGCTACCGCATCGACGCGCCCGGCGGCGTGCCGCGCTACGGCAGCACGCTGAAGGGCAAGATCGAGAACGGCGTGCTGACGACCGAGCCGGGCGATGCCCACGTGCCGTTCTACGGCAACTACACCTACATGAATCAGCTGATCCGCGACATGCGCCTGCGCCTGGAGATCGCCGAGGACGGCGCCACGGCCAGTGGCATGGCCGCCGGCTACTACGACGTCGACCAGCTCATGTTCTACATCGGCGGCCTGGGCCCCATCGCCTCGACCGCCATCTCCAACTGTCCATCGATCTATGTCGCCGCACACGAACTGGCCGACGGCTACCCCGACCCGCAGACCGGCAAGTGCACGGCGCTGTCGTCGGCCTACAACTTCAAGGCCGTCGCGGCCTTCATCATCCGGCCGAAGGCGTCCGAGCAAACCGCCGCGGTGAGGCCATGAGCGCCGCCCGGCCGATGGTGCGCGCCGCCCTGCGTCTGATCGCCGTTGCGGCGGCGGCGGCGGCGCTGGCCGCCTGCGAGCAGGATGCGCCGCCCGCGCCCGGCGCCGAGCCGACCTTCCGCGTGCTGACCGAATCGCAGTACCGCAACACCATCGCCGATCTGTTCGGCGCGCAGATTGCCGTCGGCGGCGCGTTCGATCCGCTGGTGCGCACCAACGGCCTGATGACCGTCGGCGCGGCCGCGGCGCAGATTTCGCCGGCGGGCCTGGAGCAGTTCGACCGCATGGCGCGCTCCATCGCCGCCCAGGTGACGGCCGAACCCAACCGCAACGTGCTGGTGCCCTGCCGCCCGGCGGCGGCGGACGCGCCCGACGACGCCTGCGCCCGGCAGTTCTTCGCCGGCGTCGGCCGTTTGCTCTATCGCCGCCCGCTAGCAACCGCGGAACTCGACAGCGTCGTCGCCGTGGCCCGCACCGCCAGCGCCGAACTGGGCAGCTTCTACGACGGCCTTGCCGCCGGCCTGGGCGGCATGCTGGTCTCGCCCGCATTCCTGTTCGTGATCGACCGGGTCGAGTCCGACCCCGAGGACCGCACGAAGATGCGGCTGGACGCCTACAGCAAGGCCGCCCGCCTCAGCTACTTCCTGTGGAACTCCACCCCCGACGACCTGCTGCTGACCGCCGCCGAGACCGGCGAACTGCACACGAAAAAGGGCCTGAAGGCCCAGGTCGATCGCATGCTGGCTTCGCCCAAGCTCGAGACCGGCATGCGCGCCTTCTTCACCGACATGCTGGCGTTCGACGACCTCGCTAAACTGGAGAAGGACTCGATCATCTATCCGGCGTTCAGCGCCGCGGTGGCCGAGGACGCCAAGGAACAGACTCTGCGCACCATCGTCGATCTGCTCATCGCCAACGAGGGCGATTACCGCGACCTCTTCACTACCCGCAAGACGTTCATGAGCGGGCCCCTGGGGCGCATCTACCGGGTGCCGGTCGAGCGACCCGACGGCGGCTGGACGCCCTACGAGTTCCCCGAGGGCGACCCCCGCGCCGGACTGATCACCCAGGTCAGCTTCGCCGCGCTCTACTCGCACCCGGGGCGCAGCTCGCCGACGCTGCGCGGCCGGGCGGTGCGCGAGAACCTGCTCTGCCAAAAAGTGCCCGACCCGCCGGGCGACGTGGACTTCTCGCTGTTCAACGACCCCAACTCGCCCAACAAGACCGCTCGCGACCGCCTGACGGCGCATTCCACCGTGGCCGCCTGCGCCGGCTGTCACAAGCTGACCGATCCCATCGGCCTAGCCATGGAGAAGATCGACGGCGCCGGGCAGGTGCGCCACACCGAGGCGGGTGTGCCGATCGATACCTCCGGCGAACTGGATGGTATAAAGTTCGAGGACGCCGCCGGCCTGGGCCGGGCGATGCGCGCGAACCCGGCGCTGCCCTCGTGCCTCGTCAACCGCGTGTACGCCTTTGCCGCGACCCGAGTACCGGAGAAGACAGAGAAGCCCGTGCTCGAGCATTTCGAGAAGCGCTTCGCGTCGTCGGGCTACCGCCTGCCGGCACTGCTGCGCGAGATCGCCGTCAGCGATGCGTTGTTTGCCGTCAAGGCGCCGGCCGTGCGGTCGGCCGCCGCGCCGACCGAGGAGGATGACAAGTCATGAGCGTGTTATTGCCCCGCCGGCCGAGCCGGCGCGACGTTCTGCGCGGCACCCTCGGCGGCGCCGCGGTCACGGTTGCGCTGCCATTCCTGGACGCCTTCCTCAACAACAGCGGTACGGCGCTGGCCGCCACCGGCGCGCCCCTGCCAGTGCGTTTCGCCACCTGGTACTGGGGCCTGGGCCACACCCCCGGCCACGCCATCACCCCCAAGACGAAGACCGGCCCCGGCATCGACTTCCTCGAGGAGTGCAAGGCGCTGAAGCCCCTGGATAAGCACATCAACTTCTTCGGCGGCTTCAACATGCCGCTCGACGGCCGCTCGAACTACACCCACTTCACCGGCTGGGTCGCCTCGCGCACCGGCACGGCGCCGTCGAGCAACAGCGAAATCCCGGCGCCGACGCTGGACCTGCTGATCGCCGACCAGATCGGCGCCAATACGCGCTTCCGCACCCTCGACGCCACCGCCGTCGGCATCCCCCGCGAGAACTACAGCGCGCGCTCGACCAACAACCGCGCCGCCGCCGAGGCCTCGCCCGAGAACCTGTACGCGCGCGTGTTCGGGCCCGAGTTCCTCGACCCCAACCAGGCCGATTTCAAGCCCGATCCGCGCGTGATGGTGCGCAAGAGCGTGCTGTCGGCCGTCAGCGAGCAGAGCAAGACGCTGATCAGCACGCTCGGCGCCGCCGACCGCGCCCGGCTGGACGAGTACTTCACCTCGATCCGCCAGCTCGAGAACCAGCTGGACCTGCAGATGCAGAAGCCCGAACCCAACAAGGCCTGCCGCGTGCCGCCGCGCCCCTCGCGCGACGGCGACGAGCAGAACGTGCCCCAGGGCCTGGAGGTCGAGACAGTGATCTCGAACCACCGCATCATGTCGCAGATCCTGGCGATGGCGCTGGCCTGCAACCAGACCAACGTCGTCAACATGGTGTTCAGCGACAACTTCTCGCATATGCGCCGGCCGGGCCAGACCTACACCCACCACCTGCTGACGCACGAGGAGACGCCCGACAAGGTGCTGGGCTACCAGCCGGTGGCGTTCTGGTTCAACTGCAAGCAGATGGACGGCTTCGCCACCTTCATCGAGGCGTTCCTGAACATCAAGGAGGGCGACGGCACGCTGCTGGACAACACCCTGATCTTCGCCGCGACCGAGACGAACTACGCGCGGGTGCACTCGATCGACGGCGTGCCGGTGTTCACCGCCGGGCGCGCCGGCGGACGCATCAAGACCGGCCTGCACGTGGTCGGCGCCGGCGACCCGATCACCCGTATCGGCCTGACCGCCATGCAGGTGATGGGCCTGCCGCTCGACAAGTGGGGCACCAAGTCGCTGCAGACCTCGAAGACCATCACCGAGATCCTGGCCTAGGGCGCGGGGGGGGGCTTGCGATCATGCGCCTGAGGTTCGCCGCCGCCGCGGCTCTGATGTGTCTGGCCGCCCCGCTGACGGCGGCGGCACAGGGCACGCTGCCGCCGGGCATCACCGCCCAGAAGCAGGGTCACGGCTGGCTGTTCGGCGACGACAAGGGCATGACGCTGTACACCTACGACCGCGACGAAGGCGCGCCGGGGAAATCGACCTGCAACGACGACTGCGCCCTGACGTGGCCGCCGCTGGTTGCCCCGACCGACGCCAAACCTGCCGGCGACTGGAGCGTCGTAATCCGCGACGACGGCACGCCGCAGTGGGCCTACAAGGCGCGCCCGGTCTATCGCTACGCCCAGGACGCCTTTCCGGGCGCCACCTTCGGCGACGGCGTCGGCACGGTGTGGCGCATCGCCTTCCGCCAGATCGACACTCCGGCCGAAATCCGCATCGCCCAGACCGTGCTGGGCCAGGTACTGACCGACACCAAGGGGCTGACGCTGTATTCCTCGGCCGCGGCCTGCATCAAGGACTGCCTGAAGAGCTGGCAGCCGCTGGCCGCGCCGGCGCTGGCCAACGCTTTCGGCGACTGGTCGGTGGTCGTGCGCCCCGACGGCTTCCGGCAGTGGGCCTACCAGGGCAAGGCGCTGTACCGTCACCGGGCCGACGTCGGGCCCGGCGAAGTGTCGGGCCACGGCGTCAAGGGCTGGTCGGCGGTGGTGCTGGAGCCCCCGCCGCCGCTGCCGCCGTGGGCCACCATCCAGCCCTCGGACGCGGGCGAACTGATCGCCAACGAACAGGGCCTGACGGTCTACGCGCGCGAGGTCAATCCGCGCAACCGGCGGCTGATGGCCTCGCGCCGCCCCGGCTGCGAGGGCGAGTGCCTCGACCCCGAATGGGTGCCGTTCATCGCCGCGCCGGACGCCAAGCCCATCGGCAGCTGGGCGCTGGTCGATCTGGGCGACGGCCGCAAACAGTGGTCGTACAAGGGCCAGAAAATTTACACCAACACCCAAGACAAGAAGCCCGGCGACTTCAAGGGTATCCGCTTCGGCGGCGACCGCTCATGGGCGACGATCATGCGCAACGGCCAGCCGATGCAGGGCGTGACCGTCGGCGGATAGCGCCGGTGCTTACGCCGGGCGCTCGCCGTTGGCGAAATCCGGGGGCCGGCCGAGCGTGCCGATCAGGACCGCGCCGAACACCAGTACCGCCGCGGCGAAATACAGCGCCTGCAGATAGCTCTGGAAGTAATCGTAGGCCAACCCCGTCAGGAACGGCCCCACCGCCGCGCCGGCGTAGAACGAGGTGAGCTGCCAGCCGTAAATCTTGCCGTACGACTTCATGCCAAACCAGCGGCTGGTGAGGAACGCCACCAGGTCCACCTCGGCGGCGGCCGCAAGGCCCAGCGAGACGACGCTGATGACCGCCACCGCCGTTCCGGCGCCTTCGACGGTCAAGAGGAAGCAGCCCGCGCCCGAGAAGCCCAGGAGCACGCGGGCCACGGCGGCGGCACGGAAGCGGTCGAGCAGAAAGCCGATGCCGACGCGCCCGATCAGCACCGCCAGGCCCATGACCCCGGCGATGCGCGCGGCGTCGGCGGGCGTCATGCCGCGGTCGATCAGCAGCGGTACCAGATTGATGATCAGCCCGGCGATGACGCCGGAGATGAGGAAAAAGCCGCCGGCGATTTTCCAGAACGACACGGTGCGCAGACTGTCGCCGAGTTCCAGGCCCAGAGCGACGCCCGGCGGCGGTGCGGCGGCGGGGGCGGCGGCGCCGTCGTGACGTTCGCGGAACAAGAGCGCGATCACCGGCACCGCGACCAGCAGGATGAACAGGCCAAGGCCCGTGTAGCCGCCCTGCCAACCGAAGCGTTCGATCAGCGCAGTGGTCAGCGCCGGAGCGAAGATACTGGCCACACCCGAGCCGGCGAGACACAGGCCCAAAGCCAGGCCGCGGCCGCCGTCGAACCACATGTTGACGGCGCGGGTCCACACCACCGGCGTCGTGCCCGCGCCCACCAGCGCCATGCCGAGCCAGGCGGCGTAGAACGCCATGATGCTGCCGCCGACCTGGGTCAGCGCCAGGTAGCCGAGCCCCAGGCCGGCCATGGAGCCCAGGGCCACGCGCCGCGCGCCGAAACGGTCGATGATCGAGCCGATGACCGGGGCGGTGAAAGCGGTACCGATGATCATGAAGCTGGCGGCGATCGACACGCTGCCGCGGCTCCAGCCGAAGGCGGTCACCAGCGGCACCACGAACACGCCGAAGGTGTAGAACGACAACCCGCTCAGCCCCGCGCCGTTGCCCATGCTGGACGCCACCAGCGTGCGCCAGCCGTGGCGAAACTCCGCGACAAAACCCTGATTCATGGACGCTCCCTCTACGGATCGACGTGATCGGGCAGGGCAAAGGCCATGACCGCGTCGGCGATATCGGACGTGACGCGCGAGTTGCCGCCCGCGGCGATGACGACGTATTGCCGCCCGCCGGCCATGTAGGTCATGGGCACGCTCATGCCCGGTGCGGCCAAAGCGTGCCGCCACAGTTCGCGGCCGGTGTGCACGTCAAGCGCGCGCAGCCTGGCGTCCAGCCCGGCGGCGATGAACACCAGCCCGCCGCCCGTGACCATGGGCCCGCCGATGTTGGGCGAGCCCCAGCCGAGAAACGCGGGCGCGGTGACGCCGAGGTATTTGGCCTGGCCCAGCGGCACCTGCCATCTGATCTTGCCCGTGTCCATGTCGATGGCGGTCACGGTGCCGAAGGGCGGCGGCGTGCAGGGGACGCCCAGCGGCGAGAGGAAGAGCCCCACTTCGGCGCGATAGGGCGTGTCGACCAGGTCCATGCCCGGCGGCCTAGCGCCCGGCGCAAGAGCGGATTTCCGGTGCAGCGTCGCCACCAGCGCCAGATTCTGGCCCTTCACAATCAGCAGGTTGTGCGCCGGGTCGAAGGCCGCGCCGCCCCAGTTGCCGCCGCCGAAGGGGAAGATCAGCGAACCGCGCTC
>Ga0073934_10007564_pt1 | contig 15009 bp, 11 predicted proteins | sample LarsenN4metaG_FD_76834 | JGI IMG/M metagenome (GOLD analysis project Ga0073934, IMG submission 76834) | Hot spring sediment bacterial and archeal communities from British Columbia, Canada, to study Microbial Dark Matter (Phase II) - Larsen... ...
GACCGGATAGACCGCAACGAGTAGCACCCCGACAAGCGACGCCAGATATCGTGATCCCCTGCACCGCGTCGCTCCGCGCGAAGGACGTCCTCTACCGCGCCCGGCACAGCGGCGCGCGCGCGATCGTGACCACGATCGCCCAGGTGCCGGAGGTCGACGCCGCCGTCGCGCAGGGCGCCGACCTCCCCGTCCGCCTCGCCCTCGGCGGCGCGCCGGCGGGCTGGCTCGACCTCGGCGCGACGCTCGCGAAGGCGTCGTCCGGCGGCGTCCCGGCGCGGACCCGCAGCGACGAGCCCGCGCTCTGCTTCTACACGTCGGGCACCACGAAGGAGCCGAAGGCCGTCCTCCACTCGCACGCCTACACGTTCGCGCACCGCTACACCGGCGAGTACTGGCTCGACCTCGAGCGCACCGATCTCCACTGGACGACCTCCGACACCGGCTGGGCGAAGGCGGCCTACGGGGTCCTCTACGGGCCGTGGATGAACGGCACGCCGGTCTTCATGTACGACGGCCGCTTCGACCCCGAGCGCGAGATGGACCTCCTCGCGCGCTACGAGGTCTCGGTCTTCTGCGCGCCGCCCACGGAATACCGGCTCCTCGTGAAGCAGAACCTCTCGCGCTGGAAGCTCCCGCGGCTCCGGCACTGCGTCGGCGCGGGTGAGCCGTTGAACCCCGAGGCGATCCACGCGTGGCACGACGCCTTCGGGCTCCTCATCCACGACGGATACGGCCAGACCGAGAGCCAGCTCCTCGCCGCGAACCTCCCCGGCCTCCCGATCCGTCCCGGCGCGATGGGGAAGCCGTTCCCGGGCCACGACCTCCGGGTGATCGGCGAAGACGGGGCGGAGCTGCCGCCGGGCGAGGTGGGCGACCTGGCGCTCCGCGGCCGCCCGCCGACGCTCTTCCTCGAGTACTGGAAGAACCCGGAGGAGACGACCGCCTGCCGGCGCGGCGAGTGGTACCTCACCGGCGACCGCGCGACGCGCGACGAGGACGGCTATCTCTGGTTCGTCGGCCGGGCCGACGACGTCATCATCTCGGCGGGATACCGCATCGGGCCGTTCGAGGTGGAGAGCGCGCTCCTCGAGCATCCGGCGGTCCTCGAATCGGCGGTGGTCGCGAGCCCCGACCCGACGCGCGGCGAGATCGTGAAGGCGTTCGTCGTGCTGCGGCCCGGCCACCCGCCCCGCGAGGCGCTCGTGCGCGAGCTCCAAGACCACGTGAAGCGCGTGACCGCCCCGTACAAGTATCCGCGCGCGATCGAGTTCGTGGAGCGCCTGCCGAAGACGGTGAGCGGGAAGATCCGGCGCGTCGAGCTGCGCGAGCGCGAGCGGGCCCGCGAGCGCTGAGCCCGTCAGGCGGCCGGCGCGGGGCGCCCGCCGCCGCCGGCCACGAGCGCGTCGGTGACCAGACGGCCGTCGACGAGCGCGACGCGGCGGTCGGCGACCGCCGCCACGGCGTCGTCATCGGTGGCCATCACGACCGTCCGGCCGCACCGCCACGCCTCCGCCCGGAGGTGACGGAGGAGGCGGGCGCCGCTCGCCGGATCGAGGGCGGCCGTCGGCTCGTCGACCAGCAGCACCGGCGGCGCCGTCGCGAGCGCGCGTGCGAGCGCGACCGACCGTCTCTCGCCGGGGGCGAGCGCGTCCGGCCGGTGGTCGGCCCGGTGCGCCAGACCGAGGCGGTCGAGCGCTCCGACGGCGTGGCCGACGGCCTCGTCGGCCGGCATGCCCTCGAAGACGAGCGGCAGCGCGACGTTCTGGCCGGCGGTGAGCGTCGGGACGAGGTGGAAGTCCTGGAAGAGGAACCCGACGTGCCGCCGGCGGAAGAGCGCGAGCACGTCGTCGTCCATCCCGTCGAGCGCCCGGCCGTCGATGCGCACCGAGCCCGCGGTCGGCGCGTCGAGGCCGCCGATGACGTGGAGGAGCGTCGACTTGCCCGCGCCGCGCGGGCCGACGACGCCCACGAACTCGCCCCGGCCGATCGCCAGCGAGACGCCGTCGAGCGCGGTGACGGCGCGACGGCCTTCGCCGTAGGCCTTCGTCACGTCGTCGAGGCGGATCACGGGAGGACCTCCGGAAGGGCGAGCGCGGGGCGCACCGGGCCGCGGCGCTACGCTGCCGTGCGCGCGGCACCCGACGGACGTCCCAGCGGGAGCCGCGTCTCGGCGCCGGGCGCCCGGCGGAGCGCGGCGAGGGCGCGGTTCTCGGCGACGATCCCGAGGGCGAGCACCCCGAGCGCGATCAGGATCGGGACGATCGCCAGCCAGCCGACCGCGCCGAGCAGGGCGGACAGGTCGGCGGCGAGGGTGGCGGGCGGAATGGCGGCGGCGCTCGGCAGCATGGGTCGTCCTCCTCGAACGCCGGCCTTCGCACGTGTCGTGCCACGCGGAGCGGCCCCGGTTTTCGCCGCCTTCTCGGCGCGCGTCGCGGACGGGTGCCGTCCGCGGAATGCGGCACTGCATGCCGCGCTAGGCGCTCGCGGGGACGACGGACTAGAATCGCTCCGTGCGGGGCGGACGTGCCGGGGCGATCCTGGGATCGGGCGCTGGCACGGTGCTTGCCCCGTGGGGGGTCGCGAATGAGCCAGCCGATCGCCTGCCGCGCCCTCGCCGCCGCCGGGGCGGACGGCCGGCGCCGGAGCGCCGCGTGACCCCGGCCGACCGGGCGCTCGCGTGGGTCCACCTCGTGGCAGCCCTCGTCTGGTGGCTCATCGCGCGGCAGAGCCTGTGGTATCGGCGGACGGGCCGCGCGCCGGGCCGGCTCTTCCTGCTCGCCCCGCTGGCGACCGGTCTCATCGCGGCGCACTGCTTCACCCACGTCCTCTGGGCCGCCGCGCCGCCCGGCGCGCGCGCCGCGATGCCGCCGTGGATCCGGCTCGTGGACTTCCTGCACGTGACGACCGGCATCGGCGCGCTCGCCGTCGGCTGGCACACCCTCCGGCTGATGCCCGTTCCGGAGCGGCCGCCCGGCCCGCGCTGGCTCGCCGGGCACTACGCCCTCCTCGCGGTCTTCGTCGGCGTTGCGGCGGTCCTCCGCCTCCGCGGCGCGGCGCCGCCGCCGTACGGCCGGTGGACGGCTCCCGAGCTGGCGCTCCTCGCGTACGCCGCCGGCCTCGCCGCGTGCGCCGCGTGGGAGGGGATCCGCATGGCGCGCCCGGGGACCTGGGGGCCCGAGAGCGCCACCGAGATCCGCCATCCGGACCTCGCGCTCGTGGGCGTCGGGTTCGGCGCGGTCGCGGTCGGGTCGGCGGCGTGGGCCGCCGGCGGAGGGCCGGCCGAACCCGCGCTCGTGCTCGCGTTCGTCGAGGGGGGCGCGGCGCTCGTGCTCGCCGTGCCGTGGGCGATGCGGATGCTCGGGTTCCTGCTGCCGGAGCTCGTGGTGTACGTCGCGCTCGCCGCCGGCGCGATCGGGATCCTGGGCGTCCACGTCCGCGCGCGTGCCTGGGCGGGGGCCGACCTCGCCGTGCTGGTCGACCTCGCCGCGGTGACGGCGCTCGCCGGGCTCTTCCTCCCCGTCCGGCGTCGCCTGCGGAGCGCGGTCGAACGGCTCGTCCTCGGCCGCCGGCGGATGGAGCTCGCCGCGCTCCAGGCGTTCCTCGGCACGCTCTCTCCGGAGCTCGGCGTGTCGGAGTGCTGCCGGCGCGCGCTCGCGGAGCTGGTGCGCGTGCGGAACCTCCCGGGCGCGGCGATCATCTTCCGCGACGGCGAGATCCTCGTCGAGGGCGACTTCGACCCGACGCCCATCGCGCGCGCCTGGCCGCGCGGCGCGGCGATCGACGCGCTGCCGGCGCGCTCGCTCGGGACGGCCGAGCTGCGCACGCTGCCGCTCGCGATCCGCGAGGCGCTGGTCGAGGCGCGGGTCGCGCTCGGTGCGTCGGCGATCCGGACCCCCCGGCGGCGGTGGGGATATCTCTTCATCCGCACCGGCTGGCTCGGCGGCTTCTACGGCGAGGACGACCACGACGTGTTCGAGGCGTTCGTGAGCCAGCTCGCGCTCCTGCTCGACGCGGCGGCGCTGCTCGACCGGACGGTCGCGATCCAGCGGACGCTCGCGCACTCGGAGAAGCTCGCGGCGATCGGCGAGACCGCGGCGCGGATCGCGCACGAGATCCGGAACCCCGTCACGGCGGCCCGGAGCCTCGCGCAGCAGCTCGCGCGCGAGCCGGACGTGGCCCACGCCGCGGAGCTCTGCCTGATCCTCGAGGAGCTGGAGCGCGTCGAGCGCCAGGTCGCGGCGCTTCTCCGCTTCGCGCGCCGAGAGGAGCTGCGGCTCGAGCCGGCCGACCTCGGGGAGCTCGTCCGCGCGACCCTCGACGGCTTCCGCGCCCGCTGCGACGCCGCGGGGATCGCCGTCGTCCTCGACGCCGCGCCCGGCGTCGTCGCGCGCGCCGACCGGGAGCGGCTCCGCCAGGTGCTCGTCAACCTCGTCGAGAACGCGGTCGACGCGCTGGCCGACGCCGACGGCGCGCGGATCCTCGCCGTCGCCGTCGGGCGGCGGAACGCCCACGCGCGGGTGGCGGTGCGCGACTCGGGGCCGGGAATCCCGCCGGAGGCGCTCGCGCGGGTGTTCGAGCCGTTCTTCTCGACCAAGGCGCGGGGGACGGGGCTCGGCCTCGCGATCGCGAAGCGCACGGTCGACGCCCACGGGGGGCGGATCACCGCGGCGTCCGGCGCGGAGGGAGGCACCGTGTTCACCGTGGAGCTGCCGCTCGATCCATGACCCGCGCCGGAGAGACGCCGTGAGCGAGACGACCGTCTTCCTCGTCGCGCTCCTCCAGCTGCTGCCCGTGGTCGCCTGGGGGATGGTGGCCCGGGCCGCGTGGCGCTTCCGGGGCGTTCCGCGTCCGGGACGGCCGGGCGGCCTCGGTCTCGTCGCGCTCCTCGCGACGCTCCTCGCGTCCTACTTCCTCTTCCAGACCGTCGTGACGCTCGTGCCCGGGGCGCTCCACGACGCGCCGCCGGGGTGGCTCATCGCGATCTACGTGCTCGGGGACGTGCAGATCTTCCTCGTGCTCGCCGTCGGCCGGCACTTCGCGCGCGCCGTCCGTTACGGCGACGCCGGCTCGGGCTGGTTGCCCTGGAACTACGGCATCGCGTTCGCGCTCGCCCTCGTCGCCGTGCACGGGCCGGCGATCCTGCCGTTCGCGACGCCCGAAGACCGGCAGCGCGCGTACTCGGGGGTCGTGACGCTCTACGCGAGCGTCCAGGCGGCGCTCGGCGTGCGCGACCTGGCCGCGGCGAGCCGGCCCGGCCGTGCGCTCCGGTCCGGCGCCGGTGTCGCCGTCACCCGCCGCGCCGACGTCGCGCTCCTCTCCGGCGTGGTCGTCCTCCTGGCGGTGATCGTCGCGCTGCACGTCGCGGGCGGGTGGCGCGAGCACCCGGTCGCCCTGCGCGGCGCGATGACCGCGTTGGCGCTCCTCCTCGTCGTGCCGATCGCGGCGCGCACGCTCGGCATGACGCTGCACGGCCTGGTCACGACGGCCGTGATGGTCGCCGGCGTCGCGGCGATCTGGTTCGGCGTCGAGCTGTGGGCGGTGCCGCGGGTGGGCGAAGCGGCGCAGATGCGCCTCCGGATGGCCGCGGTGTTCGTGCTCGCCGGGCTCGCGCCGGCCGCGCGGGCCCTCCGCGCCGCGCTCGACGCGCTCCTCCGCGGACGCGGCCGGCGGCGGGTGCGGGCGCTGGTGACGTCGCTCGAGGGTCTCGAGCCCGAACGCGGCGTCCAGGCGTGCTGCACCGCAGCCGTCGAGGCGCTGGTGCGCGCCGGCGGGACGCGCGGCGCGGCGATCCTGTTGGAGGACGGCAGCGGCGCGGCGGCCGGCTCCATCGCCCTCGACCCCCTCCGCGCCGTCTGGCCGGGCGCCGATGCGGCCGTCGGGTCGACGGACCGGCTCATCCCGTGGCCGGAGTTCGGGCGGCTGCCGCCGGACGCGATGCAGGTGCTCGTCGAGCAGGACGTCGCCGTGGTGCTCCGGATCGCCGGCTCACGCCGGATGTGGGGCCACCTCTTCCTCGTGACGGACGTCCTCGCGATCGCCGAGGACGGCGACGCGGAGACCGCGGGCGCGCTCATCGGGCAGCTGGCGCTCCTCCTCGACGTCGCGGCGCTCCTCGACCGGACGGTCGCCGTCGAACGGTCGCTCGCGCACGCCGAGAAGCTCGCCGCGATCGGCGAGACCGCGGCCCGCATCGCACACGAGATCCGAAATCCCGTCACCGCCGCCCGGAGCCTCGCCCAGCAGCTCGCGCGCGAGCCGGGCGGCCACGCCGCCGAGCACGCGTTGATCCTGGAGGAGCTCGAGCGCGTCGAGCGGCAGGTCGCGTCCCTCCTCCGCTTCGCCCGGCGCGAGGAGCTCCGGCTGGACGGCGTCGACCTGAGCGAGCTCGTGCGGTCGACGCTCGCGCAGTACGCAGGCCGCCTCGAGGAGGCGCGCGTGACGCTCGCGACCGACGTGGCCGACCACGTCACCGCGCGGGCCGACCGTGAGCGGCTCCGGCAGGTGCTCGTGAACCTGCTCGACAACGCGCTCGACGCGCTCGGGGACCGCGGCGAGCCCCGGCGGATCGCCGTCGCGCTCGCCGCCCGGAACGGCACCGCGACGATGGAGGTCGCCGACAGCGGACCGGGCGTCGACGACGCGGCGCTCCCGCGGCTCTTCGAGCCGTTCTTCTCCCTGAAGCCGCACGGGACGGGGCTCGGGCTCGCGATCGCGCGCCGGACGGTGGAGAGCCACGGCGGGCGGATGGCCGCGCGGCGCGCCGCCGGCGGCGGGCTCGCGGTCGTCGTCGAGCTGCCCCTGGGGACGGCGTGACGAGCATCGTCGGCCCGCGGGACGTCGCGGCGGCGCTCGTCGAGCTGGTGCCGGCGCTGGTGCTCGCCGTCGGAGCGCACGCGTCGTCGCGCTACTTCCAGGGGCGTGCGCGGCGCTGGCTGCCCCATCCGGCGTGGCTCCTCGTCCTCCACTACGTGCTCTGCGCGACGTTCCGGCTCGTCCCGCTCGAGGTGTTCCAGGCGCCGCCGCCGCTCCTCCGCGCGCTCCAGGACGCGAGCATCGTGGCGGTGGTGCTCGCGCTGCCGGGATACCGGCACCTCCAGGAGGCGGAACGGGGCGCCCGCGTCGGGCGGCGATGGCTCGCGTGGACGTGGGGGAGCGCGGCGGCGGTCTCGGCGTTCGCGGTGCTCTTCCCGCGGCTCGCGCCGCTGCCCGGCGAGGCGCGCGCGACGCCGACCAAAGTCGTCGCCTACGGCTACTGTCTCGTCATGGCCGTGCTCATCCTGGCCGCGATCCGCCGGCACGCGCAGCCGGGGCGATGGCGGCCGGGGAACGTCGGCGGCCCGAGCCGGTGGGACGTCGCGTTCTTCGTCGCCGGGGCCGCGCTGCTGGGTGCCGCGGTCCTGCCCGTGATGGCGGGGCGCGACCTGCCGTCGCCGGTGCTCCACGCGGCGATCGGGCTCGCCTTCACGCTGCCGACGCTCGTCCCGGTGCTCGGCCAGGCGCTCCGCGAGCTCGCCATCGTCGTGGGGACGACCGCCATGGGGGCCGCCGTGGCCGGCGCGTACGTGCTCTTCGCGCCCGCCGCCGGCCCGGCGCGGCCCGCGGTGCGGCTCGCGGCCGCGCTGGCGTTCGTCGCGGCCGTCGTGCCGGGGCAGACGTGGCTCCGGGGGGTCGTGGATCGCCGCATGTTCGCGCGCGGCATCCGCCGGCGGGCGGCGCTCCAGGAGTTCGTCCAGACCCTGTCGCCGGAGGACGGCGCGCCGGCGTGCGCGGGTCGCGCGCTCGAGCGGCTCGTGTCGTCGATGCAGCTCCGCGGCGCCGGACTCGTCCTGCGGGACGGGGTCCGGGTCTCCGCCGGCGCCCTCGCGCTGGGCGCGGTGGCGGACGCCTGGCCCGCGGTCGGCGCGCTGGACCTGCCGCCGACCCTCACCCCGGGCGACTACCGGCGGCTGCCGGACCCGGCGCGACGCGCGCTCGAGGAGGCCGGCGTGCTCGGCGTCATCGCGGTCGCGAGCCCGCGCGGCCGGCGCGGGCACCTCTTCATCGCGACGACGCTGCTCGGGAACGTCTTCAGCGAGGAGGACGAGCACGCGCTCTTCGCCTTCGCCGACCAGCTGGCGCTCGTCCTCGACGCGGCGGAGCTGCTCGCCCGGACCGTCGCCGCCGAGCGCGCGCTCGCGCACGCGGAGAAGCTCGCGGCGATTGGGGAGACGGCGGCACGGATCGCGCACGAGATCCGGAACCCGATCACGGCCGCGCGGAGCCTCGCGCAGCAGCTCGCGCGGGAGCCGGGCGCGGGCCATGCCGCCGAGCACGCGCTCATCCTGGAAGAGCTCGAGCGGGTGGAGCGGCAGGTGCGCGCGCTCCTCCGGTTCGCCCGGCGGGAGGACGTCGCCCGGCAGCCGTGCGACCTGAGCGAGCTCGTCCAGGGCGTCCTCGCCGCGTTCCGCCCGCGGCTCGACGCGGCGTCGATCGTCGTCGCCCTGGACACGCCGCCCGGCGTCGTGGCACCCATCGACCGCGAGAAGATGCGTCAGGCGCTCGTGAACCTGATCGAGAACGCCCTGGACGCGCTCGGTGAGGTGGCCGGGCCGCGCCGGCTGCGCGTCGCCACCGCCGCGTCGAACGGCGTGGTGACGGTCGCGCTCGCGGACAACGGTCCCGGCGTCCCGGCGGACGCGCTCCCGCGCCTGTTCGAGCCGTTCTTCTCGCTGAAGCCCACGGGCACGGGCCTCGGCCTCGCGATCGTCCGCCGGACGGTCGAGGCCCACGGCGGTCGCGTCCGGGCGGCGCCGGCGCCCGGCGGCGGCGCGGCGTTCTCGATCGAGCTGCCGGCGGGCGAGGGGGCGGCATGACGTCGCGCATCCTCGTGGTGGACGACGAGCGTGCCATCGGCATCGCGATCCAGCGGCTCCTCGCGAGCCGCGGCTGGGCGGTCGAGACGGCGCTCTCCGCCGAGGAGGCGATCGCGAAGCTCGGCCAGGGCCCGGTGCACCTCGTGGTCACCGATCTGAACCTGAAGAAGGTGACCGGCATGGACCTCCTCCGCTGGGTGAAGCAGCACCAGCCGGAGACGGCCGTGATCGTCATCACGGCCTACGGGTCGGAGAAGATCGCCGTCGAGGCGATGAAGCTCGGGGCGGCGGATTACCTGCCGAAGCCCTTCGACAACGACGAGCTGGAGCTGGTCGTCGAGCGCGTCCTGGAGCGGGTGACGCTCCAGCGCGACTTCCGGCTCCTCCAGGAGCAGCTCGCGGGCGCGTATCGCTTCGAGCGCATCATCGGCCGGAGCGCGGCGATGCAACGGGTCTTCGACGTCATCCGGAAGGTGGCGGACACGGACCTCACCGTGCTGATCCGCGGTCCGAGCGGCACCGGCAAGGAGCTGGTCGCGAACGCCGTCCACTGGAACAGCCCGCGGCGCGCGAAGCCGCTCGTGAAGGTGAACTGCGCCGCGTTCTCGCGCGAGCTGGTCGAGAGCGAGCTCTTCGGGCACGAGAAGGGCGCGTTCACGGGCGCCGTCACGGCGCGCGAAGGCAAGTTCGAGGTGGCCGAGGGCGGGACGCTCTTCCTCGACGAGATCGGCGACATGCCGCTCGAGACCCAGGCGAAGATCCTTCGCGTCCTCCAGGAGAAGGAGCTCGAGCGCGTCGGCGGGAACCGCACGATCGAGGTCGACGTCCGCATCCTCGCCGCGACGAATCAGGACCTCGAGGCGAAGGTGAAGAACGGTACGTTCCGGGAGGACCTCTACTACCGCCTGAACGTCGTCTCGGTCGTCCTGCCGCCGCTCCGCGAGCGGCCCGAGGACGTTCCGCTGCTGGTGGAGCACTTCCTGGAGGCGACGGCCAGGCGGCTGAAGCGCGACGTGAAGCCGCTCACGCCGGCGGCCTACCGTACCCTCTGCGCCCACGAGTGGAAGGGGAACGTCCGCGAGCTGGAGCACGCGATCGAGCAGGCGCTGGTCCTCGCGTCCGGCCCGGCGATCGACGTGGACGACCTCCCGGCGAGCGTCCGGGGCGCGGGGGCGCCGGACGCGCCCGCGGCCGGTACGCCGCCGGAGCCGACGCAGTTCAAGGAGGCGAAGCAGCGCGTGATCGAACGCTTCGAGCGCGAGTTCATCCAGCAGTCGCTGGCCCGCCACCGCGGCAACATCTCGAAGGCGGCCGAGGACATGGGGATGTACCGCCAGCACCTCCAGGTGAAGCTCGGCGAGTACGGGATCGATCCGGAGGTGTATCGGCGCCGGTAGCGCCGCGGGTCCGTTTCCGGCCGCCTACGGCCGCGGCGCCGGCGCCGGCGGGAGCCCCGTCAGGATCACCGACGTGTGGGCGTCGTGAAGCCGGTTGACGTTCAGCAGGAGCGCCGTGAGCGCCTCGAGGTGGCGGCTGTTGACGAGGGCGCCGGCGTCGACCGGGCGGAGGACCGGAATCGAGGCGACGAGGGTTGCGACCGCCGCCCGCGCGGCGGGGTCGTCGCCGCAGAGGATGACGTCGCCGATCGCCGGGCGGGTGAGGTCGCCGAGCGGAGCGGCCGGAAGGTTCTTGAACCCGCTCACCACGCGGGCGCGGGGCACCCGCGCCTGGACCAGCTCGCCCACCGATGCGGCGCCCGGAACCGGGGCGAGGACGGCGACGCCGCGCTCGAAGGCGAGCGGCACGACGACGTCGATCAGGAGCTTCCCGGCGAGCGCGGCGCCGGTGCGATCGAGGAAGGCCGCGAGCCCGTCGAAGGGCAGGGCGAGGACCAGGCGGTCCACCCGGGCCACGACGGCGTCGTTGTCGAGACCGTCGACGCGGGCGGTGGGGACGGCGACGCGAACGGCGTCGGCGGCGTCGCGGGCGCGCTCCGTGGCCCGGGAGCCGATCAGCACGCGGGCGCCCGCGGCGGCCAGACGGAGCGCCAGGCTCCGGCCGAGGGCACCGGTCCCGCCCAGAATGCCGATCGGCTGCACGCGCGGAACCATACCCGGCGGGCCCGCGTGCCGACACCCCCGTCGGTGGGACGCAGGAACCGCGTTGAACGGCCGGGAGCGGGATGCGTATAGTGCCCCGCCGTGCGCCGGCTCTACCTCATGCGTCACGGGGAGACCCTGTACCTCGGCCAGGCGTCGGACGACGGCACGGACCTCACGCCGAACGGCCGCCGGCAGATCGAGGCGGTGGCGGACGCCTTCCGGAGCGTGCCGCTCGACCTCGTCGTGGCGAGCCCGATGCGCCGGTCGCGCGGCACGGCCGGGATCGTCGCCGCGCCGCAGCGTCTGGCGGTCGAGGTGGCGCCGGAATTGCGGGAGATCCAGCCCGGGATCACGGATGGCATGCTCCTGTCCGACGTCTTCGCGCAGGTGCTCGACTTCTTCTCGAGCCCCGACGTCACCTGGGACACCCCGTTCGTCGGCGGCGAGACGTTCCGGGCGCTGCACGATCGCACGCAGGCGTTCCTCCGCTCCCTCCTCGCACGGCCGGGATGGACCAACGCGCTCGCCGTCGCCCACGGGGGCGCGAACATGGCGCTGCTGGCGGGCGTGCTCGGGCTCTCCGAAGGGGAGATTCCGCGCTTCGAGCAGGACCTCGGATGCGTGAACGTGATCGACTTCGACGCCGCCGGGCGAGGGGTGGTACGGCTCTTGAATCACTCCGTCGACGACCCGCTGAAGGCGGTGCTGCGCGAGCCGAGCTCGGCGCGCCTGCGGCGTGTGCTCGAGTCCAGGGCCGAGGATCTGCGCGGAGTCCGCTGGCAGGCCGGGTTCGGAGATCCCGAGGTTTGACGGCGAGAAAGCCCTTGACTGCCTGGATCCACGCGTTTAGTGTGCCGGCCGTCGAGAACTGCAGCCCCCGCCGGCTCTCGAGCGGTTCCACGACCCCACGACTGAGGACGCGGCCATCCCAGGCGCACCCCGACGGAACCCTGCTCGACCCTCCAGCGCCCGAGACGTCCCGCGTGACGGCGGCGGTCCCATCCCCCTCCCGAGGCCCAGCGTGAAGCGCGCGAACAAGCCCGTCGAAGAGAAGAAGCATCCCACCGCCGACGTGCGCGTCCGCCCGCCGCGGACGTCCGCCGGCGCCGGCCACGAGCCGCGCGAGACCATTCCGGGCGACAACGCCGGTCCCGAAGAGCTCGACCAAGTCGTCTCGATGCTCGGCGACATGGACATCGAGGTCGACGCGGTCGACGAGACCCCGCTCGCCGAAGAGACCGAGAAGGAGGTCGAGGCCACCGAGTGGACCGAGGAGAAGCCGGAGGCCGAGGAGACGGAGCGTGCTCCCGGCGAGACGGCCGATCCGGTCCGCATGTACCTCCAGGAGATGGGCGGCGTGCCGCTCCTCACCCGCGAGGAGGAGGTCGCGATCGCCAAGGAGATCGAGGCCGGCGAGCGCCAGGTGCGCGAAGGCGTCTTCTCGCTGGATCTCGCGCTCCAGTACGTCCTGAATCTCGCCGAGCGGCTCCGCAAGCACGAGATCGAGGCACGCCACATCTTCGGCGACGACGACCAGACCGGCGAGACCGCCGAGCAGGTCGAAGGCGCGGAGCCGCGGGAGGACAAGCGGGCCGACGCGTTCCTGAAGCAGGTGAGCAGGCTGAAGCGTGCCGCCGGCGAGCGAGACAGGCTCGTCCACGAGCGCGACAAGGCGCGCACGTCGAAGGCGCGGCGCGAGCGGATCGAGAAGCGCCTCGCGGTGATCCGCGGCCAGGTCCTCGAGTGTCTGCTCGAGATGCAGATCGGCACGAAGCACATCACGCTGCTCGTCGACAAGCTGAAGGAGACCAACAAGGCCCTCGACGACGAGGCCATCCTCGTCCGCCGCATCGAGGCGCGCTACGGCCATCCCGTCAGCGAGGTCCTCCGGCAGGCCGGCCGGATCGCGCGCGACGAGAAGGACGCCGCCCGCACCGCGAGCCGCATGTTCCGCGCGCCCGCGGCCCAGATCGTCGAGACGGCGGAGCACGTGCGCGAAGCGCGCCGTCGCTCGCAGCAGGTCCTGCGCGACCTCGACATGTCCGCCGAGACGCTGCGCACCGTCCTCGGCACGATCCGGCGCGGCGAGCTGAAGGCGCAGGACGGGAAGAAGCGCCTCATCGAGGCCAACCTCCGCCTCGTCGTCTCGATCGCGAAGCGCTACACGAACCGCGGCCTCGGCTTCCTCGACCTCATCCAGGAGGGGAACATCGGCCTGATGCGCGCGGTCGAGAAGTTCGAGTACCAGCGCGGGTACAAGTTCTCGACGTACGCCACGTGGTGGATCCGGCAGTCGGTGAGCCGCGCCATCGCCGACCAGGCGCGCACGATCCGGATCCCCGTCCACATGATCGAGACGATCAACAAGGTCATCCGCACGTCGCGCTACCTCGTGCAGCAGTACGGGCGCGAGCCCACCGCCGAGGAGATCGCGCAGCAGATGGAGATGCCGGCGGACAAGGTCCGCAAGGTACTGAAGATCGTGAAGGAGCCCGTCTCCCTCGAGACGCCGATCGGCGACGACGAGGAGAGCTCGCTCGGAGATTTCGTCGAGGATCGCCAGACCCTCTCGCCCGCCGACGCCGCCATGGCGCTCTCGCTGGAGGAGCAGACCCGGAAGGTGCTCGCCACCCTCACGCCCCGCGAGGAGCAGATCCTGCGGCTGCGGTTCGGCATCGGAGAGAAATCCGACTACACGCTCGAAGAGGTCGGCCAGCGGTTCGCCGTCACCCGCGAGCGCATCCGGCAGATCGAGGCGAAGGCGCTGCGCAAGCTGCGGAGCCCGAACCGGGCGCGCACCCTGGAGAGCTTCGTCCAGCGCCAGTAAGGCGATCCGACCAGTGACACGAGCCGGCCGCCGGGGCGCTCCACGCGCCTCGACTCCCTGGCCGGCTGGAGGAGCGGATGCTCGAGAACCTGGAAAAGGAGCTGCGCAAGTGGCGCGAACGCCGCGCCGCGAAGCCGCAGCGCGAGGCGCCTTCCGACCGGCGCACCGTCAAGGTGAACGGTCAGGAAGTCCTCGTCGTCCGGAAGAAGCAGAAGCCGAAGAGCTGACGCCGGCGCCGCTCAGCGCCGAGACGCCACGCGTACGCGTGCGCCGTCGCGCAGCGTCGTCGCGTCGCCGACGACCACGCGGTCCCCGCCGGCGATGCCGGTCGTGACCTGGATGCGGTCGCCGAACTCCTTGCCGAGCCCGACCGGGACGCGGCGGACGCGCTCGTCGTCGAGGCGCCAGACGAACGTCCCGCCGTCGGCCGCCGTGTGGACCGCGGCGCGCGGCACGAGGAGGCCGTGCGAGCCGTCGGGCGCCGCCGGAAGCGGCTCGTAGAACGTGATCCGGGCGCTCATGTCCGGCCAGAGCCGGTCGTCGGGTTCCTCGATGCGCACCTCGACGCGCAGCGTACCCTTCTGCCGGTCGACCTGCGGATACAGCTTGACGACGGCGGCGCGGTAACGGCGGTCGGGATGCGCGTCGGGCACGACGTCGGCGCGCTGGCCGAGCCGCACCTTGGCGAGCTCGCTCTCCGTGACGTCGACCTGCCCGCGCAGCTCCTCGAGGTTCGCCATCCGGATCAGGTCGCCCGAGCCGGAGAACCCGCCCGGCACCGCGATCTCGCCGACCTCCTTCAGCTTCGCGAGGATGACGCCGCTCGCGGGCGCGCGGAGCGTCGTGTACTCGAACGCGACCTGCGCCTGGTGCAGCTCGGCCTCGGCCTGCCCGACCTGCGCGTGCGCGCTGTCGGCCTCGGTCGCGCGGACGTCCAGCTCCTCGCGCGAGACGACGCCCTGGCCGGCGAGCGCCCGGGCGCGTGCGAGCTGCTTGTCCTTCAACGCGGCGTTCGCGCGGGCGAGGCGGAGGTTCGCCTCGGCGCGCCGGAGCGCCGCTTCGTACTCGCGGGCGTCGAGCTGGACGAGCGGGTCGCCGCGCGTCACCCGGTCGCCCTCTTCGACGAGGTAGCGGTCGATGCGGCCCGCCACGCGGACGCCGATCGAGATGTAGCGCTCGGCGCTCACGACGTATCCGGCGCCGGAGAGCACGGGGATGCCGTCGGCGC
>Ga0073934_10007565_pt1 | contig 15008 bp, 10 predicted proteins | sample LarsenN4metaG_FD_76834 | JGI IMG/M metagenome (GOLD analysis project Ga0073934, IMG submission 76834) | Hot spring sediment bacterial and archeal communities from British Columbia, Canada, to study Microbial Dark Matter (Phase II) - Larsen... ...
CCACCACCGCCAGCAGCGGCACCGCGCCCACCACGCGCCGCATGGCGGCGTTCAGCAGGTTGCTGAGGCGAAGCTGTGCCGATTCCTCGGTACCCACCGCCTGGTAGAACTTGAGCGGATCCTCGATGCGATAGCGCGCGAAGGCATCCACCACAAGGCGCTTCTGGTCGTCGGCGATGACCTCCTCGCTCTGGTTGCTGAACTCCAGAACGCGCTTGTCGTACGAAACCACGTCCTGAACCAGCGGGATCTTGAAGTTGAGCCCGGGCTCGCGGATCACGCGGCGCGGGTCGCCGAACTGCAGGACCAGCACCTGCTCGTTCTGGTGCACGGTGAAGAGCGCGCTGGAGGCCACGATCACCAGGGCGACGGCCGCCACGGCGGCGCCGATCAGCCAGCCGCGGTTCATGGCGTCGTCCCCGTGGCCGACGCCGCGGCGGGCGCCTGGGCCGGCGGCTTGCCCAGCTCGGGAAGCGGCAGATAGGGCAGGATGCCCTGCGTGCCGCCCGAGGTGTCGACGATGATCTTGCTCATGTTGTGCAGGATTTCCTGCATCGTCTCGATGTAGATGCGGCGCTTGGTCACGTCCTTGGCCTGGGCGTACTGGTCGTACACCGCGCTGAAGCGGCTCGCTTCGCCGAGCGCGCGGTTGATCGCCTCCTGCTTGTAGGCCTCGGCCTCCTGGCGCAGCTTCTCGGCCTCGCCCTGGGCCACCGGCAGGATCGAGTTGCGGTAGGCCTGGGCCTGGTTGACGAAGCGTTCCTTGTCGGCCTTCGCCGCCTGGACGTCGCGGTAGGCGTCGATGACGGCGGCAGGCGGATCCACCTTCTGGAGCTGGACCTGCGTCACCTGCACGCCCGCGCCGTACTCGTCGAGGATGCGCTGCATCAGGTCCAGGGTCTCGACCTCCACCACGTTGCGGCCCTGGGTCAGCAGGAAGCCCAGGTCTTTGCGCCCGATGACCTCGCGCATGGCGCTCTCGGCCACGTCCTTCACGGTCTGCTCGGGATAGCGGATGTTGAAAAGGAACAGGCCCGCGTCCTTGATGATCCAGTTCACGACGAAGTTGATGTCGATGATGTTCTCGTCGCCGGTCAGCATCAGGCTTTCGGTGGGCACCTGGCGGCCCACGCCCGACGTGCCGCCCTCGTCGCGGTAGCCGATCTCCACCCGGTTCACGAAGGTGACCTTCGGCGTGTAGACCTCGCCGATCGGGGCCGGGAAGTTGTAGTTCAGGCCCGGGGGCGTCGTCGCCTCCCACTTGCCGAAGACCAACTCCACGCCCTGCTCGTCGGGCAGCACGCGGTAGAAGCCGCTGGCCGCCCAGACAGCGATCACCAGGATGGCGACCAGGGCGAAACCGCGAGCGCCGCTGACGCCGCCGGGGATGATCTGCTTCATGCGCTGCTGGCTGCGCCGCAACAGCTCCTCGAGGTCGGGGGGCTGGGGCCCGCCGGGACCGCGGCCCCAGGGGCCTTGCGGGCCGCCGCTCTGCCAGCCGCCGCCGCCTTGATTACTCCATGGCATGTGCCCGGTTCGCTCCCTGCTGTGCTTCGGCGGCGGCGTCGCCCCCTGCCGAGGGGCGAAAGGCATGGTGGCTCGCAACCCCGCGCCTTATACGTAACGTAGGGTTGCGAGGCAACGATGCCAAGGTTCGCTTGGGCGGGCTTGGCCTGGCACAAGCAAAGGTGATCGCATGGCGCGCGTTAGCGAGGGCGAGGTTCAGGCGGCATTGGCCCGGGTGATCGACCCCGACCGCGGCAAGGACGTGGTCAGCCTGGGCATGATCAGCGGCCTGGTCGTGCGCGACGGCAACGTGGGGTTCTCGCTGGAGATCGACCCGGCCGAGGCCAAGCGCAAGGAGCCCCTGCGCCGCGCCTGCGAGGCCGCGGTCGAGAAGCTGCCCGGCGTGCTGTCGGTCACCGCCGTGCTGACCGCACACCGCGCCCCCGCCCCGGCCCAGCAGCAGCGGCCCCAGGGCCCGGCGCGCGCCGGCATTCCGGGCGTCGCCGCCATCCTGGCCGTCGCCTCGGGCAAGGGTGGCGTCGGCAAGTCGACCACCGCGGTCAACCTGGCGCTGGCGCTGGCCCATCGCGGCCGGCGCGTGGGCCTGCTGGATGCCGACATCTACGGCCCCTCGATCCCGCGCATGATGGCGCTGCAGGGCCGCCCCGACACCAGCGCCGACGGGCGCCGGCTGGAGCCGAAGCGGAGCTTCGGCCTGGCCTGCATGTCGATGGGCCTGCTGGTCGGCGAGGACACACCCATGATCTGGCGCGGCCCGATGGCGGTGCAGGCGCTGGAGCAGATGCTGCACCAGGTCGCCTGGGGCACGCTCGATGTGCTGGTTTGCGACCTGCCGCCAGGCACCGGCGACGTGCAGCTCACGATGGCCCAGCGCGTGCCCCTGTCGGGCGCGGTGATCGTTTCCACGCCCCAGGACATCGCCCTGGTGGATGCGCGCAAGGGGCTGAACATGTTCCGCAAGGTCGACGTGCCGGTGTTCGGCATCGTCGAGAACATGAGCTATTTCCATTGTCCGAGCTGTGGCCATCGCTCGGACATCTTCGGTCACGGCGGCGCGCGCGACACGGCGCGGGAGCTGGGCGTCGACTTCCTGGGCGAGGTGCCGCTGGACATCACGATCCGCGAGACCTCCGACGGCGGAAGGCCCGTCGTGGCCACCGCCCCGGACGGGCCGCACGCCGCGGCATACCTCGCCATTGCCGACAAGGTGGCGGCGCAGCTCGATCGCGCGCAGGGCGCGCGCCAGCCGCCCCGGATCGTCGTGCAGTAGGACAGCGCCTTAGCCGGACCTACCAGAGGTCCGTGCGGTAGTTCTCCTCGATGTAGGCGTCGGCCTCGGCGACGGTCTTCTCGTCGGACTTCGATCCCGTCTGCTCCAGGATCATGCGGGCCAGGCTCGGCATCACCTCGCGGGGCAGCTTCGACGCGGGGTCCCACAGCCTCGAGCGGCGGAATGCCTTGGCGCAGTGCAGGAAGGCCTCCTCGACGTGGATGCGGATGGCGAGCTTGGGCTCCTTCCCCTCCATCACCATGCGCTTCAGGATCGCCGGGTCGGTGGTGATGGTGGCCTTGCCGTTGATGCGCAGGGTGTCATCGAAGCCCGGCACCAGGAAGATCAGCCCCACATTCGGGTTCTGGATGATGTTCACCATCGTGTCGGCGCGGTTGTTGCCCGGCCGGTCGGGGATGGCGATGGTCGTATCGTCCAACACGATAGCGAAGCCCGACGCGTCGCCGCGCGGCGAGACGTCGGCCTTGCCCTGCGCGTTCGCCGTGCCGATCAGCAGGAAGGGCGACAGCGCCAGGTACTGCTTGCAGTAGCGGTCCAGCTTCTTCAGCGACTTGGTCACCGCCAGGCCCTCGGCCTGGCCCAGGACCTCGCGCAGCTGCGCCTCGGTGCGGATGGTGTGGTCGCCCTGGGCGACCGTGGTGGTCTGGTTCATGGCAGGCCCTCGCGCGGTTACGCTTTGTTTTGTTCCTCAACCATACAAGACGTTTGGGCACGCATCTTGCTTCATCTTCTTTCCGGGAGAGCTAGACGGGGATGTCTCGCCAGGACCGCAATTGTGTGATTCAATAGGATTATGAGCTTGCGCTGCTCGACGCCTTGCGGCTGGCAGACGGCGTTCCCGCCAGGGGGCCGTTTCATGTTGGCACACATTGCCCGTACTTCACGGCGCGCCTTGGTCATTCTGAGCCTGGGCGTGATGGCTGGCCACGCCTACGCGGCCGAGGTCGCGAGCTGGCAGAACGTGCTGCGCGAGCAGATGACCTACGACTACGACTGCGACATCGAGGAACTGACGCACGTGGCGGTGCGCTTCGTCGACGGAGCGCAGGTCGTGGAAGCCAAGGTTCACTGCGCCGACAGCCGCATCTACAATGCCAGCCGCCTGGACGAGTACGACGAGTTCGAGGTGAAGCCCTGTGAGAGCAGCGAGGGCTGCTAAGGGGCCTGGCGTCCCAGCACCGCCATCAGTTCGCGCCACTCGCGCGCCGACAGGCCGCTGTCGCCCTGCGCAACCGCCTCGCCCGCCAGCATCCTGCGCACCACTGCCAGGCCCTTCGCGGACAAGCGTGCGCCACCCACCTCGTGATCCATGAAGGCTGCGTGCACCTGGGGCACCCAGCGCGCCACCACGGCGAGCATGGCCTCGGCGTAAACGCGGATCTCGTACTGCGCATGGGCATCGGCCCGCAAGCTCAGGAAACGCAGCAGGTTGTGCAGATCGACCTTCCAGTACCACTGCGTGTAGACGTTCAGCGTCAGGTTCATCCGTGCGAGCTCGCGCGCCAGGCCGTCGCGCCCTTCCTCGATGGCCTTGCCGTCGGACGTTTCGTTCAGCAGCTCGCGGTAACGCTCGTAGCTGCGCCGCGCATCTTCCTTGAGGATGGCAAGGGCCCTTTCCGCATCCGCGCCCGCCAGTACGGCGCCCCGCCCCTGCCGGTTGCTGGCCGACTGCGCCGCCAGCTGCTCCGGCGCCGGGATGTAGAACTCGTCCTCTACGACCGAATAGCGGGCCGAGTACTCGTTCACGTTGGCGGTGCGGTGTCGGATCCACTGGCGCGCGACGAAGATCGGCAGCTTGACGTGGAACTTGATCTCGCACATCTCGAAGGGCGTCGTGTGCCGGTGCCGCATCAGATAGTTGATGAGGCCCGCGTCGTCGCGCACCGACTTTGTGCCCCGCCCGTAGGAGACACGCGCCGCCTGCACCACCGCGGCGTCGTCGCCCATGTAGTCGACCACCCGCACGAAGCCGCGGTCGAGGACCGGCTGCGGCTCGTAGAGGATCTCCTCCAGCGCGGGCACGGTGGGCCGGCGCGTGGGCCGCGTCTCGGCGCGAAGGGCGGTGATCTCGGATCGCTGGTCGGGGGTGAGCGGCATGCGGGCGGAGAAGCCTCGGGGGCGTAACCGGGGCCAAGCTAGACCACGCCCTGGGTTTGCGGAAGGCCGCCTCCGTTCTATATAGTTGGGGTGCCGGGCGGTCCCCGTCCGGCTATGGCGATAAACCCTGCGTGGCATAAGCGGAGCGGACCCGGGGGCGGTACCCGGCGCCTCCACCATCACACGGGGGCGAATCAGGATCGACGCACGTGGTAAAGGCGCAGTCTTCGCCCGGTATGATCCCGCCGTAATGGGTCGACACACAAACGCCAACGACAACGAGGCGTTCGCTCTCGCTGCATAAGCGTTAGCGCGGTCCGGGGGGCACCGGGCAACAGAAGCCCCCCAACCCCTCTCCCCACGGCCAACCCCTTCACGACGGGACGTGCGGCATGACCAAGGCGACGTTGCGGTACGAAAGGCTCATCGAGGATGCGCTCCGCGGCGTGGTGAGCAACGTTCTGCGCGACGTGGCCACGAACGGCCTGCCGGGGCATCACCATTTCTTCGTGAGCTTCCGCACCCACCACCCCGGGGTCGCCATCAGCGACGAGCTGCGCACGCGCTATCCCGAGGACATGACGATCGTGCTGCAGCACCAGTTCTGGGACCTGGAGGTGGATGCCACGGGCTTCGCCGTGACGCTCAGCTTTAACAAGGTGCCGCAGCGCCTGATCGTGCCCTTCGCCGCCATCACCGCCTTTGCCGACCCCAGCGTGAAGTTCGGCCTTCAGTTCCAGCCCAGGGGTGCCGAGGACGGGACGAAGGAGTCCGGCGGCAAGGAGACCAGCGTGACCGAGATGCTGCCCGCCGACCGCAAGCCCGGCCAGAGCCCGGTCGCGCGCCGGGCCGCCAAGGCACCCGCCCTGCCCGCGGCACCCCGCGGCAGGACGGTGCAGAGGGACGACGCCCCCGAGGGCGAGGCGACGAACGACCCGAAGGTCGTGCCGCTCGACACCTTCCGCCGCAAGTAGGCCCGGCCGGTGGCGAAGGGCGGCACCCGCATCGAGACCGACTCCTTCGGCCCGATTGCGGTCCCCGCCGACCGCTACTGGGGCGCCCAGACGCAGCGTTCGCTCGCGAACTTCCGCATCGGCGGCCAGCGCATGCCCGAGGCGCTGATCCGTGCCTTCGGCATCCTGAAGAAGGCCGCCGCCAGGACGAACCACGCGATGGGCGCGCTCGATGCGCGGCGCGCGCGCGCCATCGCCCGGGCGGCCGACGAGGTGATCGACGGCACGCTGGCCGACCACTTCCCCCTGGTGGTGTGGCAGACGGGCTCGGGCACCCAGACCAACATGAACGTCAACGAGGTGATCGCCAACCGCGCTATCGCGATCCTGGGCGGCAAGGTGGGATCGAAGTCCCCCATCCACCCCAACGACCACGTCAACCTGGGCCAGTCCTCCAACGACAGCTTCCCCACCGCCATGCACATCGCGGCGGCGCTGGAGATCCACGGGCGGCTGGTACCGGCGCTGAAGCACCTGCAGCGCGCGCTGGACGCCAAGGCGCGGCGGTTCGGAAGGATCATCAAGATCGGCCGCACCCACCTGCAGGACGCGACGCCCCTGACGCTCGGCCAGGAGTTCTCGGGCTACGCGGCACAGGTGGCGCTGGGCATCGAGAGGGCGCGCGGCACCCTGCCCCGCCTGCTGCGCCTGGCCCAGGGCGGCACCGCGGTGGGCACCGGCCTCAACAGTCGGCGCGGCTTCGATGCCCGGTTCGCGCGCGAGGTGGCGCGGCTCACCGGCCTGCCGTTCAAGCCGGCCGGCAACAAGTTCGAGGCGATGGCCGCGCACGACGCCATCGTCGAGGCGTCCGGCGCCATGAACGTGATCGCCGTCTCGCTCAACAAGATCGCCAACGACATCCGCCTGCTGGGCTCGGGCCCACGCTGCGGCATCGGCGAGCTGATCCTGCCCGAGAACGAGCCGGGCTCGTCGATCATGCCGGGCAAGGTGAACCCGACCCAATGCGAGGCACTCACGATGGTGTGCGCACAGGTGATGGGAAACCACGTCGCCGTCACGATCGGCGGGGCGCAGGGGCACTTCGAGCTCAACGTCTTCAAGCCGGTGATGATCCACAACCTGCTGCAGTCGGTGGGGCTGCTCGCCGACGCCGCGGTGAGCTTCACCGACAACTGCGTGGCGGGCATCCGGGCCGACACGGCACGCATCGCGAAGCTGCGCGACGAATCCCTCATGCTGGTGACGGCGCTGAACCCGCACATCGGTTACGACAAGGCCGCCGCGGTGGCCAAGAAGGCGCATAAGGAAGGGACCACGCTCAAGCAGGCGGCGCTGGCGCTGGGCTATCTCACGGCCGAGGAGTTCGACCGCTGGGTCCGCCCCGAGCGGATGATCGGCCCCGGCGCCTAGCGCCCGGCGTTGCGGTCCGATTCGCTTTTCCCAAGGGCCGGGCCAGGGTAAGGCCGTACGGATCGGCTGGCCGCAAGGAGGCCCGCGCCCATGTGGTCCCTGCTCGCCCTGTTTGGCGGGGCTCTCGTCCTGTGGCTGCTTGTCACGCCCTTCGTCGCCTGGGCCCAGGGCGGCACGATCAGCCGGCTGCGCGAGGAGGTCACCGCGCTGCGCGGCGAGGTCGCGGCCCTGCGCGGCCAGCTCGCCATCCTGTTCCGCGCCAACCCCGATCTGCAGAACCCCTATCGCGGCACGGAGGACGCGCCCCCGGCGCTGCCGCCGGCCGAGGTTGCGCCAGCGGCGGAGCCTGCGCCCGAAGCTGCGCCCGCGGACGAGCACGCCGCCTTGCCGGCGGCGCCCAGGGCCAACCTCGAGACGCTGATCGCTTCGCGCTGGATGGTGTGGGTCGGCGCGGTGGCGCTGGCGCTGGGGGCCGTGTTCCTGGTGCGCTACTCCATCGAACGCGGCTGGTTCGGGCCGGGCGTGCGGGTCCTGGCGGGGCTGGGCCTGGGTGCCATGCTGTCGGCGGCGGGGGAATGGCTGCGGCGGCGGCCGGAGCTGGCGCCGGTGGCGGGGCTCAGGCCGCACCACATCCCGGCGGCGGTAGCGGGAGGCGGATTGGCCGCCTTCTTCGCCAGCGTCTACGCCGCCTACGGGCTCTACGGGTTCATCGGAACGGGTCCTGCCTTCGTAGGATTGGCGGGCGTGGCGCTGGCCACGGTGGCGATGGCGCTGCTGCACGGCCAGGCCTTCGCGCTGTTCGGCATCCTGGCCGGCTTCGCGGTGCCGGCGCTGCTGCAGAGCCCCGATCCCTGGCCATGGAACGTGTTCCCCTACCTGGCAGCGGTGGCGGCGGCGGGGCTGCTGCTGGTGCGCGCGCGGGGCTGGTGGTGGCTGGGCTGGACCACGGTTTTCCTGGCCCTTGCCTGGGCCGTTGTCTGGATTGTTGACGTCCGGACGAGCGCTGACGCCGTCGTTGTCGGCGCTTACCTCATCGTCGTCGCCCTGCTGGTGGCCCTGGCTCGGCGCGGCATGGTGCCAAGCGAGCCTGGCGAAGCGGATTTCCTGGCCTGGGCGGTGCGTCTGGCGAGCCGCGATCCCTTCGTGAACGCCTCGCTTGTTGCCGTGGCGATTGTCATGTTGTTGCTGGCCGACCGCGCGGGCTTCTCGACCGAGGCCCTTTTCGCCGCCCTGGGCTTGACAGTCTGCCTGATCGGCCTCGCGCGACGTCACCCCTCCGCCGAGGGGGGCGCGGTGGTCGCGGCCCTGTTCGCCATCCTGCTGATGCTGGCGTGGCGCGCCGACCTGCCGGGGGCCTACGCCATCAAGACCGAGCTGGCGCGGCTGGCGCGGCCGGCGGTGCTGCTGCCCGTCGTGCCGCCGTCGCTGCAGCCCTATGCCTGGATGGCGGGGGCGTTCGGCCTGCTGTTCGGGGCGGGCGGCTTCGCCCTGGCGAGGACGGCGCGGACGCCGGCGCTGTGGGGCGCGCTGTCGGCGGCGATGCCGCTCGTCATGCTGATGCTGCTGTACGTGGCGACGCGCGGCTTCGAGGCCGACCGGGCGTGGGCGGCGACGGCGTTGGCCCTGGCGCCGCTGGCGCTGCTGGCGGCCGAGCGCACGGCGCGATGGCGGGCGGAACCGGGGATGGCGGGCGTGCTGGGCGCCTATGCCAGCGCGGTTTGCGCGGCGCTGGCGCTGGCCGCCGCGCTGTGGCTGCGCCAGGCGTGGCTGACCGTGGCCTTCGCGGCGATGCTGCCGGCGCTGGCCTGGGTGGCGCGCAGGCTGGACGGGCTGCCGGCCCTGCGCTGGACGGCGTGGGCGATGGCGGCGCTGGTAATCGTGCGACTGCTGCTGAACCCCAGCGTGCTGCAGTACGGCCAGGGCGCGGAGGCCTCGCTGGGCTGGGTGGTGTACGGCTACGGCCCGCCCTGCATCTTCTTCCTGCTGGCGGCGCGCTGGTTCGGCGGCGGCGCGCGCGACCCGCTGGTGCTGCTGCTGCAGGCGGGCGCGCTGGCCTTCGGCATGGCCTTCGTTGGCTTCGAGACGCGCATCCTGGCGGCGGGCAGCCTGACCGCGCCGGGCTACGGCCTGATGGAGCGCAGCCTGCACACGCTGGCGTGGCTGGCGGCGGGCCTGCTGCTGCTGCGTGCCGCACGCGGCGGCGACAACCCGGTCGCGTACTGGGGTTCGCGCATCCTGCTGGGTTGCGCCGCCCTGCACCTGGCGGTCTTCCAGCTCGTCGCCGGCAACCCGCTGCTGACCGGCACGCCGGTCGGGGGGCCGGTGCTCGCCAACGTGCTGGCGCTTGCCTACGCCGCGCCGGCGGTGCTGGCCGGCCTGGTCGGCTGGGAGGCGCACCGCCAGGGCGACAGCACGATCGCGCAGGCCGCCGGGCTGGGCACCGTCGTCCTGCCGCTGGCCTACCTGACCCTGGAGATCCGCCACGCCTTCCACGGGCCGATGCTGCGCGGGGGCATGCCCGGCGGCGCGGAGCTCTACGCCTACTCGGTCGCGTGGCTGGCCTACGGCGCCCTGCTTCTGGGCGTGGCGCTGGTCTCGCGGGCGGCGGCCGTGCGCTATGCCTCGCTGGCCGTCATCGTGGCGGTCGTCGCCAAGGTCTTCCTGTGGGACATGGCGGGGCTGGAAGGCATCCTGCGCGCCGTCTCGTTCCTGGGCCTGGGCCTGGCCCTGGTGGCGGTGGGCTACGTCTACCAGCGCTTCGTGTTCCGCGCGGCGATGGCCCCTTGATGATCGCCTTGCCGCGGATGCACGGAGGCGTGGATGCCCCGGTCAAGCCGGGGCATGACGCGAGGAGGAGATCGAGAGCGGGAGCGAAGGGCCGGGGCGTGCGACGCGCGGAGCACGCTGGCTGTGCTCGCGCCCTCACCCTCCCAATGCTTCGCATCGGGCGCCTCCCTCTCCCGCGCGGTGCGCGGGAGAGGGCACTGGGAGGATGACCGGCTAGTTCTGGTCGGCGAGGCCTTCGAGGAGTTGCTCGTCGTCGCCGGCTTCGGGGAGCGCGCCCTCGGCGGGGGGCAGGGGCTCCTCGGCCTGGGGAAGAACCTCGGCCTCGGGAAGGGCCGGTTCCTCCGCCGCCGGCAAGGCGGGCTCCTCGGCCTCGGGAAGCACCGGTTCCTCGGCCTGCGGCAGCACTGGCTCCTCGGCCTCGGGCAGCACGGGTTCTTCAGCCGCTGGCAGGGCCGGCTCCTCGGCTTCGGGAAGCACCTCTTCCTCGGCCTGGGGCAGTACGGACTCCTCGGCCTCGGGCAACGCAGGCTCCTCCGCCTCGGGCAACGCAGGCTCCTCCGCCTGGGGAAGCACTGGCTCCTCGGCCTCGGGTAGGACGGGCTCCTCGGCCTCGGGCACCGCTTGCTCTTCGGCTTCCGGCAGGGCCTGTTCCTCGGCCGGCTGCTCCTCGGCGGGGGCCGCGGCTTCGGGCTCGGGTTCGACCGCTTCCGGCTCGGGCTCGACCACCTCGGGCTCCGGCTCGGCGGCTTCCGCTTCGGGTTCGGCGGCCTCCGGCTCCGGCGCGACCGCCTCGGCCTCGGGCACGGCGGTCTCGGGCTCGGCCTCGGGAAGCGCCGCGGCGCCCTCCGCCGTGGGGAGGGCTGCCTCCGATTCGGCGGTGGGAAGGGCCGCGCCCCCGGTCGCGGCGCCGCCGCTGCCGGAGCTGCCGCCGCCCAGCGCGCCGCCGATGGCGCTGCCCAGCGCGCCGCCGGCGGCACCGCCGATGACGCCGCCCACGGCGCCGCCCAGTGCGTTGCCGGCGGCGCCTTCGAGGGACTGGCCCGCGCCCCCTTCGCCGAACGCCTTGATGGCGCCGCCGATGGCGCGGCTGGCGAGAAAGGCCTGGAGCGCCTTGGTGTCGAAGGTGGTCGTGGGCTGGTCGAGCGGCCCGCGCATTCTGAGGCCGAGCGGCGGGGATTCGCTGTGGCCCAGGAGCTGGGCCGTGCCGTCCACCGCGAGGCGCCACTGGGGCAGGTCGATCTCGGCGGTGGCGTGGGCCTCGGCCCCCTCCATGAGGGCGCGCAGGTCGTTGGAGCGCGCGACGCCCTGGTCGATCAGGAAGGTGCCGTCGATGGCAGTGAAGCGCGTCTGGCCGCCGGTGAGCGAGGTGCCGGCCAAGGCGGCAAAGTCGGCCACCGTGTCCAACTGGCCGAGGCGCTGGTTGATGGCCGTCAGGTCGAAGCCGTCGACGACGCCGTCGTGGACGACGACCTGGGCGTCGCCCGCCAGGTTGCGCACCAGGTCGCGCTCGCTGCCGCCCACCGTGTCGGCCTTCAGCGCGAAGTCGAGACGCCCGGAGAGATCGTCGTAGCCCGCGGTCTCGGCCAGCAGGCGGCGCACGTCGGCGCCGGTCAGCTTCACGTCCAGCCCGGCGCCATTGACGTCGGCCGAGGACACGTTGCCGGTGGCCTGCAGGGCGCCGCCGAAGGTGGTGCCGGCGAGGCGCTGGATGGTGAGCACGCCATCCTTGAGGACGAGCTGGATGTCGGCGTCGTCCAGCCGCCAGGCGCCGGCGACGATGGCCTTGGCCTTGAGCGAGGCGGTGCCGTCGGCTGTGGTGAGGGCGGAGAGGTCGAGGGGTTCGGAGGACCACTGGTGCTCGGCCGGAGCGGCCTCGGCCGGCGCGCCGTCGGCGCCGAGGAAGGGATCGAGCAGGAGCTGGTCGGCGGTGAGGTCGAGCTTGAAGGCCGGGCGCGGCTCTCCCAGGCGGACGTCGCCTTGGCCCTCGAGCCGGTTCGGGCCGAGCGCCGCGGTGAGGCTGGTGAGCGTGGCGCCGGTCGCGTCGCCCTTGGCGGCGGCCGCGAGGTCGAGCGCGCCGAGCGGCGGGGCGCCGGGCTGGGCGGGGGCGAAGGCGGCGCCCAGGTCGCGCAGCTCGGGATGATCCACGTCGAGCGTGCCCTGGAAGGCGGCCTTGCCCTCCAGGTCCTGGCCTTCGCCGGCCAGGCGCAGGGTGCCGCCCAGGGCGGCCAGGGTGGCATCGACCGAGGCCTTGGCCGCGTTGCCGGCGACGGCGGCCTTGAGATCGTAGGCGCCGTCGGTGAGCAGTTCGGGCCCGCCCAGCGCGCGGGCGAGCGCGACGATGCTGGGACCGGCGAGGCCGAGCTTGAGGTCGCCACCGGGTGCCGCGTCGAGGCCGGTCAGCGAGCCCGCGAGCGTGAGGGCGGCGGGCGGCACGGTGGCATCGAGCGCGAGGTCGCCGGCCTTGAGGTCGCCCTTCCAGGTGCCCTTGAAGGCGAGCGGGGCAAGGGCCGCGGCATCGACGGGCAGGGTCACGCCGGCGGCGTCCAGGAGAACCTGGGGCCGGGCCGCATCGCCCGAAAAGGCGATGTCGAACGTCGGCGCGTCGGGCAGGCCGCCCACGGTGCCCTGGGCGCGCACGGTGGCGGGCTGGGTGGCGATCGAGGCGTCCAGGGCCACGGCCTTGGCGTCGCCCTTGAAGGTGCCAGCGATGGCGACGGCGCCCAGCGTCTCGGCCGGGACCGGCAGGGCGATGCCGGCGAGGCGCGCCAGGCCGCCGATGTCCTTGGCATCCACGCCCACGGTCAGGTCGTAGGCGCCGCCGGCAGGATCGACCAGGCCCTGGGCGTCGATGCGGGCGCCGCCCACGTCGGCGGCGGCGAGCTTGCGCAGGGTGACGCGGCCCTGCTCGATGGCGCCGTCCACCACCAGGTCGCGCACGGCCACGCCGCGCGCGGTGATCTGGCCCACCGTCGCCTTGATGTCGGCGGCGAGATCGGCGGGGATGCCGGCCGGCGCGCCGCCCCCCTGCCCCTCGGCGGCGGCAGGATCGGCGGGCGGCAGGTAGGCGTCGAGGTTGAGCTTGTCGAGCGCCACGTCGGCCGTGACGCGCAGGGGCCCGGCCAGCGCCACGTCGATGGCGCCGGTCAGGCGCGAGTTGTCGAAGCGCAGGTCGCCGTCGCGGATCGAGACCCCGGCCGGCGTGGCGCGGATCGCGCCGCCGAAGCTGAACTTGCGCAGGCGCTCGGCGGGAACCCCGGCCACGTCGGCGCCGAGCCAGCGGAAGAGGGCGCGCAGGTCGTCGGAGGCGGCCTCGACCTGGCCGTCGAAGGCGGGCGTGCCCTCGGCCTGGGTGACGACGCCGAACAGGCTGAGGTCCGAGCCGCCGGGCAGCAGGGCGGTGGCCTGGCTGACGGTGAGCGCGCCTTCGTCCAGCGACACGACGACGTGGACCTGACGCACCACCTCGCCCTTGAAGACGACGGCCTCGATGGTGGCGTCGAGCCCGCCGGCGATGCCGGCGGGAAGCGCGAAGGCGGCGGGGGAAGCGGGCGCGGCGGCCTCGCCCTCCTTGCCCTCGCCCGGCGCGGCGGCAAGCAGCGCGTCCAGATCGACCTGGTTGACGACGACGGCACCGTCGACGCGCAGCGGATCGCCCGGCACGACGTTGAGGGCGCCGGTCGCACGCACGTCGCCCAGCGTGGCCGCGAGGTCGTTGACGGAGACCGCCGCTTCGGAGGCCGCGACGGTGCCCTTGAGCGAGAACGGGCGGGCGAGCGGCCCCTGCCCCGCCCCGGCGCCGGTTAGGGCGGCCAGCGCGGCGGCAAGCGATTGGCCAGAGACCTCGACCGTCCCTGCGGCCTCGGGTGAGGCGTCCAGGCCCTTGAGGGTACCGGCGAAGGAGGCGCTGCCCACGCCCTCGGAGGTGGCGGCGAGCGACAGCGGCAGGGCGGGGCCGGCGAGGTCGCCCACCTTGGCGTCCACCGCGATGGTGCGGCCCTGGGTGACGAAGGTGCCGGTGAGCGCGAAGGGGCCCTGGAGCGAGCGGGCCGAGGCGATGGCGTCGATGCGGTCGGCCTGGTAGGTCACGCCCTGCGCGGCGTCGCGGTAGATGAGGGTGCCGCCGTCCACCACGATGTTGTCGAGCGCGATGGGAATGCCGCCACCCGAGCCGGTCTCGGCGGCGGTGCCGTCCCCGGGCTCGGCGAGCTCCCAGTTGGCGCGGCCGTCGGCCAGGCGCTCGAGCGTCACGACGGGCTGGACGAGGGTGATGCTGGTGACCTGGAGGCGGCCTTCCAGCAGCGGGCCAAAGGCGACCGCGGCCTCGACCTCGTCCAGCGTGATCATGTCGGGGGCGGCGGCGCCGGGGATGTTGCCCAGACGCACGTCGCCGATGGAGACGCGCGGCGAGGGCAGCAGCGCGAGGTCGATGGAGCCGTCGATCACGAGGTCGCGCCCCGTGGCCTTCTTCACCTCGGCGGCGATGAGCGGCTTGTAGTCGTTGAGGTCGACGAAGGTTGGCACCAGGAAGGCGGCGACCAGCAGCAGGACGACCAATCCGCCGATGGCGTATGCGAGCTTCTTCATGCCAGCCTGTCCGCTGCCTGTGCCGGCGGTCCCGCACGGGACCCCGCCCGTCCTGCTAATCTAGGGGGGTCGCAACGCGGGACCAAGGTTCATGGCGAAGCGCGCAACCGGAACCGGAACGGACAGCGAGGGAGGCAAGATTGCCGACCTGACGCTGGTGCGCGCCGGGCGCGAGGGCGCGGAGGCGCCGGGCCGCCGCCGCGGGCGGCCCTACCGCTACGACCCCGGGCCGCTGGCCAAGGGCCCGGAGGGCGACCGGCAGGACGGCACCGAGGCGGTGCGCGACGATCCCTGGGCGTTCCGGCGGTAGGAACCGGGCGGGCCCCGAGTCGCGACGG